>Ga0208623_100060_pt1 | contig 153055 bp, 121 predicted proteins | sample HotLakConsUCCL28_FD_184737 | JGI IMG/M metagenome (GOLD analysis project Ga0208623, IMG submission 184737) | Hypersaline microbial mat communities from Hot Lake, Washington, USA - Hot Lake Consortium UCC-L28 (SPAdes) (version 2) ...
TGTTGGGTGTTTCGGTTTTTTATGTTCAAGGCTACTTTAGCCACTGAACCCCAACAGGTTCCATCTTTTTCTTTAACTTTATCTCACGGATTCAGGTATCCTTTTAAAAAGATTGATTTCCGGATTCGCGCCGCTATAAGTTTTCTTCATGCACCTTGAAAATCTGAAAATCTTCTCCGACCTCGTCGAGAGCGAAAGCTTTTCGAGGGCCGCCAAGTTGAACGGGATCACCCAGTCCGCCGTCAGCCAGCAGCTGCGGGCGATGGAAAAGCACTTCAACATCCTGATCGTCGACCGTAGCCAAAAGCAATTCCGCCTGACCCGCGAGGGCCAAAAGCTCTACAAGTCCTCCAAAGAAATTCTCTATCTCTACGACAAGCTCAACAGCGAGCTGCAGGAAATGAAGAAGGTGATCAGCGGCACGATCCACATTTCCACCGTCTACAGTATCGGACTGCACGAGTTGCCGCCTTACGTGAAGGCCTTCATGGCGAAGTATCCCGAGGTCAACATCCGCGTCGAGTACCGCCGCGCCAATATGGTCTACGAGGACATCCTCTCGAACTCCATCGATCTCGGCCTGATCGCCTATCCGCAAAAGCACAAACAGATCGAGATCCTGCCTTTCCACGACGACATTCTCGTCCTCGTCGTCAGCCCGGAACACCCCTTGGCCAAGCGCAAGACCATCGACATCACCGAGGTCGCCGGGCAGAAGATGATCGGCTTCGAGCCGGACATCCCCACGCGGAAAGCGACCGACCAGATTTTCAAGGAAGCCAATATCGAGACCGAACCGGTGATGGAGTTCGACAACGTCGAGACCGTCAAACGCGCCGTCGAGATCAACGCCGGCATCGCGATCCTCCCCCAGACCACCGTGGTTCGGGAAGAAGCGCAGGGCCTGCTCAAGGTGATCAAGTTCAAGAACAAGGTTTACAAGCGGCCGCTCGCACTCATCCACCGCAAGGGCCGCGTCCTCACGCCGGCGATGAAGAAGCTGATCGACCTGCTGACCTCCAAGAACCTGATCCGCACCGACGAGACCGCCGCCTGAGCGCCCGACCGCTCCCGCCGGACGCGCCGGAGCTCCGGCCGCGCCAGCCCTCCGACCGAGCCGACACCGAACGCCTCGGCTCTTGCACCCGGGCGCGGCGGAACATTTAGTGCTGCCGTTTGACCTCAAACGGCACGCTATGAAAAAACTTCTCTGCCTCCTTCACCTCGTTCTCTTTTCCGCCCTGTCCGCCGCGGAAACCCTTCCCGAGGGCATCGAGCGGGTCCGCAGCCTCGGCGGGATCGACGAATACCGCCTCAAGTCGAACGGGCTGCGCATCCTGGTCCACCGCACGGAGGGCCTGCCGGTGGCCACGGTCATGGTGACCTACGAGGTCGGATCACGGAACGAAACGGTCGGGACCACCGGTGCGACCCACATTTTAGAGCATATGATGTTCATGGGCACCGACGCCCACCCCACGGAAGACGGCAGCGACTATTCCAGCCAGATGGAACGCATCGGCGCCCGTGCGAACGCCACGACCTACTACGACCGGACGAACTACTACGCGACCCTCCCGAGCGAGTACGTGCCCCTCGCGATCGCGCTGGAGGCCGACCGCATGCGCAACCTCCGGCTGCGGGACGAAGACCTTGCGGCCGAGATGACGGTCGTGCGCAACGAGTTCGAGCGGGGCGAGAACAATCCGGTGCGCACCTTGGTGAAGGAAATCTTCGCGGCGGCTTTCGTCGCCCACCCCTACGGCCACCCCGTGATCGGCTGGCGCTCGGACATCGAGGGGACCTCGACCGAAAAGCTGCGGGAGTTCTACGACACCTTCTACTGGCCGGAAAACGCGGTTCTCAGCCTGATCGGCGGCTTCGACTTGAAGGAGGCGCTCGGGGCGGTGGTCGAGCACTACGGCCCGGTCCCCGCCGCGCCCGAGGCCGTGCCGGCCGTGATTACCGAGGAGCCGCGTCAGCTCGGGCCGCGCCGCGTGGAGATCGAGCGGGCCGGGCAGGTCGGCGTCGTCATGATCGGCAACAAGGTCCCTTCCGGCACCCACCCGGACTGGGCCGCCCTCTACCTGCTCCAGCAAATCCTCACGGCGGATAAAAACGGCCGCTTTTACCGCGCCCTCGAAGATACCGGCAAGGCGAACGCGACCTTCGCTTTCGGGCCCCAGCTCCGGGACCCGGGACTTTTCCTGCTCGGCGCCTACCTTACCCCGGAGGCCGCCCACGCCGAGGTCGAAGCGATCATGCTCGAGGAAATCGAGGAGCTGGCCGAAAACGGGGTGACCGCCGAGGAAGTCGAGCGGGCGAAGTCGGTCATCCGCGCCAGCCAAATCTACGGCCGCGACGGGCCCTTCGCCATTGCCGACCAGCTCAACGACGCCATCGCGATCGGCGATTGGACGCTCTACCTGACCCTTCCGGAAGCGATCGAGGCGGCCACGGCGGAGGACGTCCAACGGGTCGCCCGCGAGTACTTCATCCCCCGCACCCGCACGACCGGCTGGTTCCTGCCAAGCAAAAGCGGAGCAGAGGGCTCCGGAACCGGCGGCGCTCTCCCCGGCCCGGCCTACTTCCGCGACCCCGCGGCGGCCACGGACGCCGGTGAGGGCGACGAAGCGGCCGTCGATTTCTCCTCCAATCTGCAGACCGCACAGGTCCACGGCATCGAAGTCGTCGCGATCGATATGCCGGTCGAGGGCCTGGTCTCCTTCGTCGGCAGCTTCGCCGCGGGCGAGGTGCTCAGCCCCGCGGATTCCCCCACCCTGGCCGCCCTGACCGCCGCCATGCTGGACAAGGGCACCGCCCGGCGCGACCGCTTCGAGATGGCCGCCCGGCTCGATTCCCTCGGCGCCTCGATCGGTTTCGACGCGGGAGCCCACAGTCTCGGCTTTTCCGGAAAGTTCATCGCCCCCGACGCCGGCTCCGTCCTCGCCTTGCTGGCCGAGCAGCTCCGGGAGCCGGCCTTCGATCCCGACGTCCTGGAAAGCGTCAAGGCCCGCTCCAGGGCCGGTCTGCTCCAGGCGGTCGACGATCCCGAATACCGTGCCGGCGCGGGCCTTTCCCGCTTACTCTATCCGCAGGGCCACCCGAACCACACGGCCCCGATCGAGCGCATGATCGAAGATCTCGAGACCACCTCGGTCGACGACCTGAAAGCCTTCCACGCCAAACATTACGGCCCCAAGTCCATGCGCCTGGTATTCGCCGGCGACATCGATTTCGAGCAACTGACCGCCGCCGTCGAAAGCGCCTTTTCCGGATGGGAAGGCGGGGTCGATTACCCGGAAACGGAAGACGGGGATGCGCCCGCCGAGGCGCGCACCGAACTCATCGAGATCGCCGACAAGACCAGCGTCTCCGTCCGCTTCGGCCAGCGCACCGGTCTGCAGCGAACCGACCCGGACTACCTGCCCTTCATGGTCGGCAACTACATCCTTGGCGGCAGCTTCAACGCTCGCCTCATGACCGAGATCCGGAGGAAGCGGGGACTCACCTACAACATCCGCAGCTACCACACGGGCGATATCCTGACAGCGGGGCACTGGGAGATGACCGCCAGCTTCGCGCCCGAACTGCTCGATACCGGCCTGGCCGCGTCCCAGTCGGTGATCGAGACCTGGCACCGCGAGGGCGTCAGCCCGGATGAAGTCGCCGAGGCGCTGGAGACCCTCGCGGGCTCCTACCTCGTCGGCCTTTCGACCACCGGAACGGTCGCCGGACAAGTCCTCAGCTTCATGCAGCGCGGCTTTCCGGCCGACTACATCGACCGCTACCCGGAGGAATTGGAGCGGGTCGACGCGGAGGCCGTCAACGCCGCCATCCGCAAGTACTTCGATCCCGAAGGCAGCAGCCGGGCAATCGCCGGGTCGCTGGATCGAGCCCCGGTGCCGGACGCAGAGACCCGCAAGGTGACCGTCCGCCTCGACGCCCCCGACGCGGGTTGGTCGATCGGAATCGAGCGCATCTACCGGACCGAGCAAAGCCTGATCGTCATCTCGCGTCTCGAGCGCGCCGAAGGCATGGCCGCGCAAATGATCACGACCGTCGCCGATACGGTCCGCATCCGGGCGCCGGAATCGCTGGAGATCAAGCACTACATTCTGGGAAAAACCTGGGACTGGGGCGAAGCGACCTCCGGCAAAGATTTCATCGAATCCACCGAGGAATTCGGCAACGCCCTCGATCGCGCCGAGCTCATCTACGAAGCGGATTGATCACTCCGCCAGCGGTGAAACCGGAGGGGCGGCCTTGCGGATTGGCCGCCATCAGCGTAGTTTAAACATCATCGCGGCGATTCGCATCGCCCGATCGACCATCGTCTCCCCTCCCTCACGCAAGACGCCGAATTACCATGGAAGCCAGCTACGCGATCTACCCCGAGGCACGGCTCGTCGTCTACAAGGTGATCGGCCAGGCCTCTTGGCCTAAGCTGCGCGAGCTCTGGCAGCGCGTGTCCGTTGATCCGGCTTTCGATCCGAGCTTCGACGGCCTCGGGGACTGGCGCTCCGCCCGACACGGTCTGGCCCGCGCGGAAATCTACGAAATGGCCGAGTTCGTGCGGGATAACGAGATCACCAACGGGACCTGGGTCGTTCTGGTGGAGGAGCCGATGATCACCGCCTTCGCCATGATCTACCGGGAACGGATCGGGAACCTGCACGGGCAGGAAGTCTGCTGCACGGTGGAAGGTGCCTCCCGGCTGCTCGACCGGGATGTCGAGCCCTACCTGCTTTAGGAGAGTTTCAATTGGTTTCGTTCAGGTCATTTTTAGCTCCGGGGCAGCCGATCCGATGCTCGGCCGGCAACCCGCACTTCTAAGAATTCGTAGGGCCGGCGCTCCTCGCCGCGCCGCGCTCAAGCCCGTCGCCCCAGCCGGCCCGCCGGCCGGACGGAAAGCGCTTGCGGCCGGTCCGCTGCGTTTCTTCGTTGCACCTCGCCAAATTTCCAAAACGCTCCTCGCCTACTATGCCAAAAATCGACGTCGAATCGGTCCGGACCATCCTCGCGCGCAACGAGCCCGATATCCGCAAGGTCAACGAGATCATGCAGGATATCCAAATGCAGATCCAAGCGGAGGAGGAGGAACGGGCCAACCGGCCCCCGCCGGTTAAAAAGCAGTTTTCGATCGTCCTCTCGGACCCGGAGGGCGAATTGGCCGACAAGGACATCGTCGGCTGGGTGGTCCAGATTCCCGAGGAAGACAGCCCGACGGCCGCGCCGGAGCGCATTATCCGCGCGGCCTACGAGTTCAACACCACGCCCAAAGGCCGCCGCCTTCCGGTCCAGACCATCGGCGAGGCCTGCGAAATCGTCACCGCGAAGCTGTTCAAAGAGCAGAACGTCTGGGTAAAAACCAAGGTCCCCGTCCTCGCGCTCGGCGTGCCCAACCAGATCCCTACCGAGAAGGTGGAATAGCCGCTTTCGCCCTCAGCCTTGCTGCTCCCGGACGTAAATCTTCGAAGCGGCGCCCAGGCCGAGGGTCAGTTCGCCGCCTTCGGCGAGGCGCAGACGAACCGACTGCGCGGCGGCATTCCGCTCGAGCAGGTGTAGTTCGGCGCCGGGGTTCAATCCGGCCCGCGCGACGTAGAGGAGAAAGTCGGTATCCTGGTCGCTGATCCGCGCCACCCGCAGGGGTTTGTTCAGGGCGCAGCTTTCCAGAGTTTCCAGCACATGGTCGCTCAACTCCCCGGCCGCGTTGGGGATGGGGTCGCCGTGGGGGTCCTCGGTGGCATGCCCCAGGAAGCGGTCGATGCGCTCCAGCAGCCGGTCGGAAACGACGTGTTCCATCCGCTCCGCCTCTTCGTGCACCTCCGACCAATCGAAGCCCAGCACTTCGACCAAGAACTGCTCGAGCAGGCGGTGCCGGCGGAGGACGTGCAAGGCGAGCGCGCGGCCCCGGTCCGTCAGCCGCACTCCCACCCGCCGCTCGTAGTCGACCAGCCCGGCTTCGGCCAGGGTCTTGACCATCGTCGTAGCGGTCCCCGGCACCACGCCGAGCGCCTCGGCCACGCGCCCCATCAAGACCGATTCCCCCGGGGCCTTCTCCGCCACCAGGTAAATTTGCTTGATGTAGTCTTCGACCGTGGAACTCGGCATGCCCGAAAGAATCGAATCCCCCGGCGGACAGGCCAAGCCGATTTTTGTGGTCTTCCCTTCAAGCCGGAATGGTTTTTGCCTTCCTCCGAAAACGCAGCCACATTCCAAAAATGTCCGCTTTCCTCAGCCAATTCGCGCACAACACCTGGGCTCTCACCGCCGAGATGGCACCCTACCTCCTGTTCGGCTTTGCCATCGCCGGCCTGCTCCACCTGCTCATCCGCGAGGCCTGGGTGCGCAAGCTCCTCGGCCGACCCGGCCTCGGCGCGGTCGTCAACGCCAGCCTCGTGGGGGTGCCCATGCCGCTCTGCTCCTGCTCGGTCATCCCGGTCGCGGCATCCCTGCGAAAGAGCGGCGCCGGCCGCGGTGCGACGGCCTCGTTTCTCAGCTCCACCCCGCAGACCGGAGTCGACTCCATCCTCGCCACCTATGCCCTCTTGGGCGGCCTGTTCACCGCCGTCCGGGTCGGTGTCGCCTTCGTTTGCGGGATCCTCAGCGGCTTCCTCGTCGACCGGCTGACCCGCGAGAGCGACCGGCGCGGCGAAACCACCCCGCCCGTCGGCAGCTGCTGCTCGGGCGAACGCGGGCGAACGGCTCCCGATCCGGGCGGAAAAACCCCGGGCGAAGCCCTGCGCTACGGCTTTGTCACCCTGCCCGCCGACCTCGCCGGCGCGCTCGTGCTCGGCCTCCTGCTCGCCGGCCTCATCAGCACGGTCCTGCCCCCGGACCTCTTCCAGGGCGCCCTTAGCGGAGGCCCGCTTGCCTTCCTCGTCGCCACCGCGATCAGCCTGCCGCTTTACGTCTGCGCCACCGGCTCGATCCCGATGGCCTACGCCCTCATCGCGGCCGGACTCTCGCCGGGCGCCGCACTCGTCTTTCTCATCGTCGGTCCCGCCACCAACACCGCCACCGTGGTCGCCGTCTGGAAGATGCTGGGGCGCAAGGCGACGCTCGTCTACCTCGGCTGCCTGGTCGCCGTTTCCTGGATGGCGGGCTACCTGTTCAACGCCGCCCTCGGAACCGAGCTGATCGAGGGAGGGCATTACCATACCGAAGCCTTCCAGCCCGCCCTCTGGCAAAACATCGGCGGCCTGCTCCTCCTCGCCCTCCTGGCCGCGGCCATGTGGCTGAACGGACGGACGATCAAAAACGCCGGCCGCACCGGCGCCTGCTGCGGGGGCTGAGGCCGCTGAAAAAAATTGCCCGGCCCGGCCGCCCGCCGCAGCCTCCCGCGTTTGCAGTCCGCGCTCACATCGATCGAAGCCTTCGCCGGCCCTTGGACCCCGGGGCTCCTCGTCGCGCTGTTCCTCGCCAGCTCCTTGCTGATCCTCTGGCGCTTGGAGCTGATGTCCCACCGAGGGGTCGAGGGAACCGTCCTCGGGACGCTTTTCATGCCCTACTTCTCGGGGCTCGGTAATTTGATCTTCGTCTTTGTCGTGCTCCGCGACAAGGGCCCGGCGGAAGAGGTCGCCGTCAATTGCTGGACCAACAACATCACCAACCTTTGCCTCCTGCTCGCACTCCCCGCCCTCATCTGGGGGCTCGACCTGCGCCCCAAGTCGAAGGCGCGGAAACAGCAGCGCGAATCGAAACTCCACCGCCTCTCGCTCGCGCTCACCCTCCTGGCGATGGCCTTCTTCAGCCTGATGGTCTGGGTGCTGGCCCAAGACGGTTCGATCGACCGCTTCGACGGACTCGCGCTGGTCGGACTCTTCCTTTTCTGGCAGAGCTTCCATGTCTTCGAGGTGCTCAAGGAAAGCACCCGCGGCGCGCCGGGCTGGCACCCGCTGATCGTCCTGGACCTCGTTCTGATCCTGGCCGGCAGCTGGCTCACCCTGCTTTCGGTCGAAGGCATCGTCGACAGCATCATGGCCCGCGAGGGCGGCTGGCTCGGCCCCGAACAACTCGGCCTGCTGACCGGTTTCCTGATGGTCCTGCCCAACGCGGTGCTCGCGTTCTACTACGCCTGGCGCGGGCGGGCGGACGTCGTCTACAGCTCCCAAGCCGGCGACGGCCATATCTGTATCCCGCTCTGTCTCGGCCTGTTCGCGATTTTCCAGCCGATGCCGCTGGGTCGGGACCTGCTGGACGGCCTGCTCCTCCTCGCGATCGCGGCCCTCGCGCACCTCGTTTCGGTGAGCCTCTTTCGCGGTCTGCCGCGTCCGGCGGCGGCCGGCTTTCTCCTGTTCTACGCCTACGCCTTTTCGACGCTTTCCGGCCTCGGCTGAATCGTCCGGTCTCCGCAGGACGCGCGGGGACGCGCACCCGCCACCCACCCACTAGTCGCCGCGCAGCAACTTGACCACCGCCTCGGCCGCGGCTTTCGCCGATGCGGGATTCTGCCCCGTCACCAAGCGCCCGTCGACCACCACGTTCTCCTCAAAATTCGGGGCGCTTACGAAATCCGCCCCCAGTTCCTCCAACTTCGTCTGGAGCAGGAAGGGCATCTCGTCGGTCAAGCCGACCGCGTCCTCCTCGGCGTTCGTAAACCCGGCCACGCGTTTGCCTTTCACCAGAGCTTCGCCGTCGACCTCCACGCCGACCAGGGCCGCCGGGCCGTGGCAGACCGCGGCAATCACCCCGCCGCCCTCGTAAATGGCCGCGATCGTGCCGGCCACCGCCCCGGATCCGGGGAAGTCCCACATCGTGCCGTGGCCTCCGGCAAAGAACACCGCATCGTAGGCCTCCGGATCGATCCCGATCAAGTCGCGGGTCGAGACCACGCCTTCAACCGCTTCCAAGGTATGCCAGAATTTCTTGTTCACCGGATCGTCGAGGTCGAAACTTTTAGGATCCATCGGCGCGTAGCCCCCGAGAGGACTGGCAAAATGGACGCTGTAGCCGGCTTCCCGAAAAACATGCCAAGGGTGCGCCACCTCCGAGAGGTAATAGCCGGTCGGCTCTCCGGTGTCGGCGAGGCGTCCGTGGTTCGTCACCACGACCAAAACCTGGGAGGCGGCCGCGAGGCTGCCTGCCGCGATGAAAAACAGGCACACGGTTTTGAGAATCGATGCTTTCATGCCATCAACAGAGCCAGGACCCGGTGATTTTCAAGCGACGGTCCCGAAGCCTTCTCAAATGGGCCGCCGCATCGCGCCGTTGGAGGCGCGCTTGCGGAATCGAGGGGCCCCGCTGCGATTCAAGCTGTCGTCGGCGATGGTTATCGGCGGCCGAGCGTGCTTCCCCTCCGGTTCGAAGAATGGGAGGGGGCTCGGCTGGAAACCCGGGTCCGTCCCGTCCACTGCGGAGACCACCTCTGGCTCCGCGCCTGGGGACCAAGGGAATCGCCCTCCCGATTCCTCCAATTCTCTCGGGTCCGAGGACCTCTTGATTCACAGCCCCGGCCAACAGGTAATTTTATTTTTGTTTGCAAGTTACTAAAGTGTGCGAAGGTATTTTCCCTTGAAACTCCCCTACCGCTCCGATAAAGGGTGCCCCCGCTGAGCGGGAGCGGGGTGCTTGCCGCTCCCTTGAAACTTCGTTCCAATCGACCCACTTCGTGATGCCCGATCTTCCCCCAGCCGTGATGGTCAGTTTCTCCTGGGAACGCGCCTTCGACAACCTGATCCTGATGGGGATCGCCTACGCACTGGCTCTGCCGGTCGCGTGGAACCGGGAGGCGAAGGCGCGCAGCGCCGGCCTCCGCACCTTTCCGCTGGTCGCCATGGCCTCCTGTGGCTTCGTGCTGGTGGCCCTCCATTCCTTTCAGGACGACCAAGCGCTCTCACGGGCGCTTCAGGGCGTGATCGGAGGCATCGGCTTCATCGGCGGCGGCGCGATCCTCAAGACCAAGGGCTCGGTCAAGGGCACGGCCACCGCCGCCAGCCTCTGGGGCACCGGGGCCATCGCCGTCGCGGTCGCTTGGGGGCACTTCGAGATCGCGGTCATGCTCAGTTTGATCTCCTTTTGCACCCTCGTTTACCTCGGACATCTCAAGGACGAGGTGGATAAAGCGAACGGCTCGGCGGATGACGACGACTGATTCGCCCCGTCCGTTACAGGACCGGGAGCGGATTTTTTAGGCGGCTTCGCGCCCTGGGATTTGAGATTTCTTTTACCCGGCGTCCGCTCGCGCCGCGCGCTTTTCCGCTTTAAATACTAGGGATGCGCCGTCTTCTCTTACCGCTCGGACTGCTTCTTCTCTGGGCCCTGTTTTATCTCGGAAAAGCTCCGTCCGCCCCCGATCGGCCCGCCGCCCGGGAAGCCGTGGCAAGCCCGACTCCGCCGGCGGCCGGGACTCCTCCCGCTTCGCCTCCGAGCCGGGCGGCGGCCGCGCCCGCCTCGGCGCCCGCCGAGGTGCCCGGCGAGCCGGCGGCGACCGGTCATGACTGGGCCGCACTCCGACGCTTGTTCGACCAACCGCCGACAAAGGTCCTCCGTCCCGAGGGCGCTCCCGCGGCGGAGGCCTACGCACTGAACGGCCGCGGCCGGACCGTGGCGGCCGCCCGGCGCTTGCCGGACGGCCGTCTGGTGACCGGTTGTTTCGAAAACTTCGAGACACTCGAGCGCTTCCTCCGGACTGCGGAGGACCAGGACTCCACACCGGCCTCCCGCCCGCACGCCGAACAATGAGAGGACTTCGCAAACTCGCCGGGGCCTGCCTGCTTTTCGTCGCCCCCTGCCTCCGCGCTACCGAATTTTCGGTCGTCTACCTCGACGGCCCCGGCTTCGGCTACAACGATACCTCCCCGGCCGCTCCCGTCGGCGGCAATCCGGGAACGACGCTCGGGCAACAGCGCCGCAACGTGCTGGAGCACGCGCTCGAAATTTGGACCGATCTGCTCGACAGCGAGGTGACCATCGTGGTCGAGGCCGATTTCGTGCAACTCGGCGGAACGGATCGCGGTGCGACCCTTGCTTCCGCCGGCCCCACTTTCGTTTACACCGCCTTTCCCGGCGCTCCGCGCAACGATCTCTGGTACGTCTCCGCCCTGGCCGACAACCTCGCCGGGGCCGATCAGGGCCCAGGGGACGCGGATCTCGGCATCTCCGTCAACGAATCGGTCGATTCGGACCCCACGGTCCTCGGCGGCGACGGATTCTATTACGGCTACGACCACGAGGCCGGTTCCCAAGCCAACCTCCTCTCGACCCTCCTGCACGAAATCGCCCACGGCCTCGGCTTCCTTACCACCGTGGACGACGAAACCGGCGCCTTCCTGGACGACCGGCCCGACTCCTTCACCGTTCTGATGAAAGACGAGTCCACCGGCAAATTCTGGGACGAGATGACGGCCGCCGAGCGCGCCGCCTCCATCACCAACGAACCCGATCTGGTGTTCGCCGGGCCCGCCGCGACGGAGGCCGCGCGCTTCCAACTCAAGCCGGAAGGAAGCTCGTCCGAGTCGGCGGTGCGCGTCAGCTCCCTGCTTCCCCCCTCCGCAGCCCTCGATCTCTCGGCCGAAAACGCCACCTTCGGCCGCGGCCTTCCGCCTTGGGGCTTGGAGGGGGCCGTGGTGCTCGTCGACGATGGCGTCGCGCCCTCGGCCGACGCCTGCGAAGAACCTTTCCTCAACGCGGCGGGCCTGCGCGGCCGCATCGCCCTCGTCGATCGGGGCGGCTGCACCTTTGTCGAAAAAGTCCGCCGCGCTCAGGAAGCCGGTGCCATCGCCGTGATCGTCGCCAACAATGCGGGCGACGATCTCATCTCGATGGGCGGCACAAACCCGGCGGTCGAGATTCCCGCCGTCTTCGTCGGCCAGTCCGATGGCGAGGCTTTGAAAGCCGCGCTGCCCGGCTTGGTCGTCCGGCTCGAAAACCGCGGGCCTCTGGCGGGCACCCGGGCGGGCCTCCCACGGCTCTTCGCCCCCGACCCCGTGGATTCCGGCTCGTCCGCTTCGCACTGGAGCGTCGAGGCCTACCCGGACCTTTTGATGGAGCCTCTTATCACCGAGGGTGTTCTTCCGCAGCTCGACCTGACCTTGCCGGCGCTTCGGGATATCGGCTGGAAGATCCGGAACGTCGACCTCCCCCACCTGAGCTACGCGCTTTGGGCCGAAGAGTCGATCGGCGGCACCTTGGACGGCAGGAACGACGACGCCGACCAGGACGGCTGGACCAATTTCGCGGAATACGCCTTCGGCAGCGATCCGGAAGCCGCCGACTCGTTCCCCGAGGGCCCCGCCTTCCGCTCGGTGGACGGCGCCGCCCTCTTCGAGCTGAGCTACCGCCGCAACGCCCTCGCCAGCGAGGCCGTCTTCGGGCTGGCCGCAGGGACGGATCTGAACGATCCCTTCACCGAATTGACAAAGGGGGCCGGCTTCATCGAGTACGAGTTCGGGGAAAGCGATCCCACCGCGCCGCGGACCGTTCGCCTCCGTATCGAATCCATGGATACGCGCCGCTTCTTCACGCCCACCGCGAGGGACGCGAGCGCGGATTAGCGGGCGGCCCGCGCGGGCTTTCCTCCAAAGCATCGCCGCTTCGGCGGCATGGGGGCGAGGGGCGCCGACGGCTCAGCCCCGCTTCAGCTTGCTCTCGGAGGCGACCTCGGGGCCGCCTTGGGCGAGCGCGCGGCGGCGCAGGCGCAGGGCGTTCAAGCGGATGAAGCCGCTGGCATCGTCGGGGTTGTAATCACTGAGCACGCCCTCCATCGAGGCGATGTTTTCGTCGTAGAGCGAGAGCGGCGACTTCCGGCCGACGGTGGTGACGTTGCCCTTGTAGAGCTTCAGCCGGACGGTCCCGGTGACGGTCTTCTGCGAATCGTCGACGAGGGCCTGGAGCGCTTCGCGCTCGGGCGCATACCAGAAGCCGTTGTAGACCAGCGCGGCATAGCGGGGGATCAGGCTGTCCCGCAGGTGCATCAAGTCGCGGTCCATCGTGAGCGTCTCCATGTTCCGGTGGGCCATCATCAGGATGGTGCCGCCGGGCGTCTCGTAGACGCCACGGCTCTTCATTCCGACGAAGCGGTTTTCGATCAGGTCGACGCGTCCGACGCCGTGCCTGCCGCCCAGCTGGTTCAAAGTCTTCATCACCTCGGAGGGCTTCATCGCCTTTCCGTTGACCGCCACGCAGTCGCCGCGCTCGAAGTCGAGCTCGACGTACTCCGCTTCGTCCGGAGCGTCCTCGGGCGCGGTCGTCAGCTTGAACATCGACTTGTTCACCGCCGTGGTGGGATCGAACCAGGGGTCTTCCAGAATGCCGGCCTCGTAGGAAATGTGCAGGAGGTTGCGGTCCATCGAGTAGGGCTTGGACGCGCTCGCTTCGACGTTGATTCCATGCTCCCGGCAATAGGCGATCATCTCCTTGCGCCCGGGGAAAGCCTTCCGGAAGACGTCCATCCTCCAGGGCGAAATGATTTCCAGCTTCGGCGCGAGCGCCCCGTAAGTCAGTTCGAAGCGGACTTGGTCGTTGCCCTTCCCGGTCGCGCCGTGGGCCACTGCGTCGGCCTTTTCCTTCTCCGCGATCTCGATCTGCGCCTTGGCGATGAGGGGCCGTGCGATCGAGGTGCCGAGAAAGTACTGCCCCTCGTAAACCGCGTTCGCCCGCATCATCGGGAAAATGAAGTCGCGGGCGAACTCTTCGACCAGGTCCACCGTGTAGTGGGCGCTGGCACCGGTCGCCTTGGCCTTTTCGGGCAGGCCTTCCAGCTCCTCCTCCTGGCCGACGTCGGCCGCGAAGGTTACGATCTCCGCAGAATAATGCTCCTTGAGCCAGCTGACAAGGACGGAGGTGTCGAGCCCTCCCGAGTAAGCGAGAACAATTTTCATAATGGACTAGGGGATAGGCCAGCCCGCCCCTCTCTAGCAAGCATATCCTGAAGGCGGTCGAGGGGCCCGACCCTTCCATCCGCTTACCGATAGCCGTAACGGGCCATCCGCTCCGCGCAGATCGCCTCGATGGTCGAGAAACCGGCGTAGGCGTTGCGGTGGTGGGTTTTTCCGATCCGTCCGACGAGTTCGCGGAAACTAGCGTTCCCCTCCGGCGGATAGTCCACCTCGCAGAATGCGAAGAGCTCGCGCAGGCAGCGCTCGGGCTCGGTTAGGATATCCTCGTAGCGGACCTCGTGGAAGGCGCCCGACCCGGCTCGTGCGGCGTCGACCGAGTCGATCGCGTCGTTCCAAAGATTCGCCGTGGTGCGGACGTCTTCGGGCCCGAAGCGATCCAAATACTCCGCCAGACGCGGCAGGCGCGGGTAGGGCACGAACTCGCCCTCCGGTCTCTTCCGCCGGCCGCGGGCGCAGATCGCCTCCAGTTGCTCGGCGCAAAGCCGGTGGATCTTGACCATGGAATTCGCCACCGCACGGGGGTCGCGAACCAAGTGGATGAATTTGGCGTCTGGAAAAATCCCTTGCAGCTCGGTGGCATGGGGCAGCAGCATGGGCGTCTTGCAGAAGAAACGACGCCAAGGCCGGCCGAAGGTCCAGATCGCCGCCTTCACCCGGCGGCGGGCATCGTCCGCCACCTCCGGCGAAGGCGCGGCCGGGGCCTCGGAACGGGGCGGAATGCGAAAAGGATCCACCCCGAAGACATCCAGCCAAGTCGCCACCGGATCGGCCGGGCTGCCGCCGTCGACCAGCACGCTGTCCTTCAGGAAACGCTCCCCCCGGATGTTGAAGCCGAACTTCTTCCGCAGGCTTTCCGCCGCGCAGACCGAGCTGTTCCGGCAAATGTCCATGAAGTTCGTCGTATAGGCGAAGGCCTCGTTCGCGCACATCAGGTCCTGCAGCATCGAGGACCCGCTGCGGGGTAAGGAGATAATGAAAACCGGACGGTCGAGCGGAACGGGAGCGAGGTCGACCTCCATGCAGCGGCGCTCGTAGAAACGCAACAGCCGGTCCATCCAAACCGGGATCGGGGCCGGAATCACCCACTGGTCCTCGTAGTAACGCTTGAGGAAGACCCTCGAAAGGAGATTCGAATAGGCCACCTCGGGAATTCGGGACTGGAAAGGTTCGGACACAATGATGAGCAAAGGAGGAATTTCCGGTTTGCGTTATGAGGTAGGGAGGCCTCATCGTCCCGGCCATTCCCCTCTGAAGCCGAGCCAAAGCGGCAGTTCAATTTCTTTTTAGATGAACGGAAAATCTTTCTTTTTTTCCAAACTGCAGCGTTACGCAAAGCCGAAATCACGGATCGTTGATATTGGCGTCGAAATCCCTGCTCACTTCGTGTCCAACGAGGAGCTCGCGCAGCAGGTCCATGCGCCGGAAAAACTGAAGCGCAAGCTTCCGGGCCTGATCGAGCGGACGACGGGCAACAAGCTGCGCAGTTACGCCCCGAAAGGGACTTGCCCGTCCGATCTGGCCGCCGCCGCCGTCTTCGACCTGGTCAAGCGCCGCGGTCTCGATCTCGCGGATGTCGACACCCTGATCTTTTCCAGCACGGACATGGACATGATGGAGCCGGCCACGGCCAACATCCTGCAGGACAAGCTCGGCCTCAAGCTGGTCAACGCCTTCGACCTCTCCAACGCCTGCAACTCCTTTCTTCAGGCCATGAACGTGGGCAACAGCCTGATCGCCAGCGGAGCGGCCGCCAAGGTGCTGGTCTGCAGCGGCGAAATGGGCAGCGCGGTGGCCAACAAGGAGCTCGCCGACGTCACCGAACTACGCGTCAAAATGGGCGGCCTGACCATCGCGGACGGCGGTGCGGCCCTCCTGCTCGAACCCGCGGATGAAGACGGCCGCGGCCTCTACGAGATCAATCTCCTCAGCCTCGGCGAGCACTGGCGCCTCTGCCACGTGCCCGAGCGGGAGGACTGGCGGCAGCGCGGCGGAGCGGTCAACCCCTGGTTCTACCTCGACATGCCGGAGCTGGCGAAGGTCGCCCGCCGCTACACCCTTCAGTACTTCAAGGAGTACGATCTCCTGCGGGCGGAGATGCGGGGTGCCGCCACGCTGACCGACTCGCTCGACTTTTTCATCCCGCACCAGATCTCGCGGCGCATGCTCGAGCAGATCTTCAACAAGACGATGAAGCTGGACCCGGAAAAGGTGGTCATCACCGCGCACCTTTACGGCAACACCGCCAGCACCGCCATCCCCCTGGCCCTCCGCTGGCTGATGGACAACGACCGGCTCACGCTCGGGGCCGGGCAGGACTGCTTCCTCTACGGCGCGGCCAGCGGCTTCGGCCTCGGGCACATCCGCCTGCGGCTTTGAACCGGCATCGCTTCGATGGCGCGAAAAACTCCAGAGCTCTTTACCCTGATGATCCTGACCGGCGGGTCCTCGGGGATCGGCCTCGGGCTGCTCGAGGGCTTCCTCGCCCGCTTTCCCGAAGCTCGGGCCATCAACCTCTCGCGCTCGGAGCCGCCGCTCGCCGCCAAAGGCCGGCTCGTCCATCTCGCGAGCGACCTGTCCAGCCGCTCCGGCCGGGACGAGGCGCTCGCCCGCCTCCGGGAGGAGATCCTGCCCGCCGCCCGCGGTCCGGTGCTCCTCGTCCATAACAGCGGGATCGGCTTTCACGCCCCGCAGTCCCGGGCGGACCGCGCCGACCAATTGGCCACCATCGAAGTCAACGCCGCCGCACCGGTCCACCTGACCGTCGCCCTGCTGCCCGAGCTGCGGGCGCTCGGCGGCGTCGTCGCCACAGTCTGTTCGACCAGCGCCTTCCAGCCCACCCCGGTCATGGCGACCTACGGCGCGACCAAGTCCTTTCTCCTGCACTGGACCCTCGCCCTCGGCGAGGAACTGCGCGGCACCAATCTTCGCACTCTGGCGCTCTGCCCGGGCGGAACCCACACCCCCTTCCTCCCCAAAGCCGGACTGGGCGGCGAGGTCCGGAGCTATTGGAGACTCCAGGAAGTCGACGAAGTGGCGGACGCTTTTTTCCGCGGGCTCGCACGGCGCCGGTCCTTGGTCGTCCCCGGCTTCGTGAACCGCACCGTCGCCGCGTTCGCACAGCTCGCGCCCCTGCGTTGGTCCGCCCCGGTCGCCGGCCATCTACTCCGGCGGGCCCGCCCGAGGGACGCATGACCCGAGTCGCTTTCAAACACGCTCGACTTGCCCCGGCCCGGATGCATGATTTTCAAACCGTAAGCCTCAACCCATCGCCGATGTCCCTACCAAAACTCCCCTCCTCCCCCCTCACGACCACGGCCGCCCTCGGCATCGGCGGGCTCGCCCTGCTGCAACCCTGGCCCGCCGAAGCCCACCTGCGCAGCTACGAGGCCGAGATCATCGCCAAGGCCATGGCCGACGAGTGCTTCTACAGCATCTACGATCCGGACGTGCCGGGCAGCGGAGAAAACCTTTACCTGAAGGCCGGGCTGCCGGAGGACGACGGGGATTCGCCCGACGACCTGATCGACGACTGCGAGGATTGCATCGCCGACGGCGGCTTGCCCAAGATCAACCAGTCTTACGTCTGGGGCATGACGCGTAAGGACAATTACCTGTGGTGGGGCACCGGGCCGAATATCAATCGGCTCGTCAGCGGCACCTACTTCGGGGCGGAGAACAGCGGCATCTCGGAGAGCGGCGGGATCAAGTACAGCGTGGTCGAATACGGCGATTCCAAGTTCGCCCGCGATGGCGTCTACGACGGCACGACCCTGATGGGGCCACCGGTCGACCCGGCCTACGGCGACTGGCGGCCGCCCGACATTTTTCGCTACAACCTCGACACCGACACGCTCGAACGTCTCGACCTCCAGCTGAACGGTATCGCCGAGGAGCGCCTCTGGAAGACCGTCGGCCTCCGCTCGGCCGGCTACACCGCCGGCAACGCCAGCCACCCGGACGGACTGGTCATTCTCGCCGGCCCCAGCCTGACCGCGGTCGAGGCAAGCGGCGACGGCGTCATGATGTTCGCCTTCGACGCCGCTACGGGCGCCTTCGTCGATTCCGCCAACTTCACCAACTACTCGAACCTCCGGAAATGGAAGTTCCACGACGACCAGCTCTATACAGCGATCGCCACCAAGGGCGGAAGCGGCCAAGTGCTCCGCTGGGTCAACAATCCGGGCGGCGCCAACTACCCCTTCGAGTTCCAAGTCGTCGGCAACCTGGACGCCGGAGGCGCCGAACTGGAGGTGCATGACGACGGCGACGGACCCAGGCTCTTCGTCAACACCTGGCCCGGCGTCGAAGGCAACCTCGACCTCGGCGACGACCCCGAGGCGGTGCAGGCCCTGATCAACGCCCCCGCCGGGCTCTGGCGCAGCCCGGTCATCCCGGACGCCGGGCTCGGCAGCACCCACGCGAACCAGTGGAACCTGGTCTGGAGCGTGGTCGATTACGAGCCGGACCTCGTAATCGCCCTCCACTACGGCGGTGGCGCGATGGCCTCGCACGACGGCTATCTCTACTGGGGCACGATGCACGTGCCCCTGACCTCGTCCTTCGCCCACGGCCTCGCCTACGGCTCGCCGACGCCCCCGATTCCGCGGCCCGATCCCTACCCCGAGGACCCCGACGACCCCGACCGCCTCGCCTACGAGGCCGATGTCGAGCGCTTCCAAGACGAGCGGGAAGAGGATTTTTTCAACTCCTACCGGGCCATCTCCATTTGGCGGGGCCGCAATTTCACCAGTTCCGGCGGGGAGATCGACCTGCTCTACGGCAACGCGGAAATGCCCGTCCGACTGGAGCGGAGCAAGTTTACCCGGAACAGCAACCCGCGCTCCGACTTCGACCCGGGATGGAGCTTGTTCTTCGCAGAGAACCTGGGCCAGCTGCGCTTCGTCGAGGACGGCGCGACGGTCCCTTATCTGTTTCTCATCTTTCCGACCGACGTGACGCTGGAGGATGGCGGCGACTGGGAAACCCTCCCCAATACCAGCGGCTACGTCCCGCTCTGGGGCCCCGAAGGCATCATGCCCCGGGACTACGGATTCGGCAACACCTTCCCTTGGAACAACTACACCTGGACCATGCAGGTCTTCCTCGATAAACTCTATATCGGCACGATGGATTGGGACGACATCGGCTCCCCCGACCCCGCCGACGGAGCCGATCTCTATTGTATCAGCGATTCCACTACGCCGGCGGCCCGTATCAGTTCCACCGGCATGGCCAACTGGTCCAGCTACGGCATCCGGACCATCGCGGCGGACGACAGCCGCGGCGAGCTCTACCTCGGCATGGCCAACGTCCAAAACCTGCTCAACGAAAAAGTCGGCGACCCCCAGACCGGCGGCTGGGAGGTCCAACGGGTAAAGCTGCGCTACGTCGACGACGACTTCGACGAACTCGACGACGCTTGGGAAATCAGCAATTTCGGCTCCACCGCGGCGACGGACGCACCCGACGAAAGCAGCGACGGAGACCCCATGACCGACTGGGAAGAATGGCTCGCCGGCACCGACCCGAACGACGGCAACAGCTTCTTCTTCGCCGTGCAAGAAAGCGGTGCCACGGCCGGCGAGATGGACATCGAGTGGCCCTCGCTGCCCCAACGCTTCTATACCGTCTACGAGGCGACCGATCTGGACGGCGATTGGTCTCCCGCAGCCGTTTACATCGGAACCGGCGCCCCGCTCAGCCACAGCTACGACCCGGCGGAGACGGATACCAAGTTCTTCAAGGTCGGCATCTCGCTCGACGCGCCGCCGAACTTTTAACGACCCCACCGCAACCGAACTCGCAAGAGTTCGGGCCGACCGCCGACATGCCGCTGATCGAGTTCCGCTCAGTCTCCCGCCGATACCGCTTGGGCGAGACCATCATTACCGCCCTGCGGGAGGTCAGCCTTGCGATCGAGCCGGGTGAGTTTCTGGCGGTGGGCGGCCCCTCGGGCTCCGGCAAGTCGACGCTCTGCCACCTGGCAGGCGCGATCGACCTGCCGGACTCCGGCGAGGTCCGGGTCAACGGGGCCTCCATCGCCGACATGCGCGAAGACGCCCTCGCCGCGCACCGCGCCCGCTCGGTCGGCTTTGTTTTCCAGAGCTTCAACCTCGTCGCCGTCCTGAACGCGGAGGAGAACGTCGAGCTCCCCCTACTCCTTCGAGGCGAAGCCGCCGGCCCCTCGCGCGCCGCCGCCCGGCAGCTGCTGGAGCGGCTCGGGCTGGGGACCCATCTGCGGCATCGCCCGGACAAGCTCTCCGGCGGCCAACGCCAGCGCGTCGCCATCGCGCGCGCCCTGATCGGCGACGCTCCGCTGGTCGTGGCGGACGAGCCGACGGCGAATCTCGACTCGACCACGGCCGGCCAAATCCTCGACATCATGCGCGAGTTCAATCGCGAGCGCGGCACCACCTTCCTTTTCTCCTCCCACGACCCCCGCCTCCTGGAACGGGCGGACCGGCGCATCCTCCTGCGGGACGGCCGAATTTCCGACGCCGCATGAAGCTCTGGATCAAACTCGGCTTCCGCAGCCTGCTCAAGAACCGGCGGCGCTCGCTCTTTACGGTCGGGGCGGTCGCGCTCGGTTTCGCCGCCGTCAACCTGATGGGCGGCTTCATGCACTACGTGCTCCGCGGGCTCGAGGAATCCTACGTCCACGCCTTCGGAAACGCCCACCTCGCCGTATTCAAGCACGGCTTCGAAGAACAGGGCCGCGACCGGGCCGCCGACTTCCTGCTCGGGCCGGAGGAACTGGAGCGCATCCTCGACGCTTCCGAGGCGATGCCGGAGGTCGTCCTCGCCACCCCGCAACTCCATCTCACGGGACTGGTCAGCAACGGCGACCGCTCGACCATCTGCTTCATTCAGGGTGTCGTCCCCGAAGATCTCGACCGCATTCGCGAACGGGCCGAGGGGGTCGCCGCGCGCCTGCGTTTCTACTCGGGCGAATCCCTCGACGGCGACTCGACCGGGATCGGCGCGGCCTACGGCCTGGCCGCGCAGCTCGGCGTCTCTCCCGGCGGCAGTCTCGTCGTCCTCGCCAACACCGCCGAAGGGTACATGAACGCCCTCGATGCCGAGCTTGTCCAGCTGCAAGACGCCCCCCTCGAGCTGCTCGACGAGCTGCTGCTGACCGTCCCATTCGGTTTCGCTCAGGAGCTCTTCCAGACCGAAGGAGCGGACCGGGTGCTCGTTCTCCTCGAGGACGGGTCCCGCCTCGCGGCCGCGGCGGAGCGGCTGGCGGCCGATCTCGAGGCGCAGGGGCTGGACATCGAGATCCGCGACTGGATGGAGCTTCGTCCCTCCTACCACCGGATTCGCGGGATGTTCGGCGTCCTTTTCAATTTCGTCTTTCTGGTGGTCGCCGTCATCGTCGCTCTCGCGGTTGTCAACACCATCGGCATCAGCGTGATGGAACGCACCCGGGAGATCGGCACCCTGCGCGCCATGGGGCTGCGCCGCCGGGGAGTGGTCGCCCTGTTCGCGGTCGAGAGCGGACTGCTCGGCCTGGGGGGCATTCTTCTAGGCTTCGCGCTGCACCTTGCGGTCCGCGGGGCGATCGCGGCGGCCGAGCCTCTCTGGACCCCGCCGAATATTCCGAAGGAAGTGCCGTGGGAAATCGCCTGGTCCCCCGGCTTTCTGGTCGTCACCGCCCTCGCGATGCTTTTGCTTTCCCTCCTCGCCGGGGCTCTGCCGGCCCGCAAGGCCGCCCGCATGCCCGTGATCGACGCACTCGCCCATGTTTAAACGATTCCTCAGCCTCGCCGCCGCCCTCGCCGCCACCGGCCTCGCTCTGTCCGCCCAGGCCCTCGGCCCGGAGAAAGCCCGCGCGCTGCTCCGCGACTGCGATGCCGCCCGCGGCAACCTCGACGGCGTGCGCTGGGAGATCGTCCTGACCGAAGAAAGCGGCGGCCAAGCCGACCGCCGCCGCATCGAGGTCAAGGCCAAGGGCTTCGACATGGTCGCCGAAACCCTCTCCCCTCCCCGGCAGAAGGGCCATAAGCTCCTGCTCGTGCAAAACAACATGTGGTTCCACAAACCCGGCCTGAGCAAGCCCGTCCCGGTCTCCCTCCGGCAAAAACTGGCCGGCCGCGCCGCCAACGGCGACATCGCCGCCACCAACTACGCCGAGGACTACGAGGTCGCTTCCATCGTCGACGAGGCCTACGCCGACGAGCCCGCCTACCGCTTCGATCTCAAGGCCCGCGAGGGCTCCGCCACCTACGCGCGCATTCGCTACTGGATTTCAAAGGAGCGCCGCCTCGGCCTCTACGCCGAGTACCTGAACGCGGATGGTTCCAAGGTCCTCAAGACTGCGGAGATGGACTATGCGAACGAAGTCGAATTCGAAGGCTCCGTCCGCCCCTTCATTTCCGAAATGCGCATCGTCGACGGGATCGAGCGCGAGGCGGTCACGCGGATCGAATTCTCCCAGCCCGAGCTCGGCGAGATCTCCCCCCGCGAGTTCAGCCTGCAACGGTTCACCCGATAAGGCGAAGCCATGAGACAAAGCCCCGACAAGACCAAGCCACCCCGCCGGCGGGCACGCACCCGTCCCCGCCGCACCGGATTCCCATCGCTCCCAGACATGATCCCCCTTCGATTGATTCCCTGCCTCCTCACCGCCGGATCGCTGTCGGCGGCGGGTTCGCTGCAATCTTGGTGGGCCGAGCACGGCGACTTTACCCTCCGCAATCTCGCCTTCGTGCAGCTCCAGGAGCCGGCGCATATCCCTCTGTTCGATTCCCTGGCGGAGCCGGAGAATCCCCTCGACCTGCCCGAACTCAGTTGGGTGAACGAGTTCCGGCCGGAGGCGAGCTTGAGCTTCGAGCATCTTTTCCTGTCGGTCGATCCCCGCTTCACCGCCCGGCGCGACGAGTATGGGTCCGGCGCGTTGGACGGCCGGCACCGGGACGATAGCGAGCTCTTCCTCCAGGAATGGACCGTGCAGCTCCTGCCCACGCCCGAGCTGTCCCTCGCCTATGCGCGGAAGGATCTCCAGTGGGGACCGGCCTTCCTGCTCTCGCCCTCGAATCCCTTCGACAGCCGCAACGGACGGGACGACCCGACCGACGAGGTGCCTGCCGGCGACTTCCTGAAAGCGGTCTGGACCCCGAACTTCAACTGGAGCTTCACCGCCATCGCCAACCTCGACGACGGACGGAAAGACTACCGCCTGCGTAGCGAACTCCGCCAGGACTTCCGGGACATCTACGCGCTCAAGGCCGACTATCTGTTCGACCGCGGCAACGCCGCGCTCGTCGCCTCGACGATGGACGACGCCGAAGACGAGGACCGGCGCGTCGGCGCCTACCTCAGTTACAATCTGACCGACGCCGGGATCGCCTACGCCGAGGGCAGCCTTTCTACGGAAGACGAGGAGCTCCTCCTCGGCGGGAGCTACAGTGTCCAAGGCGGTCCCACCGTGGCACTCGAATACTTCCACAACTCCAGCGGCATCGACGACCCGATTCCCGAGGACCCGGCCGACCTCGTCGCTTTCGAGGATTTCGTCCTCGACCTGCCGAACCGCGAGAGCTTCTTCCGCGAGAACTACCTGCTGCTGCAGCTTTACCAGAACGACGTCGTCGGCGGGCTCGACTACATCCTCCGTTACACCCACAACCTGGACGACTCCTCCCGGAGCCTGCTCGGACACTTGGAGCTCGACCTGAACGACTACGCCAGCCTCTTCACCACGGCCACCCTCAACAGCAGCGGCGGAGGCGAACTCGACAGCCTCCGCGAGCACTGGATCAAACTCGGCATCGAGTTGGTTTTTTAAAAGGAAGGGAGGCGCGACCGGGCCCCGCTGGCGGACAAGAGTGTCCGCCCTCCTGTTTGAAAGGGGCTTCGCCGCCGTGCCCGACGCCGTGCCCCAAGGCCCGGTCCACTGCAGGCGGACAAGAGTGTCCGCCCTCCTGCCGATCGACCTGCGCGCACATAAAAAAGCCTCCCGGCGAATGAACCGGGAGGCTTTGAAAGCCGAATCGATCGCTCGATTAGAAGCTGAAGAGCAGCTCGACCGCGAAGAGGAGTTCCTCGATGTCGCCGTCGCCGCTGAAGTTCTGCTGACCTTGGGTGGCGGAGAAGTCGCCGTCGCCGTCGGTGTAGCTGATTTCCTTCACCAGCAACAGATTGTCGGTGAAGGAGTAGTTGTGAGCGAGCGTGTACTTGAAGAGTTCGCCGTCGGCATCGGCGTCGCCCACGTCGGCGAAGTCTCCCTCGATCTTGTAGTCGACATAGCTGATACGACCGGTCACGGAAGCCTTTTCGCTATAAGCGTAGTTGGCCATGATCAGACCGCTGAGGGACTCGGTTTCGATATTCACGTCGGAGAGGACGACGTCGTCCCACTCGTTCTGGCCGTAGTTCAATTCGGCCGCGAAGATCCATGAGTTGGTCTCGTAAGTCACGTAGGTGTTGAAGACCCAGGCTTCGGTGTCGCCGGTGGGAGCCCCGGCGAGGGAGTAACCGTCGCCGTCTTCCCAGGCGAAGCCCGCGAAGTAGGAAAGACCGTTGTCACCCTTGAGGGCGCCGGCGATTTCGACGCCGTAGCCGCCGCCGTCCGAGTCGGAGTCCCCGCCGAAACGATCGGAGTAGCTGTAGACGCCGTCCTGAATGGAGACGCCGAAGAACCAGTCTTCGCTCTCGTGGGTGTACTTCACGCCCTGGTTGTAGAGCGGAAGCGGGAAGATGGTGCCCACGGCCAGATCGAGCAAGTCGTCAATAGGCGCCGGGATCAGGCTGGTGAACTCGCCCGCCGTGGCCGGCAGGCCGTAAGCGAAGGAGTACTGGTAGAGACCGGTCGGCTCGAAGGCTTCGAAACCGAGCATGGAAGCGTAGCGGCCCGCGGTGATGTCGTTGCCGCCATCCATGTGATAGGTCGCGAAGGCCTGCTCGACGGAGGTCGTCTCGCCAGGGAGATCTTCGTATTGAAGGTCGATCTGGCCGGTGACGGTTTCGAAGTCGAACAGCCAGGAGATTTCGACCTGGTCGATCTGGAAGCTGTTTCCGGATTCTTCGATACCGACGCTTGGCACCCCGTCGAGACCACCGTCAGCTTCGCCGTCGTAGTGGACGTAGGACATGTCAACGAATCCCTCGAACGAGAGGAAGTCGTTGATCACGATTTCCGCAGAGGCGCTGCCGGCGGCAACAAGCATCGCGGATGCAAGTGTGATCTGATTTCTCATGTGTATGGTCAGTTGTTTGTTTTTTTTCGAACGAATCGTGAATGATTCATCCTCACCTGAATTTTGCTAGGTATCGGCTAAAGGAAAGCAATGTTATTCTTCCTAGCGCCCCTAGAGCCTTCACCCTAGCACGCTCACCGCGATACCGAAGTAGATGATCAGACCGAGCACGTCCATCAGCGAAGTGATCAAGGGAGTGCTGGCCGCCGCCGGATCGATCTTGAATCGGCTCAGCAGGAAAGGAAGCATCGCGCCGAAGCCGTTCGCCACGAAAACAATGACGACCATGCTGAGGCCTACGATGACCGCGAGCTGATTGTCGCCTCCGTAGAGCCGTCCGACTCCGCCTGCGACGATCGCCATGGCCAGGCCCAGAAGCAAACCGACGATGATCTCTTTGCCGACCCCCCGGAACCAATCCCCGAGCTGAAGGTCCCCCACCGCGATGGCACGGACCATCAACGTGGCCGATTGCGCCCCGCAGTTCCCCCCGCTCGCAATCACCAAGGGCATGAAGAGCGCCAAGGTGATGAACTCCATCACGTAGTCCTCGTAGCGGGAAATAACGCCGGCCGAGATCAGATTCACGAAAATCAGGATCAGGAGCCAGCCGATCCGCTTGCGAAAAAGCCGCAGAGGGGAAGCCGCGGAATATTTCGTCTCCAGAGGCGCGACCGCCACCCCCTTTTGGATGTCCTCGGTGGCCTCCGCCTCGGCCACGTCCATGATATCGTCGACCGTCACGATCCCGACCAAGACGCCCTCCGAATCCACCACCGGGAGCGCGTTGACGTCGTAGCGCTGAATCATTTCCACCGCCTTCTCGCGGTCGTCGAAGGCGGAGATGCTGACGCAGTTGTAGTTGAGCAGCTCCCGGATCACCGTTTCCGGCTCGGCCATGATCAGGCGTCGCATGCGGACTTTGTCGATCAGCTTGCCCTGCCCGTCGGTCACATAGACGATGTTGAAGATCTCCGAATCCCACCCGAACTTCCGGATGTGCGCGAGCGCCTGCTCGATCGACCACTCCTCCCGCAGGCGGATGTAGTCCGGCGTCATCATCCGGCCGACGCTTTCCTCGGGATAGCCGAGTAGCTTGCGCGCCTCGGCGAGGTCGGACGGGCTCAGGAGCTGCATCAGTCGGCGGGTCACCGTGGCGGGCAGCTCTCCCAGCATGGCGGTCCGGTCGTCGGGGCTGAGTTCGGCCAGCAGGACGCGGGTGTCGGCATCGGTCAGCGCTTCGAGGATCTTGTCCTGATGGGCCGGCTCCAGATAGGCGAACATGTCGGCCACCTCCCAGCGAAACGAAGCTGCCGGCAAACGCTTCCTCGGTCCCGGTTTGCCCGCGCCCGGCGGTGCCGCGCCGTCCCCCCGGACTCAGCCCTCCGGCTTCCTCGAATCCTCCGCCGGGACGGCGCGCTCGCAGCCGTACTGCGCGAGCATCTCCGTCACGAGGGACGGCAGGTCCTCCAGCCTGCCGGCCGGCGCGCCGGACTCGGCCGCGCAGGAAAGGTAGCCGATGCGATCGCGAAGGGCCAAGTCCAACCCCCGGGCGTCCAGCCACTCGCCCATCACGCGGAGGGCCGAGACCCACTGCCGGGGCGGGAACACACTCTCGTCCACGGTTTCGGCGAACTCCGCACGGAGGGAGGCGTCGGCCGGACCGAAGACGGCATCCACGTAGGCGGCGGCGGTCGGCGAGTCCGCGAAATGAGACCTGAACGCTTCGATATCCATAGACGCCGGAAAGCAAAGCGCTAGGCTGGTCCGGCACAATCACGGATTCGAAAAACCGGCTCGGGGGAGGCGTGCGCGGATTTGTAACTTTGCCGTCCTTGAGTATTGATCCCTTCCATCGGAGCGCTTGTCCTCCGAGCCTGTCTCCCATGCGTTTCATCCGAACAGCCGCCCGCGCACTCATCATCCACGAAGGTAAACTGCTTGCCATCAAGATGAAGGACAAGTCGGGCGTTTTCTATATCCTCCCGGGAGGCGGCCAGCGCCACGGCGAGACCCTCGAAGAAAGCCTTCGACGGGAGTGCCTGGAGGAAATCGGCGCCGAGGTCGAAGTCGGCGACCTCCTCTACGTTCGCGAATACATCGGCAGGAACCACGAGTTCCGCCGCGCCCACCACGCCTTCCATCAGCTGGAAACCGTCTTCCGCTGCACCCTCGACGCCCCCTCCTTGATCGGGCCCGGCAGGGAGCAAGACCGGAAGCAGGTCGGCGTCGAGTGGATTCCGCTCGCGGAATTAAAGGAACGCCGCTTCCTTCCGGAGGTCATCAAGGGATTCTTCGACGAAGCGGGCTTCCACCCCTCCAGCACTTATCTGGGCGACGTGAACTAGGCGCGCGGAGCGGCGGGGCGCGTCCGATCCGCTTCGTCGGCCCCTCGCGATTTCCCTCCCGCTTTTCCGACATCCTCCCTTTCAAACTTCCAAGTGAGCCTCTCGAGCCGCATTTCCACCCGGGACCAGCAGGGCTTCGCCAAGCCGGGCGGACAGCTGCGTTTCGACTGGCTCAGTCCCCTCTGCATCCTCCTCCTTTGCTTGATCGGCATCCTCTTCATCTATTCCGCCCAGTACACCCACGGCGGAGGAGACTGGAAGAAGCAGGTCGTGTGGGTGGCCCTGGGCCTCTCGGTCTATGGCCTGATCGGCAGCCTCAACTACAAAATCTTCCTCGAATACGCTCACTGGATCTACCTCGCGGGGATCGGAGGGCTGCTGCTCGCGACCAAATACAGCCCGATCAGCGTCGAGATGATGGGCGCCCGCCGCTGGGTGGATCTGGGCGTCACCACGGTTCAGCCGACCGAAGGGGCCAAGATCGGGACCCTCGTGATGACGGCCAGTATTCTGGCCCGCTCCGAGGTGGGTAACGTGAGGGATTCGCTAGTCGTTCTAGCAAAGGTAGCTACGGTTTTTTTACTGCCAATGTTGTTGATTTTCCTTCAGCCTGATCTAGGTTCGTCCCTTGTGTTCCCTCCGATGATCTTCGCGCTGCTCTATGTTTCCCGGCTCTCCGAGAAGTTTTTTCTGGGCGCGTTCGCCGTGTTCTCGGTCGCCTTGGCGGTGGTCGGAGCCGATATTTACGGCTACAGCCAACACCTTTCGAAAGTCCGCGCGGCCGAAGAATCGGGCGCTTCCGCCGTCACGGAACCCTACCGTTCTCCACTCCCCATCCACAACTACCAACGTAACCGGATTCTCACTTTCGTCGCGCCCGACGTGGTGGATCCGAGCGGCACCGGCGCAAGCTGGAATGCCAACCAAGCTAAGATTTCAGCCGCCACCGGCGGCTTTTCGGGCAAGGGTCTCTTTCAAGGGACCCAAGCCCAACTCGGCTACCTCCCCCAAGCGGTGGCCCACAATGACTTTATCTTCTCCGTCCTCGCGGAGGAGTCAGGCTTTCTAGGAAGCGCGTTCGTCGTCGGGCTGTTTTGCCTGCTGGTCGCCAACGGCATTCGTATTGCCGGCCTTGCAAGAGATCGATTCGGAATGCAGCTCGCCATCGGGGTGAGCGTCCTGTTCCTCGTCCACTTCTTCATCAACATCGGCATGACCATCGGCATTACCCCGATCACCGGACTCCCGCTTCCGTTCTTAAGTTACGGAGGCTCCTTTGTTCTGAGCTGTTTCATCCTTCAAGGTCTCGTTCAAAGCGTTTACCGGTATCGGAAGGACTACTCGTGAGAGAGCGGTCCGCCCCCCGGCATTCGCCCGCGCGAAAAAGCATCCAGGACTTGGGAGGCTTCCCTCAAACCGGGAAACCCAAGCACCATGCCAGAATCATACAATGACCAACCCAAAACGGAAACTTCCATTCAGGACGACCAATTCACCGAAGAACTGACCGCCCCTCCCAAGGAAGAAAAAATCGAACGCATCGATAAGACCGGCCTCAAAAAGGAAGCCGGTCAACGCGCCCGCAAACAGCCCATCGTGACCCGCATCCTGCGGGCCCTGAAAAACGAGAAGAAGGCCTACTCGGAGCTCATTATCAACTCCGAGCCGCTGGAGAAACGCGTCGCCCTGCTGAAGGACGGCGTCCTCGAAAAGTTCGAGGTCGAGCGGACCGGAGAGGCCCGCGAAGTCGGCGCCATCTTCAAGGGGCGCATCCAAAACCTGGAGGCCGGCCTCAAGGCCGCTTTCGTCGACATCGGCCAACCGAAGAACGCCTTTCTCCACTACTGGGACATCCTTCCGGCGGCCAACGATACGACCATCGAGATCGTCCGGGACAACAAGTCCGAGACCCAGCGGAAGCGCGATTCCGAGAAAGTCTCGCTCAAGGACATCCCCAAGCTCTACCCGATCGGCAGCGAGATCGTGATCCAGATCACCAAGGGCCAGATCGGCAGCAAGGGTCCGCGCACGACCACCAATATCGCGCTCGCCGGCCGCTTCCTCGTGCTCATGCCCTACACGGGAACGCTCGGGATCTCCCGCAAGATCGATGACAAAAAGGAACGCTCCCGCCTCAAAGGCATCCTCCGCAACCTCACCCTTCCCGAGGGCATGGGCCTGATCATCCGCACCGCCGGCGAGGGGAAAAAGGCGCGCTACTTCATCCGCGACCTGCACATCCTGCTGAAGCGCTGGGAAATCATCAACCAACGCATGGAGCAGTCCAAGAAACCGACCTGCCTCTATGTCGAGCCCGATATCGTCGGCCGCACCGTCCGCGACTTCCTGACCGAAGACATCGACCGCGTGATCGTCGACAAGAAAGAGGACTACGACAACATCATCGACGAGGTCTCCAAGATCTCGCCCCGCTCGAAATCGAAGATCCACCTCTTCAAGGAGGACATCCCGATCTTCGAACGCTTCAACATCGAGCGCCAGATCGAGCAGACCTACCGCCGCACCGTCCCCCTGCCCTCCGGCGGGGAGATCGTGATCGAAGAGACCGAGGCCCTCATCTCCATCGACGTCAACACCGGCTCCCACAAGAACAAGAACAAGGACGGCAGCAACTTCATCGTGGCGGTCAACCTGGAGGCCGCCTCCGAGATCGCCCGCCAGGTCCGCCTGCGTAATCTCGGCGGACTCATCATCATGGACTTCATCGACATGAAGGCCAAGAAGGACCGCAACGCCGTCCTCCAGCGCATGCGCCAGGAGACCGCGGGCGACAAGGCGCGCACCCATATCCTGCCGATCTCGACCCTCGGGATCATGCAGATGACGCGCCAACGCCATTCCGAGAGCCACTCCAGCGGCATCTACACCGACTGTCCCTACTGCCACGGCCGGGGCAAGGTGAAGTCCTCCCGCACCATGAGCGTCGAGATCCAGCGCCGCCTGATCAGCGTGATCCGACATATCCGCGCCCGCGAAGGCATCGACAAGGAGATCGCCCTGCGGGTGCTCCTGCACCCCACCAACCTCGAGCGGCTCCGCCACGAGGACGAGGACCTGCTGCTCGAAATCGAGCGCTCCTACGGGGCCAAGCTCTCCTTCCGCGCCGACCCGATCTACCACGTCGAGAACTTCAAGATCATCGACGTGGAGACCGGCCAAGAACAGCGCTGAGCCCGCCGCCGAGAGGGCTTTTCAAGAGGCCCCCGCCCGCCTTCGGTTCCGGAGGCGCGGCCGGCGCCGGTCCCGCCGCAGGTGCCGGGAACCCGCGAGGCCCGGCCTTCGCCGGGTCTCAGATTTCCCGCTTCCGGGTTGGACCTTCAGGCCCCGCCGTCCATCCTCCACGCCATGCAGCTTCTCGTCGCCTTCGATAAGTTCAAGGACTCGATGACCGCCAAGACCGCCTGCGAGCGGGCGGCGGAAGGGCTGCGCGAGGTCTTGGGCCCGGACGCCCGGATCGTGACGGCCCCTTTGACCGACGGCGGCGAAGGGTTCTGCCCGATCCTGACGGAAGCGGCGGGCGGCTGGGTCGAACAGCACCCGGTATCCGGCCCCCTCGGAGAGACGATCCACGCCCCCCTCGGCTGGGTCGAATCGCAAAGGCTGCCCGAGGCGGCCCGCCGGCGCTTTCCCGGCGTCGCGGGCCGGATCGCGATCGTCGAGATGGCCTCGGCGGCCGGTCTGGAGCAGGTTCCCCCCGAGCGGCGGCATCCGCGGCATACGACCACCCGGGGCGTGGGGGAACTCATCCGCGTCGCCGCAGCCAAGGACGCCGCCGCCGTGCTCATCGGGGTCGGCGGCAGCGCGACCAGCGACCTCGGTCTCGGGGCGCTCGAAGCGCTCGGCCTGAACTTCGAGGGCGCGGAAGGCATCCTGCCGGCGAAGTGGGCGCAGCTCGGAACGATTTCACGCGAACCCTTCCCCGCGCCTCCGCTTTTTATCGCCTGCGACGTCGACAACCCCCTCTGCGGCCCCAACGGCGCCGCCCACCGCTACGGTCCCCAAAAGGGCCTGGCGGCGGACGAGATCGAGGCCTTCGACGCCGAGGCCCGCCGGGTCGCGGGCCTGCTCCTCGAGTCCCTCGACCGCCCGGCCGACCTGATGGAGCGGCCCGGCAGCGGCGCGGCGGGAGGCATCGGCTTCGGGCTCGGGGCCGCCTTCGACGCTGCCTTCCTGCCCGGCTTTCCGCTGGTGGCGGACTGGCTCGACCTGGAAGCCGAGACCGCCCGGGCCGACCTGGTCCTGAGCGGCGAGGGCAAGATCGACCGGAGCTCCCTTTCCGGCAAGGGCCCCTGTGCGCTCGCCCGCATGGCGGCGAAGGCCGGCCGACCTTGCCGCCTTTTCGCCGGGCGGGTGGAACCCGGAGCCCGCGAGGCCATCGAAAAAGAAATCGCCCGCGCCACCGTCCAGTCCATCGCTCCCCCCGGGCTTCCACTCGCCGAAGCCCTTGCCGCCGGCCCGGAAAACCTGCGCCGCGCCGTCGCCGAAAACCTCCGCCAAAGCCCGCCCGCTCCATGACGCCCGAGGAAAGAGCGCTCCTCTTGGAGCGCAGCGCCCGTATCCGCCGGGTCAAACGCTGGCTGCGCCCCCTGCCCCGCCGCGCCAACATCCACCGCTACCCCGTGCTCGGCCGCTTCGCCGAAACCGCCCGCAAGCGCATCTACCTCTGGAGTTTCCGGGAAGAGCACGCCGTCCCCGCGCTTTACGCCGGCTGTATCCTCACCCTGCTGCCCCTTTACGGCATTCAGCTTCCGCTCTCCTTCCTGCTCGCCCTCTGGCTGCGCGCCAACCTGCCGATTCTCGCAGCACTCCAGCTCGTCTCCAATCCTTTCACCGTCCTGCCCATCTGGTTCTCCGACTACCAGGTCGGGCGCAGCGTCCTCAGCCTCGTCGGAGTCGAAGCACAGCAACTCTCGCGATCCGAGGTCCGTAGCATGCTCGATAATTTCGTGATCGGGGAATGGGGCTCCAACTTGGATCGGATTGCCTCCGTTTTCGGAGTGACGACCCTCGGCGGAATCGTCATGGGAGTCTTCTTCGGTCTTATCGCGAGCGTGGTTTACCGCAGCGCCGCGCGGCGAGCCGCGAGCAGTTATGCCGCCCTTATGGTAAAGATCCACCAACACCGCATCCGTAAAGCCCATGACTCCAAAGAGGGATAAACCGCCTTTCCCCGCCCGCGGCTTTTTCGCCCTCCTTTTCAACCTGAAGAGGGCGTTCGGCATCGGACCCTTGCTGGGGGCGGCAGCGCTTTTCAGCCTCTCCATTCCAAGCCTCCCCGCAGCCGAACGAATCCACCTCGGCATCGATGTGCTGGAGCAGGACGGGTTCCGCGCCCTCGCCGGCAAGCGCGTCGGCCTGCTCACCCACCCGGCCGGGGTCAACCGCCATGGCGTCAGCACCATCGAGGTGCTGCGCCGCGCCCCCGACGTCCGGCTCGTCGCGCTCTTCGGGCCGGAGCACGGCATTTACGGCGACGAGCAGGCGAACGTCCCGATCGAGGACAAGATCGATCCGCGCACCGGACTGCCCGTCTACTCGCTCTACGGAAAATACCGCTGGCCCAGCAAGGCGATGCTTCAGGGCCTGGACGCCATGGTCATCGACCTCCAGGACGTCGGCGTACGATCCTATACCTACGTCAGCTGCATGATCCGGACGATGGAGTCCTGCTTCGCCAACGGCGTCGAGGTCGTCGTGCTCGACCGCCCCAACCCCCTCGGCGGCTTGAAAGTCGACGGCCCTCCCCTGGAGCCCCGCTGGCGCAGTTACGTGGGCGATATCTTCACCCCTTACGTCCACGGCCTGACCATCGGCGAGATCGCCCGCATCGCCAAGGCCACCCGCGGCTGGTTGCGGGAAGAAAAGGTCCCCCAAGCGCAGCTCGATCAGGGACGCCTGACCGTCATCCCGATGCGCGGCTGGCGACGCTCCATGCGCTGGCCGGAAACCGGCCTGCGCTGGGTGCCCACCTCCCCCTACGTGCCGGACTTGCCGGCCGTGTTGGGCTACGCCATGACCGGGCTCGGGGCGCAGGAGGGCGGTTTTTCGCACGGCATCGGAACGCCCTACCCCTTCCGCCTGCTGCGCTTCCCCGGCCGGTCCCCGGCCGAAGTCAAGCGCGCCTTCGAACAGCGCCGTATCCCCGGCCTCTCCTTTCGTATCGTTGAAACGGAAAGCGCCGCCGGATTTCCGGTCGAGGGGGTCTATGTCGCGGTTTCGGACTGGAACCGCCTGCGCCCGACCGAACTGAGCTTCCACATGATGCAACAGGCCGCGCTCTGGTCGCCCGCCAACCCCTTCACCGCAGTGCGAAACCCGGACCTCTTCAACAAACACGTCGGCAGCACCGCCTGGTGGGAGGAGATCCGGACCCGGGGCAAGGACGCCCGGATCGACGCCTTCGTCGAAAACTGGCAGCGTCAGGCCCAAGCCTTCCGGCAAGCCGCCAGCCGCTACTGGATCTACCGCGATTGAGCGATCACTACACGTCGCGGCCCTCGGTCTCGGCGTAACGCGTCGACTGCTTGAAGCGGTAAACCGCCGCTTTCATCGAGTCGTTTGAGACCGGCTTGGTGACGAAGTCCTTCATGCCGGCGGTCTTGCAGGCTTCGCGGCTCTCGCCCAGCGCGTTCGCCGTGAGCGCGGCGATGTAGGGCCGGCGCCCGTCGGTCGCGCGTTCGAGGATCGCGTGAGCGGCCTCGATCCCGTCGAGCTCCGGCATCTGAAGGTCCATGAAGATCAGGTCGTACTCGGTATTCTCGCTCATGGCGACCGCCTCCCGCCCGTTTTTCGCCCAGTCGACGGAGATCCCGAAACGCTCGAGGATCTTGCGGGTCAGCTTGAAATTGGCCACGTCGTCCTCGGCCACCAGGACCCGGACCGAGGGATCGAGCCTCAACTGGTTCACCGTCAACGCGCTCTCGCTCACCTCACGCCGGTAGTGCCCGGTCACGTTCCGGATATAGAAGGTGAAGCTGCTGCCGACCGCGACCTTGCTGGTCACTCCGATCTCGCCCCCCAACATCTCGACGATCCGGCGGCAGATGGCCAGCCCGAGTCCGGTGCCCCCGTACTTCCGCGTGGTCGAGGAATCCGCTTGGGTGAAGGTCAGGAAAACGTCGTCGAGCTTATCCTCGGGAATGCCGATTCCCGTATCGCTGACCGAAACATAGAACCTGGGCTCGCCGTCCTCCCCCGCTTCCCGCCAAGCGCGGATGCGTATCTCCCCGTTTTGGGTGAACTTCACCGCGTTACTGACGAGATTGTTCAGCAGTTGGTGCAGGCGGGTGCGGTCCGTGAAGATCGGCTCCTGCAGTCCTTCCGCCACCTCGATCTCCAGCGCGATGCCCTTCTTCGCGAGGGACAGCTTGAAGATGCTGCTGACTTCGTGGATCACCTCCTCGAGGTTGATCGGGGAAACCTCCAAGTTGACCTTCCCCGCCTCGATCTTGGAGAGGTCCAGAATGTCGTTAATCAGGTCGAGCAGGATCGCGCCGGCGCCGCGGATGGCCGCCAGGTCGCTGCGCTGCTCATCGTCGAGCGGCGTATCCTGGAGCATCTCGCTGAACCCGATGATCGAATTCAGCGGGGTGCGGATCTCGTGGCTCATCGTCGCCAGGAAGGCGCTCTTGGCCATGTTCGCCTCCTGCGCCGCGTCCGCCAGCTTCTTCGCCCGGACAGTCGCCATCTGCAGCTCTTTCGTACGCTGCCGGACCTTCTCCTCGACCTCGGCGTAGCTGTGTTTCAGCTTTTCCGTCATCTCGTTGAAGGAGCGCGCCAGATCCGTCAGCTCGCCGCCGCCGGTTTCCGGAATATGCAGGTCGAAGTGCCCGGCCGCCACTTCGTTGAAATTCTGGGCCAAGCGGTTCAGCGGCCGGCTCACGCTGATCGAGAACCAGACCGCGATCGCGACGCCGCCGACCAGGAAAATCCCCGATACCGTCCAGTAGATCAGACTGAGCGTCGAGGCCTGGCGGACACTGTCGTCGTGACTGCGCTGGATTAGGCGGTCGACCATCTCCTGCAGGCGCGCGCCGTGGTCGATGAGCGCTTCGGAAGCCTCCCGGCCCACCTTGGAGGCGACCGCGAACTCGATCGAAACCAAGCGGAGATCGACGACCACATCCTGGAGCGCCGCCAAATACTCGTCCAGGCCCTCGATCCGCAGCTCGTTCGAGAGGGCCTTCAATTCCTCGAAGCGCTCTTCGTAATTCTGCCGAGCGATATCGAAATTCTCCTGGAAACGATTGTAGTCTTGGTTCAGCAACAGATTCCGGTCGAGCACACTGACCGCCCGGTTGAGCCAGCCCCAGATCATCGCGTTGGCGCCGACGAAACGCTCGAGCGTCTCGACCTCGCCCACCTCCGCGATCACCGTTCGCTCGTCGCCCCCCTCCTTGATCTCGGCTTGGAGTTCGTCCAGGCGCGTCTGCATCCGCACGCTCAACTGGCCGAAACGGTTGACCTTCTCGGAAACATCGCGGTCCAGCTCGTTGAGAAAGCGTTCGCTCTGCACCAGTTGCCTGAAGACCCCCGCATAGCGGTCCAGTCGTTCGAGCATCCCGCTCAGCAGGACCCCGTCGGAGTAACCGCGGTCGTCCTGAAGGCGCCGGAGCGCCTGCCGCGCCGAAGAAAGCGCGTCCGTCACATAGACCTCGCCGCGCGAGCGGTCTTTGAAAATCTGGTTGCCGATGGATACCTTCGAAATCTCGCGGGAGACCACGTTTAAAGTCGTCAAGCGCTGTTCCTGCTCGCGGATCTGGCCTACCGCGTAGCGGCTCATGGCAAGAAAAAATGCGAAGATGAGCAGTGCGAAAACCAGGCCGATTATAATTTTCGTAGATATCCGCATGCCTCAATCCTGCTCCTTGCTGTAGTACACGACCTCCGCCTCACCGTCTTGAAATTGTGAAACAACAATCGGAATCGAAATCTGACGTCGAGCTCCAAATCTCCGCTCCCCGGTCAGACGAAGCGCCCGGGGCGTGGCGAAGAAAGGGTCGTCGAACTCGGCCACGGCCATTACCTCGCGCAGGTGGTCCGTTTCCCGCAAGCTCTCCGCCCCGCCTTCCCGGATGAGCAAGAGCAGCGTCTCGAGCGCGTAAAGTTTGGTGTCGAACTCCGCGCCGACCGAACCCGAGAGCCGCTCGAAGCGATTCCGCAAATCCAAGTAGTACTCGCTGCGCTCGGCATCGGGAAAACCGCCGCCCACATAGACGATCCGCGGCCCCGAGCCTTGCTCCAATCCGGCCAACAAGATCGGGTCCTGGCTGTTCTGGGCCGCCAGCACCCCTTCGTAGCCGCCGAGCCTAAGCCGTCCGGCGACCGCCGTAAACTCGCCCGGAGACAAGCCGGTAAAAAGAATCCCGTCCGGGTCGATCGCGCGGATCCGGTCCATCTGCCGGGCCGCCTCGACCGGCTCGGCGGCGAGGTCGAAGGTTTCCTCCCTCACGTCGAAGGCGGCGAAGCGATGGACGATTAAGCCGCGTTCGTCCAACATGCGCTCGGAGAGACGCTTCTGGTGAATGGACTCCTCTCCGTCCCGACCGATCACCATCAGGGAGCCGATCCCGAGTTCGTGCTGGAGATAATCGGCGATGACCGGAATGGACTGCGAGGGAAGAGGCATCCCGAGCAAGCCCAAACTCTCCTCGTTCAGCAGACTCGGATCGAACCCGTAGTGGACGTAGACGGCCCCGTAAGCATCCAGAATCTGCGCCGCCGCGACCACCGAATCGTCGCCCAAGGGGCCGATCAGGTAGCGGAGGTCCTCCTCGATCACAAAACGCTCGGCGATCCTCTGCGCCCGAGCGGGATCGAGTCCGTCGTCTTCCACCAACAACTCGATCCGGTAGCTGCGTCCGTCGACCTCGAATCCGCCGAGTTCGTTATGGTAATCGGCGATCACTTGGGCCGCATGGAGCGTCGCCTCGCCCCAGCTTCTTCCGGGACCTGAAAGCGAAGCGATCAGGCCCACCCGGATGGTCGGGTCGCCCTCGTCCTCCAGCTCTCCTTCGCACCCCCCTAGCAAAAGGAGGCAAAAAGCCGCCCCTGCGAGGAGAGCTGCGAAGTAAAACCGGAAGTTCATTCTTGCGGATAGATCAGGATTCGGTCGTGCACGAGCAGAAGGAAGTCCGGGCTCAGGTTGCCGTCGAGGTCGGTCGACAGCACTTCCCTCGGCTCCAAGTTCGCGCCGGTGCGCCCTTGGTAGTGCATGTTCTGCTCGAAAATCTGCCAGTACATCCGGCTCGACCAATCGCCGTCATGATAACCGGCGATCTCGACGACGTGCTCGGCTCCGTCCACCGCGATTATCTCGAAGTCCCCCTCGCCGTCGAGGTCGACGCCCTCGACGTAGCTGAAATGGACGTCCTCGAGGTCCGTCTCGTAGCTGCTAAGTTCCACCCGTTCCCATCGCCGCCCCTCCATCGGCAGGCGCCAGAAGCGGTCCTCGCCGGCGAGGAACAAGGAGGCCGGGCTCTCGCCCGCGGCCAGGGCCATCCGCCAGTCGCTCGGCCGGATCGCACCCACTTCGTTGCTCTCGCGGAGACGGAAGACGCCGTCCGCATCGCGCTCCAGAAACTGCAATTCTCCCGTCGTCTCGGTGTAGAGCAAAATGCGTTCGACCCGGTCCGGGCCCTCCTCCAGCGGCACCACCGCGGACACGCTGTCCTCGCTTCGGCGGGCGTTGAACTGGTCCACCATCTCCAATCGCTCGCCCTCGAAGCGCAGCGCCCGGGCGTATCCCGTTCGGCCGACGACCAACTCCTTGGCCCCGTCGCCGTCGACGTCGAAGCAGGATACCTGCGCCGGCGAGAGGTCCTTCAACAGGCTTTCCCGAATACTTGAATCGACGGCCCGCGGCTTCAGCTCGAAGGGCTCGTCGGCCTCGGCGCTGAGGAAAACCGGCGACTCCCGCGGCACGAAAACCATCAAGCCGGACCGTCCCCCGGGGAAGGCGTCGATCACGCGTATCGCGGAAGGCTTGCGCCGCACGCCCTCCAACTCCGTGGAGGACAGGAGCTCCCACTGGCGCGGCCGGCCCTCTTCGGAATCTTCGGCCTTCGCCCGCAACAACAGCACGCGCATGACGTTGGCGTCTTCGACTGCCACGGCCAATTCGTCGACGCCGTCTCCGTCCGCATCGAAGGCGCGGCAGCTCAGCGGCTCGCCCCGCGGCAGGACGATCTGCTCGGGAAACGAGAGCCGTCCCCCCGGATCCATTCGGCTGTGGCCGAGCAGCTTTTCGGTCACCGAGACCAGCGCGACCGAAGCGCCGCCGTCCGGCTCGAAGCGACCGATCGCGAGCGAAGTGACGTCGGCAAAGCCGGGAAACATCCGCGGCGCGCCGAATCCGCCCTCGCGGCCGCCGTAAAAGGCCAGCTCGGCCGCACCGGGAGGCGCCGCCAACACGTCGTCGAACCCGTCCCCGTCGAGGTCCGCCAGCGCGTAGCTCGCAGGCCCGCGTCCCCCGCTCCGGGTGACCGGATAGATCTCCGGCTGCGCCTCGGAAAGCCCGCCTTCGGTCCGGGTGCCGGGGTCGATGGAAAAGAGTTCGAGCCCGCCGCTCCGGGAATTGACCGCGCAGAATACCGGAGGCTCGCCCGACTCGACCGGCATCGCCTCGATCCCGCGGACCGGACGTTCGAGCGGGAAACGCCGCTCGGGGCCGAAACGCAAATCCGCGAGCTGCTCCCGGACGGTCAGGCTCTGCAGGCCGTCCGTGCTGATGTAGAGCAGGTCCGGCAGGCCGTCGCCGCTCACGTCGGCGAGCATCAGGTTGAAGGGATTCTCTCCGGTCAGCGGATAAACCCGCGGCTCGCCCAGGTCTTCGTCCTCCGGGCGGAACACGCGCAGCGCGTCCGCGCTCAAGGCGATCAGTTCGTCGCTGCCGTCCTTATCGAGGTCCTCGACCGCCAGCGTGCTCACCCAGCCGAGCGCCTCCAGCTGTTCGAACTCGGACGTCTCGGTCCAGCCGCCGGATTCGCCTTGGAAGCGCACCGTCAGCGGCACTTCCCGCGCGGTGTAGGCGAGGTCGGGACGGCCGTCGCCGTTCAAATCGCCGACCGCAAGGTCGAACATCTGGAAGCCCACCGGCAGGCTCTCGTTCTCGAACCGCGCGTCTTCCAGCACCGGCTCCCAGCGGTTCCGCCGGATCCGCGCCCGCTTCTCCGAGGCCGGCGCATCGGGATCCAGCTGGTAGAACAGCTCGATGCGGGCGCTGTCGTTGTTGATCAACGCCAGGTCCCGCAGCCCGTCGCCGTCGAAGTCCACCGCCTGGAGCGCCCGCGTCGACCAGTCGGTTTTCAAGATCTCGGGTCCTTCGAAAGCGAAGGGAAGCCTCGGCCCCGGGGCGGCCGTCAGCGGCAGGGCGAGCGCCAGCGCCGCCGGGAGCGCGAGGCGGGAAAAAGCGGTCGGCGCATTCACGGCCGCGCCTCCTTCCTCAAGAGGGCGCCCCGGCTGAAGAAGCCGTCGGAGGCTTCGTTCATCTCCGTCACCAGCGAATAGGGAAATTCCAAGGCTCCGATCGACTCGCCGGGTTCCGTCTGGCGGCCGAGGCCGCCGAGGCTGAGCATGCGGGCCATCGAGCGGAACGCCGTCTGGAGCATTTTCTCGAGGTCGAGGTAGCTGCGGGTGACCGGGTCCGGCCGCGCAATCGAATCAAAGCGGGCCTCGGTTTCGGGATCTTCCCAAAAGCCGCCGTCGCTCCCTTCGAGCCGCCCCAAGAGCTCTTGGAGCAAGCCGATTCCGCCCGTGTTTACGATCAGGTGCGAGCGGGTGATCACGTAGCTGAGGTCGTTCACCGAATCATGCGGCGCCTCGGGCCCGGCGAAGCCCTTCATCGTATGGATCGTCTTCCCGTGGACCTCGCGGGTCTGCATCCGGGCCCGCAGGCCGGGCGCGAGATCCTTGAAGGCCTCGATCGCACGTTCGAAGGCGGCCGGATCGATCAGCTCGACCAAGTAAATCTGCTGCAACTGATAGGGCAGCTCGCTCGCCGCCGCCAGCTCGTCCAACGCGGAGAGGGTCACCAGCTCGTCGCCGAAATTCTCAAGCACGGCCGATCGCAAGTCGATGCCGGTCTGGTTGCGGAGGTTCTGCATCTGGATGTCCATCAGGGCCGGCAGGTTCGGGCTCCCCACCGTCAAGAGCTTCTCGAGGGCCGCCGACATCGCACCGAGGTCGAAACTCGAAACCGAGGTCGCGAGGACCGAGTCCGGCACGAAGGGTGCCGCCGGCAAGGGGTCTCCGGAATAGGTCATCAGCGAGAGCAAGCCCCGCTTTTCCTCGAAGAGCAGGGCCGAATAGAACTCGGCGCCCCTCCCGGTCAGCTTGAAATCCACCGCAAAGGCTTCCAGCGCATCCAGCGCCAAGGCGCGATCGAGGGTGGCCGGGGTCACGCCCGCCATGGCCATGCCGCTCCGCCCGGATTGCTCCGTCAAGGCCGCGTTGAGCGGGGGGAGCAGGGTCGAGAGGTTGAAAAACACGCCGAAATCCGTCGCCCCGGATTCTTCCCGCACCCGCAGGTGGGCGGCGGTTTCGGACAGGGGCGGCGGCCCCACTCCTTTGATGCTTTCGACCGCGGCCCGCAGGCGTTCTTCCGGGGCGCCGAGGATGAAGATCCCGTCGACCAGCGCGTAGCCGTCTTCGACGTAGGTGTTCTCCCCGTCGAAGGCTTCGTCGAAGCGCAGGGTCTCGCCCATGAAGCTTTCCTCCACCCAGCGGTGCTCCATCGCGGGGTTTTCCTCGCGTTGCGCTTCCGCGTTCCGCTCGAACTGGATCTGCATCAGCTCGTGGAGCCTTTCCGGCTCGCCCGCATACTCCGCCAGAATCAATAAATCCGGGTGGTCCGCACGCCGCAATATCACCTCGTCCAAGTTGAACCAAGCCAGGCCCGCGGAGCCCGGAAACAGCTCGAACAATTGGTCGACCGTCAGTCCGAACTCGGTCTCCAGGACCTCGACGAAGCCTTCCCGGCTGGAATCATCCCCCTGGTCCGTCCCGAAAACCTCCCGCCAGTATTCGAGCAGGCCTTCGTTTTCCCCGAGCTCCTTGAGCGGGTGGCGTTCCCACTGTGCGCGGAGATCCTGGAAACTGCGGATCGAGAGCAGCAACTGCGCCTCCTCGCTCACGCGCTCGGCCATCGGCCGGGACTCTGCGGCGGTGGCGATCGAAGGCAGGGCCGCAACCGCGGCGAAGAGAAGGGTAAAGGGCTTGCTTGGAAACATCGGCTTAAGGTTCGCTGGCGGATTCGCTGGCTCCGGAGGCCGCTTCGGACCGGCCGCGATTCGGCGGGCTCAGGTAGCGGAATCCGGAATTCGGGTTGCGGGGGTCGAAGGCGTAGGCGTCGCGGTTGTCGAGAAAAGACTTGAGCACGCGGGAGGAGATCGAGAAGCCGAGGCCCTCGGCCCCGATCGCGGCGATCTTCATGTTGTTCACCCCGACTACCTCGCCCCGCAGGTTGAAGAGCGGTCCGCCCGAATTTCCGGGGTTGATCTGCGTGGTCGTCTGCAAATAAAGCCGCCCGCCGATCACCCGGTTGGCCACGCTGATGATGCCCTCGGAGACCGTGCGGTCCAGCCCCAGCGGGCTCCCGATCGCGAAAACGGTCTGCCCCTCGCGCAGCGACTCGTCCACCGCCGGGAGGGCGGCGATCTTGAAGGGCGCGTCCTCCTCCGATTCGATCTTCAAGAGCGCGAGATCGAGCTCCGAACTACTCGCCACGATCCGGACCTTGTCGTAGGTCACCCGCTCGAGCTCGTGCTCGTTCTTCTTGAAAATGGTGACTGAAATCCGGCGCTCTCCCGCGATCACGTGGTCGTTCGTCACCACGTAGCCGTCCTCGTGGATCACGAAACCGGAGCCGAGCCCGGTCGGCGTCTGGACCAGCGCGACCGCCTCCCCCAGCTGTTCGACCCAGTCGCGGATCGGCTGGTCGTCCCGCTGCTCGGAAACGGTGTAGAGGGTGCCGCCGTCGGTCGGGGCCTCCACCGCGGCGCCCTCCGCGTCGATCTGGCGGAGCGAGGCGACCGCGCCCTTGGGCACCTCGATCACGTCGAAGCCGAGGTCGACGAAGTAGGAACTCGGCCGCTCCACCACGATCTCCGCACGAAGGGCCGCCCCGTCCTTCAATTCGATCGCATGCATCCCGAAGGCGGCGTTCGCCGCCGCGAAGCACAGGCCGCTTGCCAGAAATCTCCACATAGCCCTTAGTCCCATAGCGCAAATCGATCCATTGGCGAATTAAAATCAGGTTAAAAACTTAGGTCCCGGCCTAGCCTTGGCTTCGAGATTTCACGGGAATAATACTTGCGTGACGCACGGCCCAAAAATATCCACCTCTCATGATTTCACTCCCGTTCCGGGGCATCCGGTGCCGCGAGCTGCGCCGCTCCGTCCTCCGCATCTTTCCGCTTTTGGCCCTCCTGCTCCCGCAAGCGGTTCCCGCCCAAGGCGCGGGGGACCTATTCCGCGGGACCTGGCAGGCGGAAACTCCCGAGCAAGGGACGCTGGTGCTCATCCTCAAGCGGAATCAACTGGCCTCCTATTTCTGGGCGGATAATCCCGATACCACCGTTTACCAAGGCCGTTGGACCTCCGAGGGCGACGCAGCCACCTTGGACTGGGCCGACGGCAGCAGCCACCGTCTCGTCCGGGACAGCCTCGGCTTCGGCATAACCTACTTCGATGCCGACGGCACCGAAGGCTACACCACCCCGACCCAACAACTGCCGCAGGACGTCCTCGGCCAGTGGGCCAAGCCGCCCAGCGCCGCCGAAGAACCCGCGTCCGACCGCGACCGGGCCAAAGGCTTTTTCGGAACCTGGAAGGTGGGCGAGGAAGACGAGGTCCACTTCGTGGTCATCGAAGCGGACCGCTCCGCCGCCAGCACCTGGTCCTCGCGCGAGGGAGAGGCCCGGGGCTTGAGAGGCGCCTGGGCCAAACAGGGCAGCGAGCTCCACGTCGCCTGGGACAGCGGCCACTACTCCATCTTCGAGGAGAATCCGCGGGGCTTCACCTACCGCCGCATAGCCCCGGGCGTGGCCATCGAGGCCGACGATAGCGAAGCGCGACCCGCCACCCGGGTCGCCGATGCCAACCTCCCGCCCGCCTGGCTGCAATCCTACCGGGGCGAGAAGGACCTCAACTCCGGAGGCGTCGCCTTCGCCAGCCGCAAGGAGGCGCGTAATTTCTACCGCGGCGACTGGATCATCCCGCGTCGGGACGACCGCTTCGAGCGGGTCTCCATCGGACGCTTCGGCGGCCTCGCCACCTCCGCCGACCGCGATCTGCAAGGCAGCTGGCTGATGTCGGGGCAAGACGTGTATTTCCGCTGGGACGACGGCCAGCGCGGCATCCTCAGCCCCGTCGGCTGGGGCTTCGTGCTCTACGAGTACCAACCCGGCCGCCCGCTCGACGGCGTGCCCAGCCGTATTTTCCCCGCCGCCCCGGCCAATGCCGAAAAACTCTCGGCCCACCTGCAGGACCGGGCCGAAGTCGCCGAACGCATGCTGGAGATGGCCGAAGCGGCCGGTATCGCCCCCGATACGACCCAAGCCGGCTGGGGCCGCACCTTCATGCGCTGGGCCTGGCCCTTCGGCGAGGACGACGAAGCCTCGGCCGAGGCGCTTCTCGAAGCGGAGTTCGCGGAATCCAAAGACCCCTGGTGGTGGCCGGTATGGAGCGAACGCCCGGTCGAAGCCGAAGAAACCGCGGAAGAACCGGCGGCCGAGGAAGGCGCCGAGGAACCCGCCGAAGTTTCGGACGCGGCCCCCACCCGGCCCGAGCCCCCCGAAATGGTCGAAACGGTTGACCTCCCGACCGAAACGGAGACCGTCGAAGTCGCCGAGAAGGCGACCGAGGACGACATCGATCCCGCCGAGGAGCCGGAACGCCCCTCCCGCGTCAAGGCCCCCGGCTCCGACCGCAAAGCGGACTGGATCTGGCCCTTCTAAGCACGGCACCCGCCCACCCGCCACCGCATTCTTTTCATGAGCACCGCAAGCCTATCCCACTCCCTGAGCGCCGCCTCCGTCCGCGAGCTCGACCCCGAGATCGCCGCCGCCATCGCCGCCGAGCGCACCCGCCAGGAGAACCACATCGAGCTGATCGCCTCCGAGAATTTCACCTACCCGGCGGTGATCGAGGCCCAAGGCAGCGTCCTGACCAACAAGTATGCCGAAGGCTACCCCGGCAAGCGCTACTACGGCGGTTGCGAACATGTCGACGAGGTCGAGCGCCTCGCCATCGAGCGGGCGAAGCAGCTCTTCGGCGCCAACCATGCCAACGTCCAGCCCCATTCCGGCAGCCAGGCCAATGCCGCCGTCTACCTTTCCGTCCTGCGCCCGGGCGACAAGATCCTGACCATGAGCCTCTCCGACGGCGGTCACCTCACCCACGGCCATCCCATGAATTTCAGCGGGATCTATCACGAAGTCGTCAACTACGGGGTCGGAGTCGAGGACGGCCTGATCGATTTCGACGGAATCGCCGAAACCGCCCGCAAGGAAAAGCCGAAGATGATCACCGTCGGCGCCTCCGCCTACTCCCGCGTCATCGACTTCCCCCGCATGGGCGAGATCGCCCGCGAGGTCGGCGCCTACCTCATGGCCGACATCGCCCACATCGCGGGCCTTGTCGCCGCCGGCATCCACCCCTCTCCGGTCCCGCACGCCGACTTCGTCACCACGACCACGCATAAGACCCTCCGCGGCCCCCGCGGCGGCCTCATTCTTTGCAAAGAAGCGCACGCCAAAAAGATCGACTCGGCCGTCTTCCCCGGCACCCAGGGCGGCCCCCTCATGCATGTGATCGCGGCCAAGGCCGTCTGCTTCAAGCAGGCCATGTCCGAAGACTTCCGCGCCTACCAGGCGCAGGTCGCCGCCAATGCCAAGGCCCTCGCCTCGGCCCTGATCGAGCGCGGCCACCACATTATCAGCGGCGGCACCGACAACCACCTGATGATGATCGACCTGCGGAAGAAATATCCGGAACTCACCGGCAAGGTCGCCCAGATCGCCCTCGATCAGGCGCACATCACCGCGAACAAGAACACCGTCCCCGGCGAGACGCGCAGCCCCTTCCAAACCAGCGGCATCCGGCTCGGCACGCCCGCCGTCACCAGCCGCGGCATGAACGAGGAGGACATGGTCCGCATCGCCGAGGCCATCGATCTCGTGCTGGAAGCGCCGGAAGACGACCAAGCCATCGCCAAAGCCCGCGAAATTGCGGAATCCCTCTGCAAAAAGCACCCCCTTCCCTATCAGAAATAATTGGACATGGGCGCGGAACCCATCATCCTATTTTACAACAAATAGGGGTAACCCCTTCATTGCTTCACCAAAAACCCGCTTATTCATGAAAACCCAAAGAAAACCCCGCTCCGGCTTCACCCTAATTGAGCTCCTGACTGTCATCGCGATTATCGGCATCCTCGCCGCGATCCTTATTCCCGCCGTCGGTGCCGTGAGAATCAAGGCCGCCCAAGCTTCGTCGTCCAGCAACCTGAAGCAGATCGCGCTGGCTTACAACAATTTCAGCATCTCCGGCTCCCGCACGCGGATCATCACGGAAGGCAGCTGGCAGGCCGGTTCCTTCCAAGCTGGCACGCCCGCCGAATGGGCCCAAGTGCTTGCGGAGTTCGGTGGATTGAACGACGGCGAACTCTACTTCATCAGCTCCGCCACCGAAGTCGCGGCGCTGACCGAAATCCCCAGAATCATCCTCCAAAATATCGACGGCGATGGCGACGCCACGGTGACCGCGACTTGGTCCGACGGCGCAGACGCCGTCAGTTACGAGATGGGAGCCGACTTGAGCCCGAACGCGCAGGCCACGATCACGCCACTCATCTGGACCCGCGGTCTCGAAACCGACGGGAATTGGGACCCGGATTCTCCCTGGGAAGGAAAGGGAGGCCATATCGCTTACCTCGACGGTCACGTCGCCTTCTACGAGGATGTGGTCGACCAACTCGTCGACCCGGACACCGCCGAAGAGACCAGCAACATCGAAATCGCGATCGGCGACAACGCGACGGTTTTGAAGGAAAATTGATTTTCCTTCGATCTCTTCCAACTTACTTCAGGCGGGTGGTTCTACCACCCGCTTTTTTTGGGGTGCGGAAATAAATTACTTTTCGGCTTCTTTTGAACTGGGGAGGCGGTTACCAATACTACCCGAATATGCCCGACCCCGTTTACATCCTCGGTCATAAAAACCCAGACGCGGACGCCATCTGCTCGGCCATCGCCTACGAGGCCTACAAGCACGCGATCGGAGAGACCGAATTCCTCGCCGCGCGCTGCGGCAACTCCAACGCCCGGATCGACGCCATCCTCGATCGCTTCAAGGTGCCCCTCCCGCTCTTTATCGGCGATGTCACCCCGCGCGTCGGCGACATCATGCGGAAGAAAGTGCGTTCCGTGACCAAGGACAGCACCTGCGCGGAAGCCCTCGAGCTGATCGACAAGTACGACGTCCGCGCGCTCCCGGTGGTCGACGCGGACGGCCGGGCCGAGGGCCTCGTATCGATCTTCCAGCTTGGCGAATTCTTCATCCCCAAGCCCAAGGAGCCGCGCGCCATGCGCCGCGTCCATACCAGCGTCGACGCCATCATCCGCTCGCTCAACGCAAAGGTGCTGCAAGTCAGCGACTCCAACCGACTGGAGGAACTTTTCGTCCGAGTCGGTGCCATGGACATCCGCTCCTTCGGCCACCACCACCGCGAGCAAGGCACCCCCGCCGAGAAAAGCATCATCGTGGTCGGCGACCGCTGGGACATCCAAGAGCGGAGCCTCCAGCTGGGTGTCCGCCTGCTCGTCATCACCGGAGGTCTGGACGTCGACGAAGATATCATCGAGCGTGCGAAGGAGCGCAACGTTTCCTTGATTGTCAGCCCCTTCGATTCCGCCACGACCTCCTGGATCATCCGCACCGCCACGCTCATCGACGGCCTCGTCGAGCCGGACGTCCACTGCTTCACCCGCGAAGACCGGATCGCCGGGGTCAAGCGCCGCATCGCCAACCTCAACGACCCCCTCTACATGGTGACGGACGACGAAAAGCGGCTGATCGGCGTGTTCTCGAAGAGCGACATCCTGCGCCCCAGCCGCACCCGCATCGCTCTCGTCGATCACAACGAGCTGGGCCAGGCGGTCCGCGGAGCCGAGGAGGTGCAAATCCTCGAGATCCTCGACCACCACCGCCTCGGCAATATCCCCACCGACCAGCCGATCCTTTTCATCAACCGCCCCGTCGGATCCACCTGCTCGATCGTGGCCGACCTCTTTCGCACCAAGAACCTGCAGCCCACGGAAGCGATCGCCGGCGTGCTCATGGCCGGTATCGTCTCGGATACGCTCATGCTCAACAGCCCGACGACCACCGCGCTGGAAAGCGAACTGCTGGACTGGCTGTCGCCCATCGCCAATATCCGGCCGAAGGAGCTGGCCGAGCTGATTTTCACCTCGGGATCGGTCATCATCAACCATAGCCCGGACGACGTCGTCCGGGCCGACTGCAAAGTCTACCACGAAGGCGAAATCCGCTACTCCGTTTCCCAGATCGAGGAGCTTGGCTTCAGTAATTTCTGGGAGAAGGAGGATGCGCTCGGCGAGGCGCTCGAAGCCTATCGCGCTTCGGAAGACCTCCTCTTCAGCCTCCTGCTGGTGACCGACATCAACACCCAGGACTCGCTGCTCGTGGTGGCGGGCGACGAGGAGTTGAAAAGCCAGATCAACTACCCCCAGCGCGGGCAGAGTAACATCTACGACCTCAAGGGCATCGTCAGCCGCAAGAAGCAGCTCATCCCCTACATCTCGACCCTCCTCAAGACCATGGGCGTGGTCGCCTGATTCCCGGCCCAAGCAAGCCCGCCGCACGAACGTGGCCTGTCCGCTTGCGGACGCTCCCCGCAGCCCGCTCCACAAAAGCGCGCCCAAGGGCGCACGCCACGCCCGCCGCACCAACGTGGCCTGTCCGCTTGCGGACGCTTCCCCGCACCGCCGGCCACCACAGGGTTTCACTCAATTGGCAAAGGGATCGACCTTACCCGGCTCCCACTCGTGCTCGCGGGGAAGCGTCGAGGGTAGGGAAAATTCCCGCACCATCCGCTCGCCTTTGTAGATGCGCACCCAGCAGCCGTCCAACTCGTCTTCCGACTTCTTCCGCCCGCCGCCGACATAGTACCAGTTGCCCTTCAGCTTGCTCGCGGACATGGGGAACTTCTTCGTGTCCTCCTCATGGGTCGCGTCGCGGGCCAAGCGGGCGATCTTGTATTCGCCCTCAAGCCGCTCCAGCGATCCGTCGCTGCGCTTGTGGGCGGCTACGGCTTGGTCGAACTTGAAAATGCGGTAGCGCACCACCAGATCCTCGAAGTCGCCGAAGGTTTCATTCGTCACCGAGATCGAGTAGCCCTCCTCCCAAGCTTCCCTCCGCGTCGAGGCGCTGTGGCTGTCGCTTTTTTGAGTCCTCGAGCGTTGGACTCGGATCTCCAATGCGTCGTCCCGACTCAGGCGCTTGACCTCCTCCCAAGTCCGGATGAAGGCGCGGTCCTCTTCGGAAAAAATCGAGGTCGATACGCTGAACTCCCGCTGGTCGTCCTTCCGCTCGATCGTTACTTCCTCCCCGCTCACCCTCACGATCTTCGCTTCCATCTCACGACCATCCGCGCTCTTGAAATTCCGGTACTCGGATGCCGGTGCCGCCGCCAAAAGGCCGCCCAGCGGCCACGCCAGTAGAATGGTAGGTAGCCGAAAGATCATAACGACGTTTCGAATACCTCGTTTTCGCCAACTGTGCAATGCTCGAATCGTAACGATCCGGCAACAGGGTGTGACCGGGAAAGCCGCCACGGACATTTCCCGGCGGACGATCCCTAATCCGACGGCAGGAGCCGGGCCAGCTCTTCCAGGTTTCCGAACTGCGCCTTCAGGTCCTCCGCGCCGCCCAGCGCGCCGAGCGTGCTTTCGAAGAGCTCGCGCTTCTCGCGCTTCAAGTGCTGGATGCGCTCCTCGATCGTGCCGCGGGTGATCATGCGGTAGACGAAGACGTGCCGGTCCTGCCCGATTCGGTGCACCCGGTCGACCGCCTGACTCTCGACCGCCGGATTCCACCAGGGATCCAGAAGGAAGACGTAATCCGCGGCGTGCAGGGTAATGCCCGTGCCGCCCGCCCGCAGGCTCACGAGGATCACGGCCGAGCCCTCTCCGGCTTGGAAATCCTCGACCGGCTTCGCCCGGTCCTTCGATTCGCCGGTCAGCTCGTGGATCGCGATGCCGGGGAAATTCCGGCGCAGGATCGGCCGCAGCCGCCGGAGCAACCTTACGAACTGGCTGAAAATCACGACCTTCCGCCCGTGCCGCTCGGCCAACGCTTCTTCCAGACGCGCCAGCAGCGTCTGAATCTTGCCGCTCTGCTCCAAGTCCGCCTCCACCCCGGGTATCAGCCCGGGGTCGCAACAGGCCTGCCGGAGCCGCGTGAGCAGGGAGAAAAAGTGCATGGTCTGCGACTGCATCGCCGCGCCAAGATCGTCGCCGAGCTCCTCCCGCCCGCGCTCCAGCAGGCTTTCGTAAGTCTGCCGCTGCAGTTCGGTGATCGGGCAGACCAAGTCGATCTCGACCTTGGGCGGCAACTCGGTTCCCACCTCGTCCTTCTCCCGCCGCAGCACGAAGGGCGCGATCTGCCTCCGTAGCCGCTGCTCGAAGGACGCCCTCAACTCCGCGTCGCGGTGGGTGGCCAGTTCCTCGAAGCGCCTCCGCGAACCCAGCAGGCCCGGCATGAGAAAGCGGAAAATCGTCCAGAGATCGAGCAGCCGGTTCTCCAACGGCGTGCCGCTCAAGGCCAGGCGACACTCGGCCCGAATCGCACAACAGGCCTGCGTCACCTTGGCGTCGGGATTCTTGATCTGCTGCGCCTCGTCCAGCACGGCGTAGCCGAAATCCGCTCCGTCCAGCAGATGCTTGTGCCGCCGCAGCTGGGTGTAGCTCGCGATCCAGAGCCTCGAAGCCGCCGCGTCGCCCCTGCCTCCGAAGTCCTCGCCGCTTCGCAGCACCGTCGTCTCCAGTTCGGGATACCAACGGGCCGCTTCGCTCTCCCAGACCGGAACCACGCTGGCCGGGCAGACGATCAGGCCGTCTTTACCCGCTATCGGACTGCGGGCCAACAGGCTGAGCACCTGCAAGGTCTTCCCCAGGCCCATCTCGTCCGCCAGCAGCCCGTGGCAGCCCTGCCGCTTGAGTTTCGCCATCCAGCGCACCCCGTGGGCTTGGTAAGGCCGGAGAAAGTCCGGCAGCGCCTCGGGCGATCCGTCCGCTTCTCCGCCCGGCAACAAGGACGCGCGCCAGCGCTCCAGCTCCGCCCCGAGATCCAGCTCCGCTCCCCGCTCGCCAAACAGCGAAAAAACCATGTAGCGCGGCCAAGTGCGCGCCTCCTCGGAAGCCCCGGCCGCCGCCACCCGCCAGTCGGCCAGCGCGGTCGATTGCTCCGGCTCGATCCGGACCAGTCCGAGCCCCTTGATCACGTGGGTGCCCCGGCCCGCCTTGGCCAGCCGCTCCGCGTCGGCCGGGTCGAGCCAGCGCTCGCCCAGCCGGAAGCGCCAGTCGAGGCGCATCGAGCCCTCGCCCGCCGATTCGGCGCGGCCCACGATCCCCACTTGCCGCACGCCCTCGGCCATCTGCAGCGCTTCGAAGTCGAGCTCCAAGGGCCCGAACCGGTCCTCCCAGCGCCGCCGCAGACGGCTGAAAAAGGGCTCGATCCGCTCCAGATCGGACAAAAGGAAGTCCGCCGACCCGGGCCGGTAGACGAAGCCCGCCTCCTTCGCCATGCCGGTCAAGCGGACCAACAACTCGCGCTCGTCCCCGGTCGGCTTCTCCCCGCCCTCGCGAAACGCGGCCGTCCGGCCCCCGCGCACATCCGCCCAGGCCGCCGTCAGCCGCAGCCCCGAGCGCACCCCGCCAAGGCTCAGCCGCAGGCTCCGCGCCGGGCGCTCGGGAGGCGCGGGCCGTTCCTCCGCCGGCGGCGGGGCCGGGAGCCTGCCATCGACCTCCGCGGCGGCGGGCGCGGCCTTCGGCTGAAAAGGCAGGGGCGCGATCTCGTCCGCTATCAACTCCTCGATCTCGTAAAGCCCGGCCGCCGCCACCGCCCTCCCGAGAGAGTCGTCCTCCGTGGAGGCGCGCACCGTCGGCCGGTGGCCGCGCCACTCGATCACCGCGTAGCAGGTGTCCTTACGCGCGAAGGTGCAGTGCACGATGGCGTCTTTCTCCGACAGCTCGACCCCGGAGATCCGGCCCTCGCGGTAGATTTCCCGCCCGCGCCGGAGCGCCTCCTCGCTGAAGTGCGCCTCCCACTCGTCCATCACGTTTTCAAACCAAAGCTCGAGGGCCATGGGGTTGTAGACGCGGCTGGAGACACGGGAAGGCATGGAAACACAATCAACCTTGGAGCTTACCTTTTACCGAAACCGCGCGGCAAGGGTTTTCGCCCAAAGACCTGAAGGCCGCTCACGTGGCGTGCCCGCTCGCGGGCGCTCTTCGCCCGACCGATCCGAGCCGCCCTTTCCCGCTCCGACCGCCCGCCCGGCGCCATCCGCTCAGCCCGGCCGCTTGAAACGGCGCCCCGCCGTCGCTCCGTCGGTGCCGCCGGTGCCGGCTTTCTTCTTCGGCATCTTCGGTTTTTTCGGTTTTTTCGCTTCCCTCGGCTCGCCCGGCGGAGGCCCGCCCGCCCCTTCCCGCTTCGAACGGAAAGCTTTCCCGCCGGCAGGCTTGCCGCCGCTGCGTTTCACCCAAGGCTTTTTCTTCCGCTTCCCGCCGCCGGCGCCGACCGGGCGCTCGCTGTGGGGCTCCGAGTCCTCCGCGATCGACTCGGTCTCGCGGTTGTCCTGCCGGCGCAGCAGATCGAACAGCGCGCTGGCGATGTCGGTGGGCGTATGACCGATGTCGAGCAGGCGGTCCACCAGGTGCTCGTGGTTCTGGTAGCCGCCGTCCTCGAGCAGGTCGCGGACCTGATTGAAAACCTTGTCGGCGCGGCGGCCTTCCATCTCCTCCTGGGTCGGAATCCGGGCGCGGCGGATGATCTGACGGGTGTAGCGCTCGATCGCCTCCAGCCGGTGGATGTCCCGCCCGTAAACGAAAGTAATCGATTTCCCGGTCCGTCCGGCCCGGCCGGTCCGGCCGATCCGGTGGACGTAGTCCTCGGGATCGTAGGGCAAATCGTAGTTGAAGACGATAGTCACATCGTCGATGTCGAGCCCCCGCGCCGCCACGTCCGTGGCGACCAAAAGCTCCACCTTGCCTTCGCGGAAACGCTTGATCACCCGTTCGCGGTTGACCTGGGTGATGTCCCCGTGGATGCGGTCCGCCACGTAGCCCCGCAGCGCCAGCGCCTCGCAGGCCTCCTCGACCATCTGCTTGGTGTTGCAGAACACAATCCCCCGAGGCTCCGTTTCCAAGTCGAGCAGGCGGCTCAGCACTTCGATCTTCGAGCGGTTGCGCACCTCGTAGTAGCTCTGGTCGATGCTGTCCACCGTCAGCGCGCGCCGCTCGACCTCGATCCGCTCCGCCTTGCGGCTGAACCGGCGGATCAGCGTCTCCACCCCGCGGTTCATGGTGGCCGAGAAAAACAGGGTCTGCCGCGCTTCCGGAAGTGCGCCGAGGATCACCTCCATGTCCTCGCGGAAGCCCATGTCCAGCATCCGGTCGGCTTCGTCCAAGACGCAGAGGCCGATCGCGTCCGTCGACAAGGTCTTCCGCCGCAGGTGGTCCATCACCCGGCCCGGCGTGCCCACCACCAGCTGCGCGCCCTGGCGCAGGGCGCGGACCTGCCGGTCGATCGGCGCTCCGCCATAAACCGCCACCGCGCGGAAGCCGTCGAGCGCCGAGGCCAGCCGGTGGATCTCCTCGCAAACCTGCACCGCCAGCTCGCGGGTCGGGCAGAGCACGAGCGCCTGAACCGCTTTCAGCCCACAATCGATCCGCTCCAACGCGGGCAGGCCGAAGGCCGCCGTCTTTCCCGATCCGGTCTGCGAGAGCCCGACGAGATCGCGGCCCTCCAGCGCGGCCGGGATGGTCTGCGCCTGGATCGGCGAGGGAGATTCGAAGCCCAGGCGGCGGACGCCCTCGAGCAGCTCGGGCCGGAGGCCCAGGTCGGAAAAGGATTTTTGCATGATAAAAGAGGTCGCCGAGGCTCACCAGATGCCGAGCGACTCGAGCTGCCGGGTGGCCTGCTCGGCCCAACCCCGGTTTGCCGCCGGACTGGCGGGGCTCGGATGAAGGACGCGGCTGAAGCGGATGTCGAGGTCTTTCAACGCGATGCGCGCCCGGTCCTCGGCGAACGCGCCGACGCCGACCAGCCACTCCGGCGCGAGCGCTTCCACCACCCGGCGCAGGTGCGCGTCGCAGACTTCATACAGCGGCCCGCTCTCCGCCGTCGGCAGCTTGTCGGGGGTGCGGTTGCGTCCGCTCGCCTCCATGAAGACCAGCGGGCAGTAGTTGACCACAAAGTGCTCGCCGAAAAACCGCTCGGCCATCCCGAAGCGCTCGCGGAAGCAACCCCAAAGCCGCCGCCCGCTCACCTCGCTGCGCGTGCAGGCGAAGCCTTCGATCGGCCGCTTGGGATGCTCGTTCGGCGGCTTGCCGACCGGAGCCTCGACCCCCACCCAGTCGCGCGCCAGCGCCACCTCGCCAAAGGGCACGCCGCACTGCGCCATCCCGAAGGGCCCGGGATTCATTCCGAGAAAGACCACCCGCTTCTTGGAATTCCCGTGCAGCTCGATGTAGCGGCGGTGGGGCGCCCAGGCGTAGCGCAGCGGATTGTAAACGTGGGTGGTGGGTTCGGAAAACCGAAGCCGGTCCACCGCATCGGCCAGCTCGGAGGCGGCCGCCAGCAGCTCTCTGGATATCGATTCGGGCATGGTTCCAGCATCCGGCGGGCGGACGCTTTAGCAAGCGAAAGGGAGTATCCCGCCGCCCCTCAATTCCCACCGTCGCTGTGCCCCAGGTCCCGTTCCGGAGCGATCCGGTCGCGCACCCGCTGCTTCAGCGCCTTCAACTCGGGAAAGCCGCCCTCGACCTTCCGGTCCCAGACCGTTTCCCCGTCCAGCGTGACAAGAAATCGGCCGCTCGTCTCCGATGGCACCAGGCGAACACCCCCCAGTTCCTTCTCGAAGGTGGTCAGCAGCTCCTGCGCGACCCAGGCGGCCCGCAAGAGCCAGCGGCATCCGGGGCAGTACTCGATCTCGATATTTGGTTTCATCGGCCGAGCACTTTGAAAACATAACGATTCCCATCATCGCAAGAGGGAACCGAACACAGCGTCCGGGGAAAGGCCTCCGAGTAGTCGGGAAAATACGTGTCTCCATCGAAACGGCCCGCCACCTCGGTCAGGTGAAACTGGTCGGCTATCGGCAGGGCCGCCTCGTAGATTTTCTCCCCGCCGCAAATCCACACGGGGCGTCCCCCGGTTTTGGCCCGCTCGACCGCGCCGGCCACATCGCCGCAGGCGCCGGCGATCTCAATCCCTTCGACCACCTCCGGACGGCTGGTGACGACGACATACTCGCGGTCTTCCCGCCAGCTCGGCTCCCGCCGCATGTCTTCGAAGCTGACCCGCCCCATCACCAAGGTTCCTCCCTTCGTCTTTCGAAGGAAAAGGTCCCAGTCCTCGGGAATCGACCAAGGCAGATGCCCGTCGACGCCGATCACCAGGTTCTCCGCCACGGCGGCGATCAAATGCACCGGCGGGACGGGCCAGAGCCGGTCTTCGGTCCGACGCAGCTCGACGCCGTCCAAAGCGCCGTAAAGCTCGCCCACGCTCCGCCCGGCGAGGTCGAGCGCGGGGTCGAGATCCATCAAGGGCCGCAGGACGAAATCGCGCTCGGCGATCCGTGGGTGCGGAAGGGTCAGCCGTGCGCGCTCCAGCCGCTCGCGTCCGAAGCTCAGGAGGTCGATGTCGATCGTGCGGGGCGCCCAGCCCTCCCCGCGCACGCGCCCCAGCTCCTGCTCGATCCCCAGGCAGACGTCCAGCAGCGCTTCGGGACCCAAACCGGTCTTGAGCGAAACGGCGGCATTCAGGAAAGGAGCGGCTTCCCCCATGCCAACCGCGCGGTTCTCGTAGACCGCGCTCGCCGCGGTAACGATGCCCGCTCCGACCGCTTCCAGTCGACGCACCGCCTCGCGCAGGAAGTCCAAGCGCGCGCCTTGGTTGCTCCCAAGGGCCAAGGTCGCGTCGACCAAATTGAAATCCCCGGCCATCGCGGTCGTCCCCCCTACTCCCGGCTCCGGGTCACTTCGGCGGCGAAATAGTCGCAGATGCAGTCGACCGGAACGGAGGGCTTCTTCACTTTCACCGTCACCTCCACCGCCCGTTCGAATCGATCCAGCAAGCTGCGTGCGATCGCGTCGGCCGAGCTCTCGATGAAGTTGAAACGCCGCTTCCCGGCGAAGACCTCCTTCACCGTTTCATAGAGATCGACGTAGTCGATCGTCTCGTCCTGCCGGTCCGAAGCCAGATCCAGCCCAGGATCCAGACGGACCGAAACGTCCACCCGGAAACGCTGTCCCAGGCGCGCTTCCTCCTTCATCAGGCCGTGGCGGGCGAAGAAAACGAGATTCTTGAGTTGGATAGTGGCTTTATGCATGGCGCAGACAGTGGTCGACCACGCGGGCGCAGTCGAGGTTGGGGCGGATGTCGTGCACGCGAACGAAATCCGCTCCGCCCCGAATGGCAAGGGCGGTCGTTCCCAGCGTCCCAAACAGCCGCTCGGACGGCTCGGGCAGGTCGAGCAACTTCCCGATCATCGATTTCCGGGACGCCCCCACCAGCACCGGGTAGCCCAAGGCGCAAATCTCCGGCAGACGCCGCAAGAGCGACCAATTCTCCTCAAGGCTCTTGCCGAATCCGAGTCCGGGGTCCAAGCAGATCTGGTCTTCTCCCACGCCGGCTTCCCGCACCAACTCGGCCGAGCCGCGCAGAAAGTCCCGTACCGCTTCGACCACCTCGCCGCGGCCGGCCTCTTCCGGCGGGCGATTGTGCATCAAAACGCAGGCCGCGCCATGCCGGGAGATCACCTCGGCCATGCGCGCGTCCCGCCGGGCGCCCCAGACGTCGTTGACGATGTCCGCGCCGGCCGCCAGCGCGGCGTCGGCGACCTCCGCCTTCGACGTGTCGATCGAGATCAACGCCTCCGTCTCCGGCCGCACCGCTTCGATGATCGGAATGACCCGCGCCATTTCCTCGCTCGCGCTCACCGGCCGGTGCCCGGGCCGGGTCGACTCGCCGCCGATGTCGATGATCGCCGCTCCCTCGCCGACCATTTCATGAAAACGCCGCACCGCCAGATCGTCGGAGCGGTAGCGCCCCCCGTCCGAAAAAGAATCGGGCGTCACGTTCAGAATGCCGACCAGCAGCGTTTCCCGTCCAAGCTCCAGCTTTCGTCGTTTCGTTCGAAAAACCATGCGCCGAACATGGCGGGACCTTCCGCCCTTGGCAACCGTTGGCGCGGTCGCCGTTCAAAGCAGGAACGCCTTGCACTCCTCCGCCACGGACAGGCCTTCCTGCAGTTCCGCCACCGCACCGAAACCCGACTCGGAGGCAGTCCATGCGAACCCCGGACCGCGGATTTCGGCAACCGGCCGAAGGCCACAAGACGAGTTGCTGATGATGGCGGCTTCCGAACCCTCCAAGTCCGTGAGCGCAAATCGCCCCTCCCGCAGCTCGATCCCGCGCTCGGATGCGATCCGCAGCAGCTCGCTCCGCATGACGCCGGGAAGGATCCCGCAATCAAGCCCCGGAGTGAAGAGCCGCCCCTCCCGGAAGAAGAAGAAATTCGACACCGTCGCCTCGGCCAAGTGGCCCGCAACCGTCAACCGAAGGGCCTCGTCGAAGCCTTCGCTCTTGGCCCGTCGGAGCAAGAGCAGGTTCTCCATGTAGTTGTGGCTCTTATGACCGGCCAGCAGATGCCCCGGGCAGATGCGTGAATCGTCGACGAGCTGCAGGCGCACCCGCTCGGGCCAGGCACTCGCCGGACGGAGGTAAACCAGCAGGCGGCCGCCGCCCCCTTCTTCGAACAACGAGAGTTTGAGGCTGCCCGCTCGCTCCGGGGGCAAATCAACGGCGAGGGCGCGCACCGCTTGAAGGACCTCGGCTTCTTCGAAATCAGTGGGAAACCCGTGCGCTCGGGCGGAATCGATAAGCCGCGCCCAGTGCGCCTCCCAAAAGAACAAGCGGCGTCCCTTGATTCGGAGGGTCTCGAACAGGGCGTAGCCGTGCGCGAAGGCGGACCCCACCGGATCGATCGAGACCCGGCCGCCTTCCTGGATGATTTCAATCCGACTCATAATTCGTCGATAGTCTCGCGGATCGCGCGGCCCTTATCCAGCGTTTCCTGATACTCCGCCTCGGGTTCCGAATCCCAGACAATCCCGCTGCCGACCTGGTAGTCCAGAATCCCGTCCTTCAGGTGCAGGCTGCGGATCGCAATGTTGAACTCGGCGTTGCCGTCGAAACCGATATAGCCGATCGACCCGCAATAAACGCCGCGCCGCGTCGGCTCCAGCTCTTCGATGATTTGCATCGCCCGGATCTTCGGAGCGCCCGTGATCGATCCGCCGGGAAACAGAGCATGGATCGCGTCGAATACGTCCTTCCCGCTCGCCAGCCTTGCCTTCACCTGGGCGGTCTGGTGGATCACCCGGGCGTAGTGCTCCTGCTGATACAATCCTTCCACGCGCACGCTGCCGAACTCGGCGATCCGCCCGAGATCGTTGCGCTCGAGGTCCACGATCATCAGCAACTCGGCACGGTCCTTCGCGGAGGCCTCCAGCTCGGCGGCGTTGCGTGCCGTCTCCTCGGTGCTGCTTCCCCGGGGGCGGGTGCCCTTGATCGGACGGGTGACGAGCTCATGGCCGCGCTTGCGAAGAAATTGTTCCGGCGAGGTCGATAAAACCTGGAAAGCACCGGCGTCCAAGTAAGCGCCGTAAGGTGCCGGGTTGCCCCGGCGCAAGGCGAGGTAAAGCGAGACCGGGTCGCCGGAGAATTCGCGCGAGGCGCGGCGGGAGAGGTTGACTTGGTAAACGTCGCCGGCCGCGATGTAGGCGCGGACCTTTCGGACCGCGTCGAGAAATTCGCGCTCGCTCAGATTCCATTCCCAGCTTTGCGCCGGGATGCCGGGCGCTTGGGGCGGCCCGCCCGCCTCCGCCGCGGAGTCGACGACTCCCCCCAGAGCCGCAATCACCGCACGGTCGTCCCGGTGGAGCCCCGAACTGGCCAGAAAGAGCCGGCCGCTCGGGTGGTGGAGGGCGGCAACCCCGTCGTACAGTCCGAAATGCGCGTCCGGCAGGCGGCGGTCGTCCCGGGCCAGGACGGGAAGCTTTTCCAAGCGACGGCCGTAGTCGTAGGCCAGGTATCCAACCGCGCCCCCGACCAGCGGGATCGTCGGATGTGGGGCGGTTCGCAGCCCGGCCAGTCGGCTCTTCAAGCCGGGCAGCCCGTCCTCGACGATCTCGAAGGGATCGGAGCCGAAGAAGCTCCATTCGCCCAAGCCTTCGTTGTTCTGCGCGCTGTCGAGAACGAAGGAATGCTCCCTCGCCGCAAAGGCGCGAACCAGTGCTGGGGCCGGCGGCGGGCTCGGATATTCGACGATCTTCACGGAAACGGCGGGGCGATGCCGGAGGGCCGGGTGCTAATGGCGGCTCGCCCGCTGCAACAGGTAGAATCCGATCGCTTGGAACAGGACGTTCGGAAGCCAAATTAACAGGTCGGGCCGCAGGCTGGGATTTTCCTCCAGCCAGCTGACGACGATCATGAGAAAATAATAAGTCATCGCGATGGCCAGCGCGATCCCGAGGTTCGCATAGGTCTCCTTCCGCCCCACCTGGATCGCCAAAGGCACGCCAAAGACCGCGAGGGAGAAGATGGAAAACGCCATCGCGAAGTTCTTCTGCAAGTGCATCTGCACCTCGAGACGCTCCTCCGTCATGCCGGATCCCGTCTCGGCCTCCAGCGCAAGCTCGGCCTGACGCTTTTCCATCAGCTGCGCGAAGGTCATTTCTTTGGTCCGCACGCGGCGGTTCTTGATCTTGTCGCCGAACAAGCGGTCCAAGGGCAGCGCGATCGGCAGCTCGCCGAAGAAGAGCGACCGCATCGACGCGTCCGCCAGCGATTCGGGATCTTCACCCCCCCGTTGCTCGGCGATTCCGTCTTTGAGCGTCAGCACCAGCGAGTTTTCCTCCCGATTGTAATCCAGCTCTCCTTCGGCCGCGCGGAGGAAGAGCTTGACGCGTTTTTCCGCGTCCAGCTCCCATATCCAGAAGTCTTTCATCACCCGGCCATCGCGCCCGCCGAGGTAGATCACGTAGCCCGGGAATTCGTCGATGAATCGCTTTTCCTCGATGAAGCCCACCGGATTCTCGCTCACCGCGCTGGCCATCAACTGCTTGTAGGCGAGGCGGGATTGCGGGGCGTAGTGCAGGTTCACCAAGACGCCGAGGATCATTCCGAAAAAAGCCACCAGAAAGACCGGCGATGCGATTTGGTAAAGCCCCACGCCGACCGACTTCATCGCGGTGATCTCTCGGTTGGAGGACAGCCGCCCGAGCGCCATGAGGGTCCCCGTCAACATGCCGAAAGGCAAGGCGTAGGCGGCCACGTAGGGAATCAGCAACCCGATCAATTTCAGGAAAACGTCGATCCCCAGTTTACCCGCCGCCACCAATTCGGCGATATCCCGAATGGCATTGCCGGTCAGGAGGACGAAGACGAACAAGCCCATCGCCAATCCGGTCGAGACCAGGATCTCCTTGAGGATGTGGCGGTGCAGCAGCTTGAGCATGAACTCACAGTAAGAAGCACCGAACCAAGCGGCCGCAACGCTGAATCGCCGCCCAACTTCTCGCTTCACTCGAACGCCCCGAAGCGCCACGCTGAGCGCCATGAGTTCCGAAAACGACGAAGTCATTCGAATCTTCAAGGAAAGCGGCGCACTGCTCGAGGGCCATTTCGTGCTGCGCTCCGGGCTGCATAGCGCGCATTTCTTCCAGTGCGCCCAGGTTTGCCAATACCTTGACAAGGTGACCCGCCTCGCCGAACTGCTGGTCGAACGCCTGAGAGGCTACGGCGCGACCACCGTCGTCGGCCCGGCCATGGGCGGACTCGTGATCGGCCAGGAAGTGGCCCGGCAGCTCGGCACCCGCTTCCTCTTTCTCGAAAAAGTGGACGACCGCCTGGAACTCAGGCGGAACTTCAAATTCGAGCCCGGCGAAAAGGTGCTCGTCGTCGAAGACGTCATCACCCGGGGCGGCCGCGTCGTCGAAGCAGTCGCGAAATGCCGGGAACACGGCGCCAATCCGGTCGCAGTCGGCGTCATCGTCGACCGCAGCGAGGGTAAGACCGTCTTCGATATTCCCCACCACAGCCTCGCCACCCTCAGCTTCCCCACCTACGAGCCCGACAAGCTCCCCCCCGAGCTGAAAGCCACCGAGCCCGTAAAACCCGGCAGCTAAGCTCCGCCCAAAACAACCGCGGATTCTTCCCCCCTCCACTCCCTCCCCTCCCTCCAGCGTCAATCTAATTTTGCCAGTCCCTAATTTTATCACTTTCACAACGGGCCTCGCGCCAACTAATTTTTGCCAGTCCCTATTTTTAAGGCTCGCGGACGACGGAAGAACCACTCGGGCCGCCCCTGTTCGTAACCGTATCCCGCGGCACGTCGCCCGAGCCCTGTAAGGCTTCCGCGTCTCCCCGGATTCGTCTTCTCCTATGATTGACAATTTAAAATCCAGCGGCTGGTCCACCTTCAACAACGGAGAATCGATTCGGCTGTCCCGCCAATTTCGCTTCGAGGACCCCGCGCAAGCACGCGATTTCGTCTCGGCGATGGGAACTTGCATGAGCGTCCCCCACCTCTTCGTGTTCCTTGAACGGGTTCCCGGATCAAGCAAGGTTACGGCCTCGATCGAGGCGGGAAGCGATGGTTTTCTCCATAGAGCAGCCTCCGAGGTGGCGCTCGCGCTGGAAGCCTACTTCACCGCCCCCCAATCCTCCGCTGCCTGAACACAAGAAAACCTGGCAGAAATCAGCCAACCGGTGAACTCAGAGCTCCGCCTTCGCTCTCACACCTCACCGTCCTCTCGAGACTCACCGATCACCCAGTTTTACGAAGCTTCGTTCGATCGAGCCATTATAAATCTGGCGGGGCCGATGGATTCGACCTTTCGGATTTTCAGCGACTTCCTTCCAGTTCGCGATCCATCCCGGCATCCGGCCGATCGCGAACATTACGGTGAACATCTCAACAGGTATTCCGATCGCCTGGAGTAAAATACCGCTGTAAAAATCCACGTTCGGATATAGTTTCCGCTCGATGAAGTAATCGTCTTCAAGAGCGGCTTGCTCCAGACGCTTGGCAATATCCAAGAGGGGGTCGTTGGCTCCTATCCGGGAAAGTACCTGTTCGGCACTCCGCCCCAGAATTTTCGCCCGCGGATCGTAATTCTTGTATACGCGGTGCCCGAAGCCCATCAGCTTCGCCTCCCCTTTCTTCGCCGCCTTGATGAATTTTGAGCCGTCGTCGCCGGATCGATGGATTTCCTCCAGCATTTGAATCACCGCCATGTTCGCACCTCCGTGCAACGGGCCCCACAGCGCACAAACTCCCGCCGAAACGGAGGCGAACATATTGGCTCCCCCGGACGCGACCATTCGAACCGTCGAGGTCGAGCAGTTCTGCTCGTGGTCGGCGTGCAGTAAAAGGAAGAGATCCAGCGCGTCCGCGGCACCTGCCTCGTCCCGATACGGGTTATAGGGCTCGGAAAACATCATGTGCAGGAAATTTTCCGAGTAGCGCCGGGAATGGTCGGGAAACACAAAGGGCAAGCCCTTCTTCATACGGTAGGTCATCGCCGCGATGGTTCTGACTTTTGAAATCAGAAGCGCCGCAGCTTCATCGAAATGCAGCAGATCCTGCTCCCGATCGTTCGACGACATTTCCGGATAATAGGCACCCAACGAATTGAGCATCGAAGAGAGGATCGCCATCGGATGCGCGTTGGATGGGAAGCCGTCAAAATGATGGTGCATCCCGGTATGGACCGACGCGTTGAAGCGAATCCGCTCGCGGAATGCGTCCAGGCAGATCGGATGAGGCAACTCGCCGTAAATGATCAACATCGCCGTCTCCAGAAAGGACGATTGCTCCGCTAAAGACTCGATCGGGTAGCCGCGGTGGCGGAGAATTCCTTTTTCCCCATTGATGAAGGTGATGTTGCTGACGCATGACCCGGTGTTTCCGTAGCCCTCATCGAAAGTGATGTATCCGCTCTTCGCGCGGAGGGTCCGCGTGTCGATCGCTTTCTCCCCCTCGCTTCCCTCGATGATAGGGAACTCGTAATTCTCAGATCCCAGTCGGATAGTGCCGGTAGTGTCCATGACCTGCTGTATGTGGAATTTGGAGTCGCCTGGCAAGTGCTGCCGCGCCGCAACTTCGTCAAAGCGATCTCAGGAAGTTCGCATAGACTTGCAAACCTTTAGCCTGACTTTTTTCAGGGTGAAATTGCGTTGCGTAACAGTTGCCGGAGCGTATGCCCGAAACAAAGCGGCCCCCGTAGTCCGTCTCGAAGAGAGCGATTGCTTTGTCCTTCGGCACAATGTGGTAACTGTGCACGAAGTAGAACTGATCTTCTCCGCTGACGAGCCCCTCGGTCAACGAATCGCCCGCGCGGAATGCGACCGAATTCCAGCCCATGTGCGGGATTTTAAGTCGGGGGTCGACGCGAAAACGGCGAACTTCCCCCGGGAAAATCCCCAAGCCCGGAGTGTCCCCTTCTTCCGAGTGCTCGAACAAGGCCTGCAGGCCAAGGCAGATCCCAAAAAACGGCCGATCCGCCCCGATCCATTCCCGAATGACGCGATCGAACGCGATCGATTTCAGCAACCGCATCGCATCGACGATCGCCCCCTGGCCGGGGAACACAAGTGCGTCCGCGCCAGCGATTTCATCCGGACGCTCCACCAAGCGAACCTTCGCGCCCACATGTTCCCATGCCCGGATGACGGATCGCAAGTTCCCCATGCCGTAGTCGATTACGGCAAGTCGCGGGCGGGAGGCGGAAGGGGAATTCTTCATGCGAAACTCGCAAGGCTGACCAAGCTCGCCCTACTTGCAAGCAGACAAAGATTGATCAACTAAACAGCCGGAGACGTAGGCCTCGCGCGACAGCTAGATCTCCCCAATCGGCGCCAGTCATCCGATTGACTTTCGGCATCCGTTTTCGGTCCTTTTCCCGCTTCCAGTCCTCGCAAAATTCTTGCACGAACCCTGCCGAACCAAGGATCAGGCCATCCGTGAAATAACGCACCCGGCAGCGCAACGCCGCCGCCTTCGGAAGAATGCCGCCCTCTCGCTCAATCAGGTTCAAAGCGCGTTTTCGGTCGATCGCCCCACCTCCATTCTCCTCGGCACCCTTGGCAAAAATGAAAGTCCGGTGCTGCCGCAGGGCCGTCTCGTCGCTGAGAGATTCCCTCGGCGATCCCCCGGCATAGGCGGCCCAGATAAACTTCAGCCCGGAACGGGATCGGGCATCCCCCGCCACGGCTTCGGCGTAGCCGCAGAAGCGGTAATCCTTCGGATCTTTCACCAATCCGGCCCGCACCGGATTCAGGTCGATGTAGGCAGCCATGGTTTGCAAGGGGTTTCCCCGCCCTTCCACCAAGACGCTTTTGAAGCGCTCCGCCCAAAGCGTTCCGAAGCGACCGTTGGTTCGGTTCAACCAGACCGAGAACCGCTGTTTAACCGCCTTCATGAACACGGATACGTCTCCCATTCGCGCCAACAGCCTGGCCCGCGTCCTTTCGGCTTCCTCTCCGCCTGCCGCGAGCTCCGCCTCCATTTGCCGAAGCGACGCACACTGGTACTTCGTGGGCTTTGGATAGAGCAAACGATACCGCCGCATCAGCTCCCCGTCGGAGATTTCCACCCGCTCCGGCACCCGCACCAAGACATGGAAGTGATTCGACATCAAACAGTAAGTGAGAATCTCGACTCCGGAAAACTCAGCCAGTTGCCAGAGCATCTTTCGCAGCACCTCCTTCTCCCGCACCCCAAGCAAACGCTCCCCATTCACGGTCCGAGTCATACAATGATATACCGCCTCGCGCCCAATTACCTTTATTCTGCGTCGTCTCATAAGGCCCTTGAAGCAATTCCCCAGACACAAGTCAACTTTTTTTTGACTGGCACAATACAACGTCAGCCGAAGTTTGAGCGGTGAGCGGGGGTTTGAATTTGTGAATTTGGGGGCGACCACTATTTCCCTTCAGCTCAAGAGTCCCTTGGTCGTCGGGACATCGTCCCCGAGTCGGGGATCGATGGTGGTGGCTGCGTCGAGGGCGCGGGCGAAACACTTGAAAATGGCTTCGGCGATGTGGTGCGGCTCGTCTCCGTATTCGAGGCTGATATGCAGGTTACACCCTGCCTCGTTCGCGAAGGCTTGGAAGAATTCTTTCACGAGCCCGATGCTGAAATCCCGGACCATCGGGGTTTTATAATCGACGTGGTAAACGAAAGCCGCTCGGTTCGACAGGTCGATTGCGACGCGGGCGAGACATTCATCCATTGGCAGCAGGAAAAAACCGTAGCGCCGGATCCCGCGTTTTTCTCCGAGGGCCCGCTTGAGGGCCTGACCGAGCACGATGCCGGTATCTTCCACCGTGTGATGGTAATCCACCTCGATATCCCCCTCAGCCGACACCGCCAGATCAAACAAGCCGTGCTTCGAGAAAAGCGTAAGCATGTGGTCGAAAAAGGGAATGCCGGTGGCGATGTCGGAGGCTCCGAATCCGTCCAGATTCAGCTCCATCCGGATCTTGGTCTCTTTGGTGTCCCGTTTTATTTTCGCGATGCGTTCTCCAGCCATTTCGATATGCCTTTTTTGAAGGTGTCCATTTCGGCATCTGTTCCTACGGTCACTCGGATAAAAGCGCAAGTTAAAGGGTGCCCAGGGAAGTAACGCACGAGGATGCGTTGCGCTTTTAGCGATTCGAAGGCCTCCCGTGCGACCGAGGCCCCCTTCTCTCCAAAGCGGTCGACCGGTTCGGTGAACAAAAAGTTCGCCGAGGAAGGGTAGGTGAACCAGCCAAGCTCCCGCAAATAGCAGGCGACGTTTTCGCGAGTCCGAATCACCTTGTTCCTCGTCTCTTCGAAGTAGCTTTCGTCCCTAAAAGCCGCCAATGCGGCAGCTTGAGCGATCCGATCGACATTGTAGGCGTCCCTCACCCGGTCCAGCACCTCAATGACGCCGGGCGCGGCCAAGGCGAATCCCACGCGCATCCCGGCAAGGCTGTATGACTTTGAGAAAGTTCGAACCACAATCAGGTTTTCGTAATCCCTGATAAGCGAAACCGCGCTCTCGCCTCCAAAAGCGATATAGGCTTCGTCGACTACTAAAAGTCCGTCGATCGATCGAAGCAGCGCCTCGATCTCCTCCAGAGAAAACAACACGCCGGTGGGCGCGTTCGGATTGGTCAGGAAAAAAACTTTCGCCCGGGCAGCGGCGATCGCCTCAAGGTCAAGCCGCATCCCGCGTTCGAATTCGATGCCCGTAAGCTCCTGTCCGGTAACTGCAGCGACCACCGGATACAGCGAATAGCTGGGAACCGTATGGCCCACACCCGGAGCTTCGGCGAAACAGCGGGTAATCAGATCTAGCAGGTTGTCCGAACCGTTGCCGATGATGACGTGCTTTTCGCTCAGCCCGACGCGCTCTCCGATCGCGGCTCGCAGCTTTCGGCTTAGGGGCTCGGGATACAGGCGGAGCTTCGGCGCCTCGGAGGAAATCGCCTCGAGGACCTTCGGAGAAGGCGGGTAGGGGTTCTCGTTCGTATTGAGTTTTATCCAGCCCTCCCCTTGGGGCTGCTCGCCGGGGACATAGGCCTGTAGTTGGCGAATGTGGGGCAACGCCTGGGATAACGCGTCGAAAGTCTTTTTCATCTAAAGCAGTGGATTAAGTCAGGGGTGATCCCGCCGCAGCGGAGCGACTGAACGCAGCGACAAAGCGGGAAAGGGAAAATGAACCAAACAATTTGTCCTAAAGCCGAATTCGAAGCGAGCGCCCGTGTGCATCCAATTGCTCGAGCTTCGCAAAGACCTCCACGACCGGAGCGGCCTTGGCGAGGCTTCTGGCATCGTAGCGCACCGTACTCGACCGCCGCATGAAATCCGTCGCCTGCAGCCCGCCGAAGAAGCGGCCCGCGCGCCCGGTCGGCAGCGTATGACTGGGCCCGGCCGTAAAGTCACCGAGAACGGTAGGGGTCAGGTAGCCCTGCAAGATCGCTCCCGCAGTCGTGATCCGTCGGGTGAGCGCCTCGATTTGACGATCGGCGACTTGAAGCTCGAGGTGTTCGGGGGCCACGAAGTTTGCGACCCCAGCGCACTGTTCCAAGCTACGACAGAGCACGGCGAGGCATCTTTCATCCATCACGCGACGACATTTCTCCCCGTGCCGCAGCGCGGGCAATTGCTCCGCCACGGCCCTCTCCACTTTATCCATCAGCACCTTGCTGGTGGCTGCAAAGTAAATGACCTCCTTCCCGCTTCCGTGCTCCGCCTGAGCCAGCAAATCCGCGGCCACGTGATCCGCATTCGCGCCGGCATCGGCGATGATCATTACCTCGCTTGGGCCGGGCAACAGGTCGATTCCCACCTGCCCGAGCACCTGCCGTTTCGCCTCCATCACATAGGCGTTTCCGGGCCCGAAAATCTTATCCACCGCCGGGATCGAGGCGGTTCCGAAAGCCATCGCTCCTATCGCCTGCACGCCGCCGACGCGATAGGCCTCCTCGATTCCGACGATCGACAGCGCGGCCAGCATCCCGGGAGCGACCGAACCGTCAGGCGCGGGCGGAGTGCATACCACGATCTCCGGGCACTTCACGAGCTTTGCCAAGACAGCCGTCATGACCACGGTCGAAACAAGCGGCACGTTCCCTCCGGGAATGTACAATCCCACCCGTCGAATCGGGTAAAACCGCTCACCGACGATCCCGCCCTGGCGATTCTTCGCCTTCCAGCCCTTGGGCAAGGTCCTGCGGTGAAACTCCTTGACCGAAGCGATCGCCTCGCGAATCGCCGCCCGCTCGGCGCTCGATAGCGTCTTCACCGCGGCCTTCATTTCGGCCGGTTCGATGCGAAGCCCTTCGGCACTCAGCCGCGCACGGTCGAATTTCTCCGAATACTCGAGCACCGCCTTGTCCCCGCCACTCTTCACGTCGGCAAGAACGCTCGAGACGACCTCGGAAACATCTCCCCCGGCGCCCGTCTGCGCGCAAAACCGTGCCAGCGCCTCTCGAAAAGCGGGAGAGTCCGAATAGCTCAACTTCTTCATGGTGGTGAAGAAGAACAAGAGGCACCCTCCGCTGCAAGGCCGGCGCTGCTTATTTTAACGCTCGACCGCCCATGGAGTTTCCTAGGACGGCTATTCGCGTTGTTTCCGCCCTTGAGGAACCTCGAAAATGCCCTCGGGAAGCGGCCGATTGACGAAGACATTAGTCAAGACGACCGTATGGAGCTTCTCACCGCGTTCATAGTACTCCACCTTCTCGGGAAAGCGGATTCCACCGATCACCTGTGAGCCGACCTCGACGCTCTCGACGCCACCTTGGCTGACCATTGAAACGAGCCGGTCGTCGTTTACCGCGAAGAAACGAGTGGTCGAACGCCCGTCCGGATAGCTGTAAACCAGTTTATGGCAGCGGACACCCCGTCGCTGCTCGATCCCGTCGTAGCTGACCTTCTCTCCATTCTTGAAATCCGGGCGATAAAAGGAGAAAAAGTGCCGGGTGCTGTAGCGCACCCGCTCAAGCTCCTCTTCCGTCAAAGGCCGCATCCGGGAGGCGTCCGAATTTAGATTCGAGCGGATGATGCAAGCTTTCCCGCCGTCCAAAATCGTCGTTTCGACCAAGTCGTCGACCCGCAGCTCGAGCCTCTGGGACGAGGGCTTGCGCGCGATGATCAAAAGCGACGCTTCCGGCATTTTGGGATCCGAAGGAACGATCCCTCCGGTCATCTGGAGCGTCACCAATCCATCCAGCGCGGACTCCTCGCCGACCGTCGCACGGGCGCGGTCGATGATGTCGACCACCGAAGGAGACTGGGCCGCAAAGGAAAATTGCGCCATAAGGCCGAGCCCCAGGCTAAGCAGCCAAGATGTGATGATGGATCGAACTGGCATAGGCAGGTCTCTTCGACACAGCCAAAGGTTGAAGGTTCGAAACGAAGAATAAAGGAAAATTCCCACCCCGCGTTTCCAGCCCGTCCGGAGCAAGTATTTTTTGCCTGGCTAAACTTTCTTGTTGTGCCCGTTTCAGCCTGCGGAGTGCAAATATTTTTACCCGGTAAAATAAATCGTGGGGGGTCCAGCGTGCGCGATGCAAGCGCAAGTATTTATTGCCTGGCAAAATTTGAAACTGGAATATCCATTGATTGGTAACGACTTGTACCGTCTGGGAGCTCTTTCGCCAAATTGCATGCTTTCGTCCAATTGGCACTTCTCTTTAACGTTAATCGATGCGCATTAACGACTTAAGAACTCTATTCGTTTTTATTCCGGGAATCCGGGTTTATCCCGGATCCGCGCCTTGGGGATCGCCGTGGGATTGCGCGGCGCGCGATCGTGTCCGGATCGGTCCATCCCCGGGAGCGCGCGCAAGCGCACAGGCCGCGGATTCTTGGAACGCGCCGGGGCGCCCTACTCCCACTCGATCGTGCTTGGCGGTTTGGAGCTGATATCGAGGACGACGCGGTTGCAGCCGGCCACCTCGTTAATGATCCGGCTGGAGATCGTGCGCAGCACTTCGTAGGGAACGCGCGCCCAGTCGGCCGTCATCGCGTCGACGCTCTCGACGATACGGAGGGCGATCACGTTTTCGTAGGTCCGCTCGTCCCCCATCACGCCGACCGTCTTGACCGGGAGAAAGACGCAGAACGATTGCCAGACCTTGTAGTAAAGGTCCGAGGCCATCATCTCCTCGTGGAGGATCGCGTCGGCCTTGCGGAGCACGTCGAGGTCTTTCTTCCGCAGCGGCCCCATCACCCGGACGCCGAGACCGGGGCCCGGGAAGGGCTGCCGCCAGACCACCTCTTTCGGCAGGCCGAGCTCGGCCCCGAGTTCGCGCACCTCGTCTTTGAACAATTCCCTTAAAGGTTCCAAGAGCTTGAGCTTCATTCGCTTGGGCAAGCCGCCGACATTGTGGTGGCTCTTGATCAAGGCGGCGGGGTTACCGTCGATTGCGACGGATTCGATCACATCCGGATAAAGCGTGCCTTGGGCGAGGAAGGCGTAGTCGCCGTGCTTCTTCAAGCGGGAGACCTCGTCGTCGAACACCTCGACGAAGGTGTTGCCGATGATCTTGCGCTTCTTCTCGGGGTCGGAAACGCCCTTGAGCCGCTTGAGGAAGAGGTTCGCCTTTTTCGCCACGCGCAGGTCGAGGTCGAAGTGATCGCCGTAGAGCTTCTCCACCTGCTCGCGCTCGTGCAGGCGCAGGAGGCCGTTGTCGACGAAGACGCAGGTCAGCTGCTTGCCGATCGCCTTGTGGATGAGAGCGGCGGCGACGGAGGAATCGACCCCTCCGCTCAGACCGAGGATGACGCGCCGGTCGCCGACGGTCTCGCGGATCCGCTCGACCGACTGCTCGATATAATTGGCCATGGACCACTCGGCCTCGCACTTGCAGATCTTGAGCAGGAAATTGGCGAGCAGCTCCATGCCCATCTCGGAGTGCGCGACCTCGGGGTGGAACTGGATCCCGTAAAAATCGCGCCGCGCGTCCTGGATGGTGGCGTAGGGGGAGTTTTCCGTCGATGCGATCGCCTCGAAGCCCTTGGGCAGCTTCTCCAAGCGGTCGCCGTGGGAGTTCCAGACCCGCAGATTCTTCGGCAGGCCGGCAAAGAGCTTTCCCTTCTTCCGGACGGTCAGGGTGCCGTGCCCGAATTCGCGGGCGGAGCTCTTTGCCACCCGGCCCCCGAGCAGGTGGGCCATGAGCTGCTCGCCGTAGCAGATCCCGAGCATGGGCACGCCGAGTTCGAAAATCTTCTTGTCCGGCAGGGGGGAACCCTTGACGAGGACCGAGGACGGCCCGCCCGAGAGGATGATGCCCTTGACGCCTTCCTGCTTCAGCGCGGAGGCCTTGGTATTGTAGGGATAGATCCGAGAAAGCACGTTGGCCTCGCGAATACGGCGGGCGATGACCTGGGTGTATTGGGAACCGAAATCGAGGACTGCGATGTGGTCGGGCATGGCTGAAAAATTATTGGTCGAATATCCGGACGCGGGTGGAACGGCTGCGCCTTAAAACTTCAAGCGACCATTGGTAAAGCCGCAACGGGGGCAATCGCATTCTTCGGTCCCCAGCGGGGCGGTGTAGATTTCGCTGCACTTGACGCAATGGAAGATCACTTTGTGCCGCTGGTCCTCGTAAAGATGCTTGTCCCGCCAGTCGTAGTAGAACCACAAGCCGAAGATCAGCAGGAATCCCGCCCCGAGGTAGAGCAGGAAAAAGATATCCACGCCGAGATCGATCATGGGGCGGGCGGGTTTGAAGCGGCGGAAGCCGGTCGAGTCGGCCGAAGCCCCGCGATGGGGGCGGGGCGGGGCGCTTCCATCTCCGACCTGGCCGGCATCGGACTAGAAAGGCTTGGCGGATTCCACCGCCGCGAGCTCGGGCCGGTTGCTCTCCTTGTTGAAGCGCATCGAAAGCAGCTTCGAAACGCCCTTCTCCGGCATGGTCACGCCGAACACGGTGTCGGCATTGGAAATCGTCCGCTTGTTGTGGGTGACGATGAGGAACTGCGATTTGCTGGTGAAGCTTTTCAAAGTGTCGCAAAAGCGGCCGATGTTGGCGTCGTCGAGCGCCGCATCGATTTCATCCAGCACACAGAAGGGGCTCGGCTTGACCAGGTAGATCGCGAAGAGCAGGGCGACCGCCGCCATCGTCCGCTGTCCCCCCGAGAGCAAGGTCACGCTCTTCAGGCGCGTGCCGGGCGGGCGGGCGATGATTTCGATGCCGGATTCGAGCGGGTCTTCCGAATCGATCAACTCGAGATCCGAGACCCCGCCGCCGGAGAGCTTCTCGTAGGTGTAGGCGAAGTTTTTCCGCACCTGCTCGAAGGTATCGCGGAAGAGGGTCTGGGAGGTTTCGTTGATCTCGTCGATGGTCTGGACGAGGGCGTTTTTCGAGTTCCAGAGGTCCTCGCTCTGGCCCTTCAGGAAATCGTAACGTTCCTTCAGGTCGGCGTACTCGCCGATCGACTCGAGGTTAACGGGCCCCATATTGCCGATGCGGGCCTTCAGCTCGCCCACCTCGCGCTCGACCTCGTCCCAGTCGGTGCGGTCCATCTCGGCCAGCTCCTCCTCGGTCGGGTCGCGGCGTTCCTGCTTCGGCTGCGCGGCGAACTTGTCCGGATCGTCGAGGTCGTCGAGGTTGACCCGCTTTTCAAATTCCACGTTCGCCTCCCAGAGCTGCAGCTTCCAATCGACCTCGGCGAGCTCGACCTGGTAGTCGCCGGCGGCGGCGTTTTCAATGAATCCGAGCTGCGAGCGCTCTTCCGCCAGGCGGACCTCCAGCTTGTTCAATTCCTGGTCGAGCGCCTTCGCTTCGCTCCGGCGGGCAGCGAGGGAATCGTCGATCGCGGTGATTTCCGCGTCGAGCGCTTTCAGCTTCGCGCGATCCTTGTCCAACTGGTCCGTGGCGACGCCGAGCGTGCGGTCGAACTCCACGCTTCGCGCCTTTTCCGACTCCGCGGTCCGGCGGAACTCGCCGATCTGCTCGTGGACGGAATCGATCTCCTGATTGCGACGGATGATCCGGTTCTGGATGCTCGCGGTCTCGCGCTCCACCTCGCCGAGGGTCCGGTCGACCGACTCGAGGCGCTGTTTCTTTTCGGCCAATTCGAGCCGGACGTCCGCCAGCGCCTCCCGCTTCTGGTCGCGGAGTTCGCGGGCGCGGGCGATGGCCTCCTCCAGATCGCTGCTGCCTTTGCGCTCGGATTGGAGGCCTTCCTCCGAAGCCGCGAGCTCTTTGCGGGCCTCCTCGAGGGCTTGGACGGAATCGCCGTGCTTGGCGTCGAGCTTGGCCAGCTCGTCTTCGGCGGACTGGCGGGAGCGGGCGTTTTGATCCAGCTTCTGCTGCTGGTTGCGTTCCTCCGCCACGAGGCCGGACACTTCCTCGCCGAGGGCGGAGAGCCGCTTGCGCTGCTCCTCGACGGTCGCCTCGGCCGCATTGCGTCGGTCGTCGAGCTTGGCCGCTTCCTCCCGGAGTCCGTTGAGGGCTTTTCGTCCCGCCTCGATCTCGGTCCGCAGGGAGCGGATCTCGGACTCGCGCTCCAGCAGGCCGGCGGGCCGCTGGCCCGACTCGCGGCCGCCATACACGAGGCCGCGGGAATCGACCAGTTCGCCGTTCCGGGTGGCCGCCAGCAGGAAGTCGAAGTCCGGATGCGCCTCCCAGAACCGGAGAAAGCTTTCGAGATCCTCCGCGAAGTAGCAGCCGTTGAGCAGCGCGGCGACCGCGTCTTTGTGCGCTTCGTGCCGGGCTTGGACGAGCTCGGCGGCGGGGCTCAGGCCTTCGGGCAGTTCGACTCCCGGCTGGAGCCTGCGGCGGCTCGGCGCGACCTGCAGGCAGGCCCGGCCGAGTCGCTCGGACTCTAGTTTCCGGACGATGGCGAGCGACTTGCCGAGGCCGCCCACGTGGAGCGCGTCCACTGCGGAGCCGAGGAGGACCTCGACCGCGCGGGTATAGGCGGCCGGGGCTTTGAGCTCCTTCGAAAGAATGATGACGGAGGATTCGCCGGCGGTTTCGCCGAGCTTACCGCCGAGGATCGATTTCGCGCCTTCGCCGAAGCCCTCGAACTTCGCTTGAAGATTTTCGAGCACGTTCAACTGCGCGGTCTTGCGGGCGACGGCCCGGTCCTGTTCCTGGATGCTTTCCTGCATCGCCCTGAACTCGGCGAGGATCGCTTTGGACTCTTCGCGCGCCCGCTCCACGGCTTGCTCGGCGGCCCCCTGCTCGGCGCGGCGTTTTTCCATCAGGCGGCGGATGTCGGCCAAGCCTTTCTCCAGGCCCTCGACCTCCTGCTTGAGGCCGAGGATCGTTTCCATGAGGGAGGCGTGTTTGACCTGATAGGTCTTCAGGTCGACCTCCAAAGTGGTGCAGCGGGAGCGCGCCCGGTTGATGCGGTTCTCCGCATGGAGCACGCTCTGGCGGCGGTCCTGGAGCTTCGCCTCCATCGCGCCCAGCTCCTCCTGGGCCTTGACCAGCTCGGCGCTGCGATCACGGAAGATGCGGTCCGAATCGTCCACCACGTCGAGCTGCATCTGCTTGTTCTCGGCCTCGCTCCGGGCGCGCTCGGCGAGGGCCTTCTGCTGCGCCTCCAGCTCGGCGATTTCTTTTTTGAACTCGGCGATGCGCGCCTCCAGGTCCTTCGAACGGATTTCCGCGAACTCGGCCTGATTGTCCGCATTCTCCTTCTCCGACCGAAGGTTGTAGACCCGCTGCTGGAGGTCCTGCATCGAGTCGAAGAGCTCGGTCCGGGCGGATCGTTTCCCGGAAAGCGCCGCCTCGTCCGCCGCCAGCGACTCGTTTCGGGTCTCGACCTTCCGGCGCAGTTCGCCGGCGCGGGCGTGCGCCGCATCGATCGATTGCTTCAGGTTCGCGAATCGGTAGGCGGAGAAAGCCAGGTCGAGGTGCGTCAGCCGGTGCTTGATCCGCTGGTAGCGGAGCGCCTTGCTCGCCTGGCGCTTGAGCGAGCCGATCTGGCGGCTGACCTCCTCGATCACGTCGGTCACGCGGGCGAGGTTGGTATCGACCAAGGCGAGCTTGTTGAGCGCCTCTTTGCGCTGCGCCTTGTAGAGGGTGATGCCGGCGGCCTCCTCGAAAATCGTCCGGCGCTCGGCCGGGTTGGTCGACAGGATCTGGTCGATCTGGCCCTGCAGCATGAAGGAATAGGAGACGCGACCGACGCCGGTGTTGGCGAACAGGCGCTGGATGTCCTTCAGGCGGGCGGTCTTGCCGTTGATGTAGTAGTCGCTGCCGCCCTCGCGGGTCACGCGGCGGGCGATCTCGACTTCGTTGAAGGCGGTCCCGAGATCCGCCTCGCAATCGGTGAACGTCAGCGCCACCTCGCAAGTCGGCAGCGCCTTCCGCTTATCCGTGCCCTCGAAGATGACGTCCTGCATGGAGGCCCCGCGCAGGGCCTTTGCGCTCTGCTCGCCCAGCACCCAGCGGATGGCGTCGACGATATTGCTTTTCCCGCAGCCGTTCGGCCCGACGACCGCCGTCATCCCGCGCTGGAGGTCGAGCCGGGTGCGGTCCGCAAAGCTCTTGAATCCGCTGATTTCGATCTGTTTGAGATACATTCGCTCCTGGCAGGCTGAGGGAAGAAAAAACGTATAAAACAAGCCCGCCCTCCCCCACCCGCAACACCAAAAAGAGCGCGCCGAAAGAGCGGCGCAAAACGGTTGTCAGCCGTGCCGGCATCCGCAGCATCGCAGCTTCCCACCGTTCGCCCTCATGTCCGATCCCAAACCACTCGAATCCGCAAGCGTCTGGCCGCTCAAGGCCTACAAAAACCTCGAATTCCTCAACAGCGACGCAGCCCGTGCGATCCGCGTGCTCTGCGAGTTCGTCGAGCCCGGCCCCCGCTTCGAGGCGCAGGATGTCAAGGACACCATCGTGCTTTTCGGTTCCGCCCGGACCCGCCCGCCCGAAGTCGCCCGCGCGAAGCTGGAAGCGCTCCGGAAGCAGCTGAAGGATCCGGCGAATCCCTCGCCCGCGGAAGCACGCGCCCTCCACACCGCCGAATGCAACGTCCGCTCGGCGCCCTACTACACCGCGGCCGTCGAGCTGGCCGAGCGCTTGACCAAATGGTCGATGGAGCTCCCGACCGGCCACGCGCATCGTTTCACGATCTGCTCGGGCGGCGGCCCCGGGATCATGGAAGCGGCCAACCGCGGGGCCCGGCAGGCCGGCGGGAAATCGGTCGGCCTCGGCATCAGCCTGCCGATGGAGCAGGGCGTGAACGAGTTCATCCCGGACGAGCTGAAATTCGAGTTCCACTACTTCTTCGTCCGCAAGTTCTGGTTCGTCTCCATGGCAAAGGCGCTGATCGCCTTTCCCGGCGGTTTCGGCACCCTCGACGAGCTCTTCGAGACGCTCACCCTCATCCAGACCCGCAAGGTGGAAATGGCCCCGCCGATCGTGCTCTTCGGCAGCGAGTTCTGGAACGAGGTCGTCGATTTCGACGCGCTCGTGGGCTGGGGCACGATCTCGCCCGACGACAAGAAGCTCCTCCGCGTCATCGACAGCGTCGACGAGGCCTACGACTACCTGACCAAGGAGCTGACCGAGCGCTTCATGACCCACCCGGAGAGCTTGATCTAAGACGCGTCCGCGAGCCGGGGGAGCTTCGTCTCCATATCCACCCTCACGCTGCCCTCGCCCAGCAGGAGCTTGCGCAAGTCCCGCCCGCAAAAATCGCCCCGCCAGCCCCGCAAGAGGTGGTGGGAAGCTTCGTCCGACCGCTCCGCGTCGATCACCAGGGAGGTGATTTCCGCCCGGTTTCCGATCAGGGCCGGGTCGATTTTCGCGGCCATGCAGGCTCCTTTGACGAAGGCCAGCGCCAAGTCCACCCGCGCCTCGTAGCCTTCGTCCGGCTGGCCGCCCTTGATCCGGCCGTCCTGCAGCTCCGGCAATACCCCGGCGCGCCCGCGCTCGATCGCCTCCCAGAGGCTCCGGCGGTTGCGCTGGAGGGACTTTTCGCTGAGGCCTTTGACCGGGCGGAGATCCGACTCGGACTGCGGCGGCTGCCGCACCAAGGAAATGATCGCGTCGTCGGAGAGCACGAAATTCCGCGGCAGGTTCCGCTCGCGCGCCTTCAGCTCCCGCCAGGCCCCCAGCGCGCGCAGCATCTCGCGCTGCTGGTGCGTCAGCGAGCCGCTCTTCCGCACCCGCGGCATTTCCCCGTCGGGGTCCCGCTCGCCGTAAAGCGCCTCGTCTTCGTACTCCCGCATCTCGTCCTCGATCCATCCGCGCCGACCGAGCTTCTCGGCTTTCTCCATGATCCGCTCCATCAACTGGGTCGAGTGGCGCACATCGTCCTCGGCGTAGAGCAGCTGCTTCTCCGTCAAGGGCCGGGCCAGCCAGTCGGACTGGGTCTCCGTCTTGGGCAGGCGGACCTTGAGCAGCGTCTTCAGCAGGTCGCTCAAGGAAATGGTCGAGCTCAGACCGACGAAGCCGGCCGAACGCTGGGTGTCGAAAATATTCTTGGGCAGCCCGCCGCAAGCGCGGTGGAGGATGGTCAGGTCCTGCTGCGCGTCGTGCAGGATCTTGACCGTCTGCGGGTCCGACATCAGCACCGCCAGCGGGCTCCAGTCCCGGATGGCGGGGGCGTCGATCAGCTCCGCGCTCTGATCCGGGTAGCCGATCTGGACGAGCCCGAGAGAGGGATAGTAGGTCCGGTTCCAGACGAATTCGGTATCCAAGCCGACCGCGCCTGCGGCCCGCGCCTTTTCGACGGCCTTCTGCAGCTCTTCGGTTGTCGTAATCATAAAAGGAACCAAAGTCAGCCAAAGGCGCTCAATTGGAAAGCAGATTTTTTTGACCTCCCCGGCCCCGAGAATACAAGTGACAAATTCGTGTCGTTCCCGGAACCTCCGGCGGCGCTTAGTTTAGTCCTCAGAACCTTATTCCATGGAGCCCAAGACCAGCATTCACGTCGAGAACCTGACACGCCGCTACGGTGCGATCACGGCGATCCAGAACGTGAGCTTTTCCGTCAAGCACGGGGAAATCGTCGGCTTCCTCGGCCCGAACGGCGCGGGCAAAAGCACGACCATGCGGATTCTCAGCGGCATCCTTTCGGCCAGTTCGGGCTCCGCCTGGGTGGCCGGAATCCCGGTCGCCCGGAACCCCCACGAGGTAAAGCGCAAGATCGGCTACATGCCCGAGAGCAACCCCCTGCCGAACGACATGCGGGTGGTCGAGTACCTCCGTTTCCGTGCGCGGCTCAAGGAAGTGCCCGGCAACCAACTCCGCGCCGCCGTTCAGGAGGTCATGGATATCTGCGACCTCGCCCGTACCGCCCGGCGAAAAATCATCGGCACGCTTTCGAAGGGCTTCCGCCAACGCGTCGGCATCGCCGACGCCCTCCTCGGCAAGCCGGAGGTCATTATCATGGACGAGCCCACCATCGGTCTCGATCCGCACCAGGTGCAAGGCATTCGCCGGCTCATCGACAGCCTCCGCGGCAAGCTCACCGTCGTCATCTCCTCCCATATTTTGCCGGAGATCGAGCGCTCCTGCGACCGCGTCATTATCATCAACCGCGGCCGCGTCGTGGCCAGCGGCACGAGTCCGGAACTGCGCGAGGAGTTCCTACCCGGCACCCGCTACGCGATCGAGGTCGCGGGCTCGATCCAGGCCGCCACGAAACAGCTCCAGTCGAAGGGCATCGACTTCGACCTGCTGGAAAGCAGCCATTCGAGCGCGGGCACCAGCACCCTCGTGCTGCGGACGGCGGGCGTCGCCGACGCCGGTCCGCTTTTGATCGAGGCGCTGGCCGGCGCGGAAGGCTGCCGCCTGCGGAGTCTGGCCGCGCGCGAACCGAATCTGGAGGAAATCTTCCTCGCCGCGACCCGGCGCTCCTGGGAGGAGACGATCGAGAGCAAACCGACCGCCAACCTGATCGAGGCACAATCCACCGCCGCCCGCGCGAACCCCGCCGAGCCCGAACCCGCGCCCACCCGAAGCGAAGGACCGACCAAAGACTGATGCGCCATTTCCTGATCCTCCTCAAGCACGAGCTCCGGATGCTCCTGATCAGCCCCGCGACCTACATCGCGGCGGTCCTCTTCCTCTGCCTGATGGGCTTCCTCTACTGGGCCATTCTCCGGGACATGGTCAACGCCCCTTCGGAGATGCTGCCCGCGGTCCAGTTTTTCTACTACTTCTGGCTCCCCGTGTTTTTCGTTGTTCCCCTGCTCACCATGCGTAGCGTGGCGGGCGAACGCAGTATCGGAACTTTGGATACGCTAATGACGACCCCGGCGTCGCGGGTCGCCATCGTCCTCAGCAAGTTCATGGGCGCCTACCTCTTCTACATGCTGCTCTGGGCGGCCACCTTGGGCTTCCCCCACATCACCGGCAACCTGTTTCCCAATGCGGCCGAGCGGAGCGTCTTGCTGGAGCCCGCGCCTCTGATCGGCGGCTTTCTCTTTCTCGCCACCTCGGGCGTGCTCTTCATCTCGATCGGGATTTTCGCCAGCAGCATCACGCGGAGCCAGCTGGTCGCCGGCATGTTCAGCTTCACCACCCTCTTCGTCGTGATCGTGGGGGGGCAGCAGCTGGGCAACCTGAGCGGGAGCGGCGGCGAACTCGCCGCTTGGCTCAGCGGCACGACCGACTACCTGCAGATCTTCGAGCACCTCGACGACTTCGCCAGCGGCGTGATCGACACCCGCCCCTTCTTTTATTACACGAGTCTCGGCGCCCTCCTGCTCGGCCTCTCCACCCTCGTGATCGAAGCGAAAGCCTGATTGATGAAGCGCGACCGATCCAACGACTTCCTGTTCGCCCGCCGCTTTCGCGCGCTTAACCGGAGCGCGCAGATCCTGCTCAGCGTCGCCCTGATCTTCGCGCTGAACTACCTGTCCGCACTTTATTTTACCCGGATCGACCTGACCGATTCCGGCCGCTACAGCCTCGCGCCGGAGTCCCGCGCCTATATCGGAGAGCTCAAGGAACCGGTCGACATCATCATCACCATCCCGCGCGATCCGGACGTCCCCGAACTCGTGCAGATCCACCACCACCTGGATAAGCTGCTGCGCGCCTACACCGCCGCCAGCCAGATCGACGGACGGACGATGATCCGGGTCGAATACGTGGACATCTACCGCCAGCGGGCCCGCGCGCAGGAACTGGCGAACAAGTACCGCCTGAACCAAGAGAACCTGATCCTCGTCGCCCGCGGCGACCGCAGCCGGGAAATCCGCCAAGCCGATCTTTATGAGGTGGACGATGGCGAGATCAAGGGCTTCCAAGGCGAGAAGGCGATCACCTCGGCGATCATCGATGTCGCCTCCGATACGACCCAGAAGCTCTACTTCCTCGTCGGCCACGGCGAGATGCGCTTGGACGACGTCGACCCGCTACGCGGGCTTTCCCAACTGGAAAACTTTCTCCGCGAGCGGAACTACGCCCTGGCCACCCTCGATCTCGCGATCGAACCGTCCGTGCCGGAGGACGCCGACCTGATCGTCGTTCCCTCGCCCCAAGCCAGCCTCCTGCCCGAGGAAGTGGAAAAGCTCCGCCGCTACATGAGCGGCCGCAACGGGCGGATGATCGTACTGGTCGATCCCGGCAGGCGCCACGGGATGGACGAGCTCTTCTACGACTGGGGTGTCCTGGCCGACGACATGATGGTGGTCGATACGGGCCCCGACTTCCGCGCGCAAGGCGGCGATGTGATCATCCGGCGCTTTGCCGAACATCCGATCACGGAGCTGCTGGTGGACTACCAGATCACGGCCCTCTTCGGCCAGCCCCGCCCGGTTCGCACTGATCCGGCGGCCGTTGGGAACGAGCGTCTGCGTGTCACCCAGCTGATCGGCACGTCGGAACAAAGTTGGGCCGAGCGGGACTACCGCAGCCAGAATCCCGTGCAGCTCGACCCCGGCCGCGACCTGCCCGGCCCCATCAGCATCGCGACCGTCTCGACCCGAAGCGCCGGCTCGGGACTCGGCATCACCATTCCCGGCGGCCGCCTCGCCGTTTTCGGCAACTCGGACTTCATCGCCAACAACCGCCTGCGCGCCTTCGGCAACCGCACCCTTTTCTTCAATACCTTGAACTGGTCGCTCGACCGGCTCAACCTCCTGAACATCGAAACCCGTCCGCTGGAAAGCTATCAGATCATCATGAGCGAAAGCGAGCTCCGGCGCCTCGTCCTCTACTTCGCGATCCTTCCGGCCTCCGTCGGCCTGTTCGGCGGCTTCGTTTTCCTCCTGCGCCGACGCTGAACCACGATGCGCTTCAAATTCACCATCTTCCTGCTGGCGCTGAACCTCGTCGCCTACGGCCTGATCTTCTATCTCGGCAATCGTTCCGACGGCAGCGACGAGAGCGCGGGCGGACTTTCCGGCCGGATCGGCCGCGAAATCGTGGAAGCCGACCGGATCGAACTGCGCGGCGAGGGACTCGGCGCCGCCCGCATCCTCGAGCGCGACGGGTCCGACTGGCGCATTACCGAACCTCTCCAGTGGTCGGCCAACTACTTCGCGATCAACCGTATCCTCAACCAACTCCAGTTCCTGGAGGAAGAAACCTCCTTCCGCGTCTCCGAGATCGAACGCTCCGGCCAGAGCCTGGCCGACTACGGCCTCGAAGATCCGGTCCTCCGCCTGACCATCGCGGAGGGCGAAGAAAGCATCACCCTGAGCATCGGCACCCTGACGGAAGTCGGCAACAACGTCTACCTGCTCGGGCCCGACGGAAAAGAGATCTTTGTCGTCAACCGCGGGGTCATCGACAGCCTGCTGGTCGACCTCGCCGACCTCCGCACCCGCGAAATCTACAGCATTCCGGTCTTCGAAGTCGAGGCCCTCGGCCTGCAGATCCGCTCGCCCGAAGCCGGCGACAATGGCGAGTTGAAAGTGCGTCTGGCCAAGACCGGCACCAACGGCTGGCTCTTCGAGGCCCCCCTTACGGCGGAAGCGGACCCCACCCTGGTGGCCAACACCCTGAACCAACTGACCGCCGCCACGGTTCTCGAGTTCAAGAGGGAGGCCAGCGATCCCATCCTGCGCGGTCTGGAGAACCCCTTCATGCGGGTCACCCTTTACGGCAACAAGCGCCGCCAGACCCTGCTCGTCGGCAACCGCGATTCCGCCAACAACGGAACTCCCGCCTATTTCGCGAAACTGGAGGACAATCCCACCATCTTCACGGTGGCGGCGGACCCCTTCGACGAGTTGGTGAAGTCGCAGGAGGCGCTCCGCGAGCGCAACTTCATGAAGTTCGACCCCGAGGCCCTGACCGCGATCAATGTCTCGGAAGACGACCGGGAGATCCGCCTGCAGAAACTCGAAAACAAGGAGTGGCAGGTCATCCAGAGCACCGGCGAGGCCGACATCCAGCCCTATCGCGCGGATGCCGAGGTCGTGGCGGACCTGATCGAGGGGCTCGAAAACCTCCGCGCGAGCGCCTTTGTGGTCGATACCCCGACCGAGGCCGACCTCTCCCGCCTCGGCTTCAACGATCCGCGCCGCAGCGTCCGCCTCTCCCTCGCCGATGCCGAGCCGATCCTGCTCCAGCTGGCCCATCCTGAAGACGAGAACGAACGCCTCTATGCCAAGAACAACCAGGCCGCCTTCATCTACGCGGTCGAACGGCGGCCCACTCTGCGCCTGCTCCCGCTCAACGCCCTCGACTACCGGAGCCGCACGCTGGAGAAATTGCCGCAAGCCGCCAGTATCCGGAGCCTGAGCATCGAGCGCATCGGGGCCGAGGAGCCCCTTGTCTCGATCGAGCTGCCGGAGGAACAAAGCTGGGAAGCGCTCCTGTCCGAACGTCCCGAAACCAAAGCCGACGCGATTCTCGCCATACTCGACTCGATCCGGCAAATGGAAGTAAAGACGTATTTGAAAAACGAATACGCCGACGCCTACCGGATCGACCCCGAACGCAGCCTTCCCTGGGTCTATCGGATCCGGGCCCGGATTCTCCTGCCCGGCGACGATTCCGACCGGATCGAATCCCGCGACTACGTATTCACCGAGCGCCTTTCCGGAACCTTCCAAGTCGCCGGCTCCGAGCTCCACGACTCCATTTTCGGAATCTCGCAGCCGCTGCTCGACGCGCTCTACGTCCTGACCGAGGACATGGAGCCGCCGCCGGAAGCCGTCGACGAAGCAGTGCCCTCTCCCGAAGCAGTCGAGCCCGTGCCGGAGCCCGCACCCGTCGAAGTGCCCGACGATGCGGACGCCGCGGCCAGCCCCTGAGCCGAACCCGCGCGCCATGCGTTCGACACGAGGCAATCGGGGGAGCTTCCTCGCAGGCCCTCCGGATTCCCGAAGAGCCGGCGGCGGCAGGATCGGATTCCTCTTCATTCTGCTGCTCGACGCCCTCCTCCTCTCGCTTTTCGTCGCACAGGCCTTTATCGTCGGCTGTCTGCTCGCCTATGGCGGGCTTCCGCTCCCTCCCGAATGGGCCGGGCGCTGGATCGACGACCGGCTTCCGGGCTTCCGCTTGGAGACCGACCGCCTGCTCCTCTCGCCCAAGGGCACCGTCGAACTCGCCTCGGTCCGGCTCTTCAGCGACGCGATCGAGGAGCCGCTGCTGACCGCCGAAGCGCTCGAGATCGAGCTCGCAGCCCCGTCGGACGGGGGGTGGACGCCGTCCATCCGGGACATCGTTTTAGTCGAAGGCTCGCTCTACATGCCCGCGGTCCACTCGCCGGATGGCCGTCGCACGGAACTGCTCCGCCGGCTCTCCTTCCGCCTCCGGCCCCAAGCGGACCAGATCCTGGTCGAAAACCTCGCGGCCCTCCACGAGGAGATCCGACTGCGAGGGATGATCCAGTGGCCGCGCACCGAGGATCTCCCCCGCACCGGCGCCCCCGTGGCGGACGACGGGGTCGACCTGCGCCGTTTTTACCGCCAGATCTCCGCTTTGCTGCAACAGAAGGAGCGCTTCGACGGTTTCCGGCGTCCGACCATCGAGTTCAGCCTGCGGCCCTCCGGCCCGGGCGTCCCCGAGCTTTCCGCAACGGTCTCGAGCCGCTTGCTGCGGCACCCGGAGGTGGCCGGACGTGACTTTTTCCTGCACTCCCAACTGCGGCTCGACGAGGGTCGACCTCAAGCCAACGGACCGCTCGTCTTCTCGGCCAGCGAGTTGGAAAGCCGGCGGCACCCCCTCAAAGCCCGGGGCCTGCGCGGCAGCATTGCCGACCCGGACTGGGCCGGGATCCTCGAGGGCCGTCTCCCCAGGGTGGATCTCGCCGCCGACCGAATTTCCGCCTACGGGATCGAGCTCGGGGCATCCCGCTTGGGCCTGGTTCTGGCCGAGTACCCCGAAATCGCGGTCGACGGGACGACCCGCGGGCTGAAAGGCGGAGCCGCCGTCGAGGGCCGGATCGACCTGGGACGGAAGAGCGGCCGGCTCTTTCTCGATGGCAGCGTGGACCTGAGCAGCCTGCTTCCGAAGGATCTGGAAACGGCCTTGCCCGCCTTTGAGTTCAGCAAGACGCCGGATTACCGGATCAACCTCCGCCTGGCCGAGGGCTTTGACTTTGAAGAGGCGAATCTCGAAGCGAGGGTGAACGGGTTTTCGGTCGACGGGCTCGAGTTCGACCACCTCCGCGCAAGCCTGTCCTACCGGGACCGTCGGCTGCGGGCGGAGACCGTCTACATCGAAAGGGGAAAGGACTACCTCGATCTCGGCCTGAACTTCGACCGCGGAAGCGGCCGCTACGCCCTGACCCTCGCGGGGTCGGCGAATCCGAAAGCCTACAGCCCCATCCTCCCGCGCTGGTGGGGAGGCATTTTCGAGGATTTCGACTTTCCCGGAGGATTCGAGGCTTTCGGCGATTTCATTATCCAAGGCCGCGCCGGGGCCCGCGGGCCCGAGCTCTTCTACGGCTCGGCCGAGGCTTCCGGCGTTTTATTCCGAGGCGTCCCCGTGGAGAAGGGAAGCCTGACCGTCCGCGGGCGCGGGCTCTACGCCGAAGTCGCCGACCTGGAGGTGGAAACGGACGGGGGAACGCTCGGCGGCGACATCCGCTTCACCTCCATGCCCGACGAGGTGCGGGGGCCCGCCTCGGTCCGCATGGAGCTCGAAGCCCGGCTGCCCCTCGGCCAGGCCGGTCAATTACTCTCCAAGGATCTGGCCGAGGTGATCGCCCGCTTCGACAGCGACCAAGCGGCGGAGGCCGTCTTGAGCGCCGCCATTTTCAACGACGCCTATCCGCAGTTCGAGGGAAAGAACTTCGTCGATCTCCGTATCGACAGCCGCGGTCCGGTCCGCTTCGAGGCCTTCCCCCTGGATCGGCTGGACTTCCGGCTCGCCGGTCGGAGCGACCGCATCCACATCCGCGCCTTGCGCTTCGGCTACGCCGGCGGCTCGGGCCGGGCCGAAGCCGACCTGATCGAGCCAGGCGGCGAGGCCCCCCAACTCCGCTTGAAGCTCTCGCTCGACGACGCCAGACAGGCCGAGGCGATCGCCGGGATTTCGCGGCTCGAAACCGTCGAAGAGGAGTTCGCGCCCGCGGGGAACGCCGCCCCCGACCGCGCGGATGAAAACAACCGGCTGGATCTGGAGCTCCATGCCGAAGGACCGCTCGCGGATATGTATCAGTACAAGGGATACGGAGCATTCGCCATTCGCGGGCCCGAGCTGGGGCGGATCGACCTGCTCGGGCCACTTTCGCGCGCCCTCGGCTTGCTGCGGATCAATTTCACGAGCTTCGCGCTCGACCGCATGCTCGGCAGGTTCCGTCTGGAAGAGGGCCTGCTGGATTTCAACCGGCTGGAGGTCAACGGCCCCCGCACCCGGGTCTCCGCCTCCGGGACGCTTGAGCTGCCCGAACGAACGCTCGACATGCGCGTGAGCGTTTTCCTCTTCGCGAATCTCGGAAACGGCGTCTCCACCCTTCGGCGGGTCGGCAGTGCGCTGAACCCGATTCCCAACCTTCTCGAGTTCGAGCTGACGGGAACCTCGGACGATCAGCAATGGCGCTCGCTCTACGACCCCCGCAAGCTCATCCCCGAGGCCATCGATCCGGGCGCGCTGATTCCCGGAGGCATGCTGCCGAAATTGTAGCGCGCCGCCGCCGGAAGCTCGGGGTTCCCGGCCTACGGCGCCTTCGCAAGCTTCAGCTCGGCGAAACCGGATGCAGGATGGCTTCGGCCGCCCGCAGGCCGGAGAGCGCGGCCCCCTCGACCCGCGGGCCTCCGAAGGCGTCGCCCGCGAGCGTCAGGTCGAGCGCCTCGTTACGGTAGAAGGGTTCCGGCCAGGGGTTGATCGGCTTGGTAAAGCCCCAGCGGTGGCAACTGAATTCGAGCACCTCGGATCGGATCAAATCTCGGGCCGCGTCGAGCATCAACTCCCCCCGCACGGCATCCGGCGAATCCCAGTGGGTCTCGGCGAAAGCGGCATCCGCGTGTAGCGTGACGGCGGGCACCTCCGGCGAAATGCCCTTCATCTGGTTGTCCGCGATCCAGACCAGGGGCGCGCGGTCCAGCTTCTGCCCGCCGGGCTCGGCCAGGCCGCTCGGGCCATCGAGAATCGCAAGGGTGGCGAGACCCTTTTCGTAGCGAACCGCGCGGAGACGGTTTAGATCCTCCCCGGCATAGTTCAACCCGGTGGTGTCGAGCAACTGCAAGGCCTGCGGCAGGGGACAGGTCAGCACGAGTTGTTGCGCGCGATGAATCGCGCCGCTCTCGCAACGCAGTATCCAACGGTCCACCTCGCGAGCGAGATCGACCACCTTCTCGGAGTTGCGGACGTCGAGGTCGGCGGCGAGGTGCTTCGGCGCGTCGGTCATCCCGCGGACTCCCCGGTAGCGCGGATGGTCCTCGCCGGCTTCGTCGCCGCCGCCGAACCATTCGCGGATCACGCCCGCCTCCAGCCACTCGTCGACGTAGCGCCGGAAGCGTTCGTCGCGAACGGTGAAAAACTGGGCCCCATGGTCCAGGCGGGCGCCCCCCATTCTGCGGGTCGCCATCCGTCCGCCGAGACCGCGTCCCTTGTCCAGCAGACGGACCGAACGACCGGCGCGCTTGAGTTCGGTCGCGCACAACAGACCGGAGATTCCGGCGCCGACGACGATGTAATCGATTTCGTTCATGATTGTAACGCATCTTGCAGGGCAACGCGAAGGCCCGGGGCCTTCCACTGGAATCCGGCCTCCTCGAGCCGGGCCGGGACGACCCCGAGGTCGCCCAGTAAGGTCTCTTCTCCCATTTCTCCGAACAGCGTCTTCACGACCAGCGCGGGCAAGGGAAAAACCGTTGGGCGACCCAGCGCCTCTCCGATTTCCTTCGTAAACTCGCGATTCTCCACCGGCTTCGGGGCGACCGCATTCACCGGCCCGCGGATCGTCTCGTCCTCGACCAAAAGCCGGTAAATCGCCGCCAGATCAGGCAGGCCGATCCAGCTCATCTTTTGACGGCCCGATCCGATCCGGCCACCCAGACCGGCTTTGAACGGGGGAAGCATCTTGGCCAGCGCGCCACCCGAGGCGCTCAGGACAATCCCGGTGCGCACGAAAACCGTCCGCACGCCGGCCGCCTCGAGCGGAGCGGCCGCCCCCTCCCATGCGCGGCAAACTTCGGCCAGAAAACCCTCGCCCGACCCGGCGGTCTCGTCGAGCAGGCCCTCCCGCCGGTAGCCGTAGAAGTTCGAGCCGGACGCACAGATAAAGGCGGGACGAGAGCCTTCGGGCGTTTTCAGGATCTCCGCGGCAAGCAATTCCGTCGACCGCACCCGGCTCTCGAGGATGCGCTTCCGGGCCGCGCCGGTCCAGCGCTGGGCGATCGGCTCGCCGGCCAGGTGAACGACCCCGTCGACACCGTCCAAGGCGCCCTCGTCGATCCGCCCCTCCGAAGGCTGCCAGCGGACATCGCCATCGGACCGGGACAAGCTGCGAACCCGATGCCCCGCCCCGCGGAGAACCTCCGAGAGGGCGCTGCCGACGAGTCCCGTCGCTCCGGAGAGTAAAATGGTCTTGGGTCCGCTCATGACGATCCACTATAGCACAGGCGGGGATTTTTCCGAATGGCGTCGGCGGACCGCGCGATCGCGCCGCGCTCGCCGCCGTTCAATCGGTCGATGTTTCGAACCTGTAGCGCCATTCGCTGGTTCCGCCTCAGCTTGTCTTCGTTCCGAATCAGGTAGTCCCAATAGAGGGTGGTAAAGGGGCAGGCGTCTTCGCCCGTCCGCTTCGCCGGATCCTTCGGGCAGGCGGCGCAGTAGTTGCTCATCTTATTGATGTATTTTCCGGTCGCGATATAGGGCTTGGAAGCCATCAAGCCGCCATCGCCATACTGCGACATGCCCAGCACGTTGGGCAGTTCGACCCATTCGACGGCATCCACGTAGACCGCGAGGTACCACTCGTGGACTTTTTTCGGACGCACCCCGAGGAGCAGCGCGTAGAGGCCGGTCACCATCAGCCGCTGGATGTGGTGGGCGTAGCCGTGCTCCAAGGTCTGGCCGATCGCCTGGCGTAGGCATTCGAGATCCGTTTCGCCGGTCCAGAAAAAGTCGGGCAAGTCCTCTTCCGCAGCCATTTCGTTCCGCTCGATGTATCCCGGCATGTGGGTCCAGTAGACGCCGCGCACGTATTCGCGCCAACCGAGGATTTGCCGGATGAAGCCTTCGACGGCGGCAAGCGGGGCATTTCCGTCGCGGTAGGCCTCCTCCGCCGCCCGGACGACTTCGCGGGGATCGAGCAGCTTGAGATTCAGCGAGGAGCTCAGCAAGGAGTGGTAGAGGTAGGGCTCGTCCCGCCACATCGCATCCTGGAACTTGCCGAAGCGGGGCAGGCGCTCGTCGATGAACTTGCGCAGGTCGCGCAGCGCCTCTTTCCGAGTGACCGGCCAAGGGAAGTTTTCGAGCCGTCCCGGATGATCGGCGAAACGATCTTCGACCAAGGCGATCACCTCTTCCGTGATGGCGTCGGGACGGTGTCCGGGGCCCGGATTCGGTTCATTCGGGCCATTCTTGCCAAACGCCTGGCGGTTCTCCTTGTCGTAGTTCCAGTCGCCTCCGACGGGATCGTCCCCTTCCATCAGGACGTCGTGGCGCTTGCGGAGCTCCCGGTAGAAATACTCCATCCGGATCGATTTCCGGCCCTTCGCGTGTTCCTGAAATTCTTCCGGCGTCGTGAAAAAGTGGCGATCTTCGCGCAGGTCGAGCTCCACGCCCTCTTCGTCGCAGACGGCTTCGAGCGCCTTCAAGACACGCCACTCGCCCGGCCGGGTGGTGACTACCTTGTCCGGTCGCAGCTTTCGCAAGTCGATCGCGAGCCGCTCGGACAGCGACTCCGTTTCGCCCCGGTCGTCGAGCTGCGTGTACTCCACGCGACGCCCTTTCTCCCGCAGCTCTTCGCGGAAATGGCGCATGGCCGCCAGGAAGACGGCGATGCGCTGTTTGGTCGACCAGACATGGGTCGACTCCTCCCGCGCCTCGGCCATCCAGACCGCGTCGCGGTCGTTGTCGAATCCATCGAAGGCCGCCGCCCGGGCGTCCAACTGGTCGCCGAAGACGACAATCAAGTTGCGCAGCGTCGCCATGTCAGCCCTTCACTTCCTCGAAGGCGGCGAGCGCTCGCTTGCGACCTGCCTGGTGATCGATCAGCGGCTTCGGGTAATCGTCGCCCAAGCGGACCCCCGCCGCCTCCAGCACCCCGTCGGGAGCTTCCCAAGGTTCGTGGACGTACTTCGTCGGCAGATCCGCCAACTCCGGAACCCACTTGCGCACGTAGTCGCCTTCGGGATCGAACTTCTTTCCTTGGGTCATGGGATTGAAGATGCGGAAATACGGAGCGGCGTCCGCCCCGCAGCCCCCGCTCCACTGCCAGCCGAGGGTATTGCTCGCGAGATCGGCGTCGACCAGCGTGTCCCAAAACCAGCGCTCGCCGTGCACCCAGCTTTGCAGGAGCTGTTTCACCAGCAGGGACGAGACGATCATGCGCACGCGGTTGTGCATCCATCCGGTTTCGTAGAGCTGGCGCATACCGGCGTCGACGATCGGGTAGCCGGTCATGCCCCGCTCCCATTGGCGCAGGATCCGCCGGTCGTTTTTCCACGGAAAGTCCGCATACTTCTCCTGCAGCGGCTGCTCGGGCGTATCCGGAAAATGATACAAAACGTGGTAGGCGAACTCGCGCCAGTAGAGCTCTTGGGCGAAAGTGAGCGGGCCTTTGGCCCGGAGTCCGTGGCGCTCGCGCAGAGCGGCCATCACCTGGCGCGGTCCGATATGCCCCCAGTGCAGGTAGGGCGAAAGTCTTGAAGTTCCGGCGTGGTCCGGCCGGTCGCGTTCGTCGGCGTAGTCCTCGACGCCGTCGCGGAGAAAGGCGTCCAAGTTCTTCTTCGCGGACGCCTCGCCGATTTCCCAATGCGGATAAAACTTCCGGTACCACTGCTTCTCCGGCAGCAAGCCGAGCGCGTCCAGCCCGACCGTCCGGGGGTAGCGGTCCGGAAAGGCAAGCCGGTCGAGATCGACCTCGACGGGATCTTCGGCTTTCCGCTCCCGCGCCTTTTTCCAATAGGGCGTGAACACTTTGTAGGGCCGGCCCGAACCGGTGCCCACGGCCTGGGGCTCGTTCAGCAGACCCGCATTGAAACTTTCGACCTCGATGCCGTCCTCCCGGAGCGCGCGTTTGATGCTGGCGTCGACCTCCCGCAAGGGCCCCTCGTAGCGCCGGTTCCACACGACACGGACGGCCCCGCTCTTTTCAAGCATGTCACGAAGCTCGGCGAGGCTCTCCCCTTTCCTCAAAACAAGCCGGCCTCCGCGCTCCTTGAATTGACCGTCGAGGACTTCGAGCGCCCGGTGAAGCCACCACTTCGAAGCCGCGCCCGGGGCCCAATCCCCCGCCTCGTCCGGCGCCCAGATGAAAACCGGAATCACCGGCCCACCGGCCCGGACCGCCGCGGCGAGGGCCGGGTTGTCGGCCAGCCGCAGGTCCTTGCGGAACCAGACGATGGTGGGCTTTGGGGAAGACATGAAAGATCAACCGAACGGATGCTTGAATCCTTACAGGCTCCGTCCGACGATGGAAACCTCCATTACCACCATGCAATTCACGATCGGAACGGACATCGGCGGAACCAACACCACGCTCGGCGCGGTCACGCCGGACGGCGCGGTCCTCGCCCGGACGGATTTCAAGACCGGCGACTACGCCGACGGGCCGGCCTACGCGGACCGGCTGGGGGAAGCGGTGCGTGAGCTGCTGAAAGCCGTCGAAGCGGAACACGGCGCGGCCGACTGCCTCGGTCTAGGGATCGGCGCTCCCAACGGCAACATCCGGAAAGGCACGATCGAGAACCCGCCCAATCTGAAGTTCAAGGGCATCACGCCCCTCGTCGATCTGCTGAAGGAGCGGCTCGCGATCGAGACCATTCGTTTGACCAACGACGCGAACGCGGCCGCCCTCGGGGAAAAGATCTACGGTGGCGCCAAGGACTACGACGATTTCATCATGATCACCCTCGGGACCGGGCTGGGGAGTGGGGTTTTCGTGGGCGGACGGCTGGTTTACGGGCACGACGGCTTCGCCGGCGAGCTCGGCCACATCTCCATCATCCCCGATGGACGCTACTGCGGCTTCGGCCGGCGCGGCAGCTTGGAGAACTACTGTTCGGCCACCGGGATCCGGCGCACTTTTTTCGAGATGATCGCCCAGCATGGCGGGAAAACCTCGCTCGACGACAAACCCATCCGCGAGATCGACGCGAAAACGATCGCGGATGCCGCCCACGCCGGCGACTCGATCTGCCGCGAAACCATCCGCTTCACCGGTCGCCTGCTGGGGGAAGCGCTCGCATCCGCCGCCCTCGTGACCGACCCGGCCGCCTTCTTCCTCTTCGGAGGGCCCGTGCAAGCCGGCGATCTCCTGCTGGAACCGGTCCGCGAAGCCTTCGAACGCCACCTGATCCCGACCTACAAGGGCAAGATCAAGATCATCGTTTCTTCGCTCCCGCCGGGGGATGCGGCCATCCTCGGAGCCGCCGCCCTGATCGAGGGCTGAGCAGGGAAACCGGGTGCCGCCGATCCGGGGCCGGGACTTGCCTTCCGGCGGCAGGAGGGCTAGCTCTTCCCCATGGACACCTTCTCCGCCATTCGGGAACGCCGCTCCGTCAAACATTACGATCCTTCCCACAAGATGAGTGAGGGAGAGATCCGCCAGCTGCTGGACGCGGCGCTGCTCTCGCCCACCTCCTTCAATATCCAGAACTGGCGCTTCGTGGTCGTGAGCGATCAGGAAACCAAGGAGGCGATCCGGGCGGTGGCCTGGAATCAGGCGCAGGTCGCGGAGGCTTCGATCGCCATCCTCCTCTGCGCCGACCTCCGGGCCCACGAAGACGCGGCCCGCTACTGGAAGAACGCGCCCGAGCCCGTCCAGCGCGCGTTGGTCCCATCGATCAAGCCCTTCTACGACAGCCAGCCCGAGCTGCAAAGGGACGAGGCGATGCGCTCCATCGGACTGGCCGGCCAGACCATCATGCTCGCCGCCAAGGCGATGGGCTACGACTCCTGCCCGATGATCGGCTTCGATCCGAAAAAGGTCGGCGAGATCATCGGCCTGCCGAAGGACCATGTGATCGGGATGATGATCACGGTCGGCAAAGCGCTCAAACCCGCCAACTCCCGCGGCGGCCAATTACCCTACGAGGAGGTCGTCTTCCGGGACCGCTTCCCCGGCTGACCCGAGGATTCCCGTGCGTCGGACCATCGTCCCGGAACTGCTCGACTCCCTGCCCTGCGCGCATCCCGGGGCGGTCGGCAGTCGGCGCGACCTGCGTATCATCAACCGTATTCTGGGCACGGCGGGCTGGCTCCGCGGACAGCTGCGGCAGCCGCCCGGAGGTCCGGGCCATTGTATCGAAATCGGCGCCGGTGACGGGACGCTCGCCCGCCAGCTGGCCGGTCTCCCCGACGTTCGTCGCTACCGCGCGCTCGACCTCGCTCCCGCGCCGCCCGACCTTCCTCCGGAGCTCGACTGGATTCAAGGCGACCTGAACGAGGCGCGGCATTACGAAGGCAGCGACTGCCTGATCGCCGCACTGGTCCTGCATCACTTCGCGGCATCCGAGTTGTCGACATTGGGCGCGATCCTGCGCGCCTCGTCGATCCGGCGGATTCTCGCGGTCGAGCCCTGCCGACGGCGCCGGCATCAGCGGCTCGCCCGGGCCGGACGCTGGATCGGCTTCAACGAAGTCACCCTCCACGACGCTCCCGCCAGCGTGGCGGCCGGCTTTCGCGGGGAGGAGCTGGCCGAAGCGCTCGGGCTTTCCGATCGCGAGTGGCTCTGCACCGCAGCCGAGACCCGCCTCGGCGCCTACCGTTTCACCGCCCGACGGAAATGAAGGAGATCACCATCGCCGGCGCGGGCCTGGCCGGCTTGGTTCTCGGCAATGCGCTTCGCGCGAAGGGCGTGCCAGTCCGCCTCCACGAGGCCGGCAAGCTCCCCCGCCACCGGGTCTGCGGCGAGTTCATCAGCGGGCGCGGAACAAAGGTGCTGCGCGAGCTCGGCCTGGGCGATTGCCTCGCGGGCGCCTTGGAACACCGGACGACCTGTTGGTACCGCGGCGGCCGCCCGGCGCTCGAGGCGGCCCTGCCTTCCCCCGCAGCCGGGCTCTCCCGTCATCGTCTGGACCAAGCGCTGCTCGGGCGCTTCATCCAAGCCGGAGGAAACTACCAAGACCAATCGCGCCTCCGCTTCGATCCCGGCGCGCCGGGCCTCGCGGACTGCAGCGGGCGGGCGGTCCGCAAATCCGACTGGATCGGCTTGAAACTCCACTGCCTCGGGCTCGAGACCCGAGCGGACCTCGAGCTTCACCTCGGAGCGCAGGCCTACCTCGGCCTCAGCCGGGTGGAAGGCGGCCGGACGAACGTTTGCGGACTGTTTCACCGGCGGCGGGACTTGAGCGAGACGCGGGAACGCCTCCTGGCGGCCTACCTTCGCGCGACCGGACTGGACGAGACCGCCGAACGCCTGGACGCCGGGCAAATCGATCCGGACAGCCACAGTGCCGTGGCCGGGATCGTTTTCGGAGGCGAGCTTCTGCTCGACTCCCGCTCGCTCCGCCTCGGCGACGCCCTGGGCGTGATTCCTCCGTTCACCGGAAACGGCATGTCGATCGCGATCGAATCCGCCGCCCTCGCCGCCGACCCGCTCCACGCCTACGCCGCCGGGCATCTCGAATGGCCGGAGGCCGTCGCACGGACCAACCGCGCCTGCCGCCGCGCCTTTGCGGGCCGCCTGCGCACCGCCGGCTGGCTCCATCCCTGGATCGCCGGACCGCGAAGGCAGAAGCTCACCGCCTCGCTTGCGCGCCGCCGACTTCTGCCCTTCCATCTCCTCTACCGCCTCACGCACTAGGATGATTCTCCAGTCCATCGCCCGAGCCACTCCTGCGACCGCACTCAGCCAAATCGAGTGCTGGGAGCTGCTGCGCCGTTCGGAGGCCCTCGGCCGGCTCAGCGCCCGCTCGCAGGGCCTGCTGGAACGCCTCCTTCTCGGCGACTCGGGAATCGCCAAGCGGCACTTCGCGGTCGAAGACCTGGACCGCCTCTTCGACCTGGGTGCGGAGGAGCTGAACCGGGCCTTCGAGCGCCACGGCACCGACCTCGCCGCAACCGCCCTTTCCCGGGCGCTGGAGAAGGCGGGGATCGACGCGGAAGAACTCGACGCCCTTTTCGTCTGCACCTGCACCGGCTACCTTTGCCCCGGCTTGAGCAGCTACGTGAGCGAGCGCCTCGGGCTCGCCGCCGACAGCTACCTGCAGGACATCGTGGGACTGGGCTGCGGGGCCGCCATCCCCATGCTGCGGAGCGCCCAAGGCTACCTCTCGGCGGACCCGCGGGCTACGGTCGCCTGCGTGGCGGTCGAGGTCTGTTCCAGCGCCTTCTACCTCGACGACGATCCGGGCGTCCTGATCAGCGCCTGTCTCTTCGGCGACGGAGCCTCGGCCACGATCTGGCGGGCGGAAGGCGCGGGCTACCGTATCCATGATTTCGATACGATCCACCGGCCGGTCGACCGCGAGCTCCTGCGCTTCGTCAACGCCGAGGGGAAGCTGCGGAACCAGCTGCACCGCAGCGTGCCCGGAAAGGCCGCCGCCGCCGTGGCGGAACTGAAGGCGCGGGCCGGCGTTAACGGAACGACCGGACTGGCCACGCACACGGGAGGGCGCGACGTGCTGGACGCGATCGAGGCGAAGCTCGGCCGCACCCTTCCCGCAAGCCGCCGGGTTCTCCGCGAATACGGCAACACCAGCAGCCCGGCCGTCCTCTTCGTGCTGGAAGACCTGCTGGAAGGCGAGGCTCCGCCCGAAGAGCTCTGGCTCAGTTCTTTCGGCGCCGGCTTTGCCGCCCACTCCTGCCGGCTGTCCCGAATCACTAACTCGCGGTAGCCGCCATCATTTCCTCGCGGGCTTTTTCCGCCAGGGGGGTGCTGAGGTAGCGTTCGCCGAAGCTGCAGCCGATGGTCACGATGGTCTTGCCGGCCATCTCCGGGCGCTTGGCCAGCTCCATCGCGGCCCAGACGTTCGCTCCGGTCGAGATGCCGCCGAGGATGCCGTCCAGCTCCGCCAGCTTCTGGGCGGTCGCGAAGGCGTTCTCGTTGGAGACCTTGATCACGTCGTCGATGACATCCGTGTTGCAGTTCTTCGGAATGAAGCCCGCGCCGATGCCCTGGATCTTATGGGGGCCGGGCTGGCCGCCGGAGATGACCGGGCTGGCTTCCGGCTCGACCGCCACGCTGTAGAGTTCTTTGCGCGACTTGATCACCTCGGAGACCCCGGTGATCGTGCCGCCGGTGCCGACGCCCGCCACGAAGGCGTCGATCTTGCCCTCGGTGGCGGCCCAGATCTCCTCGGCGGTGGTCTTGCGGTGGACTTCCGGGTTGGCCGGATTCTCGAATTGCTGGGGCATGAAGGCTTTGTCGCCGTACTCCGCAACCAGCTCTCCGGCGCGGGCGATGGCGCCGGGCATGCCCTTCGGGCCCGGCGTCAGGACGATCTCGGCGCCCAGCATGCGGAGCAGCACGCGGCGCTCGACCGACATGGTTTCCGGCATGGTGAGGATGAGCTTGTAGCCCTTGGCCGCGCAGACGAAGGCCAGCGCGATGCCGGTGTTTCCGGAGGTGGGCTCGATCACCACGCTGTTCGAGTCGAGTTTCCCGTCACGCTCGGCCGCCTCGATCATGGCCCTCCCGATGCGGTCCTTGACGCTGGCCAGCGGATTGAAGAACTCGCACTTCAAATAAATATTCGCATCCACCTCGGCGGCGGTGCGGTTGACTTTGACGAGCGGGGTGTTCCCCACCGTGGCGATAATCGAGTCGAATGATTTGCTCATGGTCTTTGCTGTAGAGGTTGAGGGTCGAAGAGCAAACAGTGAACGGCTTTTCCGCAAACCTGGCAAGCCGGTTCAAGCGCCGGAGCGGAGAGGCGGGCGTTTATTACCCGACGCGAGGCTTGTCGGTCCGCCCAACCGTGTCCGCTGCCGCGGCAAAACGTCTTGAAACCAATCGATCCCCGGCGCGTTAGCGGCGGCGGGGGCCGTAACTGCGCTTCGGCGCGTTGCGCTGCACCTGGGCGTTGCGCAGGCGGTAGACGATGCGGGCCTTATCCAGATCGTAGGGGCTCATCTCCATCTTCACCGTATCGCCGGTCGTGATTTTGATGAAGTGCTTCCGCAGCTTGCCGGAGATGTGCGCGAGGACTTTGTGGCCGTTGGCCAGCTCCACGCGGAACATGGTCCCCGGGAGGACGGCCACGATCTTGCCTTCGACTTCGACGTAATCTTCGCTTTTCGCTGCTTTTGCCATAGATAAGGTTGAAGCGCGGAGACAAATCGCTAAGCCGCGAAAGTCAAGAACCCTCTCCCAATCGGTTTTCCCGTCCGCCGTCCTCGATCCCGCAGGCATAAGCCCCCGCTCTTCGAGCCACCAATCCTCGACCGCTCACCCCCGGCATCCGCAGCCCGCACCTCGCACCCCGCACCGCCCAATGGACTGCCCTTTCGAAAAGATCCATCCCTCCGAACTCGAACGCGGCCCGGAGTACTTTATGGCGCAGGCCTACAACCAGGCGATCGAAGCCTGGAAGGAGGACGAGGTGCCGATCGGGGCGGTGATCGAGCGCGGGGGACGGGTCATCGCCGCCGCCCACAACCGCTCGCGCGGCGCGAACGATCCCACCGCCCATGCCGAAATCCTCGCCATCTCGCAGGCGGCCCACGCGATCGGCGACTGGCGGCTGAACGAATGCACCCTCTATGTGACCAAAGAGCCCTGTCCGATGTGCTCCGGAGCGCTGGTCGTTTCGCGGATCGGAAAGGTCGTCTACGGACTGCCGGACCCGAAGATGGGCTGCGTGGGCGGGGCGGTCGACCTCGGCGCCCTGCCCCAGAGCAACCATCGCTTCGAATCCGTGGGCGGGGTGATGGAAGCGGAAAACCATGCCCTTTTGAGAAGCTTCTTCGAGGCGAAGCGCGCGGCTGGCAAGTCGGTCGAGGCTTAGGGGCTTCGGCAAAAGACGCCGGGACCATTTGACAGATGCGAGCCGACTGGACAGCCTAATGCTTCCTCTCATCACCACAAACTATCAACCAAATCAGATAACATGGCATACGAACTTCCCAAACTCGATTATCCCTACGACGCGCTCGAACCGCACTTCGACGCGCGCACCATGGAGATCCACCACAGCAAGCACCACGACACCTATGTGAGCAAGCTGAACGGGGCCATCGAAGGCACCGACCTCGGGTCCATGTCGATCGAGGACCTGATCGGCGACCTGTCTCAAGTCCCCGAAGCCAAGCGCACCGCGGTCCGCAACAACGGAGGCGGTCACGCCAATCACAGCTTCTTCTGGAAACTGCTCGACCTCTCCGGCTCGAAGCAGCCGGTCGGCAGCCTGGCCGAAGCGATCGAGTCCGAGCTGGGCGGCTTCGACCAGTTCAAGGAAGACTTCGCCGCCGCCGGCACCGGCCAGTTCGGCTCCGGCTGGGCTTGGCTCGTGGTCAAGTCCGACGGCAAACTGGCCGTGACCTCGACCCCGAATCAGGACAGTCCGCTGATGAAGGGCGTGGCCAAGGTGGAAGGCACACCGGTCATCGGGCTCGATGTCTGGGAACACGCCTATTACCTGAAGTACCAAAACGCGCGTCCGAAGTACATCGACGCTTTCTGGAGCGTGCTCGACTGGGACGCCGCCGAAGCCAACTACAAAGCCGCCAAGGGCTGAGTCCCGCGCGTCGCCGTTTTTACGATTCCAAAAGCCGTCCCGGACCGGGGCGGCTTTTTTTATTGGCGTGACGTGGGCGGACAGGAGTGTCCGCCCTCCAATGCGTTTCCGGGCGGAGGGGGTGCACTCTTGCGCCCCCGGCGGTGTTGTCGGCCGGCGTGACGCCGGCGGACAGGAGTGTCCGCCCTCCCTATTTGCGGCGGCCCCGGTTGTGGGCGGCTTTTTTTTGGGCGACGGGCTTGCGGCGCTCGGGATGCTTCTTTTCGCGAGCGGCGGCGCCTTGCTTTTCCTGCCGGATGCGGTCCTGCTCGCGGCGGCTGAGGCGCGGCGCGGGCGTCTCCCCCTCGCCTTCCGTGTAACGGCGCTCCTTGCCCACCAGGTCGAAGCGAATCGGGCAGCCGCCGAGGTTGAACTCGTGGATGAGCCCCTTCTCAAGGTAGCGGCGGTAGGTCGGATCGAGCCGTTCGACCCGGTTGCAATAAAGCCGGATGCTGAGCGGTCGGGAGCCGGTCTGCACGGCGTAGAACACCTTGAAGCGCTTCGTCCCGACCAACTTCGGCGCACGGGCCTCGAAGAGCTCGTGCACGACCCGATTGAGGCGGCCGGTCGGCAGCTTCATGTCGAGAGTCGCCTCGATCCCCGCGGCGCGCTCCAGCAAGGTCTCGATCTTGAACCCGGTCTTCGCCGAAACGAAGAGCACCGGCGGATCGGGCAGGAAGAACATTTCGCGACGGAGGGACTCCTCGTACTTGACGAGAAAGTGCTTGAGGTTCTTGAAGCCCTCGATCGGCTCGTCTTCCCAGCGTTGGATAATCAGGTCCCACTTGTTGACCACTACGACCAAGGCCCGCCCCGCGTCCAGAATGTCGCCCGCGAGCGCCTGGTCCTGCCGGGTCACTCCCTCGGCCGCGTCGACCACCAGGAAGACCACGTCCGAGCGCTCGATCGCATGCTGGGTGCGGACGCCCGAAAAGTATTCGACCGGACTGTCGACTTTGCGCTTCATCCTCAGGCCGGCGGTATCGGCCAAGCGGAACTTGAGCGCCTCGCCGTCGGGATGGCGGTAGTCGAGGTCCAGCTCGACGGAATCCCGGGTGGTCCCCGGAACGTCGGAAACGATCAATCGGCTCGAAGCGAGAAGCGCGTTCCCGATCGAACTTTTGCCCACGTTGGGACGGCCGACGAGGGAAATGCGGATCCGCTTTTCGGCGGCCGAAGGCTTCGATGCCTGCTTCGGGCCGAGGGCTCCGTCGATGGCTTCTTCAAGGTCGAGGATGCCGCGGCCGTGTTCGGCCGACACTTTCAAGGGCGCGCCCAGACCGAGCCCGGCGAAATCGTCGGCCGCCGCTTCGCCCGCCTCGTCGTCCACCTTGTTGGCGACCAGCAGGACCGGCTTGCCGTAGCGGCGCATCCGGTCCGCCACCATTTCGTCGAGTGCGGTGAGCCCGCTGCGGGCGTCGACCACGAAGAGGATCAGCTTCGCCGCCTGCATGGCGAAATCGACCTGCGCCTCGGCCGCGTCGGCGATGGCCTTTGGCGTCATCGCCAGCTCCATCCCGATGCCTCCGGTGTCGAGCAGCACGTAGTCGTCCCGCACCTCGGTGGAAATCAGGTCCCGCGTGACCCCCGGCATGTCGTGGACGATGGACATGCGCTTCCCGCAGAGCCGGTTGAAGAGCCGGCTCTTGCCTACATTGGGACGGCCGACGAGGGCCACGGTGCGGGAGGGATCGATCACAAAATACAGAGTGTTGGACGAAGCCGGGCGAAGGTCGGTTCAACCTTCGATGTTCGAACTCCCTCGCGCGGCACGGCGCTAGCCGAGCTTCGCGAGATAGCGTTCCATCCGGTTGGTGGCTTCGAGGATGCGTTCGTAGCTGGTGGAGAAACTGGCGCGGGCGAAGCCGGCCCCGCTCGCCCCGAAGGCGGTGCCCGGAACGATGGCGACCTCCTGGTCCTTGAGCAGGCCTTGGCAGAACTCCATCGAGCTCAGGCCGGAGGCCTCGATATTCGGGAAGGCGTAGAAGGAGCCCTTGGGCGAATGGCAGCGCAGGCCGATTTCGTTGAAACGGCGGACGATAAGATCGCGGCGGCGTTGGTAGGCCTCCTTCATCTTCTGCACGGCGGGCGCGCCGTTCTTGAGCGCCTCCAGCGCGGCTTCCTGCGAAAGGATGGGGGCGCAGAGCATGCTGTACTGGTGGATCTTCATCATCGCCTCGATCAAGGCGGAGGGCCCGCAGGCATAGCCGATCCGGAAGCCGGTCATGGCGAAAGCTTTGGAAAAGCCGTGGAGGAAAATCGTCCGCTCCTTCATGCCCGGCAGCGAGGCGATGCTGGTATGCTCGCCCTCAAAGGTCAGCTCGGAATAAATTTCGTCGCTGATCACCAGCAGGTCCTTCTCGACGGCAAACTTCGCCAGCTTCTCGAGCCGGGCGCGCTCGGTCACACCGCCGGTCGGATTGGTCGGAAAGTTCAGCATCAGCACCTTGCAACCCGGCTCCCAGGCGGCGGCCACGCGGTCGGGGTCGATCGCAAATTCGTCCTTGGCGGAGGTGTCGACGGCGACGGGAACGGCATGGACCAGGCGGATGCCGGGCATGTAGGAGACGTAGCAGGGCTCGTGGTAGAGCACCTTGTCGCCGGGGTTGAGCACCGCGCGCAAGGCGATGTCCAGCGCCTCGGAAACGCCCACCGCCACGAGGATCTCCGTTTCCGGGTGGTAGCCGACCTTGAACTGGCTCTCGACGTAGGTCGCGATCTCCCGCCTCAGGCGGATCAGGCCCTTGTTGTCGGTGTAGCTGGTCTTGCCTTTTTCGAGGGCGAAGATCGCCGCCTCGCGGATGTGCCAGGGCGTGATGAAATCGGGCTCGCCGATACCGAGCGAGATCGCCTGCGGCATAGCTTGGACGATGGCGAAAAAGTCGCGAATGCCGGAACGGGGCAGACCGCTTACGTGATCCGCCACAAAATGCTGGCCGAGATCACTCATCAGGGACTGACGGCGGGTTTATCGCCGCTCTCGGTGGGGGAGAGAAGCAGGTGGCCCTGCTCCTTGTAGGCGCGCAGCATAAAATGGGTGGCGGTGGAGAGGACGCCCTCGACGCTGGCCAGCCGCTCCGAAACGAAGCTCGCGACTTCGCGCAGGTCCTTGCCCACGGCAAAGAGCAGCAGGTCGTAGCTGCCGGACATGAGGTAGCAGGATTCCACCGCTTCGAAGCGGCTGATCCGGGCGGCCAGCCGGTCGAAGCCGCCGTCCCGCTCGGGGCTGATCCGCACCTCGATGACCGCGCGCACCCGGTCCCCGTGGGCGCGCTCGGGGTTCAGCACCGGGCGCCAGCCGAGCAGGACCTTTTCATTTTGAAGGCGCTCGAGCTCGGCCTCGACTTCCGCTTCGGACAGGTTCAGGACCTGCGCCATCTGGGCGGTGTCGAGGCGTTCGCCCTCGAGGATCAACTGCAGTACGGAACTCATAAACGTTCCAGTAAGAGCGGACTTTTGCGAAATTGCAAAAGGCAAAATCAAAGCCCAAGCGGTCAACCGGTCTCAGGAAGAGGAAAGCTCGGGGCCGCATTCATCCAGAACGCGGTCGATGTCGTCGCGCATGCGGCCGAGCTTCACGATGAAGTCCTGGGCGAGCGCCGCCACTTTCGGGCCGTTCTTGGCTTCGCACTCCGCTTCGATCTCCGCCGCCAGCTCCATCAGGTCCTCGTAGCCGAAGGCACCCACAACACCCTTCAAGGTATGGGCGTTGAAGGCTACCGCTTCGAAGTCCTGCTCCCGGATGGCCTTTTCCATGTTGTACAGATCCTCCGGCAAGCTGTCCGAAAGCACCGGCGCACTCTCGGCGATGTCCTCTCGTTCTTCCGGACTCATCGTTAGAAAACGCTCCTTGAAACCCGGAGTCGGGCGAGGCGGTTCGCCGTCTTCAATCCGAGGCATCTCGCTATTTTTCCGCTCGTCCTTGGCGCGATCGAGCACTTCCCGCAACCTTTCGGCCCGGAACGGCTTCGAAAGGTAGTCGTCCATTCCGCTGGCCAAGCATTTTTCCGCGTCGCCTTTCATCGCATGCGCAGTCATGGCGACGATGAAGCTCGGAGTCAATCCCCTCTCGCGCTCCATCTTACGGATGCGCCGGGTCGCCTCGTAGCCGTCGATCTCCGGCATTTGAATATCCATCAGGACGCAATCGAAGCGCTGGTCGCGCACCGCATCGACGGCCAAGCGTCCGTTGGCCACCACGGTCAGCAAGTGGCCGAGCTTTTCGAGCCGTCGCGAGGCGATCTTCTGGTTCACCGGATTGTCCTCGGCCAGCAAGATGCGGAGCCCTCCGGCATTCTCCTCGTCCGGGCGATGGTCCGCCCCTTCGGGCGCGATCGGCTCATCCCCCCTCACTCCGAAGGTCTCCAGCACGACTTCCAGCAAAGTCGAGCGCTTGACGGGCTTGGAAAGCGCGCGGGCGATGCCGATTTGGTCGGCCCGCTCGATCTCGCTGCGATTGAGCGAGGAGGACAGGAGCAGCACCTGCGTGGCGCGGATGTTTTCGCGGCTTGCGATCAGGCTGGCCACATCGAGACCGGTGAGACCGGGCATCTGCTGGTCGAGGATGACGAGTTTGAAGGGATCCCCTTCTCCCACGGCCGCCTCGAGCCGGGCGAGCGCCTCCATTCCGTCGCAGGCGACCGAGCTGCGGTAGCCCCAGCCCGCGCAAACCCGCTGGTAAATCTCGCGGTTCGTGTCGTTGTCGTCGACGATCAGGACACGCAGCCCGGCCAACTCCGGGTTAAAGGGGATCGAATCGGCCCCCGCGTGGACGGCGAGCTCCAGCGGCACGCGCAGCGTGAACTCGGAGCCCTTGCCCAGACGGCTGTCGACGAGGATCTCCCCATCCATCAAGTGGGCCAACTCCCGGCAAATCGTCAGTCCGAGGCCGGTTCCCCCGTACTTGCGGGTGGTCGTCATGTCGGACTGGGTGAAACTCATGAAAATGGCATCCTTGCGTCCTTCGGCGATACCGATGCCCGTGTCCCGCACGGAAAACCCCATCTGCGCGAAATTGCCCTCCAAGCCCTCGCTGGCCACGCGGACCACCACTTCGCCCGTCTCGGTGAACTTGATCGCGTTGCTGACGAGGTTGTAGAGAACCTGCTTGATCCGCATGGGGTCGCCGATCAGGTAGCGCGGCAAGGCGTCGTCGTAGCCGACGATCAATTCCAGGCCCTTCTTGTGCGCGACTTGAGCGAACTCCTCGGAGACTTCCTCCACCAGCTGGACCGGGCTGAAGGAGAGCTTTTCGAGGTTGAGCTGGCCGGCCTCGATCTTGGAAAAGTCGAGCACGTCGTTGACCAGAGCCAGCAAGGTGTTGCTGCACTGCATGACCGTGTCGATGTACCCGCGCTGCTCGACATCGAGCTTCGTCTCCTGGCAAAGCTCGGAGGCGCCGACGATCCCGTTGATCGGGGTGCGGATCTCGTGGCTCATGGCGGCGAGGAACTCGCCCTTCGCGCGGCTCGCATCCTCGGCTTGCTTGATCGCGTCCCGCAGCTCGGACTCGGTCTGCTTGAGGTCGCTGATATCGCGGGCGACGCTGACCGTACCGACGATCAGCCCCTCGGAATCGCGCACCGGCACCGTCGTCATCTGCAACCAGTGCTTGGTTCCGTTCTTGAAGGTAAACAAAGAGACCTTGTTGACCGAGGGCCGACCGCGCTCGCGCACCGCAGCGTCGATCTCGCCGACCCAACGGGCGCTCTCTTCCGAAACAAAAGCCTCGATCGTGCGGCCGGTCACTTGGCTGGTGGCGCTGCTCCCGACGGCTTCAAGGAAGGCGCGGTTGCTGAGAATGAAGCGCCCGGCAGTATCGCGGAAGAAGACGTATTCCAAGGTGTTGTCGAGGAGCACCTGAAGCAGCTGCATCTCGCTCCGGCTGCTGAAGCGCAGGTTCCCGCCGATGGCGGGATGCTCGAGCGTGTAGAAATAGAACCGCCCCGTCTCGGAGGGATCGGGGTGCAGGCCGAGCTCCACCGAGCCGATCCCGTGCTGGTTGTGGTGCGGGACGACCCGCCCCGTCCAGCTTCCCGCTTCGGCCGCCTGCGCCGCCACGACCGAGAACTTGACGCCGCCGGGAAAGGCGAAATGCCGGTCCATCTCCATCTGCGCGGGATCGGCATCCAAGTAGAAGCGGCGGAGCGTCCGGTTGGCATACACGATGGCTCCCGACCCGGACAGGGCCAAGCCGACTCCCCAGGGAAATTCGCCGGGAAGCTGTAAATCGGTAGGAGATCTCGACGTAGCCATAACTGCGGAAACCGCGTAAAACACTATTGTCTAGCGGATTGTTGGACTTGCTATCAAGACGGATGTGACCGGCGGCACCCCTGTTTGACAGTTTGCTTACAAGTCGACCAATCAGAGCTCGAGAAAGTTCCTTACCCCCGAGCAGACCGCATCGGCCGCATCTTCCAGCACGTAGTGCCCCGCGCCTTCGTGGACGCGCACGCGAGCCTGCGGGAAGATCCGCTTCCATCGATCGAGAAAGTGGCGGTTGAAACAAAAGTCGTGCGCGCCCCACTCGATCGCGACCGGCAGCTCCTTGAGCGATTCGAGTCCCGCCTCGACTTCGGCAAGCGTCGCATAGGAGCGATGGCCCGGCCCCAGCGGAATGTCCTTCACGAAATTCCAGACCGCCACGCGGCGGCGCCAGCTTCGGTAGGGCCAGAGCAGACCGCGCTGCGCCGCCGGACTGAGCGGGTTGCGGACCGACATCCGCGCGGCCGGCCCGGCGAAGCCATTCAAACCCCGGATGATGAACTCGCCGATCACCGGCACCTTCACCGCGGCGATCCGTGCGGGGATTCGCTTCGAACGGAAGGCCGCCGTGTTGAGCAGCACCAGTTTCTCCACTGCGACCGGCCGACGGACCGCCAGGCCGCAGCCGATCGCGCCGCCCCAGTCATGTACGACCAAGCTGAAACGCTTCAAATCCAGACGGGTGACCAGTTGCTCGACGTCGTCGATGCGCCGACGCAGGCAATAGTCGTAGTCCGCCGGCACGTCCGAAAGCCCGCAGCCCACGTGGTCCGGCACGATGCAGCGGAAGCCGGCCGCCGCGAGCGTCGTGACGAGGCGGCGGTAGTAGAAGGACCAGGTCGGGTTGCCGTGCAGCATCAGCACGACCGGGCCCCGCCCTTCGTCGAGGTAATGCATGCGGACTCCGTCGGCCAGCTCGAGGGTGTTGCCCGCAAAGGGATACTCGAAACGCACCTCCGTCGGCAGCTCGGAGGCGCGGGACGTCCGCCGTTCCCCGCCCGCGCTCATGCCTCCGCCCATTCCAAGGCCATCATTAGACTGCTCAACCCGCTCCCGATGCCCAGCAGGGCGGCCTTGCGGCCCGGGCCGTAGGCGCCGTCCTCGATCGCCCGGGCCAGGGTGAGCGGGCAGGAAACCGAGCCCACGTTGCCCAGCGTCTCGAAGGTGGTGTAATCCTTGGCCAGATCCAAGCCGAGCGCGGCGAACAAGGCGCGGCTGTGGGCGCGGCCGACCTGGTGGGTGATCACGCGGTCGGGCGTCTCCGCGGTCCAAGCGCTCGCTTCCGTGAAGCGCGCCCAGCAGCGACGAGCCACCCCGATCCCCGCGACCAGCAGCTCCTCCGAATCGGTCAGCATCTCGAGGGCATCGCCCGCGCTGTCGCCTTGGCAGAGCGCATTGTGCGAGCTGTCGGTCTCCACCGCCGCCGCGCTCAGTCGGAGCGCCGGGGCCGGGGCCAGGTCCGCGCGGCAGAGCACCGCCGCCACCGCGCCTCCGCCGATCGTGAGGTTGGCGAAGTAGGGCTTGATCGTCTTGCGGCTCAGGCCGGGCTCGGCCAATTGCTCCAGCGTCCGCTCGACCAACGGGCGGCCGTTTTCGCCCGCGCAGACCAGCGCGCGCTCGATCTGGCCGCTCTCGATCAATCCGCCGGCCAGCACCATCGCGTTGAGAAAGCCGAGGCAGGCGTTCGAGACATCGAGGATCTGCGTGCGGCCGGGCAAGCCCAGGAGCCCGTGCACGTAGGAGGCCGTGGCCGGCTCCAAGCGGTCGCGGCAGACCGCGGAGTGGATCAACAGGTCGACCGACTCCCGATCGAAGGAGGACTGGGCCAGCACCGCCTCCCCCGCCCGCGCGGAAGCTTCCGAAGGCCGGGTGCCCGCCGGCCAGAACCGACGCTCGCGGATACCGGTCATCAGTTCCAGCCGTCCTTCCGACAGGCCCAGCCGTTCGTAGACCGCAGCCAGCCGACGCTCCAGCTCGGCCGAAGTCCAGATCTCGTCCGGCAGAGCGTGGGCGATCGATTCGATGGCGACCTGGGAAAAGCGCATGGCGCATGGGGATAGGGTATAAGCGCCCTGGGAGACGAGCCTTTTCCGACGATGGCCGTCGACTCTCCGAGGCGCCCGTCAGCCGCTCCCGCCCCTGCGACCGGGTGAAACCCGGAATATTCAAGGATTTCGGAGCATCCCGAGGATCGAGAAGGCGGAGCTCCCCTCCCGGCGGCGGAGTCGTTCCGGTTCGAATGGCCTCATTTTTGAAGCGACAATGCGCCCGCCCTGGCCTTCAATCCGAGGGCTATGTTTACGGGTATTGTGGAAGAAACCGGACGCGTGCTCTCGTTCGACGAAGGCGAACGCGCCTGGCGCCTCCGAGTGGAAGCGGAACGGGTGGCCGAGGACCTCCGCGAGGGCGACAGCGTCGCCGTCAACGGCTGCTGCCTCACGGCCGTGGCCATCGATGGCCGGCGCATCGATTTCGACCTGCTGGCCGAGAGCGTCCGGCTGACGTCGATCCGGGGCATCGGGCCGGGCGGCAAAGTCAATCTGGAACGCGCCCTCCTGCCGACCACCCGGATGGGCGGACACTTCGTCTCGGGCCATGTCGACGGCACCGGCACGATCGAGTCGATCGAGCCGCGCGGCAAGGACCGCTACTTCCGTATCCGGCCGGATGCGCCGGAGGGCCTGCGCTACGTCGTGCACAAAGGCTCGATCTGCGTCGACGGCATCTCCCTTACCGTCGCCGAAGTGGACGCCAGCGGCTTCGCCATCTGGCTGATCCCCCACACCATGGAAGTGACCAACCTCCATACCAAGGCCGCCGGCGACCCCGTCAACTTGGAGTACGACCTGATCGCCAAATACCTCGAAAAGCTGGCCGTCGGCCGCTGAGCCCGTCTGGCGCCCGCCCCGGCCGAAAGTTCCAGTTTCCTGTTGAGGCGACGCGCGTCTTGGGCATTTTCCCCCTTTTTCTCTCTCCACCTTCTCTCGTCAATCGCAATGGAAGACGTCATCATCCTCGGAACCGGTTGCGCGGGCCTGACCGCCGCCATCTATACCGGTCGCGCCCAGCTCAAACCGCTCGTCCTCGAAGGCAGCCAACCCGGCGGCCAGCTCACCACCACCTCGGAAGTGGAAAACTTTCCCGGTTTTCCGGAGGGAATCGACGGCTTCACCATGATGGACAACCTGCGCAAGCAGGCGGCCCGTTTCGGCGCCCGCTACGCGCACGCCAAGGTCGACAAGATCGAGATCGCGGAAGACGGCACGAAAAAGCTCCGCTCCGGCGACAAGGCCTTCGAGGCGAAGGCCGTCATCATCGCCACCGGCGCCCGTCCCCGCCTGCTCGGCATCCCGGGCGAGCAGGAGATGTACGGCGGCAAGGGCGTGACGACCTGCGCGACCTGCGACGGCGCCTTTTACCGCGACAGGGAAGTCGTGGTGGTCGGCGGCGGCGACTCGGCCTGCGAGGAAGCCCTGTTCCTCACCCGCTTCTGCTCGAAGGTGACCCTGATCCACCGCCGCGACGAGCTCCGCGCCTCGCAGATCATGGCCGACCGCGCTCTCGCGCACGAGAAGATCGAGATGGCCTGGAATTCCGCGCCCGTGGAAATCCTCGCGGACGAAAAGGGCTTCACCCGCGCAATCCGCGTGAAAGACACCCAAACCGGCGAGACCCGGGAAATTCCCTGCGAGGGCGTGTTTATCGCGATCGGCCACATTCCGAATACCGACTTCGTGGAAGGTCTGCTGGACCGCGACGAAAACGGCTACATCCTGCCCGCCGAAGGCAGCCAAGTGAAGACGAAGTTCCCCGGATTCTACGCCGCCGGCGACTGCGTCGATCACGTCTACCGCCAAGCCATCACCGCCGCCGGCATGGGCTGCCAAGCCGCGATCGAAGCCGAGCGCTGGCTTGCGGAACATTGATAGGAGTGGGAAGGTGCGAAGGTAGGAAGGTGTGAAAGTCGTCCCACTTCCGCGCCACGGTGGCATCCCGCACCCTCCCACTTTCGCACCTTCCAAATTTTCCACCTTCCTTCTTTCCCACTCCTTCAAAATGGACCTCTCCGACCTCAGGCAAAGCTACACCCGCGGACGCTTCAGCGAGGAAGATCTCCTGCCCTCGCCCTTCGCCCAGTTCGAGAAGTGGTTCGGCGAAGCGCTCGAATCCAAGCTGGAGGAGCCCAACGCCATGTGCCTCGCGACCAGCACGCCGGAGGGCCGCCCGTCCACCCGCATCGTCCTGCTCAAGGAATTCTCCGAAAAGGGGCTGGTTTTCTATACCAACTACGAGAGCCGGAAAGCCTCCGAACTCGAGGCCAATCCCTACGCCGCGGCCAACTTCCTCTGGCTGCCACTCCAGCGGCAGGTGAACGTCGCCGGACCCGTCGAGCGGATCTCGAAAGCCGAATCGCTGAAGTACTTCCTCAGCCGTCCCCTCGGAAGCCGGCTCGGCGCCTGGTCCTCGCCCCAGAGCAAGATCATCTCCTCCCGCCAGATCCTTGAAATGAAGCTCGACCAGATGAAGCGGAAGTTCGCCGACGGCAAGGTGCCCCTCCCCGATCACTGGGGCGGCTACCGCATCCGCCCGGAGCAGTTCGAGTTCTGGCAGGGCCGGCCCAACCGCCTGCACGACCGCTTCGCCTACCGCCTCGTCGACGGCTCCTGGAAAACCGAACGCCTCGCCCCCTAGGCAAAGCCGCGCACCCTTCCCTCTTCCCGACCGGCGAAGCCCAAAGGGCGAAGACGATTCCCACCTTCCCACTTTCACACCTTCCCACCTTCCCACTTTCACACCTTCATACCTTCCCACTTTCACACCTTCATACTTTCCCACTAAAGATGCTCGTCGATTGCCACATGCACACTCCCCTTTGCGGGCACGCCGTGGGCGACCCGCTGGAGTACGCCATGGTCGCACGGGAACGGGGGATCGAGCTGATCACGGTGACCTGCCACATCCCGATGGAGTGGAGCGCCTTCGGGCAGGCGGGCATCCGGATGGAGCGCGGCCAGCTCGACGAGTACTTCGCCCTCGTCCGGGAAGCGGCTGACAAGGCCGAATCCATCGGTGTCGAGATCCTCTGCGGGATCGAGGCCGAAGTTTTTCCGGACGAGCGCCATTTGGAGCCGATGGACGAGATCCTCGCCGCCTACGACTTCCATTTCGTGCTCGGTTCGCTCCACGCGCAGTGCCAGAGCTACCTCGACTGGCTGAAAAACAACAAGGTCCAAGAGGACCGCCTGCGAATCGATTGCTACTTCCGACATTTGATCGACGGCGCGCAGTCCGGCCGCTACGACAGCATGTCCCATCCGGACGTGATCCGCACCTACGGGGTCGTCCGCTCCTTCGACCCGCAGGAGCACGAAGAAGTGATCCGCGAATTCCTTCAAACCCTGGTCGACGAAGACGTCTGCATGGAGGTCAACACCAGCGGCTTGACGAAGGGCGACTTCGAAGTCCACCCCCGACCCGCAGATCCTCGACTGGGCGGCGGACGCGGGAGTCAAGTTGACCATCGGCTCCGATTCCCATCGCCCGCAGAGTGTCGGGCAGTATTTCGACACGGTCCTCCCGATGCTTCGGCAAAAAGGCTTTCGGGAGCTGCATTATTTCCGGGATCGAAAACGCCGCGCTTTCCCCATCCCCGAATCTATCGGCGGGAGGGAATGCCGAATCGGCGGCACCGAATCGAGTTGATTGTCGGCTGGAATCGCCCTAGCATGCCACGATGAGCTTGTTGTCGTGCTTGCTCGCAACCGCGGGCATTCCGCTACTGCTTTTCGGTGAGACCGATTCGCTGGCGAAGATCCTAAGTCTCTACGAGGGTCGCTGGGTCGGGCATTTCACGATTCACTCGCCCGCCACCGGGTTTACGGAGACCTTTCCCGTAGAGCAACAGTACTGGTTCCAAGACGGAGTTCTCCACGGGGTCTCCGTGTCCCAGCGGGACGGTGGTATCGAAAGCGCGCGTTCCTCCACCCGCATCGAGGACGGCCGCTACTTGTCCGAGATCAAACGCTCGGACAAGACCACGGAGCGTTTCGTCGGTGCCGTTCACGAGAAAGGGATCGTCTGGGTGCCGGCCAATCTCGACCGAGCTCACGATTACCAGATCAAGGAAAGCTTTGCTTTGGAAGAGGGCCAACGGTTGCTACTGACCGAAGGCTTCGATACCTACATCACGGCCGACGGACTCGCGCATCTGGTCTATCGGGGGCGGCTGGAGCGCCGATCCGAGCCCTGATCCCGCAGGCTTGGAAAAAGCGGCGGACTCGTTCGGGATGCGCGCCCGAAAGTCCCAGGGCAACCGACTTCCACCCGCGCTCCCCTCTTTGCGGCTTGGCGGCAGACGCTTCCTCGCTTTACTCGCTAGAATGATCTTCGATCCCCAAAAGCTGCTTCTTCTCGCCGGCCCCTGCTCCCTCGAAAGCCTCGATACCTGCCGTCCGGTAGCCGAGGCCTTGGACCGGCTCCGGCACCGCCACCCGGAGCTCAACATCCTCTTCAAGGGGTCCTTCGACAAAGCGAACCGCACCTCCATCACCAGCGACCGCGGCACCGGCCTCGAGGCGGGCCTCGAAATCTTCCGGACGATCCGCTCGGAGTTCGGCTTCAAGACCATCACGGACGTGCACCTGCCCGATCAGTGCCCGGTCGTCGGAAAGGTCGTCGATGCGCTCCAGATCCCGGCCTTTCTCTGCCGACAGACGGACCTGCTGGTCGCGGCGGCCGCCACCGGCTGCGCGATCAACGTGAAGAAGGGCCAGTTCCTCTCGCCCTACGAGATGAAGTTCGTCACCCACAAGCTGGAAGAGGCCGGCGCCCGCGAAATCTGGCAGACCGACCGCGGAACCACCTTCGGCTACCAGAACCTCGTGGTCGACATGCGCAGCTTCGGCATCATGGCGGAAAACGGCCATCCCACCGTCATCGATGCCACCCACAGCGTCCAACTGCCCGGTGCGGCCGGGGGCGTCAGCGGCGGCCAACGCGAATACGTGCCCGCCCTCGCCCGCGCCGCCCTCGCCGCCGGCGCCGACGGCGTCTTCCTCGAAACCCATCCGAACCCGAAGGAGGCCATCTCCGACGCCGCCAGCCAAATCCCGCTGGACGAGCTTCCCACCCTCGTGGAAAGCCTCCTCCGCGTCTGGAAAGCCGTGAGATAGGAGCCCAAAGCAGGGAACCGTCTTCGGCCTTTGGGCTTCGCCGGTCAGGAAGTGCGAAGGTCTCCTTCAAGTTCCTTCACCCGTTCCTCTTTCCACTTTGCCCTTTCCATCATGCGTATCACCGGAGGAAAAGCCCGGGGCATCCCGCTGACGGCGCCGAAGGGCGAAGGCACCCGTCCTGCCACCGACCGCATGCGGGAGTCGGTTTTCTCCAGTCTCGGTCCCTCCATCGAGGGTGCTCGGGTGGCCGACCTCTTCGCCGGAACCGGAAGCTACGGGCTGGAGGCCCTCAGCCGGGGCGCGGTCCACTGCAGCTTCTACGAAAACGAGCGTGCCGCCCTCGCCTGCCTCCGGCGGAACTGCGCGGCCGTCCTCAAGAGCGCGGGCCTTCCGGAGGGGGCCGCACGGGTCGTCGCCGCCGACGTCCGTTCCGCCGCGCACGGCGGAAGCCGCTTCAATCTCATCTTCGTCGACCCGCCCTACGAACGGATCGAAGCGCTCGCCGACGGGTGGTTCGAAAACATTCTCGACCCGATCGCGGCGGAGGATGCCCGGGTCGTCTTCGAACTTCCCGGAAACTTCGACCTGTCCTTGGCTTCGTGGACCCCCGTCCGCCGCATCGGCAAAGCCGGACGCGACAAACCGAACGCGCTCGTCTTCGAACGGGCCGCCCGGCCGCCGATCTCGTGAGGGGCCGGGCGTCCCAAGCCCCGGCGACCGCGCTCTCAACGAAGCCCGAAAAACGCCTCCGCGTTCGCGGTCGTCCGCTGTGCCAACTCGTCCGCCCCGATCCCCAGCAGGCCGGCGCAAAAGCGTCCGGTGTCCGCGACGAAGGCCGGCTCGTTAGGCTTCCCCCGGTGCGGCTCGGGCGTGAGGTAGGGGCAGTCCGTCTCGATCATCAAACGCGCCACGCCCTGCCGAACCAAAGCCTCGCGGACGGCGGACGCGTTCTTGTAGGTGACGATGCCCGTGAAGGAAGCCCGCCCCCCGCGCTCGTTGAGCGCCGCGACCTCATTCGGGCCGTAGCTGAAGCAGTGGAAGACCACCTTCTCCCAATCGACCTCAGCCTCGTCGACCAAACGCACCGTCGCTTCAAACGCGTCGCGGCTGTGGATCACCACGGGGCACTCCAGCTCGCGCGCCAGGCTCAGCTGCTGGCGAAAAGCCTCCTCCTGACGTAGAATCGCTTCCCCCGCCGCCACCGGATCCCCGGGCAAGTGGAAAAAGTCCAATCCGATCTCCCCCAGAGCGACCGGCGGACAGGGCGGCATGAAAAAAGGGGAAAGCTGCCGGACCATCTCCTCCCATCCCTCCTCCACTCCGGTCGGGTGCAGGCCGACCGTATAGCTGATCCGCCCGGCCCACCGCTGCGCGAGCTCCCGGTAGACCGCCCAATCTTCCGAAGACGTGCCAACCGCGATCATTCGTCCGACTCCGGCCGAATCCGCGCGGCCAAGCACCGCTTCAAGCTCGCCGCTCCGTCGGAAGCCCGCAAGGTGGCAGTGACTGTCGATCCACTCCATGCCTCGAATCAAGGCCTCGATTCCGAATGCCGCAAGCGCGAGCCCGGATTAGTAGGACTTGGCGGGCGGGCGGACCTTCAGCCGGAAGAAGCCAGTCGGCCGGTCGACGACGGATTCGGCGCTGCGGTAGGTGACCCGCTCCATCCCGTCGCCAAGATCTTCGGTACTGACCCAGATCGGTTCCACCACACTTTCCTCGAAATTCATGTCGGCGCACTCTTGAGGGACGAATTCATAGCCCGCTCTGACCGCCTCCTTGGATTGTTCGAAGGAGAAGTGGAAATAAGCAACACCGTCGACCAAGTCGATATGCCGTTCCAAGTTGACAGCCGTAGGCTTCGAGTCGTCCGAACCCAGCGCAAACTCGAGCCAGACCGGCATACCGTCGCCATCCGAGTCGGCCGTCGGCGAGGCGGACAGGGCGGGTGCCAGCGGGCCGTCGAGCGCGAACTCCCAATCCTCGGTCAGGTAGGCCAGATCTCCCTCCGGATCTACGATACCATCGTCCCAGCGCAGGCGATAAACGTTTCCGGTGTTCCCGAAATACACCCGGATGTAATAGATGCCGGGTTCCGAGACCGGGAACAGGATTGCTTCGTTATCCGTTGTGGTGGCCTCTCTCGCGACCAAGACCGGCTTACGCTGGTCCTCCGCCGGATCCTCGACTTCGGCCGGATCGGTCGGAACGAGTTGGTACAGCTCCAAGTCGATGTCCCCGTCGTCGTGGGTGAATTCGATTTCGACCTCCAAAGAAACGCTGCCGTCCGATACCACGATCTGGAACCAGTCGTCGTCGAACTGCGTCGCGAACCCGTCGACTTCGTCCAGCCAGAGTCCTTCGGAGCCGCTCAGATCGAAAGCGGTCGAAATAAAGTCGTTCTCTTCGTAATTGTCCTCCGTCCGCGGGATCCACGTCAGGTCGTAGAGGTTTCCTAAATCGTCTCCACGAACCCGGACCGTGTAATCCGCGCCGGCCGGATCCACCGGCACGTCGATGGTTTCAACCCCGGAGGTGTCGTCGGAACTCGCCATCAAGGTGGAAGTCGAATCGTAGAGCTCCAAGATGAGGTTGCCGTCGTCCTGCTGGTAGGTCAGCTCGATCAGGATCGCGACCGCGCCCGCCGGCGTGGAGAAGGCGTACCAGTCCTCGTCAAACTGAGCGCCCGGCCCGTCGTCGTTCGACAGGGGCTCGCCCTCCTGCGAGGTGATATCGTAAGCGGTCGCCTCGCTGTCGTTTTCCTCGTAGTTGTCGTCGCTGAGAGTCGCCCAGATCAGTTCGTAGCTGCTGCCGGTGTCGTCTCCGAAGACCCGGAAATAATAGGTTCCGCCCAGCCGGTCCAGCAACAGGTTCACCTCTTCGATATCATTGTCGGTGGCCGAGCTTCCCAGAACGTTCAGGGAGGAGTCGAGCACTTCGATATCGATATCCCCGAAGGAACGGTCGTGGATGAGCTGCACCAGCAGGCTGGCGTCTCCCGGGTCCAGCGTGACCGAATACCAGTCCTCATCGTTCTGGGTGGCGTGTCCGCCGAAGGTCGAGAGCCCCACGCCCTCGCTTCCCGTGATGTCGGTGGCCGTCGCGGCGCTCTCGTTGTCTTCGTAGTTGTCGATCGAGTCGGACGACCAGACTAAGTCGTACGTCGCGCCGCTGTTCTCCGCTCCGAAGACGCGGATAAAGTACTCGGCCGCAGCCGGCGTCGGGAGGTCGAGGACGATGCTCTCGTTGTCATCCTCGCTCGTTGCGGTCGCCAAGCTTTCCCCGGTGGCGCTGAGAATTTCGATATCGATGTTCCCGTCGGCATGCGCGAAGAAGCAATCGACGTTCAGGTGCACGTCGTTCTTCCGGGTCACGACACGGAAATAGTCTTCGTCGACGCGGATGCCCGGGCCGTCGATAGTCTGGAGATTTACACCCGGGCTGTCCGAGAAGTCGTAGGCCCCGGCCAAGCTGTCGTTCTGCTCGTAATTGTCATCCGGGAAGCCGCGCCACTGCAAATCGTAGGTGCGTCCGTAGTCGTTGCCGGTGATTCGGAAGAAATAGCTGCCGGCGACCAGATCCTGCAACGTGATCAAGGCGGAGGAAGAATCGCTCGGCGAGTCCGACGCCAGAACCTCTCCGTCCGCGTCCAGTACTTCGATCGTGAGTCCGCTGTCGTCCTCGGTGGGTATCATTTCGATCTCGATAAAGTTCGCACCGGGATCCGTCAGATCGACGCGGAACCAATCCTCGTCGTACTGCGCACCCGGCCCGGACAAGCTCGAAAGAAGGGTCATTTCGTGGGAACTCAGGTCGAAGGCGGTCGAGGCTGAGTCGTTCTCCTCGTAGGCATCCTCCGCGCCACTGCTCCAACTCAACGAATAGGGGGTTCCGAAGCCGGGTCCGTCGACGAGCAGGTAATAGGTATCCGGCGCGAGAGAGGACAGGTCCAGACTCTCGTCGTCGGAGCCGCTTTCCGAAGACGCCACCAAGGCGTCGCTCGCATCGTAAAGGTAAAGGTTCAGGTCCCCCTCGACATGCTCGAAGAAGAGGTCGACGAGGAGACGCTCGTCGCCCGGTTCGACGACGATGGAGAACCAGTCTTGGTCGAACTGGACGAGGTCCGTGGTAAGCTCATACTCGGCCGACTCGATGTCGGTCGATGCGGAGGCGCGGTCGTCGTTCTCCTCGGAGTCGTCGTCGTCGTCGAAGCTCCGCCAGTAGAGGTCGTAGCGGTTTCCTGCGAGGTCTCCGTAGACGCGGATATAGTACTCGCCGGGAGAAATCGGAAGCAGGATCGACTCGTTGTCGGTCGTGCTGATCGAACGGGCCACGAAATCGCCATCGGCGTCCCGGATCTCCAAGTCGATGTTGCCTTCGGCGTGGACGAAGAGGCACTCGACCAAAAGGTTCGACCCCGTCGCGTTGACCAGGTACCAGTCCTCGTCCTTGGACGTGGCCGGACCGAGCACCCGCGAGAAGTATGTCCCCTCGAGGAAGCTGATATCAAAGGCCTCGAAGAAGCTGTCGTTCTCCTCGTAGCTGTCCACATCCGAACTTTCCCAAGTGAAGACGTAGTCGTTGCCGAGGTTTCCGTCGGCACCGTAAACCCGGAAGTAAAGGGAATCGCCGTCGCCGGCCACCGGCACCGTCAAGGTTTCGTTATCGGTGGTCGAATCGGCAATCGTGACGGGGTCGCCGTCGCTGTCGAAGACCTCCACGTCGATATCCCCGGCGGCATGTTCAAACAGAAACTCGACTTCAAGACGGACCGCGCCCGGGGGAGCCGTCACGACGAACCAATCGTCGTCGAACAAAACTCCGGCCAGTTCCTCGCCTTCCGATCCCGAGATATCCGCGGCATCCGCGAAGCTGTCGTTCTCTTCGAATGCGTCATCCTCGGAAGCGTTCCAGAACAGGTCGTAGTCGTTGTAGCGGTCGTCGCCAAACACGCGGATGAAATAATCACCGGCCGAGGGAACCGTCACTTGGAGGTATTCCTGATCTTCGTCCGTCGCGGAGGAAGCGATCAGCGTGCCGGACGCATCGTAGAGCTCCAGATCGATGTTCCCGTCGGCATGGGAAAAATCAAAAAGGTCCACGACGAGCTGCGACCCCGAAGCGGTGGTCCGGACGCGGTACCAGTCTTCATCCCCTTGGGTCGCCTGATCCGTGGCGGAAAGCGCCTCCTGCCGACTTTCGATCAGACTGTAGGCGGTCTGGCGGGTGTTATTGGGCTCGAACTCGTCTTCCGTTCGGTCGACCCAGTAGAAGTCGTACTCGGTGCCGGAGTTAGCCCCGTAGAAGCGTAGCAGGTAAGTGCCTTCCGGTAGCGGCGCCTGGTAATCGATGGTTTCGTCGTCGGTCAGGCTGTCGGCACGGGCGATGACCGATCCGAAGTTGTCATAAAGCTCGAGGTCGACGTCACCCTCCGCGTGGCTGAAAGTGCTTTCCACTAGGATCCCGACGTTGTCCTCGTCGACGGAGATCTCGAACCAGTCGTCGTCGGCCTGATTGGCCGGACCCGCGATCTCGGAAAGGAAGATCTGATCGGACGGCAACGGGAAAGGGCCGTTGGTCGCTTGGGTGTTGGACACGTCGTTGCTTTCGTAGGCGTCATCCGTGATTCCGTCCAGCTCCGCTCGGCTGGGTGCCGCCCACCAAAGGTCGTATTCGTTCCCCGCGTTTCCGTAATAGAGCCGAATAAAATAGGTCCCGCCCTCCGGATTCGGCACCGTCAGCGTCTCGACGGAATTGGAGCTGACCGAGCGCGCGATCAGGAAGCCTGCGTCGTCGTAGATCTCGAGGTCGATATCTCCGGCCGAAGGATCGAAACGCGTCAAGACCTCCAGCTCGGCCGCGCCGTCAGGCACCGGCACCGAGTACCAGTCTTCGTCCGCTTGGACGCCGAAATCGTCGATTTTGCTCAACCAAACGCGCTCGTAGGCAGCCAGCGAAAAAGCCGAAGCCCGGGTGTCGTTTTCTTCATACCCGTCCTCCGCCCGGTCGATATCCCAAAGCAGGTTGTAGGCGTTGCCCGTCTCGTCACCCGTCACCGCGATCAGATAGGTGCCGGGATTCGGATCGCTCCATACGATCGACTCGCTATCGCCTTGTCCGGCCGACTCGAAAGCGACCAAGCCACGGTCGTTCGTCAGGGTCAGGTCCATATCCCCCTCGGTCGCGTCGAATGCCAGATCGACTTCGAGGCGGGTCGCGCCCACCGGAATCTCGATCTCGTACCAGTCCGGGTCGAAGAGGGCGCCCATTCCGTCGAGCGCGCTCAGCCACAGTTCTTCATGGTCGACCAAGCTGAAGGCTTCCGCGTAATTATCGTTTTCCTCGTAGTTGTCTTCTTCCGCCCCCTCGATCAAGGGGGGAACCGAATCGACGACGACCGTGAAATCATAAGCCGTGAGGAAACCAATGGTCGAAGCCGCCGTCACCTTGATCAGGTATTTGGTGGCGTTCGGTCTCGGGATCGTAAGGGTGACCGGGACGTTCGCAAGGTCTAGGGGAATGTTCGGAACATACGAATCGATCAGAAAGCCCTGTTCGGTCCGCAGCTCATAAGTGAGGTAATCCGTGCTGACCCCGAGGCCTATGAAGGTGACGTCGATGGCCTCGACGCCGGAGGGATTGATTTCGAACTCGTACCAGTCGGCGTCGTTCAGGTTGGTGAAGTTCTCGATCGAAGAAGCATTCGTGTAATCGGCGATCACGCCGACACCGTCCAACTCGGAAAGCGATCTCCCGAGAATCGACGTGCCCAAGCTGTAAGGAGTCGATTGCGAGTCGTTCTCGTTCTCCTCCTCCGGATCGATGTTGGAGATTTCGTAGCGGTCGTCGCGCAGAAGCTCGAACTCTAGGTCGTATTCGACGCCGGAGTTGTCGCCCGTCACCCGGAAGTAATAGGTGCCCTCGGGCGGCCCGAAGATGACCGTGTTGCCGTCCGGCGAGAACTCCTCCGCGACGTCCTCGGTCAGAATGATTTCGAAGTAATCGATGAACTCGCCGTCGTCCGTCTCGAAACCGACGTCCACGAGTCCCAGTTCGTCGTTATGCAACTCCAGCTCGAGACTTTCGGGTCCGGCGGTATCGGACAAGGGGATCAAGCGGACATAAAGAATACGGGCGAAAGGGTCTCTGGGGACCTCGAATTCGTACCAGTCTTCGTCGTTCTGGATGCCGGTGCCGAGAATTCCCGACAAGCGGTTCGTCTGGGTGTTGGACAGGTCGAAGGCTTGGCTTTGGAAATCGTTCTCCTCGTAAAAATCGTCGCCCGTCGATATCAATTCCGTAGCCGTCCAGCTCAAATCGTAAGTGTTGCGCGGATTGACGTCGGGATTCGTCGGCCGGACCCAAATATAATAATCCCGAATCGTGGCCCCTTCCGGGATGATATAGGTGATCTTCTCCGCTCCGCTGTCACCGCTTGTCACGCCGACCAGCGCGCCGTGGGAATCGTGCAGGCTGAAGCTGAGCGCTCCTCGGGAAGAATCGTGCGAGGTGAACACCTCCAGGATACGATCGTTCGGTCCGGCTCGGAAGCGGTAAAAATCCCCGTTGTCCGACATCCATCCGAGGCCGCGGAGGTCGGAAAGGGCGGTCGACTCGAAAGCGCTCAGGTCGAAGGCCTGATTGTAATTGTCGTTCTCCTCGTAGTTGTCCTCCTGCGCCTTCGCCGTCGAAGTCCCTTCCAGCGTAAAGTTGAAAAACTCGGTATCGCCGCTTCCCGTCGTGTAGCTGATCTGCACCTGAGCGGAATGCAGGCCGGTGCCGGCCGGATCGTACTGGAGACCAATGTAAGTCTGGGATTCCCCCGGAATCGTACTCGGCGGAGGCGAGGCGACCGAGAACGGAGAATCGGGCGTGACCGTGATCGAAAGGTTGTTGATGGCCGAGCTCGATGAATTGCCGAGCAGAAAGGTATTCACCACCGGCGGAGCGCTGGGCTGGGTAAATCCGAAGTCGGTGCCGTTGGCCCGTCTGGTTTCCGTATCGTTGTTGACGACCGGTTCGTCGGTCTTGTCGCCGCCTTGGACGGTCAGCGGGGGCGCGGCCACGTTTCCGCTGATAAAATACTGGCCCACGCTGGCGTAGTCGGTGAACCCTACCTCCCCATTGATTCCGCGGCCGGTTCCACTGACCTCGAGGTAATAAATCCCGGCCGGAACGTTTGCCGTCACCGTGGCGGACAGGCCCCGTCCGGGGCTATCTTCTTGAGAGGGCGTGCCGAAGGCAACGACGTCTCCAAACTGATCCAGCAGGCGGAGCGAAACCGCCAGGTTTGCGCCTCTGGTCTCGGAACCGGGCTCGGACTGCTCCGATTCGACGTCCAGCGGCTCGACCGTAAGGCTTACCAGTCCCTCGTTGGAGCCGAAGCGGAAGACGTCCACATCCTCCGAGGTGGAAATAATCCCCGAGGCGGTCGCCCGGTTGGAGGCATCGATACCAATCACGCCGACCGCCGCCCCGGAACCGGGAGGCGGAACCGGGGAGTCGGCGACGTCGTCCGAGCGGAAACCGAAACCGTTTGAGGCATTGCCGATGATCGATAGATCGTCCTGCTGGTTGTTCGCGTCCAAGTACTCCCCTCTGCTCCACTGGCTGACTTCGTCGTAGAGCGTTCCGGGGCCGGGATCCGCCCAAGGCGCTCCCATGATCGGCGCCCAACCCGGGCTGTAGTCGTCGTTGTGCCCCCCGTAGTATTCGACCGGGGGCGAACCCGATTGCCCGTCATGATCCAAACCGAACGCGTGCCCGGCCTCGTGGCTGAAGGTGTCCGCGCAGGTGTACTCGCTCAGGTTGAAGACCCAGACGATGGGGGAGTTCAAGCGAAAGGAATCTTGGAAGGCGACGCCACCCGCACCGGGAAAGACGTCGTCCGTCGGCGTGGCGATGCCGTGCAGCCGCTTGTCGGGGTCGGCCGCATCGTAAACCGCCCGATCGGTCGTCACGTTGATATTGAAGGGAGCGAAATCCTCCGCCACCCGCTTCCACACAAGCGTGATCCAGTCCGAGTCGTTCGCCCGGGGATGGGGGAGTGCGGTGACGTCCGGCCACAATAGGTCGTCGACCACTTCTTCCCCGTCGAAGTCGAGGTAAAAGACGAACTCCGAACCTGGCCGGCTGTCGAGGGCCGGTGCGGCGGCGACCACGCCCGGTGCCGTCACCTTGGGCGCGTAGGCGGCCGCCAATCCCGCGTCACCGGCATTGGCGGGACGGCTGAACGGATAGGTCGTGCCCGACGGCGCGCAAATCAGGTCGCTGATGGTGATTGGTTCGACGCGGTAATCGAACTCGTCGACCGGCTGGGAAAGGGCCTCCAACCTCAGGGCGCGCGACTCTCCCTTGAAGACCACGAATCCAGAAAACTCGTCGTTTCCATCGAAGTTGATCACCAGACGTCCCGACGGGGCCGTCAGGTCGACCGCGTAGGACCGCGCGAATTCGGACTCGCTGATCACGTCGAGCGTCCCGGCCACTTCGACGCCTCCCAGGTTGAGATGGAGCGCTTCCCCTTTTTCCGCCGTTTCGATCTTGGCGATCTGATCCGCCGAAAAGAGGGTCTGCCGTTCGGCCGTCTGTTTGAAGATCGGATCCAAGCCCGGAACCGTGTTCGGCGCCTCGGGACGGGCGGCTTCCTTTTCCTCAGGCGCGGACTCGTCCGCCGCCGAAGTCAGTTCCGTGGCAGGAGCCGGACGGGCTTCTCCGGGCGGCTCGACCGCGGGAGAAGGAAGCACCTCCTCGGCCGCGGCCGCGCGCTCTTCCGGACGAGGCTCTTTTCCGAGCTGGGATAGGAAGAACGCCCCACCTGCGAGCAAAAGCAGGGCGATCAAGACCGGAAAAAGAAGCTTAGGCTGTTTGGCCGACATTTCAGGGGCTCGGATGGGGGACTGGATGATCTGGCGTGAGCGCCCGGCGACAGATTGCCGAGGTTAGAGACCGGGGAGTGGTGGATTCCGGTCGCCGATTATGCGGAGATGGCGGGGGAAGTCGAAGAAATTTCAGACCTCCCCCGGTCATCCGTGCTGGCGCTTGGGCTTAAAATTACTGTGTGTCGGCATCGATCGACCGATTGACCGTACCAGCCGGCGTCATGATCGTCGGGTTCTGGAACAGTGAATTCGCATTGATCGTCCGGTAATTCTGACGGGCGGGAGAGCCACCCGGGCTTACCAAATTGGCGGTCACGAAGATCAGGAGATTCCGCTTCTGACGGGTCTCCCCTTCGCTGCGGAACAGACGGCCGACGCCGGGAATATCTCCGAGCACGGGCACCTTGTCCTTGACCGAACGAACGTCGTCGCGGGTCAAACCGCCCATCACCACCGTCGCACCGTCGAAGATCGTCACTTCGGTAGCCAGCTCGCGGGTCGAGAAGACCGGCTGGAAGAAGCCTGCCGGCACGGTAACCGCGGTGTCGCCGGTGATCGCAACACTGGGACCACCGTATTCGACGAAGCCTTCGAACTCGGTCACCCGCGGTTCGAGGATCAGGCTGATCGTATCGTCGTTCTCGACGTTGGGAGTGACGGCCATTTCAACACCGACGTTCCGGGTCACGAAATCCTGCGGCGTGCCGGCCGTGATCGAGATGGCGGCCGAGCCACCACCGTCGTCGCCGCCGCTTTGCGAGGCCGTCGATTCGATGTCGCCGTAGCTTTCGGGGTAACGGAGCTCCTGGGCGACCGTGATATTGGCGCGCTTGCCGGAGAGCACCGTCACCTTCGGAGCGCTCATCAGATCGCTGCCGGTCTTGCGGGCGAGGGCCCGGATCGCAAAGTCAACGTCGTAGCCGTTGACCGACCACCCGGTGGCGGTGAAGATCGAGCCGGCGTCCGCCGCCAGATCGATCGCATCCGTCAGCTGCGGCGGGTTGTTGAAGGCGACCTGCTCGCCATTGATGGTGATGGCGGAATTCGATGTCGGAATACCGAAGGCGCTGTTGAGACTCCGGTTCTGGGTCTGGGAAACTTCGCCGAACTCGATGACCGGCTGGCCATCCTGCAGGACAGGAAATCCTTGCCCGTCGGTCACGGCGCTCGGCTGGTTGGTGATGCGCCAGTCGAAGCCCAGCTCCTCCAAGTCGGCTTGACTGACCTCGAGGAACTTGGCCTCGATCTCGACCTGCTTGACCTCGTTGTAGTTCCGCAGAATGGTCCGCATCCGTTCGAGGTTGCGACGGGTCTGCGTGACGATCAGCTGTTCGCCGTCGAAGGCGATGCTGGTGCCCGGGAGTTCGAAATTAACCCCGGCGCTCTGGAAGAAGGACTGGAGCGCTTCGACTTCTTCGCTCGCGCTGGGCCCGGACGGGGCCGGTTCGGCCGGAGCGAAGGGGTCGACCGGATCGCCGCCGCCACCGCCGCCGCCATCGCGGAAGCCGGTCAGCCGGATCACGGTGGCGCGGGAGATGGGGAAGAATTCGGTCACGGTCGCTTGGACGCCGTCAAGATTGTCGCTGCGGGAAACCGTCACCGCATCGGCGCCGACATCGTAGGTGAAGTTGACCTGCTGGGTGACGAACTGGAGGATGCGGTCGAGGTTCAGGTTGCGCAGACTGATGTTCACGCGCGGATTGCTTTCATTCGCGTCGAAGAGGGGCACGATATTGACGCCCTCGCCTTCCGAATCGTACTCCTTCGAAAGCTCGAACAGGGTGTCGATCACCCGGGTCAGCTCCATCCCGGAAAAGTTGACCTGCGGCAGGACGATGTTCTCCATCTTGCGCTGGAGCGAGATGTTGACCACTTGGTCCGGCCCGGAGCGACGGTCGATATCGAAGACCTTCGGACGCTCCCAGCCTTGGTCCACTTCGCTGAGCATCTGCTCGCGGGTCTTGTAGCGGTTTTGCGCGTGGATTCCGCCGAGGATCTCGGCGATCCGGGTGGAAAAGAGCTTTGCCTCGGAATTGTTGGCGTCCCGCGCCTCGACTTCTTTGAAGGTGGCGGACGCCCCTTCGTAATCGCCGTTAAGGAACTGGGCCCGCCCGCGGGTGAGGAGGTCGCGGATGGTAGCGGATTGGTCCACGTAGTCCCGGCTGACTTCGTTAATGGAGACATCGTAGGGATCGGAAATCGCCTTGTCGAGCTTCCGGGCAAGAAGCCGCGCCTTGCGCGCATCACCGCCGGCGGTCAAGTACTCGCCAAGCAACTGCTCGGCGTCTTTCAACTGGTCGTTCTCGGCGAGGAATTCGGCTTCCTCGTAAATGAGCTCGGCTTGGGCGGCCTCGATATCCTTGATAATTTCAGCGGTCGCGGTGTTCAAAGTCAGGTTGGCGGCGGCGGAAGAAAGCAGGGCGGAAGCCTCCTGGAAGGAACCCACCTCGGCCAGCACCTCGGCCTCGTCGATGGCCCGATCAGCCTCGGCGATCCTTTCGTCCTGTTCGCTGGCGGCAGCGTCGGCCAATGCATCGGCGGAGCTCGATCCGCCGGGGGAAAGCAGCTCGTCTCCCTCCATCGCCGATTCCACGTCCGCTTCCGGAACCTGTCCGTAGACCGGACCGTTCGTCCCGTCGCGACGGTCCATGTCTGCGTTGATCGCGGCCAACAAACGCTGCACGTTCTCGTCGTCCGGCGCGATCTTGATCAGCTCTTCGGCCTTTTCCTTGGCTTGGTCGAGGTTCCCCGAATCCCGGGCCCGCAGAACCTCCGCCATCAGGCGGATTTTCTCCGAGGCGCTTTGGGCTTCGACCACCTGCGGTGCGACGAAAGGGTAAGATCCCAGCGCAACCGCCATAAGCATAGCGAAGACGCGCAGTTGAGGAACGAGGTATTTCTTGATCATGGTATTAGGCAACATCGGTTGAATTTAAAAGATACCGGCCCGGAGGACTCCTATTCGAAGAAGTCGAATGGCACCTCGGACGGTTCGGTGTCGGATTGCGGATTAATGGATTGGGGGTCGGAGCGGGAGGCCGACTGGTTGGACGGTTCGTCGGCGCGGAGCACGCGAAGGACGGGCTCTAATTCCTCGTCACCCAGTTTCTCCACCGTGACGGACGAATCTTCAAGGTTTATTTCACGAAGTACGTAGCTGGCCTCCTCTACCTCGAAGCGGGCACCCTCTTCGTTGAACTCGAATGTCTGCTCGCTGTCCTCGACGCCGAGGACGACCGTAATCTCGTCTTCGAAACGGCGCTGGCCGTGGGTCAGGACGACCTCGTCGTCGGAGCGCGTGTCGAGCAAGGTCGCCTCCGCGGTGATGGTGACGTTGTTGTCGGCATCCCGGCTGCGGTCGATCTCGAAGCCGAGCACCTTGAATTCATGCTCCGGCTTTTCCGCGCCGACCCTCGCCCTCACGCTCTTGCCCTGCTCTTCGTCGTAAAACAGCAACAGACTCTTGGATGCGTCGGCCAAGTCGTCCTCGATATAGCCTTCGAGCTGAATCCGGTAGGGTTCGCGCTCGAGCCGGACCAAGTAAACGGGGAAGTCGATCTCCTCGATATCGATGGCTTCGGGAGGCGGCACGAAGTCGAATCGACCATCGGAGGTCAGGTAGATCTTCGGCGGGGTGAAAAGATCGAACAGCTCCAAGGGATTTCCGTCCTGCGGCTCGGGTTCCGGCCAGGATGCTTCCGGTTCCTCGGGTATCGTGACGGAGACGGGCTCGTAGCTGCCACCGCCCATGGGAGGTGCGGATCGCTCCGCCTCGGCGCCGCCCGTGAAATAAATCGCCAACCCGCCTGCCAGAATCAGCAGGGCGACCATCAGGATGATCTTGTCGTAAATCTTGCTCATTCGAATTCGGACTAGGCTTGATCTCCGTTCGCGGCCCCGGCTTCCTCCGCAGGCAATACGATTTCAATGAATTCGAGGACGACGGTGAAGCTCGACACGATGTCCTCGATAATCGGGTCGCGCTCGGGCTCCTCCGGAGCTCCGTTGCCGTCGGGCTCGGAAGCGCCTTCGAACACGCCGAAAATATTCTCGAGATTGTCGCCCCCGCCCGGTCTCGTGACCGCCTCGCTGCCGCCGGGGCGCTCGACCTCGATGCTCCGGACGACGATCGGGAGATCGAATTTGGCGAGTTCGTTGAGGAAAGTGCGCAGGGTTTGCGTTTTGCCCGTGAAGGTCAGGCTGAAGGCCATCGTATCGATCGCGCCGGGCACCCGGGCGCTTACCGCAGTGCTGATCTGGAATCCGTCCTCCGTAGCTCCCGCGCCGGCGGCCTCCGGACCAGCGGCCGAGGTCTCGACCAGTTCCCGCTCGACGGACTCGATGTTTTCGGGACGGGCCTCGATCAATTGATTCAGAAGGTAGGACAGGATTTGCCGCTGCTTGTCGAGGACGGGGATCCGGGACTCGTCCCGCGGCGGCTGCGCCTCGTCCCGGTAACGCTCGAAGCCAAAGGCGAAATTGTCCGGAACCGCGATTGGAGTGGGCTCGCCCTCCTCGTTGGTCTGGGCCGAGACCTTGCGCTGGAAATTGGAAATGAACTGCTGGATCCCCGCCATCACCTCGATGCCATCCGATGAAGTGCTGAGGCGCGCGCCGCGCTCGAGATCCTGCCGAATCGAAGCCAGCTGCTCGCTGAGTGCCGCCGAATTCGCCTCTGCGGCGGCCAGGTTCTCGGCCGAAGGAGCGGGTGCCGAAGAAAGCAGGTTACGCCGCTGCAGCTCCGCCGCTTCCAGCTCGCTCTCGGCCTTCTCGACCTCGGCGGAAGCGGAGAACGCAAGGAAGGCGCCGACCGCGAAGGCCACCGACGCGATCGACACGCAGACGAAAAAGATCGGGTTCTTCTTGATGAAACTCATATCCAAAAAGGTTCTCGGAAGGCGGACGCTCGGTTTCGACCGGACGGAGGCGTCAGAGAGGTTTCTCCGTGTCGATCTCGAGGTTGATGGTGAAGGGCAGGACCTTCAGCCCATTGGTGATATACCTCCAGGAAATCGTCGGGGGTTGGGAATCGACCACGAACTCGGAGTCCTCGAAACTCGACTGGAGGTTACGGATTCGCGCGGCCAGCACTTCTTGATCGACGGCCTCCGGGCCGTTGACGGCTTCGCGCACCAACATCGCCCCGGCCACGATCACCTCGTAGGTCGGATCGCCTTCGGCCCCCTCCTGGCGAACGACTGAAAGCTCGTCCAACCAAGCGTCCTTGGTCCGTCCCACGCTGGCCTGCAAATCGGCGAAAAAGCGGATCCAGTTCGATTTCGAATTGACCAAACCTTCCACCCGTTCGATCGATTCGCGAAAGTCTTGCGCCCGCTCCGCTTCCTCGGCGATGGCGGATCGCCGGGCCTGCAGCGGCGTCGTCTCCGACCGCACTTCCACCGCGGCATCCCGATAGGCGGCCGCCTCGGACTGAAAGGCGAACCAAGCCGGCCAGGGCGCGATCGCCAAGCACGCCGCCGCCGCCAGCAGGACGGGCTTTTGCTTGGCGAAGCGCATGCTCTTCTGGATCTCCTCCGGCAGGAGATTGATCCATGCGGCGTCACCGATGGCGGGTCGGGCGGCCTCGCCGATCACCTCGCTCAATTGAACGCGCAGCTCGTCGGGATCGGCATCGATGCCACCGTCCAAGGTGACCTTGGCCAGCGGATCGAAGAACTCGACCTCGATCTTCTGGGAGGCCGAAAGCTGCTCGGCCAGACCCTGTAGGAGCGACCCCCGTCCGGACAGAAGGATCTTGGTCGGGGCTCCGCCTCCCTTCTGGCGACGGTAGTTGACGATCGAGCGGGTGAGTTCCTGGCCCATGCGCCGGAGGAAGGACTCCGCGCAGGAATTGAGTAGCTTCGCTCCGGAGTCGTCCTCCGAGTAGTCCTGCTCGCCGGTAAAGAACTTCTTCTTCACTTCTTCCGCTTGCAGGAAATTCTTGCCCAAGCTGTCGGCGATGTTCTGGGTCAGGGCGTTGCCGCCGAGTGAGATGTTCCGGACAAAGAAGCCCTCGTCGTTACGAAACAGGAGGTTGGTCGACCGCGCCCCGACGTTGATCAGCAGCACGTCTCCCGTCAGATCGGGCTCGGCGAAGCGGAGGGCGTTGTAGTCGAGCACGGTCGCCGCGCTGATGGCCTCCGGCGTCAGCCCGGCGCTTCTCACGCCGCGACAGAACTCGTCGATCGTGTCGGACTTGCAGGCGACGAAGAGCACCTCGGTCTCCACCCCGTCGTCGCCGACCACTTGGCTGTCCCAGACCACCTCGTGAAGCGGGTAGGGAATATTCTGTTGGGCCTCGAAGGCGATGATCTGCGCCCGCTTCGACTCCTCTATGTGGGGGATCCGGATCGTCTTGGTCAGCACCTGGTTGCCCGGAATGATGAGAGTGGCCCGCCCGGACAGACGGTGGGTCTGGGCCATCTCCTTCAAGGTATCGGAAACGACGGCAAGCCAAGCCTCGTCGTTGGAGTAATCGTAATCGAGATTCTCCGTCACCAACTTGTCGATCTGCAGGTTGTCCCCCTGCACGCTCACTTCGGCGGCGGCGATGTGGCTGGCTCCACAATTTATAACCAGGCGTTTGGCACTACTCATTGATTCGCTAATTGAGGTCCCGGGCGCACGGACGCGGGAAGGAAAACTCAGTCGCGCACTTCGCGGCGCAGGAAGGTGGGCAGATCGTCCTGATTGATGCGGCCGATCCGGTTCGCCGGGGCGAGGTAGATCGGCATCAACAGGTACTCGTTCTCGATTCCTTCGCTCTCGGCGTTGGAAATGAACTTCTGCAGGATCTCAAGATTGGGAATATTGCCGCTCATCGCGTTCTTCTGGGGCGTGAGCGCCTCTCCGCCAACCAACACTTCGACATAATAGAACTCGGGATCCTTCGGCAGACGGTCCCGCTCCACGATCAGACCGGGCAGGTAAAAATAGACCGTTTTCTTGTCGTTCTGCTCCATAATCACGATCTCCACATCCGCAGTGTAGTAATCGTACTTCCGCTCCGCCGGATTCAGCAGGTAGGCCAAGTAGACCTTGACCTGGATGTCCTCGACGAATCGGGAATCGCGGGCCTCCTCGGAGGGATTCGCATTGGCCCGGAGCTCGATTTCCACCTGCGCCCAATCGTCCGGCAGGGAGTTGAAGTCGACGCGCTCCACCGAGATCGGGGCGTCTTGCCCCACGAGGGGAAGAGTCGCGGCGGCCAGCGAGAAAATGAGGAGGATCGGGGCAAGGGGCGATTTCATAGGCTTCACGGATAACGCATGAAAGAAGCTTTCCGGGGGACGGAAAGTAGAATGGGCTATGTTCTGATGAGTCCCGAAGCAAACTAATTTTCGAAGAAAACCTTTTCGGAGGGCGATCCGCCGGAATTCTCCGCCCTAAGCCGCGCACTTGACAAAACTATTCGGCGTTGGCCGGACCTCGGCCCGGGCTCGCGAGGGCCCTCCGGGAAAAATGCGCTTGCCCCGACATCCGCCCTCGCGAGCTTGAAGCCATGTCCGTCAAGCTGCCCTTCAAGATCAGCGCGCTCGTCTTTATCCGCAACGGGGAGGGCGAGCTGCTGCTCATCCAGCGCAAAAAGGCGCCGAACTTGGGCTGCTGGAGCCCGATCGGCGGCAAGCTGGACATGAGCCTCGGCGAATCGCCCTACGAGTGCGCGCGCCGGGAAACCCTGGAGGAAACCGGCCTCGAATTGGCCGACCGGGACCTGCACTGCTTCGGCTACATCTCGGAGAAAAGCTACGAGGGCTCGGGCCATTGGCTGATGTTCCTCTTCGCCTGCAAACTCGAGATCGAGGCGCTCCCCGAAGCCATCGACGAGGGCCACTTCGGCTTTTTCAGCCGTGAGGAGATCGACCGCCTGCCTATCCCGGAGACCGACCGCACCCTCCTCTGGCCCTACTACGATTCCCACCGCGAGAGCTTCATCGGCATCCGTGCGAACTGCGATCCGGCGGGGCGGCTCAGCCTTGTCGAGGAGCTCAAGCTTCCCGGTTGAAACGGCCCGCCGCGACCCGCCAAACCGCCCAAACGGAGGCGTCCGGCGGCAACTCGGTGCCGGTGGCGATGATCTGGAATCCGGCCGGACAGGCCCGCCAGAAGCCGGCCTTGCGGTGGGGATCCAGCTCTCCCAGGACGTCGTCCGCCAGCAGCACCGGGCGCAGGCCGAGCGCGTCTTCGAAAAACCGCGCCTGGGCGAGGCGCAGGGCCACGCACAATCCCCGCTGCTGCCCGTCGGAGGCATACTCCCGCGCCCCGCGAGCCTCCAGTGCGAAGGAAAGGTCGTCGCGGTGCGGTCCCTTCTGCGTCGCCCCAAGCAGGGCGTCGCGCGCGCGTCCGTCCCGCAGGAAGGCGCGGACCGCCTCTTCCGTCGCGCATTCGTCGCTCGGCCTCAGACGCAGCCGCGGCCCCTCTTCCTTTTCCGCGATGCCGGCATAAACGCGGGACAGGGTCGCGCCCAAGGCCTCGACCCCGGCCCGGCGCTTCGCCGCCACGGCGACGGCATGCGGGGCGATCTCCGCTTCGAACGCGGCCAGCTCGGCCGCGCCGCCCCCCCGCTTCAAGAGCCGGTTCCGCTCCGCCAGCCCGCGGTGATAGGACCGCAAGGCGGCGTAGTAGGCGCCGTCGACCGCCGCCAGCGTGAGATCGAGAAAGCGCCGTCGCTCCGCCGGCGAGCCGCGCAGCAGCATGAGATCGCCCGCATGCAGCGGCACGACCGGAAAGCGGCCGATAAAATCGCCCAGCCGCCGCACCGGCTCCCCGTCGACCTCGACCGTCCGCGCCTTCCCGCTTTGCTCCAGTTTCACGGTGGTCTCCCCTTGCCGGTCGTGGTCCACCGTGTAGAGGCCCGCGTAGCCCGGCGCTCCGCGCCGCGCGAGCGCCCCGGTGCGCTGCGTGCGGAAGGAGCGCAGGGCGGTGATCAGGCCCAGCGCTTCCAGCAGGTTCGATTTTCCCTGCCCGTTGGCGCCCACCAGGAAAGTGCGGTCGGCCTCGAGTTCGATCTCGGCGAAATCGATGTTCCTGAACTGCCGCAACCGTAGGTGAAGAAAACGCATACCGAAACGCTCAGATCGAGATCACCTGGCCGCCGCCGTTTCCGCTTTCCGCCCGCAGCGCCCCGTAGGCCGACAATATCGCCTCGAGCAGGGACCTCCAGTCCTCCGCCGAACTCAGCCAGCCGGAACTGATCCGGACCGCCCGCCGCATCTGATCCGGCGGCAGACCCATCGCCGCCAGCACCGGCGAAGGCCCCTCTTTGCCGGTCGAACAGGCGGAACCGGCCGAAATGAGAAAGCCCCTTTTTTCCAAGGCGCGGATCCAACGCGGGCTGGCGAACTCCGGTAGAATCGCGCAGGCCGTATTCCAGAGCCGCTCCGCCCCGAGCCCCACCGCCTCCGTTCCAGGCAGGCGCTCGAGGAGCGCGGCCAGAAAGGCGTCGCGGTAGGCCGGGGAAAGCTTCGGGCGCAGGGATTCCGCTTTCATCAGGGCCGCCGCCATCGCCCGGATGCCCGCCACGTCCTGCGTGCCCGCGCGGCGCCCGCCTTCCTGCTCGCCGCCGGCCTGGCCGGCAAAGCCCCCGCCCCGCTCGGACAGCAGCCAGAAGCCGACTCCGCGGGGCCCGCCGAACTTGTGCGCGCAAGCCGTCACGAAATCACAGTCGCGCAGGCCCTCGGGCGGAAGCTTCCCGATCCACTGCGAGGCGTCGCAGTGGTAGGGCACGCCCGCCTCCCGGCAAGCGGCGGCGATCCCGGGCCAGGGATTGAGCACCCCCGTTTCGTTGTTGGCCGCCATCGCGGAGACCGCCGAGAGCCCGCGGAAATCGATCGCATCCAGGTCCACCGCACCGTTGGCGTCCAGCGGCAGCCACCGTACCCGCTCGCCGAAGTAGTGCCGCGCGGCCGCCGTCACGCTGGGGTGCTCGGTCGGGCCGACCCCGATCCTTGCCTCCCCCGGAAGGCTGCGCGCCCAGTAGCGGAAAACCGCGTCGTTGCCTTCGGTGGCGCCGGAATTGAAAACCAGCCGCTCCGCCGGCAGTCCGAAGACCTCGGCCACCGCCTCCCGCGCCTCCTCGAGCCGGACCCGCACCCGCGCGGCGGCCCGGTAGGGGCTCGAGGGATTCATCCAGAGCTCGTCGACGGTCTCGTTCCAAGCCGCCCGCGCCTCCGGCCAGAGCGGAGTGGTCGCGTTGGTGTCGAAAAAACGAAGCACTACGGTATTCTCAGTTCCTGGCCGACCTTCAGTGCGTTTTCGTTCGCGAGGCGGTCGCGGTTGGCCTGGTAGATGTCGATCCAGCGGGAGGGCGTGCCGTAAACCTCGCGGCTGATGCTGCTCAAGGAATCGCCGCTGCGGACGGTGTGGGTCCGCGGCGCGGTCGCCGGGTCGGGAGCCTCCGGACGGCGGCTGGCCGGCGGCGCGGCCGCGGCCCGCTGCGTCGTCGACGAGGTCGGCCGGAGGTTCGGCGACGCAAAGTCCGGCGGGCGCACCCGTGGCGCCTCGCCCACCATGCCCTCGAGTTGGCCCAGGCGGCCCCGCGCCGCCACCAGATCCCGCTTCAATTTCTCGTTCTCCTCCTTCAGCCCCTTGACCAGTTCCATCAGGTCCACCCGGTCCAGCTCGCCCTCGTAGGGCCGGCCGGGCAACCGGCGGGCGAATTCCTTCTGGGCGGTTTCAATCAACTGGCGCACCTGGGGCGCCTGCGGGGAGTTCGGTTTCAAGCGCAGGTACTGGTCGAAGTAATAGATCGAACGGATCGGATCGCGCAGCTCGTTCAGATAGATGTTGCCCGCTTCGAGGTGCGACTCGGGCGAGTCCCGGCGCGCAGCGATCACCCGGTGGTAGGCCTCGAGGGCCTCCTCCAGCCGTCCCTGCGACTCGTAGGTCTTGGCCAGCTGATACTGCTTCTCGTCGGTTTCGGCCACCACCGCGCCTCCGCCCGGCGCGCAGGCGGTCGGCAGGATCAGGGCGCAGACCGTAAGCAAGAGGGCGATACCAAGGACTGAACGCATAGGAAATTCGAGCTTCGGTTCGGCCGAATCGCCGTCAACGCAAAACCTCGGGCCGGCTCAGGGATTCAGCGCCGTCTCGGTCTGCGAGGACCAAGCCTCCAGTCCCGCCGCCGCCAGCGCCGTGGCCGCCACCACGGCGGCCTCGCTGCGCAGGACGCGCGGTCCCAGGTGGGCCAGCCGCCAGCCGTTGCGGCGCAGGGCGTCGCGCTCCGAGGGCGACCAGCCGCGCTCGGGACCGAGCGCGAGGACGGCCGGTCCGGCCCGGCCCGCGACCGCCGGGGCCAGCGGACCTTCCGCTTCGTAGTGGTCCAGCGCGATCCGCAGCGGGGCCTCGCAGTGCGCCGTCAGGGCGCTCTGCAGATCGGGATGCACCGCCACCTCCGGCAGGTGGGTGCCGAAAGACTGCTCCGCCCCCAGCCGCAGGCGCTCCGTCCAGGCCTCCGTGCTCCAGAGGCTGCTCCGCCCGTAGGAAGGCTCGCCGCGCTCGGCCTCGAAAAAATGCAGGGCCTCCACCCCCAGCGCGGCCGCCTCGAACAAAATACGTTTGGCCGTGTGCGGACGGGGCAGCCCCGCCAGCAGACGGATCGGCAAGGGCGGCGGGGCCGGCTCGGTCCCCGTCACCTCAAGCGTCAGGCCGCCGTCGGCGGCGAGTCCGGCGACCCGCGCACGGGCCCTCGGTCCATTGACGAAGCCCAGGTAAACCAGCGCCCCGGGCCGGACCCGCAGGACCTTCCGCAGGTGCTCCGCGCGGGGGTCGCGACCCTCCAGGCGGACGGTCTCGAAGGGCGCGTCGAAGAGGATCAGGTTCATCGCCCGCTCAGCGTCGCCGGCCGAAGCGGCTGGTCGCGCTGTTCCGCCTGGCGCGGCGCGGCTTGGCGCCGCCGTCGTCCTCGCGGATGAAGGGTTCGTGGAAATAGTTGAAACCCTCGAGCCGCCGCTGGGGGATGCGCTGGTCGATGAATTTCTCGATCGCGTCGAGCTTCGACTGCTCGTCCGGCCCCACGATCGTCGCGGCGTCGCCCTCGCGCTGGGCCCGGCCGGTGCGCCCGATGCGGTGCACGTAGTCCTCCGGGTGTTCCGGCACGTCGTAGTTCACCACGTGCGTCACGTTGGCGATGTCGAGCCCGCGGGAGGCGATGTCCGTCGCCACGAGGATCTTGATCTTGCCCCGCTTGAACTCGTCCAAGGCCTGCGTCCGCACCTTCTGCGGGAGGTTCGAGTGCATCGCCGCGCAGCTGTAGTCGTGGGCCTGGAGCCAGCGGGTGATGCGGTCCGCACCCACCTTCATCCGGCAGAAAATGATCATGCTGTCGATATCCATCTGCTCGATCAGCGCGACCAGCAGGTCGAACTTCTGCATCGCCCCGACCGGATACACTTCGTGCTTCACCGTCTCGGCCGGCGAGAGCCGGATGCCGATCGTCACCTCCACCGGCTCCTTCATGAAACGGCTGCAGAGCCGCTTCACCTCGGGCGGCACGGTGGCGGAGAACAGCAGGGTCTGGCGGTCGCGGTTGCAGAGCTTGATGATGCGCGTCACGTCCTCGATGAAGCCCATGTCGACCATCCGGTCCACCTCGTCGAGCACCAGCACCTCGATCGAGCGCAGGTCGAAGGTCTTCTGCTGGATGTGGTCGAGCAGGCGCCCCGGCGTGGCGATCACCACGTCGGCCCCCGCCGCGAGCTCCTCGCGCTGGCGCCCGTAGCCCACGCCCCCGTGCACCAGACAGCACTTCGGCTCGCAGTGCTTGCCGTAGGACTTGAACTGGTCCTCCACCTGCGCCGCCAGCTCGCGCGTCGGCCCGAGGATCAGGCAGCGGGGCGCGGCCCCTTTGCGGTGCCCCCCCAGGCGGTGGAGGATCGGCAGCGCGTAGGCCGCCGTCTTGCCGGTGCCGGTCTGGGCCGAGCCGATCACGTCCTTGCCCTCGAGGATCGGGGGAATGGCGCCAGCTTGAATGGGGGTCGGCTCTTTGAAGCCGAATTCGTCGATCGATTGAAGGATGCTTTCGTGGAGCCCGAGTTCGCGGAAGGTCATGGAGTGCTTTTGGTTGAATGCCCGGCCAAAACTCACCCGGGTCCATCGTTGATTTGAAGGCCCCGGCACGGTGCGCGAGGGCCTCGAAAGTCGGGAGCCTGCCCGCATCGGTTCCGAAATCAAGGAGAAAGCCGCCGAAAGCGAAGATTGACAGCCCGCGCCGCGGTTCGGAAGCTCGCCCTTCTAGCGTTCCAAAACCCTGAAATCTCCGACATGCCATCGCTCCGCAGCCTCCCGCGGTCTGCCGCCGCCCTCTCCGGCCTCCTGGCCCTTTCCCTCTCCTCCGCCGCCAGCTTCGAGCAAGCCGCCGAGCACCTCGACCTCGACGGCAAGCTGGTCGGCTATGTCGACTTCCGCGGCGACGGCCGCGAGCTCGCCGCCAAGCTGAATCTCATCTATCAGGAAATCTCCGCCGCCGCGCCGGAGATGCCGCCCATCCCCGTCGACTTCGAGGCGCTTTTCGAAAACCTCGGATTCGGCAGCCTCGGCTCCGTCGCCTTCAGCTCGAAGGAACTCGAAAGCGGGCTCTCCGCCAACCGCTGGGTCGCGAATCTCAATGAAGCCCCCTCCGGTCTCTTCGGCCTCTACCGGCTCGAAGGCGCGGAGCCGACCGAATTCGTCGCCGCCTCCCTCGCCCCCGCCGATGCCAGCGGCGCCGGCAACGGCCCCGTCAATCTCGTGCCCCTCCGCGAGACCTACCGCACGCTCCTCTCCCAGTTCATGGGTCCGATGGGCGAGGGCATCGCGCAACAGCACCTCGACTTCGCGGTGCCCGGCACCGACCTTACGGTCGGCGAGCTGGCCGAGGCCCTGAGCGCACAGTGGGTCTACGCTTGGAAACTGGAGCTGCCGGAGGACGCTTCCTCGGAACCGCATTTCACTCTCTGGCTGCGGGTGGACGGCGCCGGCAAGCTGGTCGAGCGCCTCCGGCCCCTTGAAGAAGCCATGGGCGTGGCCTTCGCCGAAGACGAGAGCGGCCTGAGCGCGGACTTCTCCGCGCTCACGGTCGACGCGGATATGGGGCTGATTCTCAAATCCACCCCCGAGGGCGACCTCCTCGCCTATACCGACCCCGCCTGGACCGACCGCAGCCCCGGACCCCGCTTGGCCGACGACGCGAATTTCCAGAGGCTGCGCGCCTACCTCCCGGAGACCGCCACTTGGTTCCACTACAACGGCGGCTTCGACACGGAGCGCATCTTCGCCGAACTCTACGAAAACCCCCTGGCCGCACCCTACGCCGGCGCGATCCGCAGCGCCTTCGACCTGCTCGTCGCGGATTTCTACGCCCCGCACATTGCCGCGTCCACCTACGAGGGCGAAGTCCTGCACGGCACCCAAATCGCCGCCTATTCGACCAAACAGCTCGTGCTCTTGATGCCGACGATGATGACCGCCGGCCTCGGCGGCGCCATGGCCATCCCCGCCTTCCAAAAGGTCCGCGAAACCTCGCGCGAAAAGGCGGTCCTCAACAACCTGCGCCAGATCGCCTCCGCCGCCGATCAGTACTTCCTCGAAAACGGGGTGACCGAAGTGAAGGTGTCCGAACTTGTCGGGCCGAACGGCTACATCCGCTCCCTCGAACCTGTCGGCGGCGAGAGCTACCTCGACTTGGTGATCTCCACCGACATGGACGAAATCAGCGTCACCCTCGATGACGGAAGCGTCGTATCGATCCCCTTCTAGTCTTTGATCGAACCGGTTTCCCATCCTCTTAACGAACGGGCTTCTCCCGCAATTCGAGAAACATCGCTTTTCGAGCCCGTCCAATCCCGCGGCGAAGCCGGTCGCCTCGGTCTGCTTTCCGCACGACTCAATCGAAGCGCCACTGGAATCCTCCACCGCTGGGAGGGAGGCGGGATGCCGCACGTTGTCAGCCGCATTCATCGGCGGCGCCGCGACCGAGCGCGACTTCCCGTCCGGATCGGAAGATCGGACCGTCCCGTCGACACCGCCAACCGTCCCTCGGACGGGAGGAGAGTTCCAAAGACGGGAAAAGCCCTGCCTCACCGCCGACGGGGGGAAGGCTTCGCGTTCCCGATTCCTACGATTTTTTTCGAAGTCCGACGAGATCTCCGAATCGCACCCGCTAGGGGGTTTCGCTCGCTTTGGCGTTTGCTAATGCGGGAGACTTTTCATCAACTAAGGCCATGACGGGCCCATTCGACTACGCCTCCTCTCGACACGGGGATTCCGATCGCGACGGTCAAATAGCTGAAGGCATTCAGAGCAAGTGGCGCCAGCCCGCATCCAGGCGCGCCGCCCTCTTCCCGGCCCGTTTGGAGTCGTCGCGGACGGCCAAAGCCTGCGCGATCAAGCGGGACGGCCGCTCCAAAGATGCGGGATTCCTTCCCTTCGCCAAAGCGGGAACCCTATGTTCGACCTGATTTCCGCGGCCCTAAGCGCCCTCCTTTGCCTCGGCGCGGCGCTCCTGCTGCCCCGGGCGGGTTCCGGAGCGGCCTCCGACCGGGCGCTGTCCACGCTGCTCGGCGCCTCCCTCCTGATGGTCCTTCCCCTGCTCGCGCTCGGTTACCTCGGCTGGCTGGACCGTCGGGGCTTGCTCCTCGTCCAAGCCTGCCTGTTGCTGGCGCTGGCCCTCGCGCGACGCCATTCGATCGGCAGTCTCCGATCCTCGGCGGCCTCCGAGTGCCGGGCCCTCGCAACAACGCTCAAAGGATTCCGACCCGGCGAGCGGGCCCTCTTGGCACTCATCGCCCTCCTCTTCCTCACGGCTGCCGTCAGTATCCTTTTTTCGGTGCCCGCGGTTTACGACTCCCTGGCCTACCGGCTTCCCCGGATCGGCCACTGGATACAGGAAGCCAGCATCCTCCATTTCCCAACCGGCGACGAACGCCAGAACTGGATGCCTCTGGTCCCCGATCTCTTGATGACCTGGGTGACGCTGCACACCCGTCCGTTTTTCTACGGGGTCCAGTTCGCGCAGCTCTTCGGCGGCCTGCTGGCCGCACTCGGCGTCTACCGCTTGGGCGCGGCCTGCGGCCTCGGCCGCGCCGCGCGCCTCACCGCGGTCCTGCTCTTCCTTTCCATTCCATCGGTCTTCGTCCAGCTCATGAGCAGCCACACGGACCTCGTCACCGCCGGTTTCACCGTGGCGGGTCTGGCCTTTCTCTGCGAGTCCTTCAAGACCGGCCGTTTCCGCTGGGAAGCCGGCGCGGCCTGGGCGCTCGCTTTCGCCAGCAAGGGAATTCTCTTCTACTGGGTGCTGGGCCTGCCGGTGCTGCTGGGCCTCTTGGTCCTGCGCGCGCGCGCCCCACTCCGCCTCCTCGGGGCGCACGCCTTGGCCTTTGCCGCCTTTGCCGCCGCCGTCCTCGCTCCCCGCCATATCGAAAACCAGCTTCAGTACGGCAATCCCTTTGCCAACGAGGACTTGATCGAACGCCACCATCCGGACCTCAGCGCCTCCGAAGGCATTCGTAAAATGCGCCTCAACGCCGGCTCCTACGCGTTACAGCTGTTCGAGCCCTTCTCCAATCCTCCCCTCGTGCGCGGCCCGCTTGCCGCGCTCGGAAAGTCCCTCGCCGAGGCGCTGCCCGAATCCGGCGACTTCCTTTTCGACCAAGACAACCGGCGGCAGGCTTGGCTCAAGCTTTTCAACCGCTCCATCTCCGATGTCGACGGCCTGAGCTTCGGCGTTTATTTTCCCCTCCTCGTGCTCGCGGGGGCATTCCTGATCGCGTTCCGCTTCCGAAAGTCGCCGTTCGACGCCTTCCTGCTCGGCGGCCTGTCGGCCTCCGTCCTCCTATTCCTCCTCTTCTTCGCCTACAAGCAGAACGCCCACCTCTACGCTTTCCGCTATTTCATCATCATCGCCGGACCGCTCGCGCTGCTCGCGGCGGCTCTCCTCGAGGGGTTCGCCGCCCGCGCACGCGCCGCCCTCGGCTTACTCCTCTGCCTTCCCGCCCTCGCCACCTTGCCCGGAATCTGGCTCAACAACGGCCAAATCGGCTTCAACAACATCTTCCACCCCCGGGAAATCCAGCAGGTGGCGGTGGTCGATGCCACCCGCCGCCTGCTGGAACGCGCGCCGGCGAACCAAGCTTCCTCCGTCTTTCTCCAAGTTCCTTACAACTACCCGAAGGCGGGCTTCTATGCGAGCGGCTTGCCCATCCATGAAATCGCGGACCACCCGCAGCGGGACCGGGAAATGGGCAGCGTGGTGCCGAACGCGCTCATCGCCGACCAGACCGTTCCGCTCTTCGGACGCAGCTTCATCTCGGTTCCCCGGGGCGGGGGCTTCGATTTCGACGTCGCCTTCGTCCGCCCCGCCCGCCCGGGCGAATCCCCCCCGCCCTTTATCCACGGCTACCGCGGTTCCATCGCGGACGGGTCGCTGCGGGAGGAGTTTCTCGTCTATCCGAACGGACGCGGAACGCTGGAGGCGAAACTCGTCAACGCGAGCGAGCGCGTCCACCGCGTCGCCTGGTCGAGCGGCGACGATCGCGGAGATTTGTCTCTCGGCCCCGGAGAGTCCCGCCGCCTTTCGCTTCCGCTTAAGTCCGCGCGCAGCCCGATCCGGCTGGAGCAGCAGTCCGTCGCGGAAGCGGGTGCGACCGCAGCCCCTGCGAGCGGGTTCCAGCTCGAACTGATTGATGTGCTTTACCCGATCGTGGAATAAGTTGATAAAACCACCGCAGCCAAGCCTCCAACCACGCCCCTGATCCGTATGCCGTCCACCGCAGAGACCGGAAAGGCCGCCGTCGCCGTCAAACTCGCCGTCGCAGGCGGCGCCGCTTCGGCCGCCCTGCTCGTCCCTCTATTCCTGCTCCCGGTCGCGCAGGGCATCGGGCTGGCCCGGCACTTCGGCTATTGGATCATGCTCGCGGTTTTCCTGCTTTATCTGTTCGTGCTCGTGCGGACCCTCCCCCGGACGGGCGCCAAGCAACTGCTCGACCTGCTTCGCGACCACCTGCCCGCAATCTTCGTCGTTCTGCTCGCGGGCGGGTTCCTCCAGCTTCACAGCGAGCGGGGCTTTCACATTCTATTCGACGAACATGTGCTGAGCTCCACGGCGATGAGCATGCACTACGATCAAACCGCTTACGTGCGCTCCGCCGCCCACTTTCTCGGCGATGAAATGCTCGGAAGCATCGGCTTTGTCGACAAACGTCCGCTCCTCTTCCCCTTCATCCTATCGCTCGTGCATGGGATTTTCGGCTACGACCATGCCAACGTTTTCTGGCTCAACGGCTTCCTCGCGGTCGCGTTCCTCGCACTGCTCTACGCGCTCGTCTGCCGCGTCACCAGCCGCAGCTACGGCATCCTTGCCGTCCTCCTCTTCGCCGGGCTCCCTCTGCTCGCCCAAAACGCCACCGGCGGGGGCTACGAGCTTATCAATCTCTGCCTCATCGCCACCCTCTGCCTGAGCGCGATCCACTACCTGAGCAGCCCGGGGGCGAAGGGGCTGGACCTGCTCGTGCTGACCGCCGTCCTGCTGGCCAACACCCGCTACGAAACCGTCACCTACGTGCTCGTTCCGGTCGCCTTGTTCGCGCTCAAGAGCCTGCGGGAACGCCGTATCGAGCTCGGTTGGATCGCGGCCTTGAGCCCGCTTCTCCTGATCCTGCCTCTGACCATCTACAACTTTTTCCAAGCCGAGCCCCGCTTCATCCAAACGACCCACGACAACTTTTTCCACCTCAGCCACCTTCCCGGAAACCTCGGCCATGCGGTGGCCTACCTCTTCGATCCCGACGGCCGCCACAGCAACTCGGTCCTGATCAGCCTGCTGGGTGTTCCGGCGGCCGTTTTCATCTTCGTCCTCGTCGCCGGACGGTCGCGCCAGCTGTGGTCCGCGGACCGCTCCCTCGCCGCCCTGCTTCCGGTCCTCGGAATCCTGCTTTTCAACACGCTGCTCGCACTCAGTCACTGGTGGGGGGCCTGGACCGATCCGCTCACCTCCCGCTTCTCCCTGCCCCTCCACTTTTTTCTCGTGCTGGTCCCGCCGATCGTTCTCTACCACGGATTCGGCCTTCGCGCCGCTCCTAAGTGGCTGACCCTCGCGGCCCTCGTTTACGCCCTGAGCTTCGGGGCCTCCCATGCCAAACGTCTGGATGAAAATTCACGCCTGACGACGGCGGCCGGCTATTCCTGGGCTTTCGACTGGATCACCCGGCAAAGCCCGCCGGGCAACCACCTCTACCTCGCCCCCTCGACCGTGGGAATCGTGCTTCTGGAACGTGCGGCGCTTCCCTTCGCATTGGCGAACGAAATGCCCGAACGGGTCTTGCTGACCCAAAAGACCGGCCTCTACGACCAAATTTACGTCTTCGAATCGCTCCTCTACGCGGGCAGCGCCTCTGCGGTCGCTCCTTCGCACCTCAGGCCCATCAACCCGCGCTACCGCCTGGAAACAGTCGCCGAGCAACGGATCGATTTGAACGTGCTCTTCCGACTGAGCCGGGTGACCGGCCTCGAGGCTCCGGGCGAAGGCAACGCCACCCTGCCTTCGAACCTGCCGCCGCCGGCCGCATCCGAGATGGACGGCGACGAGCTAAGGGCCTACCTTCTCGAAATGTTGCCGCTCGCACCACGCCGACCCATCGGCTCGGCCGAGTAATCCGCCCGCCGCGAAGTCCCTCCATGAAACCCGTCCGCCCGCCCGCCCTGCATCCGAAAAGCATCGGAATTCTCATCCCCGTCTACAACGAAGAGGCGACGCTTGCGAAAATCCATGCCGCCCTCGCGAAGAGCCTGTCGACCCTCGGAATCGCGGAGCAGCGCATCTGTTTCGTCGACGACGGCAGCACCGATGCGTCTTGGGCCGAAATCGAAAAGCTCTGCGGGAGGGATCCCGAACGCACGCTCGGGCTCCGCTTCCGCCGCAACTTCGGCAAAGCCGACGCACTCCAAGCGGGATTTTCCGAGCTGGATTGTGAGATCGTCATCACCATGGACGCCGATCTCCAGGACGACCCGAAGGAGATCCCCGCTTTTCTCGAGAAGCTGGAAGAAGGCTACGACCTGGTTTCCGGGTGGAAGCGCGTGCGCCGCGATCCGCTGCACAAGACCTTCCCCTCCAGAATCTTCAATGCCTTGGCACGGGCCGCAAGCGGCGTGCAGCTGCATGACTTCAACTGCGGCTTCAAGGCTTACCGCCGGGACGTGACCCGGAACATCCGCCTCTTCGGCGAGATGCATCGCTTCGTCCCCATCCTCGCGAACGCGGAGGGCTTCCGGATTGCCGAAATCCCGGTCGAGCACCATCCGCGCGAATTCGGGCACTCCAAGTACGGCAGCAAACGTTTTCTCAAGGGTCTGCTGGACCTCGTCACCGTGACCGTGCTTTCCCGCTACCTCCGGCGGCCGGCCCACGTTTTCGGCGGCGCCGGTTTCGCCAGCGGCTCGATCGGCTTTCTCATCCTCGGCTGGCTCAGCGCCAACAAGCTTTTTTTCGGGGCCGAAATCGGAAACCGTCCGCTCTTTTTCCTCGGCATCCTTCTGCTCCTGCTCGGCACTCAACTGCTCTCCCTCGGCCTGATCGCGGAAATGATCGCCCGTCTCGAGCCCGGCGATACCCGGCGGCACGTCATCCAAGCGATCGGCCGCCGCAAATCATAACCGGACTCGTCAGCGAAAGACGAAGCGATCGTAGACGCCCGCCTTCACCAGGAACGAAAGCGGCACGACCAGACAGAAGGCGATCCGGTAATCGAATCCGAGCCGCTCGACCAGCAGGAGAAACGCAGTCCATTCGCCGATCCGGAAGGCCAGCGAGACCGCGATACAAACGCGGAACTGCCGCCAGGCTTCGCCCTCCCTCAGCCGGTCGCGAAAGACCCAGTGCCGGGTCGAGAAAAAGTTTCCCGTAAAGACGGCCGCCAGCGCGATCGCGAAGGACCATTTGGGCGCGAGGCCGGCAAACTCCGTCAGCCCCAGGGTAAGAACGAAATTCGCCAGCAAACTCGCCATGGCGACCAAGCCGAGCCGCACCAGTCGCCCCGAGCCCTGCCGAAGGACATCGCTTCGTCTCACCTTCGGGCCTCCGCGAGAATCCAAGGAAAGGCCGTATCCACCCGCACCAGCGGAAAGTGCCTCCGCAAGAGTTCGCGAAAACTACGGGGGTTCCAGTGATTGATATGCTCCGGGTGGTTGCCCCAGTCCTTCAAATACTTGCCGCGCAGCAGGCTGCCGAGCCGGAACCAAGGCTCGTGCGGGACGGAGACGACGAGGCGCTTCCCCGCCACCCGGCGGAGCGAATCGAGCGCGGCCTCCGGGTCAGGCAAATGCTCCAAGACCTCGCAGCAGATCACGAGTTCGTATTCGGAGTCCGGATACGGAAGATCGTAAATATTTCCGACCAGCAGCTCCGCCTTCGGGAAGACTTGGCGCGCGTATTCGACGGATTCGGGATTCAAGTCAAAACCCGCGACCTTGGCGGGCATGAGGTGCGCCAAACGATGCAGGGTCATGCCCTCGCCGCAGCCGGCGTCGAGGACGCTGGTCGGCGGATCTTCGGCTATTAAAGCCTCCAACTTGACGAAGAACCGATCGATCAGCCGGCGAACCACCGGATTGCCGGTGCGGAACTTCTCGAAATTGCTGGTTTGGGGGTTCACGGGCTGGGATTGTCAGGTCGAGGCCGGCTTGCGCAGCTCGGACCAAAGGCGGCGCAGGTTGGGACGCAGCAGCTCGGCCGCGAACACCGTGGCGCCGGCCAGAAAGACCGCAAGGATGGTATTTTTGACGACTAGCGACAACCACGTGTGCTCCAGCATCCACCCGGTGGTTCCCAGCGCGTAGTGGGTGAGCAGCATCTCGATCCAGACCGCCGGAATCAACGAGATCACCATCAGCGCGGCCAGCTTGGAGCGGACGGACGCTTTGCCCATACGCCAGAGCGAGAGCAACAGGGGCATCATCAAGAGAATATATACCATCCGGTAATCGTAGTTGCTGTTCAATATGAAGCAGAACAAAAAGACCGAGTAACCGAGCAGGTACCAGCGCGCGCCTTCGACTTCCTTCAGCTCCCCCCCGCCCGGTCGGAAGACGACCCATGCGGCGAGGACGGCCAGGATAAGGAGGTAGAAGGTGCTGAAAAGGCCCGAGGCTCCGATCAAATCGCCCAGAAGTTCGGCCCCATGACAGAGGAACATCGTCGGCTGAGGGACCGCGTCTTTGAGGTAGATCACCTCCTCGTAGTTGAAGCCCAGGTACAACCCGAGGAAAGCCACTCCGGCCAAGAACAAGAGAAGCAGCTGCCGCGGCTCCCGCACCTCGAGCAGGAAGACCGCGAAGGCCGCGCCCGGATAATATTTCGCGGGAGCGAGCAGGAAAACGACCGCCCAGGCCAACCAGAATCGCAGACGGGTCTTCAGGCTTAAGAGCGGCACGATGGCCGAAAGCAGGATCAGGTATACGAGGTCGTCGTTGGCACGCTCGATCCCAAGCAGAACCGGAGGCGAAAGAACCACGGGAGTAAGGCAAAGCATCTCGATCCAACGCCTCGGCCGAATCACCGCCACGATGATCGCGAGAAATCCCACCACCGTGACGAAGCCCGCGATCGCGAGATGCCCGAGACCCAAGCCGAGGAAGGTCAGGTGCAAGGGCCAAGTCGGCTTCACGTTCGTTCGTTGCAGGGGATCCAGGGGATTCGGCTGCCGCAGGATGTCGATGCCAAGACGGTGCGCTTCAAACGCGGCCAGCCGGCCATGCATGTCGAGAAAAGGATAGAGCTTGCTCTCCACGCCATGATGATGCGGGCCGAGGAAGATCTTCCAACCCTCGGGATTTGCGAAAAGCCCCAACACCACCAGCACGACCGACAGGGCAAAGGCGAGCCGGGGAAAACACAGGCTCGACTTCGGTCGGGATTCGGAGGCGTCCATGGCGGAGAATTTTTCGATACTCTGGAGGCTGGGGACTTTTCGCGCACGGAGCAACTCCCGCTTGCCGGGAAACGCGGTTCCGTTCGCGGCGTCGGTTAAGGCAGTGTCTCGTAATAGAAGGCGGCATCCGTTCGATCCAAGAAACCTTCGTCCAAGGCCCCGGGAACCCCCGGAGCGGGCCGGCCGCCGTCCGCCGGGCCCAGCGGATCGAGCCGAGCGATCCGAAGCCGCCGACCCAAACCGATCGAAGCCTCCTCGACCACCGTGAAAGCGAAGTGCGCCGCCAACTCGCCTTCCCGGGCGCGGCCCCCCGGCCGTTCTTTGATCGGGTATATCAGGAAGACCGATTCGAAGGTTCCAATCCGCAAGTGGAGCTCGATTTCGCGACGGCGCGCCTCGACGTTGAACAGCGGGATGGCGGAGCGACGCTCCGCCATGGCCACGAGATGGCGGTCGGTGACGAAAAGCGCCCGCTCGGAGCCGCGCTCGGAGGCCCATCGTCGGATAAGCTCGCAGGCTTTTTGCTCTGTCGCGCGGTGAAAATAGTCGCGGCGCCATTCGAAGGGATAGGCGAAGGCGAGGAGGTAGAGCCCGAGCAGACCGAGGACGACCCTCCGCGCGGTCCGGCACCGGACCCGCCGGGCCAACGCCACCCCGGTCAGGATCGCCTGGAAAGCGAGGAAGGGCAGCGCGATGCGGGTTGCGATGATGTCCGTGAGCTGCCCCCAGTGGTAGGCCATCAAAAGCAGGAAATTCGCCAGCAGGCAGAGCGAAAAGAGGACCGCCACCCGGCCCGAGGGACCTAAGGCCGTCGGAAGGGACCCGCTCCGCCGCCACCAGAGCAGCAGGGCGACGGCCGCCCCCACGAATCCGAGCGAGAGCAGGAGACTGTTCGGCTGAAGGGGATCGAGGGAGAAGAAGAAGCGGATCGCCTCGACGAAGTTGCCGGGAACGTAAGCGAGAGAAAACGGGTCCTCCGCATCTCCGCGAACCTCCCAGAGCTGGGGGTGGGCCCTGAAGATCCCCTGCTGGAGCGCAAACACCACCAAGAGTACCGGGGCGGCGACGAGAGTCGGCGTGATCCGAACCCGGCGCCGCCTCCACCATCCGTAAATCACCACCATGCCAACCGGAAGGACATACAAGGCGGACTCATAGCGCGTTTGCGCGAGCAGCACGCCGAGGATCACCAAAAGGTCCATCCGCAGATCGCTGGGCTCCTCCGCGTAGGCCAGCGCGGCCAGGAAGGTCGCGGCAAGCATCACGAGGTTGAGGAGCTCGAATCCGGCCCCGTTGGCGTTGAGGGCGACCAGCGGAAGGCTGGCGAACAAAAGCAGCGCCGCCAGCCCTCCATCCTTTCCGGAGAATCGCGCGCCGATCAGGTAAATCAGGTAGAGCAGCAAAGGCGTCAGCAGGGTGTTTGCAAACACCCCCTGCAGGGAGCGGTAGCCGACGAGATCGTGAAGCACGCTGAGGACGAAGGGAAAAAAGAACGGGCGCTTGTCGACGTAGGAGTCGAGCAGGACGAAGTCGTCCCCCAACTCGAAGGCGCGGGCCGCCGTTATCGCCTCGCGCGCCTCGTGCATGGTCAGGGCCGTTACCGCCAGCACCGGTTCGTCCATAACGATTTTATAGCCGTCCTCCACGCCGGTGCAGAGCAGGACGGAAACCGCCACGACGATCAAAGCCACCGACACCTGCGGCCGGAGCGGCTCTTTCCTCCTCGCCCTCCCGAGGAGCAACCGCCCGGCGTTGAACAGCAAAAGGACGACCGCGCCAAACAGCAGCCAGTAACCGGTTTCCTTGACGATCCGAATCGAATCCCAGACGCCGAAAGCGAAAAACCCTAGGTAAAGCGCGAGCACAAGGCTGAGCGCCATCATCACGCAAGGCAGTGCCCGGAACTCGACCCCCTTCCAATTCATAGGCCGTCAAAGGTGTAATCCGCCACTTCTCCGTCCGCCCCGGCGGCCCGGTAGTCGGGTGGCAAGCGATCGGGGTGCAGGGCGCGGACGCGGCTCACCTTCATGACGGAGAACGGACGGAAACTTCTTTCCAGAACCGGCTCCAGTTCGAGAACGCCCGGCGGCAGCGCGGAGGCCCGCAGGACGGCACGCCCGTCGACGATTTCGAAATCACGACGCTCGATGAAATAGATCTCGCGGTAAAACCCGGATTCGTGCCGCGCCTTCACCCATTCCAAGTTTTCCAGCAAGAGATAGGGGCGCAACGCGGTCTTGTCCGACAGGGTCCACGCGGTGGACCGCTGGTCGACCACGAGATCCTCCGGACCGACCCGCGGGCCGAACTCCCGGATCAGCCAGTCCATGTCGTTTTGCACGTAGTTCCGCCGACTGAAAAGCTCGCTCGAATTCGCGGGCAGGGTCCAGGCCAGGATTCCGAACACTAAGGCGGCGAGACTCAGCGCGGCCGCCTCCCGGCGCCGTTCCACCCGGCCGACCGCGGCAACGATCGCCAGACAAAGCACCAGGTAAAAGGGCAGCGCCAGGCGCGAAGCGAATATCCGATCCAACTCCCCGTCGTGGTAGCACATGAGGATCACGAAATTCACGAAGACGAAGAAGGCGTAGAGGCCGAAGGCCAAGAGCTGGGACTCGACCCGCCGCCATCGGGCGGGACGGGAAAAGCAAGACACCGCCAAAAGCACCAGCGCGCCGACGCCGAGAAGCGAAACGGCCGGGGAGTTCGCCAGACTCGGACTGAAATTGAAGAAGAAGTAGATCGCTTTCGGTAGGTTGGCGGCCAGATTCCCCAAGCCGAAGGCCGATTCCACCCCGCCGGGTAACTCCCAGAGCGTTTCGGTATTTCGAAACAAGCGGTTCTGGAGGAAATAGCCGGTCAGGAGCGGGGCGGCGAGCAGGGTGGGAAGGGTCAAGAACACCCGCCCCGCCCGCCGCCAACCGATCAGCAGGACGATACCGGTCGGCAGCAAAAACAGCACCGACTCGTAGCGCGAGTAAGCCAGCAGTATCGCCAGCAGCACCAGCATCGCCTCGCCGTCCGGATCGGGCGCCTTCAGGAAACGCCCCGCAAAAAGGATCGTCGTCGCAAGCAGTAACAGATTGAGAAGGTCCATCCCTCCCCCGCTTGCATTCTGTGCGAGCAGCGGAACGCCGGCCAAGGCGAGGACCGCGATCCAAGGACCGGTGCCCGGCAGGAAGGCGCCGCCGAGTCTGCCGACCACCGCGAGCAGGAGGACGGCGGCCGCGGCGTTGAGGACGAAGCCGTTGCCGGCTCGCCAGCCCGTCAGGTCGTGGAGCAGCGATACCGCGAAGGGGTAGGCCCAAGGACGTTTGTCGAGATAGCCCGCGCTCAACTTGAAGTCGCCGTTCGCCCAATAGCCGTGGGTGGCGACGAAGTATTCCCGCTCGAGGTGTAGACTCCGCGCGGAAGAGGCCAGGACGTAGTCGTCCATCGTCACCTTGAAATTGAAGTCGGCATGGACGAACAGAATCCAGCCGCCCGCAAGCACCGGCAGTATCCCGGGCAGGCCGAGGACCCGCCGGACGGAGGCCCCGTGGGTCCGTACAAGCGGAACGGTCCGCCAGAACAGGAGGATGGCGAGGGCGAGCGCCCAAAAGTAGGCCCCGTGCCGAAGTATTCCCTGCGCGATCTGAAGCGGCGTCAGGAATACCGCGCCGACGGAAACCGCGAGAAGGACCGCGCCGGTCGCGAGCCGCCGGCCGCAGCCTTGCGGAAAATAACTGCCGGGCTGGAACTTCATGGCAGGGTCAGGGGCATGAGCTCGAACCACTCCTTCGAAAGATCGACTTCGCCCAAGGGGGCTAGGTCCAAACGGTCGGCTTCGCCCGGAGCGAACTTCACCGCGATGAGTTCGGACAGAACGATCTCGCGGTAGCGGTCGAGCCGGAAGCGTTCGCGTTCTTTAAGCTCGAAGTGCGGCTCCAGGGAAATGTCTTCCACGAAGCGCCGCTCCCCGCCCGTCGGGTCGACCTGCAGGTGGACGAACAAGATACCGCCGAAGGTCCCCAAGCGGTGGTGCAAGGCGAGCTGCGGCTTCGCTCCGAGCGCGTTTCCAATGGAAATCGCGGAAACCTCTTCGACGACCGGGACCAGGCGCTGTTGGGTGACGAACAGGGGGCTCTCCGCCTTTGCTTCCAAGGCTTTCTCCCGAAGCCAGAGCGCCCAGCGGGTGGCCGGATAATGCTCGAGGAAATCGGTCTTGGCGCAAACCGGGCGCGTGAAGGCCACGAAATAAAGCGCGACCAGACCCAGCGCCAGACCCGCAATCGAAGGCTTCCGGCAGATTCGACCGGCCACCCAGGTGACCAAGCCGAGCTGGAAAAGGATGAAGGGGAGGACCAAGCGGCTGGCCGCAAAGTCGTCGATCTCGCCCCAATGGTAGAAGGCCAGCAGTCCCGTATTGACCAGGACCGCCGCCGCGAAGAGCCCGACGGCGGCCGACTCGGCCTTTCGTAGGCCGGCACCCGCTCTCCAGGCGAAAAGCACCGCAGGCGGGAGCGCCGCCAGAAAAAGCGCGCTCAGCAGAAGGCTGTTCGGCTGGGCCGTTCCGAAGTTGAAAAAGTATCCCGCGGCGGCTTCCAGATTCCGCCCCAGGTAATCCGCCGAGAAGGCCGGACCGTCGCCTCCACGCACCTGCCAGTAGTCCGAATTGGCTCGGATCGAGCGGTGCAGGAGCAGCACCGGAGCGAGCAGCAGGGGAACGAGCACTGCCGTCCGGCTGAGAATGACCTTACCCGCTCGCCGCCAGCCCATCAGGACGACGATGCCCGTCGGCAGGACATAGAGCGCCGACTCGTAGCGGGTGTGGGCGAGGAGAACGGCGCCGAGCAACAGCAGATTCAAGGCCGCGGGCGTCGGCTCCCGAAGGTACCGCACCGCCGCCCAGACCGTCGCCAGAACGAGGAACAAATTGAGGTAGTCGAAGCCGGAACCGTTCGCGACCACGGCGAACAGCGGCACCGTCAGCGCGAGCAGAGGCAGGAAAAAAGCCCCCGCCCCGGGCCAAAGAGCCCTTCCCGCCCACATCAGCAAAGCGACGAAGAACGGCGTAAGCAGGGCGTTGAACCAAAGCCCCTGCTGGCTTCGGTAGCCGCTGAAGTCGTGCATCAGGCTGAGCAAAAAAGGGAAGAATCCGGGCCGCTTGTCGAGGTAACCGTCGAAACTGTAGAAGGCGCCGCCCAGTTCGTAACAGCGCTCGGGAACGTAGAGCTCTTTCTCCAAGTGCAGCTGGCGCGAACTCGCGACCAAAAGGGGCTCGTCCATGACCACCTTGTACCCCGGCGGCTGTAGCAGCAGGATGCTAGCGGCCGCCGCCAGTCCGAATGCCATGAAGCGGAGGTCGGTTCTCCGAAGCCTCGCGGACAGGCGCGTTCCCCGAAACCCCCGCTCACGAACGAATTGCCTCAAGCTGGCGGCGAGAAGCACCATCGCCAGAAGCAGGAACCAGTAGGTGCCGTGCCGGACGAGCCAGCGGCCCGCCTCAAGCGGGAGCATGAAGCAGAGCGACACGACCAGCACCGCGGACAATCCGAGAGCAATCGTCGTCCGCTTGCTTGAGTGGAACTCCATAAACAAAAAAAGCCGCCTACATCAGTAGGCGGCTTGAAATGTCTGACAACTGTCTTTTCAGACGAGCTTTAGAACGTGATCGAAGTGGACACGTCGGATCCGATTGCTTCCAGCACGGTGAGGGCGGTCGTGATCGTACCGGTGTAGGTCTCGTCGGCAACGCTCTCGACATTCTTGACGTATCCGTCTTCCGAACCCACCAGATCCTCGCTTTCGACGGTGGTAAGGCCTTCTTCGAGGAAGTACTGGTCAGCACCCGAAGCCAGTTGGCGAAGGTTGTTGACCATAGTCTTCTTCTGGGAAGTTTCGCGCACCTTTTGGAAGGCCGGGATGGCCATGGCGGCGAGGAGGCCGATGATGACGACCACGATCATGATTTCCACAAGGGTGAAACCCTTTTTGCTCTTAGTTTGCATGATGATACTCCTTTAGCTTTTTTATGTATTATATGTGAATACCTGGGAAATAGGTCCCGGGCAGGCTATAAGTGAAGCCGATCAAAGCCATGAGGCCAAGCAAAAAACTTTGGTGTTCAGGGCTTTAACAAGTCCTTTAAAACCGTCGGCATCGCTCATTCGCCGGATTCTTCGGGACGGTAGCTGGCGAATACCATTTTTCCCCCGGAAGTCGGCACCACCGAGTCGACTTCGACCCGCACCTCCGTACCGATCCGGTCCCGCCCGTTGTTGACGACCAGCATCGAGCCGTCGGGCAGGTAGCCGATCGCCTGTCCGGCATCCTTGCCTTGGCGGACCAACTGCGCGGTGACCCAAGTCCCGACCGAGACCTCTTGGTTCAAGGCCTTGATCAGGGAGGCGATATTGAGCCAGACGACGCCGTGAAACTCGGCCATCTTGGCCAGGTTGTAGTCGGTTGTCAGCAGCTTCGCCTTCATCGACTCCGCCAAATAGACCAGTTTCGAATCGACCGCGTCGGCATGAGGCACGTCGCTTTCGTGGATGCGCAGGTCGACATGCTTGATCCGGCGGAGGCGGTTGAGCACCTCGAGTCCCTTGCGGCCCTTTTCCTTCCGCGTCGGATCCGACGAATCCGCGATGCCCTGAAGCTCGCTGAGCACGAACCGCGGGATCAAAAGCGTATGGCCGAACCACTGGCTCTCGCAGATCGCGGCGATCCGCCCGTCGATCAGAGCGCTGGTGTCCACGACCGCAAGGGGCGTCTCCACATTCTGCGAGCTGAAGCGAACATAGGGAATGACCAGATTGAACTCATCCTTTCCGCGCAAGGCCAACACCGTCGCCAGATACATGGAAATGACATACAGCACGAGTTGGCTGAGAAACAGCGTCTGGGCGAGCTCCGGATCGTTCTCCAGCGGCGCGAATAAAGGCGAGGAGGTCAGGAAATAGGCGATCAGGGCGCCCACCGCCAAACCGAAAGTAATGGCGGAAAGCCCCCTCAGCGAAAACCCCTCCAGCAGCATGTCCGTCAGGATGACCAAGGATGCGATGCTCAGGCCGACGAAAAGCACGATCCGAAGATCCCAGTCCTCCACCACATACCAGATCAGCACGCTGCCCAAGACCGCGAGCAGCACGAAGAAGATTCGGAGAATGATGAGGGTTCGTGTCATGAACTCGAAGGGAGCGGTCAAAAGCCGAAGGCACCGAAGGCCCAAGCCAGCACGAAAGGCAGCAAGGCGAAAAAAGCCACCATCCAGTAGATCAGGACCTTCACGCGCGCCGCCCTTTCGCGTATCGCGTCCCTGTCATCGGACCTGTTTTCCGGCATCATCGGATTCGGACTCTGCGGGTTCGCGAGCAGGAAGCAACACGAACCTTACCGTGGACCTACCGCCGGCCCCGCCTTCATCTCCTACCCGACGCCACTACAAAGCGAAAACCCGTCATTCGGTTGCGCTCGGCGCGCGGCGCCTCGCGGACCGGGACGGTGAAAATCGCTTCAAGCCGGTCCTGCATATGCCCCCCGATGTGGCGCGCGTCCTCGTCTTCGAAGCGATCTTCCGACTCCAGCCACTCGCTCACGTTGCCGAGGAGATCGAAGAAGCCGCTGCCCATCGGCTCCTTCGTGGCGACCGGCTGGGCCTGGCCGTCCGCATCGGCGGAACTCCAGACATGATCCTCGAGCACGACATAGCGCAGCCGCCCGAGCGCCTCGCGAAACTCGTTCTCGGTCGGCAGCCGGACCGGCTTGCCGAGGATCCAGGAAAGCCGTTCGCAAAAAGTCTTCGCCTCCAACCAACTGACCGAGTCGACCGGCTTGAGGTCGCCCTCGTTGCGGCTGGGATTGGTCCCCATGATCAAGCTGTAAAGCGCCTGCGGCACCTCGCTGCGCAGCATCCGCCAGTCCGGCTCTCCCGGGATCGGCAGCAGCGCGTCGTAGACGCGGTCCTGAATGTAACCGAGATCGTTTTGCAACAGGTTCAGGTAGCGCACCTTCACCTGGAGGGCCTCGTCGTTGAGCGAACTCCGGGGAAAGGCCTGCTCCATTTGCCGGAGGTCGCGCCGCAGGGCGACGATCACCTCGGCCGCTTCGTAGGTGCGCCTTTCCGAGAGCAATTGATTCAAGAGGTCGTAATTCCGTTCGATCTCGAGCCCCAGACTGTAGCTTTCCGCAGTCTGGCTCTTGCGCCGGTACTCGGCGAATTTTTCGGAAGAGGCGTAGGGGCTCTCCGGGAAGGCCTCGTTCAGCTGCCGTTGCAGGCGCGCGGCCTCGAGGTAGAGGTTGGCCGCTTCGAGGTTTTCTCCCTCGAGCTGACGGGTATCGGCCAGCTCGGCCAGCCGCTCGATCTCCAGATAGCTCTGCCCGGAGCGGATGCCCACCAGTCTGACCTTCAAGTTTTCCAATCGGGAGATGCTCGCCTGGTTCGTCCCCCGGTACTCGCGGTTCAACGTGTCCTGGATCTCAATCGCCCGAAGGAGCAGCTCCTCTGCTTCCGCCCATTCGTGGGCCGCGATCCGCTCGTCCGCACGCTGCACGAGCTCCTCCGCCCGCCTCATCAAAGGCTCGGCCGTAAGGTAGCGGGCCTGGCGCTGCAATCGCGTCGCCCGGCCGATGTTGCGGGAGCTGCTCAAGGGAAAGTTTTCGTCGATCCGCTTCTGCAGCTCGAACGCCTCGCGGAACTTGGCCCGGGCGGCCTCGTAGTCCTCGGCCCGCGCGAGCGCCTCGGCCTCCGCCTCCAAAGCGATACTCCGGTCCCTCAATTCGATCGCGGCAAGGTCCTGGTAGCGCTGGTCCAAGGCCCGCAGACGCGTCTGCGCGTCCGAATCGCCTTGAGGCAAGGCTTCCACGTACTTCCGCTGGAACTCGTAGGCCTCCCGCAACAACTCGAGATCCGCCGGCAGGGCGTCGCGTAGGACCAGAATCTCCTCGAATTGGGCCTCCAGCTCGATACTCCGCTCCGCCAACGCGGCCACCTCCGGAGTCACCTCGAAGGAAAAAGTCCGAGCGCTGTAGTCGACGTCCCTCGGACCAAGCCGGGCGAGAAAATAAAAGCCGCCCAAAACAAACGCGGCGAGCAGGAAGACGAGGAATCCGATGAGGAGGTGCTTTTTCTTCACGATCCGAAAAGGGAGGACGGCGGCGGAGTCGCCCGCAGATGGGCGTGGGGTGGAAATACGGGAACGTCTGCTTAAAGGGCTGCGGGCCTGCGCCCGCAAGTCTAAAGGAGGCGCGCCGGGCCCGCCCTCCGCCTATGAAAAAATAGTGCTAAAGTCATACTGACTAGAAGGTTAAAATAAAAGTCTGGACACCTCCGAAAAAGTTTTTTCCATTTGTTGAATGGAAAATCTTAATTATGAACATCGGCTTTTGCC
>Ga0208623_100065_pt1 | contig 149010 bp, 140 predicted proteins | sample HotLakConsUCCL28_FD_184737 | JGI IMG/M metagenome (GOLD analysis project Ga0208623, IMG submission 184737) | Hypersaline microbial mat communities from Hot Lake, Washington, USA - Hot Lake Consortium UCC-L28 (SPAdes) (version 2) ...
CTTGCCACTGGCCAGCGGTGCGACGGGTACGGGTCGTTCGGGACATGATCTGCTCCTCGTTGAGTTCGGGAGCAGATTACCCAGCCAAATCGGTTTGCGGAAGAACGGTCTAGAATCACCGCTTACGGTAAGAGACTGGTCAAGTCGCCGCGTGTCTACGTTCGTGACAGCGGATTGGTCCATGCATTATTGGGGCTCGCCACATTGCACGATACTCTTGGTCACCCAGTAGCGGGCGCTAGCTGGGAGGGCTTCGCCATCGAGAATCTGCTGGCAGTCGCCCCCCCAAGGACCGACGCAGCATTCTATCGAACCGCAGCAGGTGCAGAAATCGACCTGGTCCTGACTTTTGCCAACGGCCAGCGGTGGGCCGTCGAAATCAAACGCAGCCTCTCCCCCAGCCTGGAGCGTGGTTTCCACCACGCCAGGCAAGACCTGGAACCTGACCAGTCCTGGCTCGTCTATCCGGGCCGTGACCGCTACCCCAGGGCATCCGGCGTGGAAGTGATTAGCCTCTTCGAGCTGATGCAACTCCTGGCTGAACAGTAAGCCACCTACTGCTCATGTGGGAGCGGCCCACTGGTCGCGACGACTCGAGACTGAACCACAAGAGCCGCAATGGCGATCAAAATGGTGGCCGAACCAGCTTTCAGTCACTCAAGCTATTGAATCTCCAGACTCTTTCCGAACAAACCCCGTTCTCAGACCGAAAATACCGGCGATCCGGTCCAGGGTCTCCACCGTTGGGTTGCCCTTGCCGGTTTCGATCTGGCGCAGCGTTTGCAGGCTTATTCCCCGGTGACGGGCGAATTCGGGTTGGTTCAGGCCGCTGATGTGGCGCATTTTTCGCACGGCGGTCGCGATGTCGATGCGGCCGTCGCTCATGTCCGAATGCAACTGCTCGAGCAGACGACGTGCTTCGATGGGGCCGGGGCGGGGCGGGTTGCGGGGCATGATCAGGCCAATCGGCTCAGGGATTCGGCCTGGAACTCGATGCTCTTTGCGCAAGCCGTAACGATGGTCTGATCTGCCCCGTACTCAAGGGCTGTTTCCGCCAGCCCGGCAACGGTGCCGGCGAATCCGGCAAGGGCAACCGACAGTTCATCGGCTTCATCATCGGGCAGATCCAGTGACAGCAGGATCGCTTCCCAGTCACGCAATACCCGACCGCTGGAATTTCTCCAATGCAGGGCTCTGGGAATCAATTCCGGGTCGCGAAACATGGGCGCGAAATCGAACAGCGGTGTCAGCCGGATGCTGCCGTCGAGCCTGCGCTGGACGGCGTGATTGCGGGCGTGATTGTCGGTGTTGCGCAGCGCCTGGTTCAGGATGTCTCGTTTGATGAACTCCACGGTGTCCTGCTGCGGCTCGTACGAATGCTGACGCAGCACGGCCAAGAGCCGGTTGAGGCTGGTTGTCAATCCCAAACCTTGTAGTCCGGCCAGGCTGGCGAGGCTCTCCTGAGCCATGCGCTGGACACCGTCTTCAGTGACCGCGCGGTCGAAACGCGGCAGCTTGAGCCAGCTTTGCTCCAGGGTGATCTTTTCCGGTTCGTAGACGTCGAGTCCGCATGCTGCGGCGGCTTTCAGGTAGCTTGCCTCGTTGATCAGGATCAACCGGTCATCCGGGCTGGTGCCGCGCGGCCCCTTGACCAGCCAGTGCGACCGCGCGTGTTCATCGGGCAGCGCCATATCGGGGTAAAGCAGGCCGTCGGCATCGGCTGCCAGCAGAAACTTCGGCGCCGCGCCCTGAACGCCGGTTGTTCCGGCCGAGAGCATTGCATGAGTCGTCAGGAAGTCGACGGTTTCCTGGTTGCGCTCGGCCAGATCGGCCAGGCGAAAGCCGCGCTGAGATTGGCCGGGCAATGCCTGGCGTTCGACCTGATCGGCGTGAAACTGCACGGCCTGGTCAACGCGCAATGCGCCGATCGGGTTGAAAGCACCGGCCAGGATCAAGGGCAGCGCCAGCCCCTCATGGTCACGCAGGCCCATAAGATCGGCCAGCATTTTACGTCCCGGCCCCTGGGGTACCAGATCGTACAGAAAAGCCGGCATGCGTGGTCGGGATGAATCATGGGTCCGGGCTTCAAGACCAACCGGGAAGGCCAGAGCAATGGGCAGCGGATCACTCTGGCCAAACACATACTCCGGCAGATACTCCACGCGGGCGTGCTCGTCGCCCAGCGGCTCGATGACTGCGGCCGGCAGCCATTCTCCGTCCCGAAAAATCTGGATGATGGGTAGATCGCCCATGCCAACATTCTATATCCATCTACTGCTATAATGAAATAGAAGTGAGTGGGTTTCTATTTAATTATTAAACCGTTCTAATAGCGACTCTTGATGGTCTGATGTGTGAGCGGCCCTCTGGCCGCGATCAATCAAGCCAGCCCCCTTGGCGAAGACACCGCCCCGGGCGCGTTTTGCTGAAAATGAGCCGGTCGCCCGCCAACCGGCTTCACTGTTCCCTTGGTGCGGAGTCGCGAATGAGGCGCGCTCGCGAGCCCTTGTCACAGAAAATTCTTCTTGCGTCGGCGGAACGGGCGCACGGCATCGCTGACGCTCTCAATACAGCCATTCTCAGGGTCGATGGACCAATACTGCCCTAGTTGCGCGTTCCTAAACCACCCCTGATCGAGCGGTTCTCGCCCGTAGTTTGGCTTCCAGGCGCTCGCGATTGTTGCGTTTCTCCTTATCAGGTGCTATTTTTACAAGCAATGAATCGGATTGGGGGGTCTGGCTTTGGCGTACCGAAATGCCTGGCGGGACTCTTTGATTCTCGAAATGCAAACTCGCAAAGGGAAACGGTGATCGAAATGTCGCAATTCGCTTCTGGTGACTTCAGAATTCATCTGTTTGGGGGGCGCAAGTCGCACAGAGCAGGTGCCTGTTTCACGGGCATAGCAATTGGCCTTTTGATGATGGCATGTGTGGGCCAAGTTGCAGTCGCACAGCCGGTCGTCTTTATCGATACCTTTGCGCTATCGGACTCTGCTTCGGCAAGTTCCCCCGGAAATGTTCCAGTCACTGACATAAATGGGGCGGCAGACACCTCCATCTTGGGTGGCTTCCGAGCTTTTTGGGTCGTTAATGAGTTCAGCACGACTTCAAGCACGATCGAAACAACAAGCTCCCCGGCATCGTTGCCCAGCCGCTTAACTTTTACGGTGACTGATGGTACGGGTGGCCAAAGTTTGGTGACTTGGCACGGTGACAACGGTGCACCGACAAGTCCGCCTGTTCCGGCATTCGGTTCTACGGGCAATATTAGCGCAACTAATGGTCTTGTCCTTAACGGTTTAGGTGGCGTTGATTTGACCGAGTGCGCCGAAAGCGGGTTGAGTTTTAGAATTCGAAACTCCGGGTTGGGGGACGCTACGCTAATATTTCGGTTTTATACAGACGCAGAGAATTGGAGCTTTTGGACAAACTCCTATCCGCCCACAGGCACCTTTGTGTCCGAAATTATCTCTTACACATCACCACCGTTTCAGGCGGGAGATGCGTCTGGCAATGGCGCTAACTTCTCCAACATTGGAGCAATTCAGCTGTGGCTGGAGTATCCCCCGGACGTTGATGGTGAAACTGGTGGGATTTTGACTATTGATTCGCCACTGTTGACTTGTGCGATTGATGCGGGTGACGCCAGTCGAACGTATTCAACGCGTCTAACCGATAATGGGCCGCACCATCAAATCACGGGTCCTTGGTTTCCAAATATTGACGACCCGTTAGGAAGCTCGGGCGCTAACGATACGGACCGAGACCTTAACGGGCAACCGTCTCCGGGGGCGAATGGGGATGATGTAGACATTCTGGAGACTATTGGAAATTTCGACGACGAACGGGGAGTTGAGCTGGCCGACTTCACTCCTGTCTCGCCAGCCAGCTCTGTCAGTTGCGATGGTCTAGAAATGCTTTATGATCCGGGGGCGTCCGCTCCCGATCCTGAATTCGAATATTGTGCCGCAGTGCGCGTTGCTAATCCAACCGACTTCGAAGCTCGAGTAGTCGGTTGGGTGGACTTCGACGGCGACGGAAGTTTTGATAATGCTTGTGATGACACGGACGGCGACGTTTCTGACTGTGAGCGCTCCGCAGCAGAGGTGCGACTCGGCACTACGGGATTGGGTAACCTTGGGAGTGCGACCTGTGCAGATGCGGGCGCGCCAGCTGGTACAGTCTTGGGAGGGCCGAACTTTGATTTTTCCGACGGACATGTCGGGCCTGGTTGTGAAGGGATCGTTGTGCTTGTGTGGCGTTATCGGAACGATGATTTTCTGACGACCGAACAAACCACCTCGCGGTTCCGCATCACCACCGACATCGCTAGCGGATTCAACTCAAATCCCACCCCATTTGGATTTCAGAATGACGGTGAGGTGGAGGACCACATCCTCGATCCTGGCCAATTGCCCGTCAGCATCAGCGCCTTCGACTCTCGCGTAACGCGCTCGGGCCTGGAGGTGTCTTGGACGACGGTGTCGGAGACCGAGAACATCGGTTTCTACATCTGGGCCGATACGGGTCGCAGTTTCGAGCTTCTGACCGAGAAGATGATTCCGTCGACCGCCACTGATGCAGTGGGCGTGAACCACTATTCAGTGACACTCAAAAGCCGCGAGGCCCTGGCGGCGAAGTCGCTGTCGATCACGGCGGTGGACGTTCGCGGGGAAGAGGAGATGTACGGCCTGTTCGATGTCGGCAACGCCTATGGTCGTGAAGCCGCTACCGCAGCTATTCCGTGGCAGTCGCTGAATGCGCAGATGGACCAGCGCCTGGCCGTGCTGGGCTACGAGCACAGCGACCAGGGCCTGCGCCGCAATGATGCGGCCTCGCGCCCGGTCGCGGTCGACTTCGCGGTCTCGAGTGAGGGCATGCAGTCGATCAGCTTTGACGATCTGACCGCGGCCGGCCTGGACCTGCGCGGGGTCGACCCGTCGGCGATCGCGGTGACGCTCAAGGGCGAGCCGGTCGCACGCCACATCGTCGGTGCTCCGTCCACGGATGCCTACAGCCGCCGAGGCGCGGTGCAGGCCTCGGTGGGAGGCTCAGGCGCCGAGATCCACTTCTGGGGCAGCATGCCGGGCTACCCGGACGCGCTGTACGTGTCCGAGTACGTCTACCGGGTCTCGGTCGACGCGAGCAAGGCGCTGGCGGCCGGTGAAGTCGAACAGGCCCGCTGGGGGGTGCCGAGCCCGAGCTTTGCGGAATCGATCCTGGTGAACGAGGACAACCGCTATGCTTTCACCGCAGTGTTCGAGGATCCTTGGAACGCGGCGCGTTTGAGCACGCTTGGCTCGAATAAGGAAAGCTACTCCACGAGCTTTAATCTGCCGAGCCGAGTCTCGACCCGAGAGCGCGCCCGGATTGAGGTTGTGCTGGGCGGTGTGACGACATTTGGGGTCGCACCCGATCATCATGTCGAGCTGTTGGTCAACGGCAAGGCCGTCGCCGAGGCCATGTTTGACGGCCAGATCGAGTACCGGCTCCAGGCGGACCTCGAGCCCGGCCTTCTCAAGCGCGGCGAGAATCAGGTAACGGTCCGTTTGCCTGGCGGAACTGAAGCGCCGTTCGATATCGTCGAAGTCGACACTGTCGAAGTCAGTTTCTCGAGCCGCTTGACGGCCGATAATGGTCGGATTCTCATTGAGCGCGGCCAGTCCGCCGAGGCGTTCGAGGTCAGAGCGGTGGCGAACGACGCGCTGGCCTACGCCTACAGTGGAGAACAGCTGCTGTCGCTGCCGGCCGAAGCGATGGGCCGGGGAGTCGTGGTCGTGCCTGCCTCATTGGGTGGCGAAGCGAGTTACTGGGTGTCGGGTCGTGATGCGCTGCATCGTCCGGCCCTTGTCGGGGCGGTGGCCCCGGACAGCGCGCGTCGCCAGGCGGCCGACTTCGTGGTGATCGCCCATCCGGCGTTCCTGCCGGCTACGCCGTACGAGGCGCATCCGCTCAACGACTTCGTCGCGGCCCGCCAGTCCGAAGGCTGGACCGTCCAGGTAGAAGACCTGGCCGATATCCAGCTTCACCACGGCGGCGGCATGGCGCTGCCTGAAGCGGTAACGAACTACCTGCGCGGCGCCTACGCCAACGGCACGAGCCACGTGCTGCTGGTCGGCGGCGACAGCTACGACTACCACGACCGTCTGGGCCTGGGCAGCATCAGCCACATCCCGACGATCTATCGCCCGACCGAGCGAATCCCCCACACGCCCAGCGATGCGCTGCTGGCGGACATTGACGGCGACGGCGTGTCCGATCTGGCGCTGGGTCGCTGGCCGGTACGTTCGATGTCCGACCTGCACTCGGTGGTCTCGAAGACGCTGGACTGGGACGTCACGACCTCCGGACTGCAGAACTCGGTCTGGGTGACCGATACCGATGATCCGAACGTGGCCTCGTTCGAGGGTCAGGGCGAGCGCATGGCGCAGACCCTGGTCGACGGCGGCTGGATCGATGCCAATGTGGATCGCATCCACATGAACGACATCGGCCAGGGCTTCGGCGCGGCCAGCGACGCTCGTGCCGCCTTGTTCGACGCGCTGGCGGATGGTCGGTCGCTGACCGGCTTTGTCGGCCATGGCTCGCCGAGCGCCTGGACCTTCCAGTCGCTGCTGTTCCCGTCGGATGTGGGTGATCTGAACAACGACGGTTACCCGACCCTGATCGGCACGCTGACCTGCTACACCAGCTACTTCGTCTCGCCGCATAACGACACGGTGGCGCATCGGTTCATGAACGGCTACCGCCTGGATGCCAACGGCGAGCCGGTGTTCGGCGCCCCGAACGGCGCGGTGGCAGTGCACGGTGCGGCGACGCTGTCGAACTACCTGCAGAACGAGTACTTCGCCAAGGGCGTGCTTGCCCGTCAGCTCGAAGGTGAGACGCTGGGTTCGGCCGTTCTGGCCACGCGTCAGGAAGCAGCCGAGCGCGGCATCGACGACCTGGTGGTCAACTGGACCCTGCTGGGTGATCCGACCCTGCGGATGGTCGACGAGTAGATCCGAAGCCAAGCTGCCAACTGAAAAGAGCGGCTCCTCCGGGAGCCGCTTTTTTTATGGCCAGTCGCTACGCTCGACCCAATAGCCATTGGTGGGAGCGGCCCTCTGGCCGCGATGACTGGATCGGGAATCCGCGACCAGAGGGTCGCTCCTACGGCGACCGCATCCGCTGCGACCGGAGGCTCACTTTCAGAGCTTGAAACGTAATTCGTCTGGCCCTCCACTGTGACACCCCTCTCGAATCGATTGCAATGTGAGACGGACTTTGCTATTTTCGTGCTCGAAAAGGGGAATTCAGGCTGCTGGTGCGTCGCCGAATCCGGGTCTACGGGTTCGGCGAGCGCCTGCGCGGCCCACCAATTCGAACCGGAATTTCCCTTGATTTGTTTTTGTCGCATCGGTTCCGGCCTGATTCGCCAGGCCGATGCGCTTACGCGCCAGTGATGGCGCTTGATTGAGGGATGTACCAGTGATTGCTGATCGATTGGAATTCGATAACGTTCACCTTTGGAAGGCTAACCCCGCATCACGTTTGTTGCAACGCATTCGCTCGGTCACAGCGTGCATGTGCCTGGTTGGCGTGCCGGGAGTGGCGCTGGGTCAGGTTACGGTCAACTTCGACACCAACAACATACTGATCTCGGAAGTTGAGTACCGAGTCGCTTCTCAGACTCCATGCAATTTCGTCCAGACGGTTGCAGACGGAAGCGACACCGACACAACCCCCTGCGCATCAGACACTTCCGGCAATCCCACTCCGTACGATGTGCCAGTCAACATCGTGAGAATCGTTGGCGGTGGGGAGGAGTTTCTCCCGGCGGTACGGTTCTTGCAGACGCAGAATTTCAACTCCAACGTCGGGGACCCGTCCACTCCTGCGAGCCAAATACGTGTCTTAACTCCAACTCAAGAAATCAACCATGTCACTGGTACGCCCCTGGCGTCAAATCCTGCCTATTTTACCGAGCTGGATAACGTCATCAGTATCCCTGACCTGCGATCCTACTGGGTTCTGGACGGAAGTGGTCTTGGATCTTTGCCGGCAAATTTTACCGACGTGCTCTTCCAGGATCCGATCTTGGTGAGCGATGTCATTGTCATCTCTGAACGAGACGGCAATTCAAACATGCAGCTAACGCCCTTGGACGAGAATGGAGATTTAATTACCGAGGCAGGCGTTCAAACCGTGACCATACAAGACCCCGGAGGACCGGAACGCTTTTACCAATGGCAGACGCTGATTGGTAACCCGGTGGATAGCACCTGCTGCAGCGAAACGCTCACAAGCCCCGGCGGCAGCAACCAACGGCAATGGTTGCTTAAATTCAATGCCAGCCTGTTCGGGAACATATCCACCCCAATTTTCGGCTACCGCATAACAGCACCGACGGGGACCTCAATGGCAGACGGCAAGATCCTCCTCTACCGTGAAGGCCTGGATTTCGGCGACGCACCTGAGGGCTACGGCACGACCATTGTCGAAGATGGGGCGAGGCATAATTCAACGAGACCCGGTCCTGGTATAAACGGGCCCTGGTTGCCCGACTTCGATGGTCCGAGTCCGACCAGCGCCGCAGATAATGATACCGACGAAGAAGCCAATGGTCAGCCGTCGGCCCTGGCTAACGGCGACACCGGCGATGAGCTAGGTGTGGTGTTTCCGAGTTTCGAAACCTTCGCAGGCGGGGGGGTGGTGTCCTGCGACGGCTACGACGTGCCAAATAATCCTGACCAAGGCGAATTCTACTATTGTGCCGCTGTGCGCGTCGCGAACCCAACTGATAGCGCCGCACAGGTTGTTGGCTGGATCGATTTCGACGGCGACGGATCCTTCGAGAACAATTGTTCGACGGATGGCCAAATAAGTGCCGACTGCGAACGCTCTGCAGCCGCCGTTATCTATGGCCAAACAGGGTTAAGAGATTTCACAGGCACTTGCAGTTTACCCGTCGATATTGGGTTGGGCGTTTCATTGGGCGGTTCAGCTTTTACCACCGGCAACGTCCCGCCCCACTGTGAAGGCGTCGTGATCCTCCTTTGGCAGTACGATACAAACGATGTGTTGACGACTGAAGATACCTACGCCCGTGTCCGGATCACTTCGGATCAAGCTAATGGTTTCTTTAGCTCTGCGGGTCCCCTCCCGACCGGCCGGCAGGAAAATGGCGAAGTGGAAGATTACCTGTTGGAAGCCGGCACCCTCCCGGTGAGTATCAGCGCCTTCGATTCACAGGTCACGCGTTCGGGTCTTGAAGTATCGTGGACGACGGTGTCGGAGACCGAGAACATCGGTTTCTACATCTGGGCCGATACGGGTCGCAGTTTCGAGCTTCTGACCGAGAAGATGATTCCGTCGACCGCCACTGATGCAGTGGGCGTGAACCACTATTCAGTGACACTCAAAAGCCGCGAGGCCCTGGCGGCGAAGTCGCTGTCGATCACGGCGGTGGACGTTCGCGGGGAAGAGGAGATGTACGGCCTGTTCGATGTCGGCAACGCCTATGGTCGTGAAGCCGCTACCGCAGCTATTCCGTGGCAGTCGCTGAATGCGCAGATGGACCAGCGCCTGGCCGTGCTGGGCTACGAGCACAGCGACCAGGGCCTGCGCCGCAATGATGCGGCCTCGCGCCCGGTCGCGGTCGACTTCGCGGTCTCGAGTGAGGGCATGCAGTCGATCAGCTTTGACGATCTGACCGCGGCCGGCCTGGACCTGCGCGGGGTCGACCCGTCGGCGATCGCGGTGACGCTCAAGGGCGAGCCGGTCGCACGCCACATCGTCGGTGCTCCGTCCACGGATGCCTACAGCCGCCGAGGCGCGGTGCAGGCCTCGGTGGGAGGCTCAGGCGCCGAGATCCACTTCTGGGGCAGCATGCCGGGCTACCCGGACGCGCTGTACGTGTCCGAGTACGTCTACCGGGTCTCGGTCGACGCGAGCAAGGCGCTGGCGGCCGGTGAAGTCGAACAGGCCCGCTGGGGGGTGCCGAGCCCGAGCTTTGCGGAATCGATCCTGGTGAACGAGGACAACCGCTATGCTTTCACCGCAGTGTTCGAGGATCCTTGGAACGCGGCGCGTTTGAGCACGCTTGGCTCGAATAAGGAAAGCTACTCCACGAGCTTTAATCTGCCGAGCCGAGTCTCGACCCGAGAGCGCGCCCGGATTGAGGTTGTGCTGGGCGGTGTGACGACATTTGGGGTCGCACCCGATCATCATGTCGAGCTGTTGGTCAACGGCAAGGCCGTCGCCGAGGCCATGTTTGACGGCCAGATCGAGTACCGGCTCCAGGCGGACCTCGAGCCCGGCCTTCTCAAGCGCGGCGAGAATCAGGTAACGGTCCGTTTGCCTGGCGGAACTGAAGCGCCGTTCGATATCGTCGAAGTCGACACTGTCGAAGTCAGTTTCTCGAGCCGCTTGACGGCCGATAATGGTCGGATTCTCATTGAGCGCGGCCAGTCCGCCGAGGCGTTCGAGGTCAGAGCGGTGGCGAACGACGCGCTGGCCTACGCCTACAGTGGAGAACAGCTGCTGTCGCTGCCGGCCGAAGCGATGGGCCGGGGAGTCGTGGTCGTGCCTGCCTCATTGGGTGGCGAAGCGAGTTACTGGGTGTCGGGTCGTGATGCGCTGCATCGTCCGGCCCTTGTCGGGGCGGTGGCCCCGGACAGCGCGCGTCGCCAGGCGGCCGACTTCGTGGTGATCGCCCATCCGGCGTTCCTGCCGGCTACGCCGTACGAGGCGCATCCGCTCAACGACTTCGTCGCGGCCCGCCAGTCCGAAGGCTGGACCGTCCAGGTAGAAGACCTGGCCGATATCCAGCTTCACCACGGCGGCGGCATGGCGCTGCCTGAAGCGGTAACGAACTACCTGCGCGGCGCCTACGCCAACGGCACGAGCCACGTGCTGCTGGTCGGCGGCGACAGCTACGACTACCACGACCGTCTGGGCCTGGGCAGCATCAGCCACATCCCGACGATCTATCGCCCGACCGAGCGAATCCCCCACACGCCCAGCGATGCGCTGCTGGCGGACATTGACGGCGACGGCGTGTCCGATCTGGCGCTGGGTCGCTGGCCGGTACGTTCGATGTCCGACCTGCACTCGGTGGTCTCGAAGACGCTGGACTGGGACGTCACGACCTCCGGACTGCAGAACTCGGTCTGGGTGACCGATACCGATGATCCGAACGTGGCCTCGTTCGAGGGTCAGGGCGAGCGCATGGCGCAGACCCTGGTCGACGGCGGCTGGATCGATGCCAATGTGGATCGCATCCACATGAACGACATCGGCCAGGGCTTCGGCGCGGCCAGCGACGCTCGTGCCGCCTTGTTCGACGCGCTGGCGGATGGTCGGTCGCTGACCGGCTTTGTCGGCCATGGCTCGCCGAGCGCCTGGACCTTCCAGTCGCTGCTGTTCCCGTCGGATGTGGGTGATCTGAACAACGACGGTTACCCGACCCTGATCGGCACGCTGACCTGCTACACCAGCTACTTCGTCTCGCCGCATAACGACACGGTGGCGCATCGGTTCATGAACGGCTACCGCCTGGATGCCAACGGCGAGCCGGTGTTCGGCGCCCCGAACGGCGCGGTGGCAGTGCACGGTGCGGCGACGCTGTCGAACTACCTGCAGAACGAGTACTTCGCCAAGGGCGTGCTTGCCCGTCAGCTCGAAGGTGAGACGCTGGGTTCGGCCGTTCTGGCCGCGCGTCAGGAAGCAGCCGAGCGCGGCATCGACGACCTGGTGGTCAACTGGACCCTGCTGGGTGATCCGACCCTGCGGATGGTCGACGAGTAGATCCGAAGCCAAGCTGCCAACTGAAAACAGCGGCTCCTCCGGGAGCCGCTTTTTTTATGCTCGATTAAGTGGTATCCCTGTATCCAGGACACCTGTGGGAGCGGCCCTCTGGCCGCGACAATCTGATCGGGAATTCGCGACCAGAGGGTCGCTCCTGCGGTGCCGGGCACTTGAATGGTCTGATGCGCACTCGAGAGGATCGGTGCACCGGAAATCAGGCAAAAAAAACGGCCCCGAAGGACCGTCCTGTCAATCTGGTACTTACTGGCTAGTAATCGTAGCCCCAGTCCGAATCCATTTCATCCTCCCGAGACACAGAATTCGGGCCAAACGGATTCTCATTAACCGGTCCAGTCCCAGAATCACCCGACCCCGGACTTCCTCCCAGCGTCACGACGGACAGCGCCAGTGCAGACGACTCGGGCTTCTCGTAAGCGCGACGCGCCATGTGCTCGGCGTCCTGATCATGTTGGCGATCCATTCCTGACATTGACTCGTCCCTTTTGGCTTCGGTGCATATCTGTCGGCCAGCAGTCAAAGCCGCTACTGACCGCGGATGGAATTACAAGGCGAGAATAGCATCACACCTGTCGACGGTCAAGCGTTCCGCGCTTTGCCCGACCCGTCTTCGAACCCGCTCAGAAGCCCCAGCCGACCGACCTCCCGGCAGGGGTCGTCGACCAGTGCCGAGCCCGGGATGAGCCGGGATTTTTCTAGATGTCGCATCGCCTGGTTGCTGGCCGCGAGGAGGCGTGAACGCTCGATCGGTAGCGCCGCGCTGAACAGCAGTGGCATGCTCGACTGGATCAGCGCGGCCATGGCGTTGTGCGCCGTCAGCGGCTCGACCCGGGTGCTCTGGTCGCGCGCGCCATGCGGTCTGGTCAGTTCGAACAGGCGGGTCACCGTTGCCCGATTCGGAAATCGGTCGTCCCTCCGCGGCAATCGGAGCGTGACCTTCGGTCGCTCGTGATGGTTCCTGAAGGCGAGACCGGGCAAACGCGCCAGCACGCGATCGCTGGCCCACCCCCGGCGGAGCATGATGAAGCGTCGCAATCGTTCGACGATCAGCCCGTCCTGGCTCGCCTGGGCCAGTAGCCAGTCGTCGGAGACCACGCGACAGCCGGCGATCAGAGCGGCGGCCGTCAGCGTCGACTTGCCCGTGCCTGTGCCGCCAATGGCCAGGACGCCGCCCTGGTCGGTCACGAAAGCGGCACCGTGAACGGGCAGCAGTCCGATCCGTGCCCACTGGTGGGCGAAACACAGATAAAGAGCTGATGGCAGCAAGGCCTCGGAATCCACATGATCGGCCCTGACGTTGAGCTCACTCGTCCCGCCGGAGACGAGACGCACCTGGCCGTCGGTCAGATCCCGCTCAACCGCTGAAGTGCGCCCGTCGACGAAATCGCTTCGATCGCCAAGCAGTTCGATTTTCAACGGACTGCGATCGATAAGGCGATGCCAGGGCCAGGAAGCGCCGCGCTCGAACAAGCGAGCTCTGAGCTCGGGTGCGGTGAGCCCTTCGATGCGAATGGCCGCGTCGAAGACGTCGGATACGAGCCGACAGCTCGGACCGCCCGAGCCGCGCTCTTCAAGAACTCTCACCTCAATTGACCGGCTACGGTTTCGATGAAGTCGTGCACGTCCCTGCAGGCCTCCTCCCGGTCGACCTCGAACACAGCCGTCACGACGCGGGCTATCGCGTCGATATTCCGAGCACCATCGGCGATCGCCTGGACGATGGTGATGCCGGTCGCGTTCATCGTCAGGAGTTGTTCATCGTCCACGTCCAGCACGACGCCGCTGCCGTCGTCGAGCGGATTGATGGTCAGGCGCTTCTTGTCGAGTGCCTGGGCGATGGCTTCGAGTCCGGGGGTTTCGTTCATGATCACGATTTTAGCCCGCATTGGGTAGCAGCTGGCGGGTTGCCGGATCGGGTGCTTTCAGCGTTAGCGCCGACGCGCTGGCGCGCTTCAGTCCTGTCATCCTGGGGGTTGAAATCTGTCATCCCGGACTTGATCCGGGATCTGCGACGTTGCATTGGCGGTCCCGCGGGCAACAGGCACTGTGCCGTTATCGCCCTGGAGATCCCGGCTCTCCGCTGCGCTCCGGCCGGGATGACAGATAGGAGAGTGGCCGGGATGACAGATGGGACAGTGGCCGGGATGACAGATGGGACAGTGGCCGAGGTCATAGAAAGGATCGCGGCGGGGAGGGCGCCTTTTTCTGATTGTCATCCCGGACTTGATCCGGGATCTCAGAAATGAGGTCATCTTCGAGCCTTGTCGAAGGCGTCTGGCTGGAGATCCCGGCTCTCCGCTGCGCTCCGGCCGGGATGACAGGCAGGAGAGTGGTCGGATGACAGATAGGAGAGTGGACGAGGTGATAGAAAGGATCGCGGCGGGGAGGGAGCATTCTTCTGATTGTCATCCCGGACTTGATCCGGGATCTCAGAAATGAGGTCATCTTTGAGACTTGTCGAAGGCGTCTAGCTGGAGATCCCGGCTCTCCGCTGTGCTGCGGCCGGGATGACATTTGCGGTAATGGCCGGTATGACAGTTGAGGCAATGAGGACTTGAGATTTATAGCGATGCGCGGCGTCTACCGTTGCTGCGGTCAACGCGCTCTTCAGCGCGTCCAGCGCCCGGCCGGCACGTGATCCTGGCTGATGACCCGGAACCGTTCGACGATTTCTTCGGACTCATCGACGGGTTGGTCATCGAGCTCGACCCAGGCATGGGAAGCGATGCCCTCTGCGGTGCGCCGTACGCCGATCACGATCCGTGCATCCAGATGGGACTTGCGCATCCACCAGCGCAGGGCCAATGCGCGGGCAAGGCAATGGGCGCCGGGGATGAATCGGCTGACTCGGCGAAGCGCCAGCGCGCGACGCTGCCAGGGTGCCAGCGTCGACCGGGCTGCAGTTCCCGATCTGGCCATGGTGCCAGCGCGCGGGGCACCGTTCGAGCCCCCGAATCGGTCTCGGGTCCACGCAATGCCTCGAAGCAGGCTCAGGCGGATGATCGTCAGCCGCCACAGGGCCGGGAACAAGTCAAGCAGCTCCTGGATCGACAGGGCGGCGAGGCGGCGAATCATTTTCCGATGCCGCTCCAGTGGCGGGTCCACAGAGCATGTCCGACGCATTGGGTGACCAGCACCTCTCTGGGGTGCTCGTCCTCGGACAGGATCGTCTCGATGATTTCGGGCTGCACGAAGCGCTGCCAGTCGGTCTCTTGCTCGAAGAGCAGTTCCCGGATGTCCTTCCTATGGGCTCGGAGCCCTGCCCGAAAAAAAGAATACAGCAGACCGGTGCGCCGTTTCTTTCTCAGCGCATCCGGGATGAGTCCCCTGCTCGCCTGACGCATGATCCACTTGTCCCAGCCATTTCGGTGGCTGTAGCCGAAAGGAGCGTTCAGCATGAAGCGAAGCAGGGCTTCATCGTGAAACGGGTCGCGTCGATCGACGCCGAAGCGATTGGGCATTTCGCTTTCATGCGCCCGGCCGAAGGCCATTCGCGAGCCGACCAGTTGCCAGGCGTAGTCGGGAAACGCTGATTTCTCCAGTTCGGGCGGCCACGGCCGGACTGCCGTGTATTCCCGGGCGGCAGCGCGAGTCATCCAGCCCGGCGCCTGCCCTTCCTTTCGAAAAGGCCGGACGATCCGCCCGAGCGGGTGGCGAAACGCCGGATCCGACAGGATCATTCGGATTCCGCCCGCTCGCCAGGCTCGAAGCAGGTCGTTCCAGATGGGCCGCCAGCGACGTCGCTTCAGACGATCGATGTTCAGCAGGCCGAGCGGCGGATAGAGCTGGTCGCCGGCGTTGCCGTTCAGGACCACGCGGCAGCCATGGCCGGCAGCCCGTCGGTAGCATTCGTTGACCAGGCGCCGAAACCCGTTGAATGCGGGCAGGTCGGGGCTGACGACGCTGTCGTCTGTCCGACTGAACGGGAGCAGGGCACTGCCGTCGAAAAGATCGATCGGCTCGGACAGGCCCTCGGCCGCGGTGCGGATCCATTCGCCCTCATCGGCGTCCGGGAATTCGGGTAATTGCCAGCTACAGACGTGAAGCCGACGACCGGCGCTGGTCAGTTCGCGATCGGCGATTGCCGCCATCGGACCTGAATCCAGGCCACCGGACAGCATGCAGGCGACCGGTCCTTCGGGTGGGAGAGTCGTCCGTACGGCCTGTTCGAGCAGTTCGCGGAAGCGCGCGATGCAATCGCCCGGATGGCGGTAGTCGAAGTCGCTCGTCAGGTCCAGTGTCTGGCGCTCGGATTCGACCTTTCCGCCGGCGAGCGTCAACCGCTCGCCCGGCATGACCTCAGCGACAGTGGCAAACGCGCTTCGGCCCGGGGGTGGTGCGGTGCCGAGCGCGAAATGTCCGATCAGAAAAGCGCGGTCCGGTTCGAAGGATTGCCGGGTCAGGCGCAGGGCCCATGCGCTGCGGGTCGCCAGCACGACATCCTGGCCGTCACCGCTGCAGTGGAGCGTGCGGCCGCCCATCCGATCGCGCGTGGCCACGACCCGGCCGTCGTCGCAATGACCGGCGGCGAGGGCGAAATTGCCGATCAGTCGGTCAAGGGCTTGCGGGCCCCGATCCTGCATCAGCGCGGCGATCAGGCCGGCCGGGTCGGTCTTGCCGGATTCCGCCGGCAGCCGAACTTCCCTGGCCAGTTCATCGCCGTTGGCCAGATAGCCGTCGAAGACGACCCGCCAGCGCGGGCTCTCCGGAGACGCCCCGGGAGGTGAACCCAGCTGTGACATGGCATCGGTCGCGATCAGCCAGCCGGGATGGTCCTGCGCCGTCTGCACCGTGCCGAAACCGGTCTGGAGCAGCAGGTCGCTGCCAGCCAGCTCGGTCATCCATCGCCCGGTGGCTAGGGCAAACGCCATGGCAGTTCAGTTGCGTGAGAAGTCGTCAATGGTAGCTGTGGCGGGGTGGGGTGACAACGGTTTGCGCTCGGTGCGGTAGGAGCGACCCTATGGTCGCGAATCGGAGGCCGAGTCATTCGCGGCCGGAGGGCCGCTCCCACAGGGGCTGGGGCGGTAGGAGCGACCCTCTGGTCGCGAGATCGAAGCTGAGTCATTCGCGGCCGGAGGGCCGCTCCCACAGGGGCTGGGGCGGTAGGAGCGACCCTCTGGTCGCGAGATCGAAGCTGAGTCATTCGCGGCCGGAGGGCCGCTCCCACAGGGGCTGGGCGCGGTAGGAGCGACCCTCTGGTCGCGAGCTCGAAGCTGAGTCATTCGCGGCCGGAGGGCCGCTCCCACAGGGGCTGGGGCGGTAGGAGCGACCCTCTGGTCGCGAGATCGAAGCTGAGTCATTCGCGGTCGGAGGGCCGCTTCCACCTGGGCGAGCCGGGTTCAGGACGGCACGGCGGTCTGGAATGGTTTGACGATGATGAGCGCATCGATCTGCTGGCCATGCTGCAGGTTGTCTGAAACTCGATGTCGTCATTCACGTTCGTACTGACGAAATGCCTGTCGCTCGTGTACTTGATCGCGAACGGGTAAGGGGGTTTCGGCCTGATTCAGACGCTTTGGAGAGCGCGCCATGAAATCGTTGAGCGCTTGCTCGTGGCGGACTTGTGCGAGTCGGCGTTGCTCCAGCATTTCGCCCAGCATCCGGGAAAGACTCGTGCCGGCCTTGGCCGCTTCGACCTTGGCCCAGTGGGCGGTTTCTTCATCCAGTGTGATCGTGACGCTCTTCATGACATGATTCTATTGCTGCAGGGATTCTGTGTCGAATAAACGACCCAACAGCGGTTTGTTTCGCGCGCCTATACTTGAGAAGCAAAATAACGAGGGACTGGATGGTTTTGTTGATTCTCGTTGCGCTTGTCGGCCTGGGCGTCCTGGCGCTCGGCTGGTGGCTGTCCCGGCCGATGCAGTGGTTCTGGCGCTGGACCTACCGTGTCTGGATGCTGGTCATGGTGGTCGGTCTGAGCCTGCCCTGGGCCGCGATCGACTGGATTCGCGATAACTTGAGCCTGCTGATTCCGCTGGCGCGCGAAGTGACCGACGCGCCCGGGATCAACATCTGGGCGCATTTTCTGCTCTTCTCGATCGTCTCGGGCCTGTTGTTCTGGTTCCGCCGCGACCTGTCACGCCGGCTTCTTCTGGCCATAATGATCGGACTGGCCTTCGTGATGGAGGCCGTCCAGCTTCTGGTCAATGACCGCTATGCGTCGTGGATGGACGTTGGCGTCAATCTGGTCGGCGTTGCGGTCGGCGCCGGGATTGGGCTTCTGGGTCGATGGATCGATCGGCCCGGCGCGCGCCCGGATGATCGATGAGCTGCGTGCCAGAGCCGCCGGAACTCGACAGGGCAGACCCAGCGGTCGGGAAGCGAAGTCCGGGAATTCGCGGCCGGAGGGCCGCTCCCACAGGATGGGTCCGGCTATGTGGGGTGGGAGCGACCCTCTGGTCGCGAATCTGAATCCGGGCCATCGCGGCCGGAGGGCCGCTCCCACAGGGTAAGCCCGGCTGGTTGGAGTGGGAGCGACCCTCTGGTCGCGAATCTGAATCCGGGCTATCGCGACCGGAGGGCCGCTGCCACGGGGTCGCGATGATTTCAGTCGTTCAGCCCGGACAGGGAAGCGTGCATGGGTTGGGTTCGATCGGGATGGAACCACCAGGCATCCCAGTGGGGATAGTCCTTGATATCCTCGACAATCCCGGCGCGAACCGGGTTTTCTATGGTGTAGCGGGCCAGCTGGCGCAAGTTTTCGGTTTGACGCACGGCATGGTCGTGGTAGCCACTTTGCCAGACATTCCGGCCCTGGATTCTGCGCCGTTGATTGATCTCCCGGGCGGTGTAGGTCTTCATCGATCGCACCAGCGCTGCCAGCTTGAGCGACTCCCCGAGTTGAACAAGCCAATGGAGGTGGTCGGGCATCACTACATAGCACCATGTCTGCGCTTTACCGCTTACATGGTAATGGCGCATGGCGTTTATCACGGTTCTCGCCGCTCGGACGTTCCGGAAAATCGGCGTTCGCTGGTGAGTGACCGTTGTCACCAGATAGATCTGCCCCGGCTGGGAAAAGCGCCCGTAGCGCAGGGCCTTGCTGCCAGGAGAGTCTGACATCTGTTCTTGATGCGATGGCTCTTGTCTGAAAATACTCGTTGGCTTATCGGGTAGCAAGAGCGTGGATGCTCCGCAGGGGAATCGATGTCAGGAAATTCGCGGCCGGAGGGCCGCTCCTACAAGGCTGGTCTGGCTGGGCACGGTGGGAGCGACCCTCTGGTCGCGAATCTGAGTCCGGGAAATCGCGGCCGGAGGGCCGCTCCCACAGGATGGGTCCGGCTATGTGGGGTGGGAGCGACCCTCTGGTCGCGAATCTGAATCTGAGGCATCGCGGCCGGAGGGCCGCTCCCACAGGGCCGCTCCCACAGGGTCGTTGCCACAGGGCAGCTCCTGCTGGGGTGGGGCTTCAACACTCCCTGGGGATGATCCGGGTCATGTCGCGCTCGATCGGCTCGAACTGCGGAAGGATGGAATCGAATTCGACGCGGATATCGTTGCAGGTGTCGGTGTCGAGGTTGATCGTGGTCGTGCCGAACGGGATGCGCTGGATGTCGGCCGGGTCGAACGCCGCGCCCCACTGGCCGCCTTGGGTGATCACGGTGTCTTCGAAGACGATCTGGCTGCCGAGGCGCTGGCCGGTCGCGATCATCCAGACCTGTTCGCCCTCGAGGTAGGTGTACCAGGTCATGATCCAGGTGCTGCCGTCGGCTTCGCGCGCGAGTTGAATGCCCTCGCCGTCGGCGCCTTCGACGAAGTAGTTGCCGGCGCGATCACGGTTGATCTGGTTGACGGCGCGCTCGTTGCAGTCGGTCGGGACGATCCGGGTCATCTGGCTCGTGAACGGCGACAGGCCCTGGTTCTCCGGCAGCAGCTCGAAACGCGCGTTGTTGCAGTCGATGAGATTCATCACGATGCGCCCCCAGATCTCGCGCTCCACGTCGTCCGGGTCGAAATCACTGCCGTAGTCGGCGCCGGCGGTGACGGTCATCTCGTTGAATTCGAAGCGATCGCCGCGGTAGACCCCGTTGCCGATCAGCCAGAACGGCTCGCCGTCGCGATACAGATAGCAGGTCAGAACCGGGATCTCCTGGCCCTGTTCCATGGTCAGCTGGCAGCCTTCGCCGCTGCGCGCGGGATTGAACCAGTTGCCGCTGAACTCGGCCAGTTTGCCTTCATTGGTCGGCCAGCCCAGGTCGATCAGCAGCTCGGGCACGAAATCGACGCCGCCGGCGAAGGCCGTATTGATCAGGGTCGGGTTCATGACCGAGCGCGGGAACATGCTGTCGGCGAAATGGGAAGTATTGCTGCCCTGGTTTTCGGTCGACGCCTGCAGATTCACGAAGCCCTGATTGGTGCCGCGCGCCGGCAGATCGCTGCGGAACCCGAGTTCCACCGACTCGGCGGGCAGCAGGCCGAGCAGCAGATCTCCAGTGGCCTCGGAGACCGACCATAAAGGAATCGGCAGGTTGCGATCCAGTGCCATCGCGCTGTCGCGTGCGATGTTGTTGTCGTCGGTGGCCGGCCGGTTGTCGGCGATGACGATCGCGACGGCGCCCGCGTCGAAGACGTTCTGCCACTTACTGGCGAAGGTGCATTCTCCGCGTTTGACCAGGACGACGGCACCGGCCGCCTCGGCCGCGTTGTCGAGCGGCTGGCAGGCCAGCGCGCCCTGCCATGGACCGCCCGGATCGGGGTTCGGCCCGGGCCCGTCGGCCAGCACCAGCGGCGCGGTCAGCCCGCCCGGGTCGAGAAACGGCGCGAAGCCGTGCATGAACGCGTCGAACTCGACGCCGCCGGACCCGATCCGGATGACGCTGGGCGGCAGCAGGAACTCCGCGGCTTTCCGGTTGGTGTTTTCTCCGGTGAAGACCAGAGCCGGGCCCGAGGTCGAGCTGGCCTGACGCTGGATGCTGGTCATTTCGCGCCAGGATCGGTCGAGCGCGGTCGAAAAGATGAACCGGGACATGCGGTCGGGGCGATCGCCCAAAAAGCTGAAATCCTGGCGACTGGTCCAGCTCTGGAAACCCAGTGCATGACCTATCTCATGCACGGCCAGGACCAGAAACGAAGCCAAATTCGAAGGCGGAACAGTCTCTGGATCAAGTCCATACCAGAACCCCTCCGTCCCTGCAGCGCAGTCGCCCTCGTCGACCCGGAAATTGAACTCGGCCCGCATTTCCGCAAACCTTCCCGAGCCAGGAAATCCTCTTAGGGCAACGGCGAGCGACGAGGGGAAGTCGATCCCGGCTTCAGGCGCGCCGGGAAAATCTGCATCGGCGTAAATGCTGCCGGCCTGCCCCAGGGTCGTGCGTTCGCCGCAGCCCAGGTCGTCGAAGCTGACTTCCATACGAACGATGCCGTTGCTGTCCAGTCGGGTGGTCCAGATATCGACCGCGCGCTCGAGCGCAGCGCGCCTCTGCTCGCCGAGGGTCTGGCCCGGATTGCCCGGCGCGGGGCTGGCGGCGCTGTTGTCGTTGAAGCCGAAGTTCGCGTCGTCGAGGTAGATGATCTCGATGATCTGGCCCGAAACAGGGGCGCTTGCGGTGGTGGCGAGCAGGGCGATGGCGGCCAGCCGGAGTGCGAACGGGCGACTCATCGGGCAACTTTCCGTTCGCCGGCGGGCCGGCGGAAGTCGGGGAGGGTGCGACCGAGCCGCTCGGCGATGGTCACACAATGAAAGCGGGGCTGCCCATCGGCACCGATGCTGACCTGGGTCGCGCGACCCGCCGCCCAGAAAAGCGACGTTTCGGCGCCAGCGCCCGACCCATCGGCCTTCGGCGTTGCATTGCGGATGTTATGGGCCAGGCGCTGCTGGCGTTCCACCACGTAGGCCTCGGCCGCGTTGCGCGGTTCGCGCCGCAAGCGCGCCGAGCCCGGTTCGAGATATTCGTGCATGCGGTCTTCGGCCGCGCGCAGCTCGGTCGGGTCGAGTCTTTCGAACGCTTCTCGATCGAAGGCCAGCGCCGGGGTGCCGGCGAGCAGGGCAAGGAGCAGGGCCGCCACCAGGCGCGGGCGATGGATCGGTGGATGCATCGGGGTTGCCATCATCGGTAATTTTTCCGGGATTCATTGTAGAAGAGCGATGTCATGCTGTCACATTGCAGCTCGCTGCATCCGGTGGAACCGCTGCGCGCTCCTGGAACGGGTATCATCCTCCGCTTCGCCGCAGACCCTGATCCATTATGGGCGGTTCCGCCTCGCTGTCGTCGCAAGTACTGGCCACGATCGATGCCGGGCGGCTCACCCGGGCGCGAGCGCTGGTGGAGGGCGGGGCGGTTCGTTCTTTTCGACAGGGCGCGCTCGATGATCTTGTGCTGCTGGCCGGGTGCATCCGTGGCGAGGATGACGCCCAGTGGCGCGCTCATGCCGTTGTTGACGAGAAGGGAGTCAGCGGCGACTGTACCTGCCCGGACGGACGCGACTGCGAGCACGTTGCCGCGCTGGCTCTGGTCGGCGTCGAGGGGCCCGCACTCCGGTCGGACCCGGCGGCCTCGGACGGCGGCGATCCGCCGTCTGATCCTGGCCGGCGCGCGCCGCAGGCGGCAGCTCTCGAGTATTCTCCAGCGGCTGCCGACCGCAATGACGAGCGGCACATGGCCTACCTGCTTCGCGTTTCCGACGACGGCAGTGAGCTGAGCGTGTGTCCGTCCCGGGTGGCGCGCGGGCGCTGCGGGCGCTCAAAGGTTTCGACGCCATTTGCGCTGAGTCGCCTCGGCGAGCAGCACCAGCCTGACTACATCCGCGATTCAGACCTGGCCATTCTGCATGCCTTGAGCGACCTTGCCCTGCAGGCGATCGACCTGGTCTGGTACCCGCTCGGTGCGCGCAGTTCGGACCTGCTGCGCGAGATCATCGCCACCGGCCGTTGCCACTGGGAAAGCGCGCGCGGCACGGTGCTCGCACTCGACGAGCCGCTGCCGGCGCGCCTGCAATGGGTAGTGCTGCCCAGCGGCTCTCAACGCCTGGAAATGATCGCCGATGACGATGTCGACAGCGTGACCTTGCCGCTGCTGCCACCGTGGCGCATCGACCCGGCCAGCGGCCGCTGCCGACCCCTGGTCACTCCCGCCGACGAGGGACTGGTCGCCGATTTGCTGGCCGCCGGCCCGGTTGCGCCGGATGCCATCGGCGCACTGGGTCGGCACCTGCGCAATGCCCCCGAATCCATTCCCCGTCCGCGCGAGCTGGCGGTCGAGTCTCGGGCCCCCGAGCGACCGCAGCCGCGGCTGGACCTGCGTCTCGTGGAAATCTCCGAAGGCAAACGCCTGGCGACCACCCCGACCGCTGCCCTGGTGTTCGCCTACGGTGAGGTCGAGCTGACCTGGGACAGCGAGGACGCGGCCCGTCTGGTCGGGCAGGATCGGGTCGTCAGGGTCGTGCGAGACAGCGCCTTCGAAGACGCGTGCATCGAGCGATTGAAGGAATACGGCCTGGTCGCGCTGCAGGCGACCGGCGGGCGCGACTACCGGCCCGGCGAGGGCGGCTTGTGGGTGGCTCGGCAGACCGCGCGCACGGCTCAGACCTGGCTCGATGTTCAGCAGCGTTTCGAGCGTCTGCGCGCCGAGGGCTGGCGGATCGACGTCGACGCGAGTTTCGCCCCGATTCTGATGGTGCCGGACGACTGGTACGGTGACTTGAAGGCCGACGCTGACTCGACCGATGGCTTCGAGCTCGATTTCGGCGTCGTCTCGGAGGGTCGACGCTGGTCGCTGCTGCCCGCGCTGCTGGACTGGCTCGATGGCACCCCCGAAGGTGTCTTGCGCCTGCTGCTCTCGGAGCGGCCGATGGAAGGCCAGGTCGCCCTGGCCCTCGACGAGCGTCGCGTGGTCCTCATGCCGATGGCACTGCTGGCGGTGACCCTGGGCAGCCTGACCGATCTGTTCGAGACCCGAGCGTGCCTGCACGGCGGACGGGTCCGTTTGCCGCGCGGGCGTCTGCCCGAGCTGGCCGAGGCTGAAGGCGTCTGGCGCTTTGACGGTGACCCGGCACTGATCGAACTGACCCGCCGCCTGCGTGAGTTCAAGCGGATCGAGCCGTGCCCCGAGCCGGCGGGCTTCAAGGCCGAGCTGCGCGACTACCAGCGCCTCGGCCTGGGCTGGCTGCAATTCTTGCGCGAGTTCGGCTTTGGCGGCATCCTGGCCGACGACATGGGGCTGGGCAAGACCATCCAGGCATTGGCCCATGTCCTGGCGGAAAAGCGCGCCGGCCGCCTGGTCCATCCGTGCCTGGTGGTCGCCCCGACCAGCCTGATGTTCAACTGGCGCGCCGAAGCGCATCGCTTCGCGCCCGATTTGCGTGTGCTGCTGCTGCACGGACCGGAACGCAAGGGCCAGTTCCAGTGGATCGGTGAAAGCGATCTGGTCCTGACCACCTACGCCCTGGTCGCGCGCGACGTCGAGCTGCTGGGGCGCGAGCGCTTCGAGCTGCTTATCCTCGACGAGGCGCAGGCGATCAAGAACCCGCGCGCCAGGGCCGGCGTCGCGGTGCGGGCGCTGGACGCGCGCCGGCGCCTGTGCCTGACCGGCACGCCGCTGGAAAACCACGTCGGCGACGTGTGGAGCCTGTTCGACTTTCTCATGCCCGGTCTGCTCGGTACCCGGACCGTGTTCCGGCGCTTGTTCCAGAATCCGATCGAACGCCACGGCGACGAGGAGCGCCGAGCGGTCCTGGCCCGGCGCATCAAACCGTTTTTCCTGCGCCGGACCAAGGCCGAGGTGGCGCCGGAGTTGCCGCCCAAGACCGACATGCTGCGCGTCGTCGCCCTCGGCGAGCGCCAGCGCAAGCTCTACGAGCGCGTGCGCGTGGCGATGCACGAAAAAGTGCGCCGGGCGCTCGCCCGCCAGGGCGCCGAGCGCAGCCAGGTTCTGGTTCTGGATGCGCTGCTGCGCCTGCGCCAGATCTGCTGCCACCCGCAACTGGCCCGCACCATCGACGGGGTCGACAACGTGGGATCCGCCAAGCTCGACCTGCTCATGGAGTTGTTGCCCGAGATGCTCGAGGAAGGCCGCCGGGTGCTGGTCTTTTCCCAGTTCGTCGGCATGCTCAAGCTGATCGAGCGTGAAATTCTGGCGCGCGATCTGGCCTACACCATGCTCACCGGCAAGACGCGCAACCGGCAGAGGGTCGTGGAGCTGTTCCAGACCGGCCGCGTGCCGCTGTTTCTGATCAGCCTCAAGGCCGGCGGGGTCGGTCTTAACCTGACCGCTGCCGATACGGTCATTCACTATGACCCCTGGTGGAATCCCGCGGTCGAGGACCAGGCCACCGACCGGGCTCACCGTATCGGCCAGGACCAGAAGGTGTTCGTCTACAAGCTGCTGACCGAAAACACCGTCGAGCAACGGGTGTTCGAGCTGCAGCAGGCCAAGCGCGGGCTGATCGAGGGGCTGCTGGGCGGCGGCGGAGCGGCGGCTCTGACGCCGGATGTCATCGACGAATTGTTCCGGCCAATCGAGTGATGGTGTTGTCGGCGTGACACCGGACCGGATCCAGGGCGCGGTTGACCGTCTGATCGCCCGCGATGGCTGCTACCGGCCGGAGGCCTTGCTGCGCCTGACGCTGCGCCTGGTGCCCGAATCTCGTGAGGCCGGCAGCGCAGACGGGTCCGGGTTTCTGGAAGATGCCTTGTACGGTGACCCGGACCGGGTGGTCGATATGTTGCGGCTGGCGGCCGCCTGGGCCGAACAGCTCGGGCTGCGTGCCGAGGTCGAGGAGCCGGGCGGAAAGGACCCGCGCTGGTTTCGCAACCCGGTCAGCGACCGCCTGGTGCGAACGGTCTGGCAGCGCGCGGCAGCACAACCGCAGGCCGACCTGTTCTTTGACAACCGCTTCGCCGTGGCCCGCGGCAATCTGGCCCGGGCTCTGGTCGAGGCCCGCGCCGATCAGGCCGAAGAGTGCCTGGCCGAGATGGCCCGCGCCGGCGGAGACCCGCAGGCCCAGGCCGATGCCGAACACCTGGTGGGTGCCCTGGCCTGGCTGGATGAACCGGTCACCGATGCCGCCCTTTCGCGCTCGACCGTCGAGCGCGAACTCGCCCCGCGAGCGCAGCGCTTCCTGGGACGGCGCGAGGCGGCCGTCTTCCTGGGCCGGCTGTGGCGCTGGCTGGTCGAGGCCCAGGACCCGTCAGACTTCGATCCGGCCCGCCCGGATGATCATCCCAGTTACCTGCTCGCCCGCCTCGACGACCATGCCGGCGTGATCGACGCGGTGCATGCCGTCGGGGATCATCTCGATCATCCCACGCTGGTCGAGCGCCTGGTCGATGCCGGCCTGAACGGCGAGCGGCGCGACACCGGGCTGGCCGCCTTGTGCCAGTTGTGCTGGCGCCATCCCGAACGGGCCGAAGCGTGGCTGGATGCCTGTCGCGACGACGAACTGGTGCGGCGGGTGGAACGGTTCTGGGACCTCGAGCCGCCGCTGGCGATCGGCCTGTTTCCGGCGTGGCTGGTTTCGGCGTCCTATCCCCTTCCAGACCTTGCCGCCGAAGCGATCCCGCCCGGCGACGACGGCGAAGCCATGCTGCGCTTCCGCGCCCTGCGCCGGCAACCCGGTGATCGCGACCATCGACAATGGCTGCAGCAGCACTGTCCGGACCTGCTCCGCCACTGGCTGACTTGAGCAGAGAGTGATGGTTTGGATTGATGTTGCGGCAGCGACCCTCTGGTCGCGATAGAAGGTTGGGTTCATCGCGGCTGGAGGGCCGCTCCCACCGAGGGATCCGGTGGTCCGAAAACTGGTCGGGGTGAGAGGATTTGAACCTCCGGCCCCTGCCTCCCGAAGACAGTGCTCTACCAGGCTGAGCTACACCCCGACGAAGCCTGCGATTATAGCGAGAACTGACGCAGAAGGGCAAGGTCGCGTCACTATTCCGGCACCGTTGGTCCGATGCCGGAAATGTGGCTCGCACTTCGGTCGCTGAAATATTAAAATTTTGTAATGAGACCGTAATTTTCGGCTTATAGTATTTTGCGCCTGAGCTGGGTCGCGCGGTGTCACGTTTTTCGTCTAGGGAAAATCTGCCAACCCAGCCTTCAATTTGGCTCAAGACGTGCAGATGCGTCAACATTCAATGGAGACTTCAATGAATACCTCAGGTTCCACACGAGGGCTGGTGGCTCGGACCGGTGCCGCGATTTCGGTTCTTCTTCTCGGCCTACTGCTCACGTCCGGCGCTCTGGCGCAGGTCACTTCTTCGAACATCCGTGGTCAGGTCACCGACTCGGACGGCGACGGAATCGCCGATGCCACCGTCGAAATCGTTCACCTTCCTTCGGGCACGACCTCGACGGCTGTGACCGGCCCTTCGGGTCAGTTCTTCCAGAGCGGCCTGCGCGTCGGTGGTCCTTACCGGATCACGGTTTCGGCCGATGACTATCGCGGCAGCGATCTGGATCAGATCTTCCTGCAGCCGGGTTCGCAGGACCCGTTCCGCTTCGCACTGGAATCGGATACGGCCGACCTCGATCGACTCGTTGTCACCAGCGCCGCGCTTTCCTCTGCGGTCGAGCTGAACAACGGCGTCGGCTCGACCTTCTCGGCCCGTGACATCGCGAACAACCCGGCCACCGATCGCGACGTTCTGCAGACGATCGCACGCGATCCGCTCGCAAATTCGAACGAGGTCGGTGAGTTGACCGTCGCCGGCGTCAACCCGCGCTTCAACGGTCTGTCGATCGACGGCTCGCTGCAGCAGGACGATTTCGGACTGTCCGATCAGACCTATGCGACTGCTCGCTCGCCGATCAACCTGGATGTGATCGAGTCGGCCACGCTGGTCGCTTCCGACTACTCGGTGACCACCTCCGGCTTCACCGGCGGGCTGGTCAACGTCGTCACCAAGTCCGGCAGCAACGAATTCGATGGCTCGATCTACTACGGGTACCAGGACGATAGCTTCATCGGCGACGACTTCGACGGCGGCAGCTTCAATCCGGGCGAGTTCGAGGAAGAAGAATACGGCCTGTTCGTCAGCGGACCGATCATCAAGGACCGCCTGTTTTTCCTGCTTTCCTACGAAGAGTACGAGACCGGCTCGCCCGCTGATTTCAGCCAGTTCGACAGCCGAAATGAAGTGGCTCCGGGTTTCTTCGACGCAGTGACCAGCGTGGTTCAGGACATCTACGGATTCGACGCCCAGGGCCGTCCGGCCGCGGCTCAGATCCCGGAGACCTCGGAGCGCCTGCTGGCCAAGGTCGACTGGAACATCAGCTACGATCACCGGGCCTCGTTCACCTACCAGAACACCGAGGAGACCGGCACCAGCATCGGCGCCGACGAATTCGTCTCGGCCTGGTACGACACTCCGGTCGACCTGGAGGCCTACACGGCCCAGCTCTTCTCCGACTGGGCCTACAATTTCTCGACCACCCTGCGGGTGAACTACAAGGAATTCTCCCGCGGTCAGGACTGCCGCGCCGGCAACCAGTTCGGCCAGTTCGAGCTGGACGAGTGGCAGGTGGCCGACCTGGTCGGTACGCCGTTCGAAGGCCTGCTTGGCGAAAACCAGGGCGGTTCGTTCATTCTCGGTTGCGACCGTTTCCGTCACGCCAACGTTTTTGAAGATGACCGCTTGCAGCTCTTCCTGTCCGGCGACTACTTTGTCGGTGACCACATCATCACCTTTGGCGGCGAATACGAAAACTACGGCCTTTTCAATGTCTTCAACCCGACTTCGAACGGTAACTTCGTCTTCGAAACGCCGCAGCAGCTGCTGAACCGCACGCCGGCTCGTGTGGATTACTCCAACGTTCCGTCGAACAACCGATTCGATGGCGCGGCCGAGTGGGAATACGACAAGATTACCCTGTTCGTTCAGGACCGCTGGCAGATCACGCCGGATTTCGAGCTGAGCTACGGCCTGCGCTACGAGATGTATGAGCAGAGCGATGCCCCGGCTTTCAGCCAGGAAATCTTCGACACCTACGGTGTGCGGACGGACAACAACCTCGATGGCCTGGACCTGTTCCTGCCGCGCGTCGGCTTCCTCTGGACGCCCTTGGCACGGACCTCCATCTCGGGCGGCTTCGGACTGTTCGCAGGCGGTGCTCCGCAGGTCTGGGTCTCGAATGCCTTCAGTCAGGGCACGATCTTCGCTCGTTCGACCAACGTGACCAACGCCGACATCGGTCAGGTTCCGCAGGAGCTGCTCGATGCGGTGGGCAGTGGCGGAGCCGGCCTGCCGATCGACTACATCAGCGAAGATTTCGACATTCCGTCCGACTGGAAAGCATCGCTGCGCCTGGAGCAGGGCTTCGACCTGAACGACTTCTTCGGTATGAACTGGGGCGACAACTATCGCTTCACCGCCCAGTACCTGTTCACCCGCGCCCGCGACGGCTACAACTGGACCAACCTGGCCCAGACGCGGCTTGACGAAGCGCTGCCGGCCGGTGTCGCACCGGACGGTCGTCCGATCTATGCTGACCTCGACGACCTGGGCATCAACAACCTGACCGAACTGGGCAATGTCGGCGGTGCCGAGAGCCACACCTATACGCTGCAACTGTCCAAGCTGTTCGACAGCGGCTTCTACTTCGACCTGAGCTATGCTTATCAGGACGTCGAGTCGCCGACGCCGGGCACGTCTTCGCGCGGTCTCTCGAACTGGCGCGGGCTGTTCACGTTGGACCGCAACAACCCGCTGCCGACGGTCTCGCCGTTCCAGACCGAGGAAGCCATCAAGCTGGGCTTCGGCTACGAGGCGAACTGGCTGGGCTCCTACAGCACGCGCTTCGACGTCTTCGGCCAGTGGCTGAGCGGCGATCAGTGGTCCACCTCGTTCGATGTCGGCAGCAGTAACTCGCTGTTCGGACGCGCCGGACAGGGAGAGGGCCCGTTCGACAACAGCCCGCTGTACATCCCGAACCCGGGTAGCGATCCGCTGGTGGTCTACGGCTCGGGCTTCGACGTCGAAGGCTTCTTCCGCTACGTCGACGCCAATGGCATCCAGACCGGCCAGGTCCACGACCCGTATTCGAACCGCTCCGGCTGGAACAACATCTGGGACCTGCGCATCCAGCAGGAACTGCCGGGCATCCCGGGCCTGGGTCGTTTCGTCGGAGACAACAACTTCAAGCTGATTCTGGACATCGACAACTTCCTGAACCTGCTTGACAGCGACTGGGGTCGCTTCGACAACGGTCCGAGATTCGGCCAGGCCAACATCGTGCAGGCCGACCTGATCTCCGTCGAAGACCTGAACAACCTCGGTGTCGACGGCGCCCCGGCGCTGCGCGGCGACGACCCGCGCACGGTCTGCCAGAGTGCCGGCGATTGCGTCTATCGCTACAGAGATTTCGACAATGATCCGACGAACTTCGCTTCGGCAAGCCAGTCGATCTACGAAATCCGCCTGACCCTGCGCTACGATTTCTGATCAAAGCGCGCTTAAGGTTAGAAAAAACGGCCGGCATCTTGCTGGCCGTTTTTTTTTGAGGATCAAGGATCAAGGATCAAGGTTCGAGGATCAAGGATCAAGGATCAAGGATCAAGGATCAAGGATCAAGGATCAAGGATCAAGGATCAAGGATCAAGGATCAAGGATCAAGGATCAAGGATCAAGGATCAAGGCGAAGGGTTGTCGAAATCGAAATCGCTATCGAAATCGGCTTTAGGGTTGACGATCTCGGCGAACGATCGAAATTGGAAGACCCGATTTCGATTTCGATTTCGATTGCGAGCTTATCGCTCTGAGCCCTGAAACCTTCCTCCTCCGCTCCCATTTGCTTTATCCTTGCCGACCCCCGGCGGTGCCGGGTTTGTCCGTCGAACAAGTGATTGAATGAAGAAATGGCAAAAGTTGATCCCCTGACTGCTCCCTGCATTGACGAGCGCGTGACCACCTCGGTGTATCCGGCCGGGGCGCTGAATATGCTCTCTCGCGAGGAAGTCGCTCGCTTGTCCAACGCCTCCGAGGGGATCGGCGAGGTGCTGCGTCGCTGTGCGCTGGCGGTGCTCAACTCCGGTGAGGAAGGCGACGATGCCGAGGCGATGCTGGCCCGGTATGAAGACTTCAGAATCCAGGTTCACCAGATCAATCGCGGCATGCGCATCGACCTGGAGAACGCGCCGGCCAGTGCCTTTGTCGACGGCAAGATGATCCACGGCATCCGCGAGCTGCTGTCGGCCGTGGTTCGCGATATCGTCTATTTCGAGACCGAGATTCACCCCAACCCCTATTTCGACCTCGACAATGGCGAAGGGGTCACCAACGCCGTCTTCGAGATGGTGCGCAACGCCGGAATCGTCGACTCCCAGCGCGAACCCAATCTGGTGGTCTGCTGGGGCGGTCACTCGATCAGCGGCGAGGAATACGACTACACCAAGGAAGTTGGCTACCAGCTCGGCCTGCGCGGCCGTGATATCTGCACGGGCTGTGGTCCCGGGGCGATGAAGGGGCCGATGAAGGGCGCGACGATCGCCCACGCCAAGCAGCGCATTCTGCCCGGGCACTACGTCGGCGTCTCGGAGCCGGGCATCATCGCGGCGGAATCACCCAATCCGATCGTCAACGAGCTGATCGTGTTGCCCGATATCGAAAAGCGCCTCGAGGCGTTCGTTCGCGTCGGTCACGGCATCGTCGTCTTTCCGGGTGGGGTTGGTACCGCCGAGGAGATTCTTTTCATCCTCGGTGTGCTGCTCGATCCTGCGAACCGGGACATGCCGTTCCCGCTGATCTTCACCGGTCCGGCTTCGGCCCGCGACTACTTCGACGATATCGATCGCTTCATCGGTCTGACGCTCGGCGATGAGGCCCGTTCCCGGTATTCGATCATCATCGACGATCCGGTTCGCGTGGCTCGCGAGATGACGCAGGGTATCGACGCGGTCCGGGACTGGCGGGTCAAGGTCAACGACGCGTTCTACTTCAACTGGCTGCTGGAGATCGATCCGATTTTCCAGAACCGGTTTCATCCGACCCACGAAGCCATGGCCGCGCTGTCGATCAGCCGTGAGCAGCCGGTTCACGAACTCGCCGCCGACCTGCGCCGGGTCTTTTCCGGCATTGTGGCCGGCAACGTCAAACCCGACGGCACGCGCTCGATCCGCGACCACGGTCCGTTCGAGATCCGAGGCGAACGCGAGATCATGACCGCCCTCGACCAGCTCCTGCGGCGCTTCGTCGGCCAGAACCGCATGAAACTCCCCGGCGGCGAGAAGTACACGCCCTGCTACCGGATTGTTTGAAAGACCGGAAAAGGGGCTAAGGGGCTAAGGGCTCAAGACGTCGAAATCGCAATCGAATTCGAAATCGGTTTTCCCCTCAAGCGCTAGGTCGAGAACTCGATTTCGATTTCGATTTCGATTTCGATGCCTGGACCCTGAGCCCTGAGCCCCTGATCCTGAAACCGGAAACCGGAAACCGGAAACCGGAAACCGGAAACCGGAAACCGGAAACCGGAAACCGGAAACCGGAAACCGATTTCGATTTCGACATCGATTTCGATTTCGATTTCGATCCCTGCCTCCTGAACCCTTAGCCCTTTCACCCTTTCACCCTTTCACCCTTTCACCCTTTCACCCAAATCCCAAATCCCAGATCCCAGATCCCAGATCCCAGATCCCAGATCCCAGATCCCAGATCCCAGATCCCAGATCCCAGATCCCAGATCCCAGATCCCTAATCCCTTGACACCCATGACATTCAGGACTATCGTGGCATCAAGTGGTAAATTGTGGGAATTAGTGGACCCTCAGTGGTTTGGAGCAGTCAGCGGTGTTTTTCGGTGAAACAGCGATCAACCTGGACGCGAAAGGGCGCATGGCCGTTCCGGTACGCTATCGGGACGATCTCGAGGTCGCCTGCGGCAACAGACTGGTGCTGACCTATTCCGCGTTCGATGCGGGCTGCCTGTGGCTCTATCCCGAACCGGAGTGGGAGCGCGTACGCGAACAGGTCATGGGTTTATCGACCTTCAACCCGAGCCACCGTAGTCTGCAGCGTCGCCTGATCGGATCGGCGACCCAGCTCGAGCCGGATGGTAACGGCCGCCTTTTGTTGCCGGTGACCCTGCGCCAGGTCACCGGACTGGAGAAGCGCGTGGTGATGATGGGTATGGGCCAGCGTTTCGAGATCTGGAATGAAACCGTGCTCACCCAGCGCCGTGTCGAAGAAGAAAAGGAGATCCAGGAGAAGGCCTCCGACGAAATGGCGCAGCTGGTTCTCTAGAAGTCTTATGACACAGGGAATCTCACATTGTCCGGTGCTGCTGCAGCCGGCGCTGAATGGGTTGAACATTGCCCCGGATTCGATTCTGGTGGACGCGACCTATGGCCGCGGCGGACACAGTTCGGCGATGTTGCGCCGGCTCGGAGCGGATGGTCGGCTGGTCGTGATCGACCAGGATCCCGAGGCCATTGCCGACGCGCGGTCGCGGTTCGCGGACGACGAGCGAGTGTCGATCTGGCCCGGCAGTTTTGCCGGGCTGGAGCGCATGGCCCGGGAGATGTCCGTGCACGGACAGGTCGACGGGCTGTTGCTGGATCTGGGCGTTTCGTCGCCGCAGCTGGATACGCCGGCGCGCGGTTTCAGCTTTCGGGACGATGGGCCACTGGATATGCGGATGAACCCCGATGCGGGCGAATCGGCGGCCGACTGGCTGGCGCGAGCCGATGGGGTCGAGATCGCCCGAGTCATCCGCGAATACGGAGAGGAACGCTACGCGCGCCGGATCGCCAGGAGCATTGTCATGGCCAGAGCGGTTGAGCCGATCGAACGCACCGCCCAACTTGCCGCCATCGTTGCCCGGGCCGCGGGACCTTCGCCTGCGGACCGTCACCCGGCTACGCGCACCTTCCAGGCCTTGCGCATTCACGTCAACGACGAACTCGGCGCGCTCGATCGGGCGCTGGAAGAGGGCGTGGTCATCCTCGCGCCCGGAGGCAGAATCGCGGTGATCAGCTTCCATTCGCTCGAGGATCGACGGGTCAAGCAGGCCTTTCACCGACAGGTCCGTCCGCCGGCCGCGAGCCGACGTCTGCCGGTTGCGCCGGACTTCACACCCGTTCTGCGTCTGGTCGGCGGGATGATCCGGCCGGACAAGGACGAGGCGCGTGCCAATCCGCGCTCGCGCAGTGCCCGCCTGCGCATTGCCGAAAAACTTGGCGAGGCCGCAGCATGATTCGCTGGCTGTTGTTCATTCTCCTCCTGGCCAGTCTCCTGGCGACCGCGATCGCAGTGGTGACCCTGCGCCACGAGTCGCGCCAGTTGTTCGCCGTCCTCCAGCAGGCTGAATCCGAACGCGATCGGATCCAGGTCGAATGGAGCCGTCTTCAGCTCGAGCAGGCTTCGCTGAGCGAGTTGGGCGAGATCGAAATTCAGGCCCGCGAACAGCTGGGGATGCAGCAGCCCGACCGCGTCAGCGTCCTGGTGGAGTCGCGGTGAAGCGGGCTGACTCGACCAGGAAGCCGGGCGCACGCAGCGCGGTGCGTCTGTGGCTGACGGCTGGCGTCATGCTGCTCGCGGCGCTGGTGCTGACCGGTCGCGCGGTCAATCTCCAGGTCATGGAAACGGAATTCCTGCAGAGTCAGGGCGAAGCGCGATTTCTTCGCCAGGTCACGATTCCGACCGTCCGCGGGAGCATTCTGGATCGGAATGGCGAGCCGCTGGCGGTTTCGACGCCGGTTGAGTCAATCTGGGCGCACCCGGGCGAATTGCTCCAGGCCGTGGAGCAGCTTCCAGGGCTGGCCTCACTGCTCGAGACCCCGGCCGACGACCTCGAGCGACGTCTGACCCAGCGCGTCAACCGCGAGTTCGTCTGGCTCAAGCGACGCGTGCATCCCTACCTTGCCGAACGCATCCGCGAACTCGACATCCCGGGCGTTTTCTTCAAGCGGGAGTATCAACGCTTCTATCCCACCGGCGAAGTCAGTGCCCAGGTCCTGGGCTTCACCAATATCGACGACATTGGCCAGGAAGGGCTCGAGCTGGCCTACAACAGCTCGCTTCGCGGCGAGCCGGGGGCCAAGCGGGTGATCAAGGATCGCCTCGGCCGGGTGGTTCAGAACGTCGAGCTCGTCCGCGAGGCGCGCGCGGGGCAGGACCTCCGACTGACTCTGGACCGGCACCTCCAGTACCTGGCGTTCCGCGAGCTCAAATCAGCGATTATCGAATTCGGTGCCCGCTCCGGATCGGTCGTGGTCATGGATGTGACGAACGGCGAAATCCTCGCCATGGTCAATTACCCGTCCTACAACCCCAATGCGTCGGACCGGATCGCCAACGACGGACTCCGCAACCGTGCGGTCACCGACGTCCTCGAGCCGGGTTCGGTGATCAAGCCCTTCGCCGTGGCCGCGGCAATGGAGGCCGGCGTTGCCACGCCCGATCTGGTGATTGCCACCGGGCCCGGACGACGCGAGGTCGGAGGGCATACGATCCGTGACCCGAATGACTACGGGGATCTCACGGTGACCGAGGTGCTGACCCGCTCCTCCAATGTCGGCGTGGTCGATCTGGTTCTGCAGCTCGACCCGCGGCACCTCTGGGGTATGTACTCGCGCTTTGGCTTCGGCGTTGTGGCCGGAACCGGCTTCCCCGGCGAATCGGCCGGGGTCCTGCGTGACTACGAGCGTTGGCGCAAGCTCGAGCAGGCGACCCTGGCCTACGGGTACGGCCTGTCGGTCACCCCGATCCAGCTCGTGCGCGCGATGGCGGCGATCGCCGACGAGGGCCGCCTCCGGCAACCGGTCTTCGTCGCCGGTTCGGACAGTCCGCCGCATTCGGTGATTGATCCGGCGCTTGCCGGGGAACTCAGGACAATGCTCGAAACGGTGACCGAGGAGCCGGGCACCGGCACCCGTGCCCGCGTCGCCGGCTACCGCATTGCGGGCAAGACGGGGACCTCGCGCAAAGTCGGGGCCGGTGGTTACAGCGATCGCTACGTCGCCAGTTTCGCTGGCTTCGCGCCGGTCTCTCGTCCCCGACTGGCCGCGGTGGTTGTCGTCCAGGACCCGTCCGGCGAGGCCTATTACGGCGGTCAGGTCGCGGCGCCGTTGTTCGCGCGCGTGATGGAGTCGGCGCTGCGCCTGCACAACGTCCCTCCCGATGAATTCGAAACGCTGATGACCCGCATGGAGGCCGCCGATGGATTCTGATCGTCATCGGAGCGGGGATTCGGTCACCCTCGGCTGGCTGCTGCATGATCTCGGCGCGAGCGAGGCCCCGACCGATCGGGTGGTCGACGGCCTGGTGCTGGATTCGCGTCAGGTCACGCCGGGTTCGGTGTTCGTGGCCCTGGCCGGTGCCGAGCGTCACGGACTCGCGTTCGCCGAGCAGGCGGTCGCCGCAGGAGCCGTCGCGATCGTCCACGATGGTCTCGGGTCGCTGCCCGGCGCCTGTTCGATTCCGCTGATCTACGTTCCGGACCTTGCCCGCCTGCTGCCCGAACTCGCGCGGCGACGCTGGGGCGATCCGTCGGCGCGCATGGACCTCATGGCGATCACGGGCACCAACGGCAAGACCTCACTGGCCTGGCTCCTGGCGCAGGCGCTCGACGCTGCGATGATCGGGACCCTGGGTGTCGGCGCGCCGGGAGCGCACCAGGCGCTGAACTCCACCACGCCCGATGTCCTGACCCTTTACCGTCTGCTCGCTGATCTGCGCCACGGCGGGCATACGCGGGTGGCGCTGGAGGCCTCGTCGCACGCGCTCGATCAGAAGCGTCTCGAGGGGCTGAGCTTCGTCAGCGTGATCTTCACGACCCTCGGCCACGACCATCTTGACTACCATGCCGACCGGGAGGCCTACGCTGCCGCCAAGGCCCGGCTGTTCAGTGACTATCCGAGTCGTCGCCAGCTCATCAATCTCGACGACAGCTTCGGGACCGAGCTCGCCGACCGTCTGGCCGATTCGCAGGGGCTTCTGACCTACGGTCTCGAGAGCTCGAGAGCACAGGTGTCGGGCGAACTGATCGAGGCCGGCATCGACGGGCTGCGCGGACGGATTCGATTGCCCGGCCGGACCATCGAGGTTCGCTCCGACCTGATCGGGCGGGTCAACTTCTACAACCTGCTGGTGGTGGCCGCCGAACTGTACGCCCGGGGGCGCGACCCCGACGAGATCGCCGCGCGCCTGAGCGGGCTGTCGAGCGTGCCCGGGCGGATGCAGCGCCTGTGCGGCGAAGCGAAACCGGTCGTGGTGGTCGACTACGCCCACACACCCGATGCGCTGGCTGGCGCGTTGCGCAGTCTGCGCGAGCTTTGCTCGGGCCGCCTGTGGTGTGTCTTCGGCTGCGGCGGTGATCGCGACCGATCCAAGCGCCCGCTGATGGGCCAGATCGCCGAGGCGCTCGCCGATCAGGTGATCCTGACCGACGACAACCCGCGCAGCGAGCCGCCGCTGGTGATCATCCGCGACATCCAGTCGGGAATGAAAGCACCGGAGCGCAGCCGCGTCCGGACCGATCGCGCGACGGCCATCGCCCTGGCGATTCGCGACGCCGCCGACGGTGATGTCGTCCTGATCGCCGGAAAGGGACACGAACGCGAACAGATCGTCGGCGATGAAGTGCGGCCGTTCTGTGACGCCGAGGAAGCCGTGGCCGCCCTGGAGGCACGGGCATGATGCGCTTGAAGCTGAGCGAGATTGCCCGGGTGGTCGACGGCCGACTTGTGCGGGACGACGTGCTCGTCGAAGGGATGGCTCACGACTCTCGCAGGATCGAGCCCGGCATGCTGTTCGTCGCGCTGGCCGGAGAGCGGGTCGATGGCCACGATTTCCTTGATGCCGCGGCCGCCGGGGGTGCGGCCGCCGCCCTGGTCTCCAGGCCCGGAAATCCGGACCTGCCCCAGGTGGTGGTCGACGATACGCGGCTGGCGATGGGCCGGGCTGCGGCCGCCTGGCGCGATCGGATCGACCCGACCGTGGTCGGTGTGACCGGCAGCAATGGCAAGACCACCGTCAAGGAAATGGTGCGGTCGATCCTTGCCACCCGAGGGCCGGCCCTGGCGACACTGGGCAACTACAACAACGAAATCGGGCTGCCGCTGACGCTGAGCCGGCTGGTGCCAGAGCACCGGTTCGCGGTGCTGGAAATGGGCTGCGGACAGCCTGGAGACATTCGCTATCTCGCCGGCCTTGCCCGGCCTGAAGTCGGCGTGATCACGAACGCCGGACCGGCCCACCTGGAGCGGCTGGGTTCGATCGAAGGCGTGGCGCGGACCAAGGCTGAGCTGTTCGAGGCGCTGCCGGACAACGGCTGCGCGGTGATCAACGCCGACGACCGGTTTGCCGATTTCTGGCGCGAGCGCGCCGGCGCGACGCTGCAGCTGAGTTTCGGCCTGGATCGGCCGGCCGACATCAGCGCGTCGCCGCGCGACGGGGCGGTCGAGATCAGCACCCCGGCTGGCTCTTTCGTCGCGACCCTCAGACTGCCCGGGCGCCACAATCTGATGAACGCGTTGGCCGCGACCGCGGTCGGCGTGGCGCTGGAGATCGAGCTGGACGCCATTGCCGAAGGTCTCGGCGCACTGCGCGCGCTACCCGGTCGACTCGAGCCCCACCGCCATCCCGACGGCTGGACCCTGATCGACGATACCTACAACGCCAATCCGGCCTCCCTGTACGCCGGTCTGCAGGTCCTGACCGCGATGGACGGCGAGCCCTGGCTGGTGCTGGGCGACATGGCCGAGCTCGGGCCGGACAGCGAGAAACTGCATGCCGAGATGGGCCAGAGCGCCGGTGACCTCGGTATCCGGCGCCTGTTCAGTATCGGCCGGGCCAGTCGAGCCAGCAGCCTGGCCTTCGGAGCGCATGGACGCCACTTCGAATCGCATCAGGCCCTGATCGAAGCGCTCGCTCAAGCGCTTCACCCGGGTGTCAACTGCCTGGTCAAGGGTTCACGTTCGATGACCATGGAACGGGTGGTGCGAAGCCTGCTCGGGGAGGGCGGCTGATGCTGGTCTGGCTGTTCGAAAACTGGCTGGCCGCCGATGTGGCCCTGTTTCGCTACATCACGTTCCGAACGATCATGGCGGCCATGACGGCGATGGCGGTATCGCTGCTGATCGGCCCCTATTTCATCCGTCTGATGACCGAGCGTCAGTACGGTCAGCCGATTCGAGCGCTCGGACCCGACAGCCATCAGTCCAAGGCGGGCACGCCGACCATGGGCGGCGCGATGGTCCTGGTCGCTCTGGTCGTCAGCACCCTGCTTTGGAGTGACCTGACCAATCGCTACGTCTGGATGATCCTGTTCGTCACGCTGGCCTTCGGTGGCATCGGGTTTCTGGATGACTATCGCAAGCTCAAGTATCGCGACAGTCGCGGTCTCTCAGCCGGCTGGAAATATCTGCTGCAGTCGGTGGCTGCCCTGGCGGTCGGCGTGTTTCTCTACCTGAGCGCGGATGTGCCGGCCAATACCCAGCTTTTCGTGCCCTTCTTCAAGGACATCGCGATCCCGATGGGCATCGGTTTCATAGTCCTGACCTATTTCGTGGTCGTGGGTTCGTCGAACGCGGTCAACCTGACGGACGGTCTCGACGGGCTGGCGATCATGCCGGCTGTCTTCGTTGCGACCGGTCTCGGCATCTTCGCCTATGCAACCGGGCATTCGGTGTTTGCCGAGTACCTGGCCATGCCCTACGTTCCGGACGTCGGCGAACTCGCCATCGTCTGCGCTGCCCTGGCCGGTGCCGGCCTCGGGTTCCTGTGGTTCAACACCTATCCGGCTCAGGTCTTCATGGGCGACATCGGCGCCCTGAGCGTCGGTGCCGCGCTTGGCCTGATCGCCGTGGCGGTCAGGCAGGAGCTGGTATTCCTGCTCATGGCCGGCCTTTTCGTCATCGAAACACTGTCGGTGATTCTCCAGGTCGCCTCCTACAAGTTGACCGGCAAGCGCATCTTCAGGATGGCGCCGATCCATCACCACTTCGAGCTCAAGGGCTGGCCCGAGCCGAAGGTGATCGTTCGGTTCTGGATCATCTCGGTGATGCTCGTGCTGGCCGGCCTCGCAACGATGAAGATCCGCTGATGACGGCCAGTCGAACAAGGAAACGACAGGCCTACCGCTGGCGCGACGCGCCGCGCACGGTCAGTCCGGACACGACCCTGGTTGTCACGGCCTCGTCCCTGCTGGCGATCGGTGTGATCATGGTGGCGTCGACTTCGATGGCCGTGGCTGAAAGCTACGCGGTCTCGAACTGGCACTACATCAGTCGCCATCTGATCTATATCGGTGCCGGCCTGACGCTCTCGGTCGCCATGTGGTTCGTGGCGACGGGGCATCTTCAGTTGCTCGCGCGCATTGGCCTGCCGCTGGCCGTGATCGTTTTGCTGCTGCCGTTCGTGCCGATGCTCGGACACGAAGCCAACGGCTCGCTGCGCTGGATCAGGATCGGGCCCGGTCAGTTCCAGGTGGTCGAGGCGGTCAAGTTGATCATGATCGTTTTCGTGGCCGGCTATCTGGCCCGCCGGCCGGAGCTGTATCGAGCACGGTTCGTCGACACGCTCAAGCCACTCGGGGCGGTCGGGCTGCTGGCAGCGATCCTGCTGCTGCAGCCGGACATGGGTTCGGCCGTGGTGCTGGTCGCCATCGTCGGCGGTATGGTCTGGCTGGCTGGTGCGGCCTGGAAGCACCTGTTCGTGCTCGGGGCGGCAAGCCTCCCGCTGCTGGCTTTCGCGGCAATGGAACCGTATCGGCGCGAACGCGTCATGAGCTTCGTTGACCCCTGGTCGGATCCCTTCAATGCCGGCTTCCAGCTGACCCAGGCCCTGATCGCCGTCGGTCGCGGCCAGATTACCGGCGTCGGATTGGGCGGCAGTGTCCAGAAACTCTATTACCTGCCCGAGGCGCATACCGACTTCATCTTCGCCGTTCTGGCCGAGGAGTTCGGTCTGATCGGCATCGTGACCGTGCTGGCCCTGTTCGCACTGCTGGTCGGGCGCATCTTTCGCATTGGGCAGAACGCGCTGAACATGGACAAGCCGTTCGCGGCCAGCCTGGCCTGGGGCATCGGTCTGTGGATCGGCATCCAGGCCCTGGTCAGCGTCGCGGTCAATCTGGGAATGCTGCCGACCAAGGGCCTGACCCTGCCTTTGATCTCGGCTGGTGGCTCGAGCCTGATCATGACACTGGTTGCGATCGGCGTGGTCTTGAGAATCGATGCCGAGGGCAAGCGCGAGCGCCTGGAGCGACCGCGTCGTCGCCGGGAATGGGACGGATGAGCGCGCCAAGCATCATGATCATGGCGGCCGGCACCGGGGGGCATATTTTCCCGGGCCTCGCGGTCGCCCAACGGCTCATGGCCGCCGGCGCCCGAGTGAGCTGGCTCGGCACGCCGCAGGGGCTCGAGAATCGGGTCGTTCCCCCGGCCGATATCGAGCTCGATCAGATCGCCATCGAAGGCCTGAGAGGCCGCGGTCTGCTGGGCTGGCTCGCGGCGCCGCTGCGCATCGCGCGGGCCATGCTCGAAGCACGTCGGGTCTTCAACCGACGGCGACCCAACTGTGTGCTGAGCATGGGCGGCTACGTCGCCGGCCCGGGCGGCGTCATGGCCTGGCTCATGGGAATTCCGCTGGTCGTGCACGAGCAGAACGCGATCGCCGGTTTGACCAATCGTCTGCTGCGCCCGCTGGCCCGACGGGTGATGACCGGCTTCCCCGACACGCTCAAATGCGGAGAACACTGCGGTAATCCGGTGCGAGCGGCGATCGCCGCGCTGCCCGATCCGGAGCAACGCTACCGCGAGCGCGAGGGTCCGCTGCGAGTTCTCGTGATCGGTGGGAGCCTTGGTGCCGCAGCCTTTGCCGAGGCTGTTCCGCGTGCCCTGGCTCTCCTCGAGCCCGGCCAGCGACCCCGGATCACGCATCAGGCGGGCCGTCAATTGGAACCGACCTGCCGGGCCTACGCCGAGGCCGGCGTCGAGGGGGATGTGGTGGAATTCATCCAGCACATGGACCAGGCCTGGGGCGAGGCCGACCTGGCCATCTGCCGGGCCGGCGCGCTGACCGTGGCCGAACTCGCGGCAGCCGGAGTGGCTGCCATCCTGGTCCCGTTCCCCTACGCGGTGGACGACCACCAGACCGCCAACGCCCGCTACCTGACCGACGACGGAGCCGGATGGCTGGTGCCCGAGCGCGAGTTCGACCCCGAGCGTCTGGCCCGGTGCCTGGCCGAAGTGAGCCGCGGTCAACTTGCCACCATGGCACGAAGGGCGCGCGCACTGGCGCGGCCGCAGGCCGACGAACGCGTGGCCGCCGCCTGTCTGGAGGTGGCCCGGTGAGCCAGTCACTGCGGCCGACCCCGAGCCTGATGCATCGGGTCCGCAGGATCCACTTCGTCGGCATCGGCGGTGCGGGAATGAGCGGCATCGCCGAGGTGCTGGCCAATCTGGGCTTCGAAATCTCGGGCTCCGACCTCGCCGAGTCGGAGAGCACAAGACGTCTGCGCGAGCTGGGTGTGCGTATTCATATCGGTCACGCCGCCGAGCAGCTCGGATCGGCCGATGTCGTCGTGGTCTCCGGAGCCGTGCCCGAATCGAACCCCGAGATCGAGGCGGCCCGGCAGCGAAGGGTACCGGTGGTTCCCAGAGCCGAAATGCTCGGCGAACTGATGCGGTTCCGTCAGGGGATCGCGGTGGCCGGTACTCACGGCAAGACGACGACCACATCACTGGTGGCCGAAGTGCTCGCCCGATCCGGGCTCGATCCAACGTTCATCGTTGGCGGTCTCGTCCACGCTTACGGCTCTCATGCGCGGATCGGTGAGGGCCGCTATCTGGTCGCCGAGGCCGACGAGAGCGACGGCTCATTCCTCAAGCTGCAGCCGGTGATCTCGCTGATCACCAATATCGATCGCGATCACCTGGATGCCTACCAGGGCTCTTTCGACAATCTGCAGCGTGCTTTTCTCGAGTTCCTGCATCACCTGCCTTTCTTCGGTGTGGCGGTTCTGTGCCTGGATGACCCGCACGTCGCCGAACTGGTGCCGGCGGTCGGTCGCAATGTCCTGACCTACGGCTTCAGCGAGGCGGCCGACGTGCGTGCGACCGACCTGCGCCAGGACGGGGCGCGGATGAGCTTCAAGCTCTGGCTGCCCGATGCCGATCAGGCCGTCGACGTGACCCTGGCGCAGCCCGGACGACATAACGTGCAAAACGCGCTCGGTGCGGCGGCGGTCGCCTGGGAGCTCGGCATCGAGGCGGAACGGATCGTCGCCGGGCTGGCCGGCTTCGGCGGCATCGGGCGCCGCTTCGAGCGCATCGGCGAGCTCGCGTTCGGCGCTGCCCGGGTGCTTGCCTTCGAGGACTACGGGCACCATCCGACCGAACTCGATGCGGTGTTGCGCGCGGCCCGCGCCGGCTGGCCGGAACGCCGGCTGCTGATGGTTTTCCAGCCGCACCGCTACACCCGTACCCGCGATCAGTTCGATGCGTTTGCGCGCGTGCTGTCCGAAGTCGATGCGCTCATTCTGGCGGATCTTTATCCGGCCGGTGAGAGCCCCATTCCGGGAATCGATTCCGATGCCCTGGCCCGAGCGGTGAGGGATCGAGCCGAACTCCCGATCCGCCGCACCGGGCCGGTCGAGTCGGTGCCCGACTGTTTGGCCGAACTGGCCGAAGACGGTGACTTGCTGCTGGTCATGGGTGCCGGCGATGTCGGGCACCTCGGCGAAATGCTGCATCGCTACCGCGTGCCGGAGGCTGCTTCATGAGTCGCTCCGAGGCACTCGAAATGGGTCAGGTCGCCCTCGTGGTCGGCGGCGACAGCGCCGAGCGCGAGATCAGCTTGCGCGGCGGTCGCGCCGTGGCCGGCGCGCTGGAGCGCCTGGGCGTGCAGTACAGCGTTGTCGATGGCCCGCGCCGGCTGCTCGAGCAGGTTGCCGCGGGCCATTTCGACCGCGTCTTCAACCTGCTGCACGGTCGCGGCGGTGAGGACGGCGCGCTGCAGGGTGCCCTGCGCCTTTACGGCGTTCCGGTCACCGGGTCGGGCGTGCTCGGATCGGCTCTGACCATGGACAAGCTCCAGACCAAGCGGGTCTGGACGGCGGTCGGCCTGCCGACCCCCGACTGGCGCCTGGCCGGCGCGGCCGATGACGGCGACGCCATCGTCGCCGACCTGGGTCTGCCGCTGTTCGTCAAGCCGGCGCGGGAAGGTTCGAGCATCGGCATGACCCGGGTCGACCGCGGCGAGGAGCTGGCGGCGGCCATCGAGCGGGCCCTCGAGCACGATGAGCGGGTGCTGGTCGAGCGCCTGATCGACGGCCCGGAGTTCACCGCTGCGATCCTGGACGGCGAGGTCCTGCCGCTGATCCGTCTGGAACCGGCCCGCAGCTTCTACGACTATGCCGCCAAGTACGAATCGGGTGACACCGTCTACCGCTGTCCCTGCGGCCTGGACGAGGCCACGGAACAGCGCCTCGCGGCGATGTGCGCGGAGGCTTTCGACGTGGTTGGCGCCGGGGGTTGGGGGCGGGTCGACCTGATGCTCGACGCGGCCGGACAGGCGCAACTGCTGGAGGTCAACACGACGCCCGGCATGACGGAGCAATCTCTGGTGCCCAAAGCGGCTGCAGCTGCTGGAATGACATTCGAGGAACTGGTATGGCGAATCCTGAAAACCAGCCGGACCGACTGACCAGCCCGGCAACGCTGGCGACCCTGGTGCTGATCGGGGTGCTGATCCTGCTGGCCCTGTGGTTGCGGTCGGGCGTGCTGGGTTCCGACCGCTGGCCCATCGTCTGGCTCGAAGTCGAGGGTCAACTCGACCGGACCTCGATCAGCCAGGTGCGGGCGGCCGCGGCCAAGGAGGCCGAGCGGGGGTTCTTTGCGCTCGATCTCGGGCAGATCCGCTCCGATGTCGAGGCTCTGCCATGGGTGGCGCGGGCCTCGGTCAGCCGCCGCTGGCCCGATGCCCTTTACATTCAGGCGGTCGAGCATCGCCCGGTCGCTCGCTGGAACGATGATCGCCTGCTCAGTGACCGTGGCGAGGTCTTCACGGTGACCGGTGCCGATGCGATGCAGGGCCTGGCGAGGTTGGAGGGTCCGGAGACTCGTCGCCAGGAGGTGCTCGAGACCTGGCTCAGGATGCGCGAGTCCCTGGCCGCGGTCGGCACCGACATCAGTCGATTGCGACTCGACGAGCGCGGTGCCTGGACGCTCGAAGTCAACCGCGGGATCGAAGTCATGCTCGGGCGCGAACGCGTCGACGAGCGTCTGGCGCGATTCGTCGCCGTTTTCGACGCCCTGCTCCGCAGCGATCGGCAAGCGGCCCGGATCGACATGCGTTACACGAACGGCCTCGCGGTGCGCTGGGCGGGCGACGATGACAGCGGGAGCGAGCGCCGTGGCTAAGCGTTCCGAACATTCCCTGGTCGTGGGCCTGGACATCGGTACCAGCAAGATCGTCGCGATCGTCGGTGAAGTGCAGCCCGACGGTCAGGTCGAGGTGATCGGTCTCGGCTCGCACGCCTCACGCGGTCTCAAGCGCGGCGTCGTGGTCGACATCGAATCGACCGAACAGTCCATTCAGCGCGCGGTCGAGGAAGCCGAGCTGATGGCCGACTGCGAGATCCACTCGGTGTTCGCCGGCATTGCCGGTTCGCACGTGCGCTCGCTCAACTCGCACGGTGCCGTGGCGATTCGCGACAAGGAAGTGGTTCAGGGTGACGTCGACCGCGTGCTGGAGTCGGCTCGGGCGGTTGCGGTGCCGGCCGATCAGCGAATTGTTCACGTCCTCCCGCAGGAGTACGTCATCGATTCCACTGACGGCATTCGTCAGCCGGTCGGGATGTCGGGCGTTCGCCTCGAGGCGCGGGTGCATCTGGTCACGGCAGCGGTCAGCGCCGTCCAGAACGTCACCAAGTGCGTGGCCCGCTGCGGGCTCCAGGTCGATGACCTGATTCTTCAGCAGCTGGCCTCGAGCTTCGCCGTGCTCAGCGATGACGAGCGGGATCTGGGTATCGCGCTGGTCGATATCGGGGCGGGCACGACCGACGTGGCCGTGTTCACCGAAGGCGCGATTCGCCATACGACCTGCATCCCGATCGCCGGCGACCTCGTGACCAACGACATCGCCGTGGCATTGCGCACGCCGACCGTGCATGCCGAGGAGATCAAGATCAAGTACGCCTGCGCGCTCGAGCAGATGGTCTCGACCGACGAGACCATCCAGGTTCCGAGCGTCGGCAACCGCGAGCCGCGACGGCTCGAGCGCCAGACGCTGACCCAGGTGGTCGAGGCACGCTACCGCGAACTCTTCAACCACGTCCATAAACAACTGCGCCAGTCCGGCTACGAATCGATGATCCCTGCGGGCCTGGTCCTGACCGGAGGCGGTTCGAAGATGGAAGGCGTGGTCGAACTGGCCGAGGAGATTCTGCACATGCCGGTGCGACTGGGCACGCCGACCGGGGTGACCGGACTGTCCGAAGTGGTCAGCAACCAGATTCATGCCACCGGCGTCGGCCTGTTGCTTTACGGCAGCCGCTCCGACGGCCGATCAGGACGCCCGATCGGTCGCGACGGCAGCCGCGTCTGGGAGCGGATCAAGAACTGGTTTCAGGGGGAGTTCTGATCGGGGAATGTTGATGAGGAAGTTTTGCTGTGATGCGCTTCGGCCATGGCATCGGGAGCGGCACCAAGTGCCCTTCAAGAAGGCACGTGCCGCAACCCGTTTTTCGAAGCTGCAAGATCGATCGTTTGTTCATTGTTGATTGTTTTTTTTGGCGAGCTAAAGGAGTAAGACATCATGCCTTTCGAGTTAGTGGAGAACTACACACCCGGCGCGACCATCAAGGTGGTCGGCATCGGCGGAGGCGGCGGCAATGCCGTCGGTCAGATGGTCGAGTCCTCGATCGAGGGCGTCGAATTCATCTGCATCAATACCGATTCCCAGGCGCTTCGGAACTTTACCGGAAAGTCGGTGCTGCAGATCGGCTCCAGCGTCACCAAGGGTCTCGGCGCCGGTGCCAACCCCGAAGTCGGCCGGCAGTCGGCGCTCGAGGACCGCGAGCGAATCAGCGAGATGCTGTCCGGTAGCGACATGGTCTTTCTGACCGCCGGCATGGGTGGCGGCACCGGGACGGGTGCGGCACCGGTCATCGCTCAGACCGCGAAGGAAATGGGCATCCTGACGGTTGCGGTCGTGACCAAGCCCTTTCCGTTCGAGGGTCAGCGTCGCCTGGCCGTCGCCCAGCAGGGCATTGATGAGCTGGGGCACCACGTCGATTCATTGATCACGATCCCCAACGCCAAGCTGTTGAGCGTCCTGGGCGCCGAGATTTCCCTGCTCAACGCTTTCAAGGCGGCGAATCAGGTGCTCTCGGGTGCGGTGCAGGGCATCGCCGAACTCATTACCCGACCTGGCCTGATCAACGTCGATTTCGCCGACGTGCGCACCGTGATGAGCGAGATGGGTATGGCCATGATGGGGTCGGGCACGGCCTCGGGAGAGGATCGGGCCCTGATGGCGGCCCAGGCGGCAATCGGTTCACCGCTGCTCGAAGACGTCAACCTCAATGGTGCCTGCGGCATTCTGGTCAACGTCACGGCCGGCATGACCATGACCATGAAGGAGTTCGAAGAGGTCGGAACCACGATCGCCGATCTCGCCAGCGAGGACGCCACCGTGGTGATCGGCACCGTCATCGATCCGGACATGACCGACGATATCCGGGTCACCGTGGTCGCGACCGGGCTCGGCGATCAGTTGCCGCGCCGCCAGGAGCGCCCACTGAAGGCGGTGCGGACCGGCACCGACTCTCGCCCGGCCTTCCGCGCGACCGAAGAAGCCGATCGTCGCAGGGAGCGCGATGCGCGGTCCGAGAAGGGCAAGCTGTTCGGGGAGCAGAAGGAGCTCGACTATCTGGACATCCCGGCGTTTCTGCGCAACCAGGCCGACTGAGACGGCCTGGCACCAGGACCAGCTGCAGTCGGGAGCGCCGTTCCGGACCCGGGTGCCGCTGCTCGAATCGACCTGCCGACCGCGCCGCGCTCGCCCCAGGGCGCGGTCGGGGTCGCCGGCTGCATGACGAGACGATGAACGTACCTGTTGCGAGTTCGCAACATGTGTGGTCCAAAAACGCCAATTAGCTCTTGACTAACGACAATTGTGCTACTATTCGGCCGCTTAACGTGAGTCAAAGGGTAAGGTCTTGATCCATCAACGAACTTTGAAGAACGTCATTCGTGCCACGGGCGTCGGTATGCACACCGGGGACAAGGTGCTGATGACGCTTCGTCCGGCGCCGGTGAACACCGGGATCGTTTTTCGCCGCGTCGACCTCGATCCGGTTTTCGAGATCAAGGCCCAAGCTGACCATGTTGGCGATACCGCGCTGTCGACCACGCTGGTGCGCGATGGCGTTCGGGTCGCGACCATCGAGCATCTGATGTCGGCTCTGGCCGGCCTGGGCATCGACAATCTCTATGTCGATCTGAGCGCGGCCGAAGTCCCGATCATGGACGGCAGCTCGGGTCCCTTCGCTTTCCTGATCCAGTCGGCCGGCATCGCCGAGCAGTCGGCACCAAAGCGCTTCATCCGGATCAAGAAAACCGTGGAAGTGCGTGAGGCCGACAAATGGGTGCGCTTCGAACCCTTCGAGGGATTTCGGGTGCGGTTCACGATCGATTTCGATCATCCCGTCATTCGCAGCCACTCCTGCACCGCCGACCTGGATTTCTCGACGACTTCCTACCTCAAGGAAGTGGCGCGGGCACGGACCTTCGGCTTCATGCGCGATATCGAATTCCTGCGTCAGCGCAACCTGGTGCTGGGTGGCAGCCTTGACAACGCGGTTGTACTCGACGATTACCGCGTGGTCAACGATAGTGGATTGCGCTACGAGGATGAGTTCGTCAAGCACAAGGTGCTGGATGCGATCGGCGATCTCTATCTGCTCGGCCGCAGTCCGATCGGCACTTTCGTCGGCTTCAAGTCCGGTCACGAACTCAACAATCAGCTGCTGCGCAGCCTGCTCGCCGACCGCAGTGCCTGGGAAGAAGTCTCTTTCGACGACGAATCGGTTTCGCCGATTTCCTACGTGCAGCCCGCCCAGGCGATCTAGTGGACCACGCGGCTACCTGATTTGCCGCGTGGCCCACTAGGCCGGTCAGAAACGGCCTCTTTTCGGGCGTCGCGGCGCGTCAGCCGATCGGTGGCACCACGATGACCCGAGTGCGGCGCAGCGTTGTCGGCCACAGCTCGGCGGCCGCGGCCAGGAGCTGAGGTGCCGCCAGGCGCGCCCGGGTCGCCCAGGCCGGTGAGTCGGCGGCGAACACCAGGGTATCGTTTTCGACACAGGCCAGACGGATATGCGCGCGCTCACCCTCCGGCAGCAGCGGCTTGAGCTTCTGGTCCAGCCGCTCGAAGATCCCGGCAGTCCGCATCAGAGCCGCCAGATGACGGTCTCCGCCGGCAATCTCAGCGGCCCTTCGTTCGTTTCCCTGGCTCATTGAGATCGAATGATACGCTGATTCGCGCGGCCTGGGCCAGGACTGGTATCGTGGTTGGCCACGAGATCCGCGTTACACTAAGGGGATTGCTTGCGACCGCATTCGGTCGTCCCCAACTGTTATCCATCGAGTAACGGTTCAATCTGGCCACGGATTCATTCATGTTCAAAGCCCTGATCACAAAAATCGTGGGTAGCCGTAACGAACGGCTGGTCAAGCGTCTGGAAAAGGACGTCGAGGCGATCAACGCCCACGAACCCGCCTTCAAGGAGCTTTCCGACGAGGCGCTCAAGCAGAAGACCGAGGCGTTCCGCCAGCGCCACCGCGACGGCGCGAGCCTCGACGAGCTTTTGCCCGAAGCGTTCGCAGCGGTCCGGGAGGCTGCGGTGCGCAAGCTCGGTCTGCGTCACTACGATGTCCAGCTGATCGGCGGAATGGTGCTTCATCAGGGCAAGATCGCCGAGATGAAGACCGGCGAAGGCAAGACCCTCATGGCCACGCTGGCCGTCTATCTGAATGCGATCGCCGACAAGGGCGTCCACGTCGTCACGGTCAACGATTATCTCGCCCGCCGTGACGCGGAGTGGATGAAGCCGATCTACGATGCGCTCGGCCTGACGGTTGGCGTGTCGGTTCCGGGCATGACCCCCGCCGCGAAGCGGGCCGCATACGCCGCCGATGTCACCTACGGGACCAACAACGAGTTCGGTTTCGACTACCTGCGTGACAACATGGCCTTCGGACTCGACCAGCGGGTGCAGCGAGGTCAGAGTTTCGCGATCGTCGACGAAGTCGACTCCATCCTCATCGACGAAGCCCGGACGCCGCTGATCATTTCCGGCCCGGCCGACGAGGGCCCGGAAATCTATGTCCAGATCAACAAGATCGTGCCGCATCTCGAGCGCCAGGTCGAGGAAGACGGTCCGGGTGATTTCAGCCTTGACGAGAAGACCAGGCAGGTCTATCTGACCGAGGAGGGCATGAGCAAGATCGAGGACCTGATGGTCCGGGCCGGGATGCTCAAGGAGGACGACAGTCTCTACAATGCGAACAACCTGGCCCTGATGCACACCCTCAACGCGTCGCTGCGGGCCCACCATCTGTTCAACAAGGATGTCGACTACATCGTTCGCGATGGTGAGGTCGTCATCGTCGACGAGTTCACCGGCCGAACCCTGCCGGGACGTCGCTGGTCGGAAGGCCTCCACCAGGCTGTGGAGGCCAAGGAAGGGGTACCGATTCAGCGCGAGAATCAGACTCTCGCCTCGATCACCTTCCAGAACTATTTCCGCCTGTACGAAAAGCTGTCCGGCATGACCGGCACGGCCGATACCGAGGCCTACGAATTCCAGACCATCTACGGTCTCGAGGTGGTCGTCATTCCGACCCACAAGCCGATGATCCGGGATGACCGCGCGGATCTTGTGTTCCTGACCCAGAGCGAGAAATTCGACGCCATTGTCGAAGACATCAAGGAACGGGTCGCCAAGGGCCAGCCGGTGCTGGTCGGCACGACCTCGATCGAGACCTCCGAGCTGCTGGCGAAGAAACTCAAGCACGAAAAGATCAGGCATGAGGTGCTCAACGCCAAACAGCACGAGCGCGAGGCCCATATCGTTGCCGACGCCGGTCGCCCCGGCGCCGTGACCATCGCCACCAACATGGCCGGTCGCGGCACCGACATCGTTCTGGGCGGCAATATCGAGGCTGAACTGGCCGAGCGAGGCGACAGCGCGAGCGAGGAAGAGCGCGCCGAGCGGCGCAAGAACTGGGAACAGCGCCACCAGCAGGTGATCGATGCCGGCGGTCTGCACATCATCGGGACGGAGCGTCACGAGTCGCGGCGCATCGACAACCAGCTCCGGGGCCGCTCCGGTCGCCAGGGCGACCCGGGTTCGAGCCGCTTCTATCTGGCCCTGGAAGACAATCTGATGCGGATCTTCGCCTCCGAGCGGATGGGCCAGATGATGCAGAAGCTTGGCATGGAGAACGGTGAGGCGATCGAGCATCCCTGGGTGACCCGGGCGATCGAGAACGCCCAGCGCAAGGTCGAGGCGCACAACTTCGATATGCGCAAGCATCTGCTGGATTTCGACGATGTCGCCAACGATCAGCGTCGGGTCATCTACGCCCAGCGCAATGAGCTGATGGAGGCCGAGGACGTTCAGGACACCATACTGGCCATTCGGGCGGAGGTGTTCGAGGAACTGATCAGCCGTTTCATACCGCCCGAGTCGGTCGACGAGATGTGGGACCCGGAAGGTCTGGAAAAGGCGCTGGAGGGCGATTTCGGCATTCAGGTGCCGATCCGGCGCTGGCTCGAGGAGGAAGAGGACCTCGATGAAGCCGGCCTGCGCGAGCGCATCATGAAAGCCGTCGAGGCGCATTTCCGGGCCAAGGAGGAGATGACCGGCAGCGAGGTGATGCGGCAGTTCGAAAAAGCGCTGATGCTGAGCATTCTCGACCAGCACTGGAAGGAGCATCTGGCGAGCATGGATTACCTGCGCCGAGGGATCAATCTGCGCAGTTTCGCCCAGAAGAAACCGCAGCAGGAGTTCAAGCGCGAAGGCTTCGAGATGTTCACCGCGATGCTCGACTCGATGAAACACGAAGTGATGAAGGCGCTCGCCAGGGTGCGCATTCGCGACGAGGAGGATGTCGACGCGGTCGAGCAGCGTCGTCGACGCGAAGCGCCGATGAATTTCCGCCACGACGAGGCGATGGCTGCGACAGCCGCCGCCCCGGCCGGCGCACCGCCGGGAGCGACAGCTGCCGCAGCGGGGCCGCCTCAGGGCCAGCCCGCGGCGACGCCGGAACCCTACGTTCGCGAGGGGCGCAAGGTCGGACGCAACGAGCCCTGCCCGTGCGGTTCGGGCAAGAAATACAAGCAGTGCCACGGTAAGCTGGCCTGAGTCCGTTCACGATTCCACCCGGGCTGTGACCGGTCGATGAGCGCATGGAAGGCCGTACCGTTGCCGGTGCGCCGGCGGGTTCTGCCGCGACCAGACCGGGTCGACCTATGGTTGACCGATCTCGATGAACTGCCGCTCGAAGCGGGTCCCGAAGGCACAGCGCGGCGTGAACGCCTTGCCCGACGGCGTCTGCAGCAGCAATTCGTCCTGCGATTGCTTCTCGGCAGCTACCTCGGCTGCCCGGGCAAGGATCTCTCCATTGCTCGTAGCCGGCGCGGCAAGCCGTATCTGAAGTCGACGCCGCGGGCGCTGCCGCTGACCTTCAACGTTTCCCATTCCGGGTCGTGGCTGGCGATCGTGGTCGGACGGGAGATCCCGCTGGGAATCGACATCGAGCGCCAGCGTCCGATGCGGCGACCGGCGGACCTGGCGAGACGCTATTTCTCGGGACCGGAGGCCGAACGGCTCGACGCCCTGGAAGAGCCGGAGCGCTCAGCGCGGTTCATGGATTACTGGACCGCGCGCGAGGCGATCGTCAAGGCCAGCGACAGCACTCTGGCCGAATCCCTGGCTGCGATCGAGCTGGAGCCCGAAGCGGCGACGATCCGGAAGCTTCCGGAGGGTTGGCCCGAAGCCGCAGAATGGAGTCTCGTGGCACCGGGCCTTCCCGGCCAGCTGACTGGACATCTCGCCGCGCCCCGTCCCGATATCGCGATCGACCGGTACTTTCTGCAGACCGCCCGGCGCGGCAACGGCCGCTCGGCCGTCTGAGCGATTCCCTTCAGCGAACGGCGCGCCATCCGATGACCAGCCCGATCAGGACGCTGCCGGCGGCGGCCACGGAAATGCCGTCGATGGTCGGCCCGACCTGATAGCCGGCGAGCACCGAGCCGGCGACCAGCAGGCCGGCCGCGATGATCGCGCTGGGCAGTCGTCGATTGTGGCGTCCAAGCTGGCCGGCTAGCTCGGCCAGATCGCCGGAATCGATCCGGGTCCGGATCTGGCCGCTGCCGGCCATTTTCAGATACTCGTAAATCAGGGTCGGTAGTTCCGGGCTTCGCGCCAGCATGCCCGGGAGTTGACGGCTGATGCGTCGGGCGGTGCGCGGCAGGCCGTAGCGCTCGGCATAGATGCGTTCCAGCTCGGGCTTGGCCACTTCCCAGATGTTGATTTTCGGGTACAGGTCGCGCCCCATGCCCTCGATATTGAGCAGGGTCTTCTGGAGCATGATCAGCTGCGGCTGAAGGGTCAGCTTGAACTCTCGCGCGACGCTGAACAGATTGATGACCAGTTCGGCGAAGGACACTTCCTCCAGCGGCCTGGTGAAGGCCGGTTCGCAGACGGTTCGGGCCGCGGCTTCGAGCTGATCGATCCGGGTGTCGGGGGGCACCCAGCCCGCTTCGACATGCAGCTCGGCCACGCGCCGGTACTCCCGGTTGAAGATGGCCAGAAAATTCTCGCCGATGTAGTAGAGATCCTGCGGCGTCAGGCTGCCGACGATCCCGAAGTCCAGCGAAATGAACGTCGGGTCCGCGGGATCGCTCGCGTCGACGAGAATATTGCCCGGGTGCATGTCGGCATGGAACAGGTTGTCGCGAAAAACCTGGGTATAGAACACCCGGATGCCGCGCCGGGCCAGGCGTTCGAGATCGACACCGCGCTCCTTCAGCGCCGCGATGTCGCGTACCGGGAGGCCGTACACCCGTTCCATGACGAGCACCCGCCGGGCGGTGAAATCCCAGTAGATCTCGGGGATGTACAGGTCCCTGGAATTCTCGAAGTTGCGCCGGATCAGCGATGCATTGGCGGCCTCCGACTGCATGTCCAGTTCGTTCAGGATCACGCGCTCGAACTCCGCCACGATATCGTCGGGGCGGATGCGCTCTCCTTCCGGATGATAGCGGCGGACCAGGCGAGCGAGGCTCTTGAGCAACTTCAGGTCGCCGGCGATCTGTCGCCCGATGCCCGGGCGCACCACCTTGACGACGACGGCCTGCCCGGTCTTGAGTCGCGCGCCGTGGACCTGGGCGATCGAGGCAGAGGCGAGCGGGTCGGTTTCGAACTCGGCGAACAATTCGCTGACCGGCGCTTCGAGTTCCGATTCGATGATGCTCCGGGCGGCCTCGCTGGAAAACGGCGGCACGTTGTCCTGCAGGCCGGCGAGGGCGTCGGCGATGTCGAGCGGCAGCAGATCGCGACGGGTCGATAGAATCTGGCCGAACTTGACGTAGATCGGCCCGAGCTCCTGAAGCGCGAGGCGAACCCGGCTGCCGCGCGACAGTTCCTTGACGCCCTTGCGCCCCCAGGGCAGGAATCGGGCCAGTCGCGCGATCCTCATCGGCGGCAGGTCCAGCAGGATGTCGTCGAGCCGGTAGCGGGCCAGCGTCAGGACGATGCTGGCCAGCCGGAAGGTGTGGCGGATCATGCTTGACCGGTCCGGCGCAGGCGGGCTTCCAGGCGATCGACGGCTTCGCGCAGTTCGTCGATGTCGCCGGTCAGACCGTTCATTTCCTCACGGCTGACCAGCAGGCCGCTTTCCTCGCGCAGATACCGGCTGATCTGCTCCCCGGCGACTTTCGAACCGTGTCGGCTGACGCTGGCCGCGTCGAGCATCAGCCGCCAGACCTGGTGGCCGAGGACCGGACCGAGATGCCGGACGATCAGCCCTTCGATATCAGGATCGAGCTGTTTGAACAGTTTCTCCAGAGCCTGGGCCGTGCCGGCATCTCCCTCGATTCGCACGCCACTGCCCGGCGAGCGCCAGTCGGGTACGCTCATGGCGAGCAGGGCTGTGGGCGAGCCGAGGATGGTGGTATCCGGCTCGACATCCGATTCGGCAAGTACGCGAAGGCGATCGCCCTGTCCACTGAAGAACAGATCGATGTTCAGTCCACTCAGGGCCAGTTTGACCGAGCGACCATCCAATGGCTTGAGTCGCCGAGCTGCATCGGCGTCGAGCACGATGGTCTGATTGAAGGCCCGGTCGAGGAGCCCGGCCAGCATGGCCGGCAGCGGAGTGAGGTAGCGACTCATATCTAGACTCTTGCGCCGCGATGAATGGCGCAGATGCCGCCCGACAGATTCTGCCAGTCAACGCGCTCGAACCCGGCCGCATCGAGCATGTCGGCAAGCTGCTGCTGATCCGGGAATCGCCGGATCGACTCGGCCAGGTACTGATAGCTTTCGGCGTCGCCGGCGATGCGACGGCCGAGTCGCGGCAGGACCTGAAAGGACCAGGTATCGTAAAGACGGGCCAGGGCTGGGAGCCCGACCCTGGAAAACTCCATGATGTGCACGCGACCGCCCGGGCGCAAAACCCGATGCATTTCGGTAAGCGCCTGCTCGCGATGGGTGACGTTGCGCAGGCCGAAGGTGATCGTCACGTGGTCGAAGCTCGCGGACTGGAACGGCAGGGCCTCGGCGTTGACCTGCAGCCAATCGATGCCGCCGACGCGTCCTTCGTTGTCCATCCGCGCTCGTCCGACCGAGAGCATCGAACGGTTGATGTCGGCCACCGTGACCCTGGCACCGGTGCCGTGGGCGAGACGCGCGATATCGCCCGTTCCGCCCGCCAGGTCGAGAAGCTGCTGGCCGGGACGGATACCGCAGGTAGCGACGAACTGCCGTTTCCAGAGGCGGTGGACCCCCAGCGACATCAGATCGTTCATCAGATCGTAGCGCGCGGCCACGGACGAGAACACCCGTCCCACGAGACGCGTTTTCTCCTCGGGAGCGACTTCGCGATATCCAAAATCCGTCATGCTGTTTCGCCTGTTTCGAGCGCCTGCCCGCCAGTATCCGTCAACCCTCGCCCTCGCGCTCGCCCAAGCGCTCGGCATAGCGGTCGAGATTGCGCTGCATGTTAACTCCGAGATCGTAAAGGAATGCCCAGGAGTAGATGCCGGTGTTGTGGCCGTCATCGAAATGCAGCGCCACGGCATAGCTGCCGATCGGTTCGATCCTGGCGATGTTGACCCTGTCCTTGCCGGTCATCAGCCTGGGCTCGGACAGACCATGCCCGCGCACCTCGGCTGACGGAGAGTGCGTACGCAGGTACTCGCACGGCAGTTCGAAGCGCTGACCATCGTCGTATTCCAGCACCAGCACGCGCCGGGAACGCTCCAGCCTGATTTCCACCGGCTCCGACATCAGACCTAACCTGAGGGCGTGTAATAGGTCGGTGATCCCGGCCCGACCGGCAGGCCCAGCCCGAAGACCCAGAGGAAGAACAGCAGGGTCCAGAAGATGAAATAGAAGATCGAGTAGGGCAGCATCGTCGCGATGAGGGTACCGATGCCGAAGTTCTTGTCATAGCGCGTGGCCCACGCCAGGATCAGCCCGAAATAGCTCATCATCGGTGTGATGATGTTGGTGGTGGAATCACCGATGCGATAGGCGCCCTGGATGACCTCGGGCGAGTAGCCGATGAACATCAGCATCGGCACGAAGATCGGCGCCGTGACCGCCCACTGTGCCGACGCCGAGCCCAGCGAGAGGTTCACGATCCCGCACATGATGATGAAAAACAGGAACACGATCGGCCCGGTCAGTTCGATCGCCTGCAGGAAATCGGCACCGGCGATGGCGGTAATCAGACCCAGATTGGTCCAGCCGAAGAAAGCGACGAACTGCGCGGCGAAAAAGACCAGCACGATGTACAGGCCCAGGGTAGCGATCGCCGAGGCCATGCCGTCGATCACGTCCCGATCGTTCTTCATCGTGCCGACGACCTTGCCGTAGGCAAAGCCGGTCACCAGGAAAAACACGAAAATCCAGGCGACGATCGATCGGAAGAACGGCCCGGACGAGGCCAGGAAGCCTTCTCCGGCCGCCTCCGGGTCGCGCAGGACACCGGACTCCGGAATGACCAGCAGCGCGATCAGTGCCGCGATAGCGAGCACCGCAAGGCCGGCCATCATGAGGCCCTTCTTCTCCTCGGGGGTCAGTGGCGACATCTGGCTGTCGTCGAGAACCGAGGGGTCGGCGCGGGAGTCGTCGTAAGTGCCGAGTTTGGGTTCGACGATGAAAATCGTGACCAGGGAGCCGATCGCGGTGATCAAGAAGGTGCTGGCGATCATGAAAAACCAGTTGGCCGTGGCGAAGACCTCGTACTCAGGGTCGATGAGCCGCGCCGCCTCCTGGGTGATTCCGGCGAGCAGCGGGTCGATCGTGCCGAGCAGCAGGTTGGCCGAATAGCCGCCGGAAACGCCGGCAAACGCAGCGGCCATGCCGGCCAGCGGATGGCGGCCGAGGGCCAGAAAGATCGCGCCGGCCAGCGGGACCAGCACGACGTAGCCCATTTCGGAGGCGGTATTCGACAGCACGCCGGCAAATACCACGGCGACCGTGACCAGATGCTTCGGGGCGTTGAGCACGATGCCCCGGACCATCGCGGACAGCAGGCCGGACTTCTCGGCCACGCCGACGCCGAGCATGGCGACCAGAACGACACCGAGCGGGGCGAAGTTGACGAAATTGGCGACGAGGTTGCCGAAGATCATGCGCACGCCTTCGGCGTTCAGCAGGCTGACTGCCTCGATGGTTGCGCCGTCCGAACCGGGCCGCGGATCGGTCACCGCGACCCCGAGCCAGCCGAAAAGACCGGACAACAGCACCATTGCGGTGGCCAGCAGCGCGAACAGGGTGACCGGGTGGGGGAGAAGGTTTCCCAGCCACTCGACAGCGTCGAGAAAACGGGTGAACGCGTTGCGCGGTGCCTGCTTGCTGGCGGAAGTTTCGGTGGACAAGATCCGACTCGCTTGTTCTAGGGGCGGGAAAGTACCGGGATGATAGCAAGTGCCGGCCCGAACTGCAGAGGGTGAGGAGCAAGGAGCAAGGAGCAAGGATCAAGGAGCAAGGAGCAAGGAGCAAGGAGCAAGGAGCAAGGATCGACGTGGGAGGTTACTCGTCGGTGCTCCCTGTCCTTGAACCTTGAACCTTGAACCTTGAACCTTGAACCTTGAACCTTGTACCTTGAACCTTGAACCTTGAACCTTGCTTCTTCCCTATTGCCGATCGGCTCGACGGCGCAGGTAGTTGAGCAGGTCGACCCGGGTAATCAGGCCGAGAAAGTTATCGCCGTCCATGACGATCGCGACGTGGTCATGATGGAAGATCGGCAGCATGGCGTCGATCGGCTGGTCATACTGCACGAGTTCCAGCTCGCTGACCATTGCGTTGGATACCGGCTCGGCAAAGCGCGATTCATCGTCGTAGACGGTCAGGAGGATGTCTGATTCGTCGATGATCCCGACGATGCGTTCGCCGTCCATGACCGGCAGCTGGGAGATGTCGTAGAGCATCATGCGCTTGTAGGCGCTGGCCAGGGTTTCATCGTGGCCGACGGTCACCGCGTCCCGGCTGGCCATCGGGCGGGCGATGAGATCGCGAAGATCGCCGTGACTGCTCATCTCCAGAAGGCCGTGGTCCCGCATCCAGTGGTCGTTGTAGACCTTGGAAAGATAGCGATTTCCGGTATCGCAGACCAGGGACAGCACGGTCCGGGGCTCGGTCTGCTCGCGGCAGTAGCGGAGCGCGGCGGCGACCAGTGTGCCGGTCGACGATCCGCCCATCAGGCCCTCGCGCTTGAGCAGCTCGCGCGCGGTCATGAAGCTCTCCCGGTCGGAAATAGAATAGGCCTTGCTGACCCGCGAGAAATCGCTGATCGAGGGCAGGAAGTCCTCGCCGATGCCTTCGACCAGCCAGCCGCCGGCGTCGTCGCGTACCCGGCCCGTGGCGATATAGTCGGCCAGAATCGACCCCTCGGGGTCGGCCAGCACCAGCTCGAGATCGGGAGCGGAACGGGCAAAGTACCGCGACAGACCGGTGACCGTTCCGCTGGAGCCGACGCCGATGACGATGGCATCCAGTTGCCCGCCCATCTGCCTGAGAATTTCCGGTCCGGTATCGGTTTCGTGCGCGAGCGGGTTGTCCGGATTGGCGAACTGGTTGATGAAGTAGCTGTTTTCGGTTTTCGCTGCGATCGAGGCGGCGAGATCCTGATAGTAGTCAGGATGACCCTTGCCCACGTCGGAGCGGGTAATGATCACTTCCGCGCCCATCGCCTTCAGGTTCGAGATCTTCTCCCGGCTCATCTTGTCGGGAATGACCAGCAGCAGCCGGTAACCTTTCTGGGCCGCGACCAGAGCCAGACCGAGCCCGGTATTTCCGGCTGTGCCCTCGACGATCGTGGCCCCGGGCTTCAAATCACCGCGACGCTCGGCTTCCTCGATCATTTTCAGGGCAATCCGGTCCTTGATCGAGCCGCCCGGGTTCGCGCTTTCGAGCTTCAGATAGAGCGTGCAGGGACCGGTGTCGAGGTGATTGACGCGAACGATCGGAGTATTGCCGATCAGCTCGAGGCTGTTGGAGAAGATCGCCATGGTTTCGGGATTTTCAGAGGGACGTCGGGCACGATAGCCCATGGCTCGGGATCGGGCAAGGGAAGGTCAGTCGATGGTGACGGTTGGCGGGGGACAAGCTGGGTCGCCCGACAACCGTCAACCGGATGATCAGGCGACTCTGCCCTGATCCATGAGGCGTGCGAGCTGGTCCTTGATCATGAGTTTTTCGCGCTTGAGCTGGTTCAGGGCCAGATCCTCCATGGCCGCTGTGCCGTTTTCAGCGGCGATGACGCGCTTCTCGAGCTGCTGGTGCTGGCTGTAGAGGCGGCGAAACTCCTGATTCTCGTTGAGCATGGCTTCCATCTCTTCCTTGCGATTTTCAAACATTGGCGTAACTCCCATGGTTTTGTCAGTCTGCCATCTCCGCTCGGAGGCCGCGGTTGATTGCAGCACGAGCGCGCAGGCCGAACTGATGCGGCCCGAATGGTTCGGGGAAGGGTTTGCAGAGCCTCGTCGACCGGGGCAAAGTGTTCTGGACTTGCGGTCGCGGGACCGGGGTTTGAGGCGAGTGGGTCACTCGAACGGGCCATCATTAGCTTCTGTTATAGCCCCATCGCGCCAAGACTGCAAGCCCGTGTTCACTCATCCAGCAGGATGACGTCGACGCGACGATTTCGGCTGCGGCCCTGCGGGTTTTCGTTGCTCGCGATCGGGAATTCTTCTCCCATCCCGATGGCTGTGATCCGGTCGGCACCGATGCCCATGTCGACCAGCGCGGCCTTGACGGCCTCGGCTCGCTCCAGTGAAATCCGCTGGTTGACTTCGGCAGGCCCGCTGGCATCGGTATGCCCTTCGATGCGGATTCGCTTTTCGGGCTCGGACAGCAACAGTTCGGCCACATCGTCGAGATTGGTGCGGGCTGATGGCTGGAGTTCGGTCTGGCCGACTTCGAACAGCACATCACCGAGTGTGACCACGACGCCGCGATCGGTCTGGCGCAATTCCATCAGTTCCAGCCGCCGGCGCAGGGAGTCCGCGGCTTCGGCGGCCAATTCGGCTTCGCGCCGAACCAGCTCGATCTCGCTGGCCTGGGCTTCGGCGAGGCGACGTGCGGCCTCCGCCTCTTCGCGCGCCTGGCGCTCGCGGAGGGCGGCTTCCTCGCGGCGTTCCTCCGAATTCATCGCCTGCCGCCGCGTTCGCTCGATTTCCTCCTGAGTGGCCGATGACTGCATCAAGGCCCGTTCGGCTTCTCGCCTGGCCTGTTCCACCTCCAGACGGCTGGCGCGCAGCAGCAGTTCGGTGCGCTGCTCGGCGATCCGATCGATCCGGCCGGCCGCCTGGGCTCGAGACGCCTCCGCGCGAGCGATTTCAAGCGTCTTCTCGGCCAGCAGGATACGGTGATTGCGCTCGTCTTCGTTCAGCCCATCCAGCCCCGCGTCACGCACCGCCCGCTCGGCCGCGGCCAGCGCCAGGGGGACGAGCTCCGCGAGCTCGCTCTGGCTCCGGAACTGCTCGAGATCCGCGCGCAGGTTATCCATCGCGCTGGTATCCCGCGGCTGTGCAGCGCAACCGATCAAAAGCAGCGCTGAGCCGGCCAGAAGGGCAACGACCACTGGAGTCGCTTTCATGGCACCAGGACCTCCTCACCGAACTCGGCTACCAGATTGTCGCGCAATTGCTCGAGTTCGCGCTGTCGCTCAGCCAGTTCAGCACGTGTCTGCGCCGCCCGCGTCCGGGCGAGTGCGAGCTGAGCCTCGATTTCGGCCTCATCGGCCAGCCGACGGGCCTGGTCGGGCTTTTCCTGATCAAGCTGCAGCTCGGCGAGCTCGAGCCGTTCCCGGGCGAAGCGCAGCTCGAGCGGCGAGTAGTCCTCGGCACCGGCCTGAGCGGCCTGGTCAATGGCGTTGCCGGCATCGACCAGGAAGGACCGGTCCGGCGGCGTCGTCGCGCACCCGCTGATCGTGATTGCGATCGAGAGAGCTGTCGCGATGGCGGTGATTCTGGCGATCATGAGGCGATAGGTCCCATTGGTTGACGTATTGACCTTGACGGCGTAGTGCAGCGGCCGAATCCTGCCCGAGACCCGCACATCATTCGGCGTCGGGCTGGTTTTCCGGGGCGGCTTGACGAACCGGTTCAAGCGCTTCCATGGCGGCGCAAATCCGCCGGATGGTGGCCAGGGCCGCCGTATCGCAATCAAACCTGTGGGCATTATAGACTTGAGGCAACAGGCAGCAATCGGCGATTGTGGGCTGATCGCCGTGGCAGAACCGCCCGGTGTCCGGAGATTCGGAGAGCATGGCCTCGACGGCCGCCAGTCCGTTCTGCGTCCAGTGCCGGTACCACTCCAGTTTCCTCTTCTCGTCCAGGCCAAGCTCACTGACCAGATATTTCAGCACTCGCAGGTTGTTGAGCGGGTGGATCTCGCAGGCGACGGCGTTGGCAATGGCTCTGACCCGGGCGCGCGCCGGCGCTTCAGGCGGCAGCAGCGCGGGTTCGGGATAGCCCTCTTCGAGATACTCGAGCATCGCCATGGACTGGGTCAGAACCGCATTTCCGTCGACGAGCGTCGGCACGAGGCGCTGTGGATTGAGTCTGGCGTAATCGGGTGCGAACTGCTCACCGCCGTTCCTGACCAGGTGGACCGGCCGAATCGAATAATCCAGGCCCTTGAGGTTCAGGGCCAGGCGGACCCGGTAGCTCGCTGAAGAGCGCCAGTAGGAATAAAGTGTCAGTCGGTCGTTCATTTTCGGCTGGCTCTGGATGGGGTGGAGGAGCAAGGAGCAAGGAACAAGGAACAAGGAACAAGGAACAAGGAGCAAGGAGCAAGGAACAAGGAGCAAGGAGCAAGGAACAAGGAACAAGGAACAAGGAACAAGGATTATGGCAAAAGGCTCGCCGATCGAGTTTTTTGTCCTTGAACCTTGAACCTTGAACCTTGAACCTTTTACCTTGAGCCTTGAACCTTGAACCTTCTAGCCGCAACCTGCCACCTCCTAACGCCGGTATTCAACCACCGTCTGTTCGATGGCACCGAAGATCGAGTCACCGTCGCGCGTTTTCATCTCGATCCGGACCTGGTCGCCGAACTGCATGAAAGGCGTTTCCGGCTTGCCGTTGGCTATGATCTCCAGCATGCGCTTCTCGGCCAGGCAGGAGGCGCCGCGCGCAGTGTCCTGGTTGGCAATCGTGCCCGAGCCGAGCAAGGTCCCGGCAGCCAGAGGCCGCGATTTTGCGGCGTGGGCCAGAAGTTCGGCGAACGAGAACTGCATGTCTTCGCCAGCCTCGGGTTGCCCGAACAGCCTGCCGTTGAGGTGGGTGAGCAGCGGCAGGTGGACTTTCTGATCGCGCCAGGCTTCGCCGAGCTCGTCGGGCGTGACGACCACGGGGGCGAGCGCGGAGCGTGGTTTGGACTGCAGAAAACCGAATCCCTTGGCCAGTTCGCCCGGGATCAGATTTCTCAGCGAGACGTCGTTGAGAATCGTGATCAGCTGGATGTGGGAGGCGCATTCGCCCGGTGTCGCCCCCATCGGTACATCGTCGGTAATGACCCCGATCTCTGATTCGAAGTCGATCCCCCATTCGGTCGAGGCCATCGTGATGTCGTCCAGCGGGCCGAGAAATCCGTCGGACACGGCTTGATACATCAGCGGATCGGTAAAGAAACTCTCGGGGACTTCGGCACCGCGCGCTTTCCGGACGCGTTCGACGTGGGGCAGGTAGGCCGAACCGTCGAGAAACTGGTAGCAACGCGGCAGCGGCGCGGCCAGCGCGGCGAAGTCGAGATCGAAAATATCCTCGGCAGTCCCTGCGTTGAGTGCTTCGTAGAGGGTATTCAGCCGCGGCGCACAGCGATCCCAGTGGTCGAGCGCAGCCTGCAGATTCGAAGCGATGTCGGCGGCGGCCACCGCCCGGCTCAGGTCGCGGCTGACCACGATCAGGGTGCCGTCGCGATCGCCTTGTTCGAGGGTTGCTAGTTTCATGGGTTAAAGGTTCAAGGTAAAAGGTTCAAGGGTCAAGGTTCAAGGTTCAAGGGTCAAGGTTCAAGGGTCAAGGGTCAAGGTTCAAGGGTCAAGGGTCAAGGGTCAAGGGTCAAGGTTCAAGGTTCAAGGTCCAAGGAGCAGGGATCAAGGGGGTTGTTTTCCTTGTTCCTTGTTCCTTGTTCCTTGTTCCTTGTTCCTTGTTCCTTGTTCCTTGTTCCTTGTTCCTTGTTCCTTGAACCTTGTGCCTCTTTCACCCTTTCCAGCTATCGACATAGCCCGCCCATTCGACCTGCTCGGCCCGCTCGGTCACGTCCAGCGCGTCACGCGTGTCGATCATGACCGCGACCTCTTCGGTGGCGCTGGACTTGGGTTCGAAAGCGTTCTTGAGGGCTTTCGGATGCGGGCCATGGGTGAAGCCGCAGGGATGCAGGGTCATCATCCCTGGATGGATGTTGTCGCGCGAGAAGAAGTCGCCCGCGTGATAGAAAATCAATTCATCGAAGTCATCGTTATTGTGAAAAAACGGCACTTTCAGTGCGTCCGGGTCGCTCTCGAACGGGCGCGGAACGAAGGTGCAGACAACGAAGCGATGGGCCACGAAGGTGGTATGGGCCGAAGGCGGCAGATGGTAGCGGTGGCTCATCAACGGCCGAATAGCACGCCAGTTGATCCGTACCGGCATCAGGTCGCCTTTCCAGCCCACCGCATCGAGCGGATTGAACGGGTAGCTGATGGTGGACAGCTGCTGGCGCCTTTTGACGACCACCTGCCAGGGTTCGTCGCCGCGCTGGGCCTCGAAGGCCCCGTCGATGCGCGGACTGTCGAGCATGGCCGGGTCGAAGATCGCATGCGGGCCGAGCAGACCCTTGTCGGGCAGCATGTAGCTCGAATTCGTTGCTTCGACGAGCAGGGCGGAGACCGGCTGCTCCGATTCGATCCGCCACATCGTTCCCCGCGGCAGCACGATGTAGTCGCCGTCGCGGAATCCGAGATGGCCATAATCGCAGAACAGGTGGCCCCGCCCGGAATGGACGAACAGCAGCTCATCGCCGTCGGAATTGCGCACCAGACGATCCATGCTGCCGGGACAATGCCAGCTGCGCACCCGGCAGTGCGCGTTGTGCATGAGCTCGGCCGCGTCCCAGGGCAGGATACTTCCCTCGCCGATTTGATTGGTGTCGAAGGCGCGCGGTCTCAGCGGACCCTCGAAGTCCGTCCAGCCGGTCGGCGGCCGGGTGTGGTACATGTGCGTGGCCGGGCCGAAGAAACCTTCCTTGCCCAGCTCGCGCTCGTAGGTGCCTTCGGGGAGGTCGCAGTGGGCCTGGCGAGAAGCCTTGCCTTCGACTTTCGGATGCGTGATCCAGTTCTTCATAGCACGCCGCGCTTGGCCTGATCGCGTTCGATGGCCTCGAACAGGGCCTGAAAATTGCCTTCCCCGAAGCCCTCGTTCCCCTTGCGCTGGATGATCTCGAAGAAGATCGGCCCGATATTGGTCTGGGTGAAGATCTGCAGGAGCTGCTTGTCGGGCTGATTGAGATCGGCGTCGATCAGGATCTTGTTCTTGCGCATCCGCGGCACGTCTTCGCCGTGATCGGGTATCCGCTGATCGATGACATCGAAATAGGTGTCGGGCGTGTCGAGGAACTGGATGCCGTTGGCGTGCAGCGCCTCGACCGACTCGTAGATGTGGTCCGAGTACAGTGCGATGTGCTGCACGCCTTCGCCCTTGTACTCGTCGAGATATTCGTTGATCTGGCTTTTCGGATCCTCCGATTCGTTGATCGGAATGGAAATCCTGCCGTTCGGGGCGGTCATCGCCTTGGAGCGCAGCCCGGTCTGGGCACCCCTGATATCGAAGTACTTGACCTCGAAGAATCCGAACAGCTTCTCGTAGAACCCGGCCCACTGGTCCATGTTGCCGTTGTAGACGTTGTGGGTCAGATGGTCGATGAAGCTCAAGCCCACGCCGCGCGGGTTGCGCTCCACGTCCGGGTCGAACTCGAATTCGCGATCGAGATCTTCGAGGCTGCCGGTCAGGTACAGCACGCTGCCTCCGATCCCGGCAATCCTCGGTGCATCGAGCGCCAGCGTATCCGGCTTGTGCTCGATCTCCCCGGCGCCGTTGTCGCGAGCGACCCGGTAGGCCTGCTCGGGGTTGCTGACGCGCAGCGCGAACCCGGTGCAGGCGGGACCGTGGGCGGCCGCGAAGTCGCTGGCGAAGGAGTCGGGGATCTCGTTGACGAGGAAATTGATGTCACCCTGGCGATAGAGGGTCACCGCGCGGGAGCGATGGCGCGCCACGGAGGTGAAGCCGAGCCGCGCGAACAGGTCGTGCAGGACGGCGCCGTCGGGCGCGGCGAATTCGATGAATTCGAACTGCCGGACTCCCAGCGGATTGGGGCGTTGAGCGGTCATGGCTTACTCCTCATTGAACGATTCGGACCATCAGGAAACTTGCCGAGCCCCCGAATATTAGTTACATTTGAAACCAAATTCAACCCGTTTGCAGGTCATGCTCGAGCTGGACATGTTCTTGCCCTACCGTCTCTCGGTGCTGTCGAATCAGATCAGTCAGGGCATTGCCCGCACCTACGAGCAACGCTTCGGTCTGAGCGTCACCGAATGGCGCGTGATCGCGATTCTCGGACGTTTCCCGGGCATTTCGGCCAGTGAAATCGGCGAGCGCTCTGCGATGGACAAGGTCGCCATATCGCGAGCGGTGAATCGTCTGATCGAACAGGGTCGTGTCGAGCGCGAAGCCAGCGCGGCCGACCGACGAACCCGACATCTGTATCTGACTCAGGAAGGCCGAGCCGTTTTCGACGCCATCGTGCCGGCGGCGCTGGACTACGAGAGGCGTCTTCTGGCCTGCCTCGACGAAACCGAGCGCGAGCAGCTGGACCGGCTCGTGGACCGGCTCAGTGAAGTCAGTCGGGCCTGAACAGCGTTGTTCATCGACCGATGGGTTCAGGTCATCCGCACGGCGCGGTACACTCCGGTCTGGACTTCTCGAGGAAGCGATATCGTCATGGCCATTCGTATCTTCAGTCATTTCGACAGCGGGAACATCGAAGTCGTTCGAGCCGACCGGGCCGACGATATCCAGCTTCGCATTCGTCCTGACGAGGGCGGCGAGCATATGCAGTGGTTTCATTTCCAGGTCTGCGATGCGGCCGGCCAGGACTGCGTGTTGACCCTGGTCAATGCCGGTGATGTCTCCTATCCCGAAGGATTCCGCGACTACCAGGCCGTCTGTTCCTATGATCAGGAACACTGGTTTCGCGTGCCGACCGAATTCGACGGCGATCACCTGGTGATTCGGCACGCGCCCAGCGCCGATGTCGTCTACTACGCCTATTTCGCGCCCTACAGCCTTGCGCGGCACCAGTCCTTGATCGCCGCAGCCCTGGCCGCGCCCCGGGTTCGGGCGGAAACGCTCTGCGCCACGCCGGACGGACACGCCCATACCCTGCTCACGATCGGCGAAGCGGCTCCCGGGCGGAAGCGACTCTGGGTCACGGCGCGCCAGCACCCGGGGGAGACGATGGCCGAATGGTGGGTCGAGGGTTTCCTGAACCGTCTGCTCGACCCGGACGAGCCGGTGTCCGGTCGTCTGCTGGACGAATCGGTAATCTACCTGGTGCCCAACATGTGCATCGACGGTGCGGTGCGCGGTCACCTGCGCTGCAACGCGCGTGGCCGCAATCTGAACCGGGAATGGATCGCTCCGTCCGCCGAAGATTCTCCGGAGGTGTTCTACGTCGTCGAGAAGATGAAGCAGACCGGCGTCGATTTCGCGTTCGATGTGCATGGCGATGAAGCGCTGCCCTACAACTTCATCGCCGGGGCCGAAGGCATCCAGAGCTGGGACGATGCCAAGCAGACCCGGCTCGACGACTTCAAGGCGCTCCTGGCCGAAATCACCCCGGACTTCCAGACCGAGTACGGCTACGAGGTCGACGAGCCCGGAACCGCTGATCTGAAGAAGTGCACGGATTTCGTCGCCGAGACCTTCGGCTGCCTCGCCATGACCCTGGAGATGCCGTTCAAGGATTCGGCGATCACGCCGCAGCCGGAAACCGGATGGAGTCCGGGACGCTGTCGCGCCCTCGGGCGGGCCTGCGTCGATGCGTTCTGGCGCACCTTGCCGAAGCTCTAGTGGGCGGGACTGTGACCGGCTGCATCCGATTCAATCCGGGGCAACTGACGGTCGACGAGCCGGCCCGCCGCGTTCGCTGCTCCGGCGAAGACGTTCCGATCGAACCCAAGGTCTTCGATCTGCTGCTGTATTTCGCCCATCGCCCCGGTAAGGTCATCAGTCAGGATGAGCTGCTCGAGGCCGTCTGGGGCGCAGCATCGCCAGCGACACGCTGGTGATGCTGCGCGGGGTCGGCTTTCGGCTCGGCGCCGAGATCATACCGGTGGAATCCGATTCACCGCCGGAACCGCGGCACTGGCTGGACTGGCGGATGGCCGTGCCGGCGCTGGTGCTGCTGATCGGACTGCTGGTCTGGTGGCAGTCAGAACCGATCACGCCGCGCGTGGCCCTTCTGGGCGTGGACAATGCGACCGGCGACTACCTGAGGCGACTACATGAGGCGACTACATGGGTGCCGAAGAATACCACGCACGCGCCGGAGAGCTCCGGGAACGGCTCGAATGCCCGGCAGCGGCACGGGCGCGTCTTGGCCGGTCGAAATCGTTAGCGAAGAATGATTCGGCGAAAAAGCGCGTCCGGCGAATCCCGGCAAGACTCCTGCCTGATCACGATCGTTATCGAAACGGGGAGTCGCCCTCGAAAGGCCTCCGGGCTATGGATACATCGCGCTCGGGGTTCTCGCCTGCGGTTCTGCGCTCGCGATCGTTCTGCATTCGCCGACGGATGACGACAAGGACGACCGCCGCTGAGCCACGGCGCCGACCGCCGGCAAAATGCGGGTATCCTCGAGAAGATGAGTCAGACGACACTCCTGGTCGCCAACCCGGGCAGCCGGTCCGGCGATGACGCGCTGGGGCCGGCCAGAGAACGTCTGGAATCGCAGGGCGAGGTTGATTCGGTGCGTCCAGAACGTCCCGTCGATCTCCCGGAGGTTCTGAGGCGCAGGGGCCGCGGCTTCGACCGGATCGTTCTGGCCGGAGGCGACGGTACCGTCAATCTCGCGCTTGACGCGCTGCTCGAACTCGAGAAGCCGTTCGGACTCCTGCCTTCGGGAACGGCAAACGACCTGGCGCGTTCTCTCGGAATACCGCAGTCGCCGGAGCGGGCGCTCGAGGTCATCCTGGAGGGCCGTCGACGCCGGATCGACGTCGCGCGCATCAACGACGTCAGCTTCGTCAACGCCATCGGCATCGGCCTGGGTCCGCGCATGACCCGGGAAATGGATGCCGAGTCCAAGGCCCGATTCGGAGTCGCCGCCTATGCCGGGGGCATCCTGCGGGCGCTCAAGCGCCAGCCCGTGTTCCGTGCCCGAATCGAATCCGATGAGCGAGTGCGGCAGGGTGATTTCGTGCAGATCACGGTCGCGAACGGCATTCACTACGGCGGGGGAATGACCGTAGCCTACGACGCCAAGATCGACGACGGACTACTGGACGTTCTGCTGGTGCCCCGGCAGAGCCGCTGGAGCCTGCTCGGCAATGCGCTGAGATTCCGCAAAGGCTGGACGCGCAACGCCGACAGGCTCAGGCACTGGCGCAGTGCCTCGGTCCGAATCGAAACCGCAGAGGCCATGCCGGTGACCGCCGACGGCGAATTCCTGACCGAAACCCCGGCGGATTGCCGCGTTCTTTCCCGGGGTCTGGAGGTATTTGCTCCGCGTCAATGAGGATCGCCTGCAGCGCCATGCAGGCGCAGTGTAGACTGATCGTATTCTCGACGAACAGGCCCTGGAGCATGAACGAGAATGCCCTCCACAGCGACGAGCAGGCGGCCCTCATCGACGCCCACAAGCAGACGCGGGCCCTGCTGAAACGCTATCGATATCTGGCGGAGGAACTGATCGACGACCAGAACTGGCAGCCGTTTCTTGCCGATCGGCAGCGCAAGCTCGATGGACTGCGCCAGCAGCTCGCATCACGCCTTGACCAGGAAGGACTGCTTCCGGAAGACTTCAACGCGGATCTCGAGGACCTGGCGCACCTCGCCGACCGCTTTCGCGAATGGCTCGGCGGTGATCGCCACGAGCCGCTCAGGAAGGCGCTGACCGAGCGGGAGCGATCCCTGCTCGAGACGCTCCGCGCCTTGCCCGCGAACGAGCGGTCCGGGCTGGCGCGCGCGATTGACGAGGCCGAGGCAAGCATCGAGTATCTTGCCGAGGTCTGAGGCCCGAGCCGAGATGTTCAGAGCTGGCCAGGGCACTCACGGCTTTCATCACCGGATAGCGAACCATGAAAAGAACCCCACGCGTTCTGCGCACGGCCGAATTCTCTTCGCAGGCCGTTGCCTACTCGCTGTTGTCGCTCACGGCAATACTGGTCATGACGATTGTCGGCATCGCCGCCTTGCCGATCGCGCTGCCGATCGCATTCTGGTACTACCGGCGCTTCTTTTCGACGCTCGAAGTGGTTCTGACCAGCCGCGAGCTTCAGGTCGCCCGCGGCGTACTCCATCGCCAGGAAAAAAGCATTCCGCTCGAAAAAGTCACCGATCTGGCGGTCATCCAGGGCCCGATCATGCGGATGATGGGCATCAAGGGTCTCCAGGTCGAGACGGCGGGTCAGAGCGGCGGCGCGAGCGGTTCTCTGGTTCGCCTGATCGGCATCGAAGATACCGACGGGTTCCGCGACGACGTGCTGGACCAGCGCGACAAGGTGAACGACAACCCGTCCAGCCCGACGCCGGAGGGCGGCGATCGGACCACCGAGCTGCTTGCCGAGATTCGCGACGCGCTCGTGCGGATCGAGTCACGCCTGCCGGGCGATTCTCTTCCGGATTGACGCTTGCCCGAACTTTCTTCAGCCGTTTTCGATCCGGGATGCCGGATCGACCAGTTCCAGGCGACGGAACGCGATGCCGGCCTGGGTGCGATTGCGCACCTTCAGTTTGCTGAAGATTTCGCTCATATGGGCCTTGACGGTCCGCTCCTGAATGCAGAGCTGATCGGCGATCTGCTTGTTGAGGCGGCCTTCGGCGACCAGGCGCAGCACTCGGAACTGCTGCGGCGTCAGCTCGGCGAACCTCGATGCCAGTTCGATGTCCTCATTGGTGCTTTCAGTGTCGGCGACGGCGCGCGCCAGATGGGGTGGAATCCACTCGCGGCAGTCGAGAACCGCGTTGAGCGCCTCGGTCAGTTCGGTCAGGCCCGAGCTTTTCGGAATGAACCCGGCGGCACCGTGATCAAGGACCCGGCGAATCACCCGCGGGTCTTCATTGGCCGAAACCACCACGACCGCTACGGCGGGGAAGTGGCTGCGGATCGACGCCAGACCGGTCAGGCCGTTATTGCCGGGCATATGCAGGTCGAGCAGGACCAGATCGATGTCCTCCCGCCTTTCGAGGATCTCCCAGGTTTCGGGCATGTCCCGCGTCTGCAGAATCTCCGCATCGGCGAAGGCCCCGGCCAGGGCCTGTCCGAGTGCGCCGCGGAACAGCGGATGGTCGTCTGCGATCAGGACTCGGATGGTCATGGCGAATCGATGCGGGTGCCGGGGGCACGGGTCAGCAAGCGTTCCCGATAGATTAGCAAAGCCTGCCGGATCGGCGAGCTGTACCAAAGTCCATGGGTCGGCCATCCGGGAGCTGTTACGATGATGTCTTCCCAAGACGCTTCCCGAAGGCATCCGAGTGCGCGCGATCGTTGTGTTCCTGGCCGTCATTCCCGGTTTCGCTGTCCTTGGGCTGGCGGGCTGCTCATCGCATGACGCGTCGCCGTCGCCCGATTCCGAACGCGCTTCGGAGATTCGGGTCACCGAGCACCGGGACGGCGACGACCTCGTCAGCGCCGGCCTCGGGCTGGACGGTCTGACGGCCGATCCCGTCGCCCCGATGGACCCGGCCGCGCCGACCCCGGCCGAGCTGCGAAGCCTCGCGATCCATGGTGCCTGGTCCGCCCTCGCGGCGCTGAATCCGGCCGGGGGGCGCGGAGCGATCTTCGACACTATTCCGGAGGTGACCGGAATCGAGGTCACGGCGTTCAGAGCTTTGCCGGGACGGGCGCATCCGGCGCGAGTTCTCGTTCAGATTCCGGACCGATTCGATCCGGATCAGGCCTGCCTCGTGGCGGCGCCTGCCTCGGGTTCGCGCGGAGTTTACGGCGCGATTCCGCTGGTCGGGCCGCGCGCTTTGCCGGCTGGTTGTGCCGTGGTGTACACGGACAAGGGTGCCGGCACCGATTACTTCGACTACTTCGACGGCACCGGTGTGGCCCTGTCCGGCCGCCGCAGTGCGCGCGGCGAGTCCCCGCTGGGCTTCACGCCGGACCCCGATCCGGCCGCGGTCGATGCCGGCCTGCTGGCGATGCCGCATGCCCATTCAGGCGACCATCCCGAGGCGGACTGGGGTCGCTATGTGCTCGACGCCATCACGTTCGCCTTCGAGGCTCTGGAAGCCAACTATGACAATCCGTTCTCGAGCGCCAACACGCGCGTGATCGTCGCCGGCCTTTCCAATGGCGGTGGCGCCGCGCTGCGCGCGGCCGAACAGGATGACCAGGGTCTGATCGATGCGGTCGTGGCGATCATGCCCAACATCTCGGCGCCTTCCACGCCACATCTCTACGATTACGCGACCGAAGCCGCCCTGTATCAGCCCTGCGCGCTGGCCGATCTGGATCGCACCATTGCGATGCCGCTGGGTAATCCGCTGCTCGCGGCGGCCGGTCGCCAGCGCTGTGCCGGCCTGGTCGCGCTCGGAAAACTCGACGCGCCGGATCCGGCGCTGGCCCGGCAGGCGTTGATGGACGCCGGCTTCACCGATGAAGCGCTCGAACTGTCGGCCGTCAACGTGGTCCTCGATCTTTGGCGCACGGTGGCGCTGAACTATGCCTCGGCCTACCTGCGGCGCGGCGCGGGGGACATGCCCTGCGGCTTCTTGATCCATGCCCGGGAGGCGTCCGAGGCTGATCGGCAGGCCTGGTGGGCCACGCATTCCGGCATCGGTGCCAGCGCCGGCATCGAACTGATCGACGGCCTGGCCGACGGTCGCGACCAGAAGTTGCCCGGATTGATGTGTCTGCGTGATCTGATCGAAGGCGACGGAGAGGAATCGGACACGCTGCGCGCGGCGATCGAGCAGACTCGCGCCACGACGGTATTGCCCGACATTCCGGTTCTGATCGTCCACGGTCGCCACGACGGCCTGGTGCCGGCGGCTTTTTCGTCCCGTCCCTACGTCGAACAGGCCCGTGCCGGAGGCGCACAGCTGGCCTACTGGGAAGTCGTCAACGCGCAGCATTTCGACGCACTGCTGGCGGCGCCGGCCGTGGCCGAGCGCCTGGTGCCGATCCTTCCCTACGGCTGGCACGGCATCGATCACGTCATGGCGGTCCTCGATGGGCGGCGGGCGCTGAGCCAGGACCGGGTCTTCGAGGCGGTTCCCGCGCCGACGGGACAGCCGCTGGAATGGAGCAATCTCGGGCTGGCCGTTCAGTGATCCGCTGGGCCGGAAAAGCCGGCCTGGTTCCGGCGGTCCTCCTGCTGGCCGCCTGTGCGCCGTTTCCCACCGTCGAACCGGGTCTGACTTTCGACGACGGGTTGACGGCGCGTGAACTGCTCGACCGAAGCATCGAGGCGCACGGCGGTGATCTGTCGAATGATCAGGGAGAATTCAGGCTTGAAATGACCGGTGAATGGTCCTCGGCGATCGTGCGAATACAACCGCTCGTGACCGATGCCGGTTACCGGATCGATGCCCGGGAACGCTATCGACCGGCCGAGCGCCTGTATATCGTGGACCACCGCGGGCCGGATGGCGTCAAGACGATTCGTCGCCAGGGCCAGGATATTCAGGTCTGGTACGACGGTGAAGTGACCCGCGATGAGCAGGTGCTGGCCGCCAGCGCGATGACCACCGATGCCTTCGAGCTTTTCCATTTCGGCCCCTCGTTCCTCAAGCGGCGGGCGGCAGAGTTGACCCGCTTGCCCGACCGGCGCGACGAGGGGGTGCGGTACCGGCGGCTACTGGCCTTGATTCGCCCTGGCTTCGGCGAGGCGGCCGAAGACCAGGTCGTGGTTTGGCTGGATCCCGAAACCGATCTGATGTATCGGGTCCACATCACCTTGAACGGTTTCGAAACCACCCGTGGGGCCCACGTCGACACGACCTTTCTCGAATTCCACCGGGTCGGTGCCTACACGCTGCCCTCCCGGTTCGTCGAACGCGTCCGTGGTCCGATTCGCCTGCGCGCCCACGACTGGTGGATTACCGCCGCCGAATACGCACCCTGATGCCTCGGGTGCCAGGGATCGTCAGCGGCCGACGAAACGCCGGCTCGCCCCGTTCGAAACGCTCACGGCAGCCCGGGTCCTCGAGGGCCTCCGCCATCGCGGTGACGAGTTCGTACTGGCGGCGATCGCGACCGGCCTGATCGAACGCGGCGAAAGGACCGGCCTCGGGCACCTTCATGAATCCTGGCCAGGCCGGTCAGCTGCGGGTGACCGAGACTGAGGTCCGTCGGGTCTTCGAAAGAGGCCTCGCAGGCCTCGCGCGACAGCGAGTGATAGCTGCGGCAGTTCAAGGGTCGAGCCGGGTAGGCGGAACAGCGTCCGTCAACCAGCACAGGGCACGGCATATGGGTGGTCAGAATCTGCTCCGGCTCGATGGCCCGCAGCCGGCTCGGCAGGCCAGGGCCATCCGGTCGGCGCGCGGCAGGGTCCGGGTTTCGCCTTCGATCAGGTGCCGGACCCGGCGCAGGCTGCGCTGTGGCGCGGTAGAGGCCTCGCGCCGGGCCGAATTGAGGCTGGTTTCGGTGACCCGGATGCGAATCGATTCGTGGCGCGGCGATTCGGTCCCGGATGAGCGTCTGATTGAGTCGGCTGAAGCAGCCGGAGACGATAGCAGATCGCTCGGGCCCGATCCGGCGCGTGACGGCCAAACCCGGTAGAATCCGGCGACTGCTCATGAGACTTGTCCGCGACCCTCATCCGCCCTTCGATCCAGGTCCCGAGACGGCCCTGGCGATCGGTAATTTCGATGGCCTGCACCGCGGGCATCAGGCGCTGATTCGATCCGTGCGGCTCAGGTCGGATGGTCTGGTGCCGGCGCTGATGTGTTTTGAACCCCTGCCGGCAACGTTCTTCAGGCCGCATCAGCCGGTGCCCCGGATTCTCGGGGTGCGCGACAAGCTTGAGCTGTTTCGCACCCTCGGTATCGAACGCGTGTTCATGATGCGCTTCAACCGGGCCTTTTCCAGCCTCGGTCCCGAGGAATTCGTCGACCAGCTGATCGTCGCGAACGCGCGCGCTCGCCATATTGTCATCGGGGCCGATTTCCGCTTCGGCGCTCGCGCTGTCGGCGATGCGGAGCGCCTCGAGACGCTGGGCCGGAGCCGCGGGATAAGCGTGGAAGTGGTCGAGGATGTGGGGGATGAAGCCGGCCGGGTATCGTCTTCCAGAATCCGTGAGGCTCTGGCCGGGGGCCGACTGGATATTGCCCGTCGTCTGCTGGGGCGCGACTACGCCTTGTCCGGGCGGGTGCTGCGCGGTCAGCAGCTCGGTCGCCGCCTGGGCTTTCCCACGGTCAATCTTCGCCCGCCGGAGCCGCCGGCCCTGAGTGGTATTCTGGCCGTGCGGGTCTCCGGCGGTGGGCTGATGGGCCAACCCGGCGTGGCCAGTCTCGGTCGTCGTCCAACCGTCAATGGCCAGACCGATCTCATCGAGGTGCACCTGTTCGATTACGATGGCGACCTGTATGGCGCGCACCTGACCGTAGAATTTCACGCTTTCCTGCGATCCGAAGCAAAATTCGACGACCTCGGAGCAATGACCCGCCAGATGCACGAAGATGCCCGCCAGGCGAGGGCAGCGCTAGGCCTCAAGAACCCTGAACCCTGAACCCTGAACCCTGAACCCTGAACCCTGAACCCTGAACCCTGAACCCTGAAGCTTCTCCTTTCGATGGACTACAAAGAAACGATCAATCTGCCGCAGACCAGCTTTCCGATGAAAGCCTCGCTGGCGACCCGCGAGCCGGCGATGCTCGAGCAATGGTATGCCGACCGACTCTACGAACGGATTCAGGAAGCGACCGCCGATCGTCCGCCGTTCATCCTGCACGATGGCCCGCCCTACGCGAACGGTGACATCCATATCGGGCATGCGGTCAACAAGATCCTGAAGGACATCGTCGTGCGTGCCGCGCTCCTGGCCGGCTTCCGCGCGCCGTATGTCCCGGGTTGGGACTGCCACGGCTTGCCGATCGAACTCCAGGTCGAAAAGAAACAGGGCAAGGTGGGCCACAGGATCGATGCGGCCGCATTCCGCCAGAAGTGTCGCGAATATGCCGATCGGCAGATCGAGAATCAGCGCAAGGATTTCAGGCGTCTCGGCGGGTTGGGCGACTGGGAACGCCCGTACGCCACCCGTGATTTCGATTACGAGGCCAATATGCTGCGCGCGCTGGCGCGGATCGTCGAGCGGGGCCATCTCAAGCGCGGCGTCAAGCCCGTTCACTGGTGCTTCGACTGTGGGTCGGCGCTGGCAGAGGCCGAAATCGAATATCAGGACAAGACTTCGACCGCGATCGATGTGCTTTTCCCGGCCGCCGAGCCTGGCCGCCTGTCAGAGATTTTCGCCGTCGATGGGCTGGGCGAGAATGCCGGAATCGTCATCTGGACCACAACGCCCTGGACCATCCCGGCCAACCAGGCGGTGTGTCTCAATGCTGAACTTGAATACGATCTGGTGCGCGGGCGCCGCGACGACCGGGTACTCGAGATCGTGGTCGCCAGCGAGCTGCGCGATGCGCTTGCTGCGCGGGCGGGTATTAGCGATGTGCAGGTGCTCGGCCACGTGCGCGGCGGTGAACTCGAACACCTTCGGCTGCGCCATCCCTACAACGGTCAGATCGTTCCTGTCATTCTGGGTGAGCATGTCACTACCGAGGCGGGAACCGGGGCCGTCCATACCGCGCCCGGCCACGGCCAGGAAGACTTCGATGTCGGCCTCGAGTACGATCTGCCGGTCGTCAATCCGGTCGACAGCCGCGGCGTTTTCGTCGATGGAACGCCGGTGGTGGCTGGCGAATTCGTCTGGCAAGCCAATGCCACCCTGGTCGAGCACATGCGCGCCAACGGCAGCCTCCTGGCCGATGAGTCTTTCGTGCACAGCTATCCTCATTGCTGGCGGCACAAGACGCCGACCGCCTTTCTGACCACGCCGCAGTGGTTCATCGCCATGGATCAGGCCGGACTGCGCGAGGATGCGCTCGCCGCGGTCGATCAGGTCCGCTGGGTGCCTGACTGGGGCAAGGCGAGGATTCGGGGCATGATCGAATCGCGCCCGGACTGGTGCATTTCGCGCCAGCGTACCTGGGGGGTACCGCTGGGCCTGTTCATCGACCGGAATACTCAGCAGCCGCATCCCGACACCCCCGCGATCCTCGATCGCCTCGCAGCGATCGTGGCCGTCGAAGGGGTTGACGCCTGGTACACCGAATCGATTGCCGAGCGTCTGGGTGTGGACGGCGAGCAATACGAGCCGGTGCCGGACATTCTCGACGTGTGGTTTGATTCCGGCGTGACCCACCACTGCGTGCTCGATCAGCGCGCTGAACTGGAGCGGCCGGCCGATCTGTACCTCGAGGGCTCCGACCAGCATCGGGGCTGGTTCCAGTCGTCCTTGCTGACCTCGGTGGCGATGCACGGCACGGCACCTTATCGGCAGGTCCTGACCCATGGCTTCACCGTCGATGCCGACGGGCGCAAGATGTCCAAGTCGCTCGGCAATGTCATCGCGCCCCAGCAGGTGATGAACACCCTGGGCGCCGATATCCTCAGGCTCTGGGTCGCCGCGGCCGACTACCGGCAGGAAATGAGTGTTTCCGACGAGATCCTGAAGCGTGTCGCCGATGCCTACCGTCGTATCCGTAATACGGCCCGGTTCCTGCTCGGCAATCTCCACGATTTCGATCCTGATCGGAATCTCCTGGCCCACGATCAGCTCCTGCCCCTGGACCGTTATGCGCTGGACCTCGCCAGCGAAGTGCAGGGCGGAATCACGGACGCCTACGCCGACTATCGTTTTCTCGGCATCTACCAGCGTCTGCACCATTTCTGCAGCCTCGACATGGGCGCGTTCTACCTCGACATCATCAAGGACCGTCTTTACACCCTGCCGGCGGATCATCCCGCGCGCCGCTCGGCTCAGACCGCGATGCACCACATCCTCGAAGCCCTGGTGCGCTGGATGGCGCCGGTCTGTTGCTTCACCGCCGAGGAAATCTGGGCGCTGATGCCGGGCCGGCGCGAGCACAGCGTCATGCTCGCGACCTGGTACGAAGGCCTGGAAGGGCTGGATATCGAAGAGCGCGCATTCTGGAGGAAGCTGCGCGCGGTGCGCGAAGCGGTGGGTCCGACGCTCGAGCAGCTCCGCCGATCGAAGGCGATCGGATCTTCGCTGGCCGCCGAGGTGACGCTGTCTGCCGAGGGCGAACTGGGCCGGGTGCTTGACGAAGTCGGCGATGAGTTGCGCTTCATTTTCCTGTCGTCGGATGTCCACCTCGGCAACGTCGGCGGCGAGGCCGGCACGGCCGACGTCGAAGGCGAGACCCTGCACTTTTCCGTGCGCGCCACCGACCATGCCAAGTGCGTGCGCTGCTGGCATCACCGGGACAGCGTCGGCACCGATGCCGGCCACCCCGAGCTCTGCGCCCGCTGCGTCGAGAACGTCGACGGCCCGGGCGAGACCCGTCGCTGGGCCTGATCACCATGCTGCCGATGCGTCCCGGAAAGTATTTCCTGTGGCTTTCGCTGGCCGCCGTGCTGGTCGTCCTGGACTGGTGGACCAAGCATCTGGCCAGTCAGAACCTGATGATGTATCGTCCGGTCGCGGTCACCTCCTGGCTCAACCTGACCCTGGCTCACAACGAGGGGGCGGCGTTCAGTTTTCTCGCTGGCGCGGGCGGCTGGCAACGCTGGTTCTTCACCGTCGTGGCGATCGTGATCAGCGCTGTTCTGATGGTCTGGCTGTGGCGCCTGCCCAATCGATCCCGCTTGTTGCCGGTGGCCATCAGTCTCGTCCTCGGCGGCGCGATCGGTAATCTGATCGACCGGGTTCGGTTCGGCTACGTTGTCGATTTCATCGACGTTCACTACTCGGGCTGGCACTGGCCGGCGTTCAATCTGGCCGATAGCGTGATCGTCATCGGCGTCACCCTGCTCCTGATCGAAGGATTTCTGCCGCGCCGCGGACCGGAGCCGCCGCGCCTGTGAGGGCGGTGGATCTGCTGGTCGTTGGCTGCGGTCTCGCTGGTCTGAACACGGCGCTGGCCCTGACCACGGCGGGGCTGGACTGTGCCGTGGTCGAAGGCGAGGCACCGTCGGAACGCGACGATCCGGCCGACTGCGGGCTGACGGCGTTCCGCGCGCCCTGGTCGATGCCGGCTGAGGTCGAGCAGCTGGCCGGGCGATCGCGCATTTTGCTCCCCGATCTGATCGCCCGGCTGGGGCAGGCGACGGGCGTTGACTGCGAGCACCGGCGTATCGGCCTGGTCCTGGGCGGCGAGGTGCCGTCGGTCGGCATGGCCTGGCTGGCGGCGACCCGGCAGCCCTGGCGGCAGGGGCGTCTGGTCGACTTCGAACCCGCCTTGGCGTGGGGTCAGAGCCCGGCCGTGCGGCTGACCGCGGTCGACCAGGTTCGCCCGTCACGCCTGATCCGGGCGCTGTATCTGAGCCTGCGCCAGCGCGGGGTGCCGATCCTGACCGGGCAACCGGTCCGGCGCCTCGACATCACTGGCAATGTCATTCGCGCCGCAGTGCTGGACAATGGCAAGACCATACGCGCGGACGCCATCATTCTGGCGGCCGACCAGGCGAGCAGCCGCCTGCTGCATGCCTCAGGTCTCGACCCGCTTGATGAAGCGCCCGTGACCGTTCCTCATCTGCGGCTCAACTGCGGCCACTCCCGCATTCAGCACGCTGCGCGTGTCGGTGAAATCGCGCTGGTGCCGCGGCCCGATGGGCGACTGTTGGCGAGCCTGGCGGGTCCGGCCCCGGGCGAGTCCGGAATGCCGCCATTCGATCGGTTGCTGACCAGCGTGGGCAACTGGCTGCCGTCGGTCAATCGTTTCGATGTCGAAGCGCACTGGGTCGGGCCTCCGCTCGGCGGCACCGCCCGAAACCCCTGCATCGGCGCCTACCCATGGATTCGTGGCCTGTGGATCAATGCCGGCCACCACCTGGCGGGACCGATCGTCGCGCCGGCCGCGGCGGAGTTGATCGTCGATCAGTTGAACGGCGGCCCGGCGGCACCGGGGCTGGCAGTTCGGACCCGACCGTTCCACAGCAGCCGATCCGCGATCGTCACCGAATGCTGACGCCGGAATGGTAGACTTGCGATCGATTATCAATGGCCTTACCTTTTTTCAATCCAACCACAAGGACCACTGAGCAAAGATGAACGAGCCACTGCGAACCACTACTATTCCGCACTCAGCCGGCGTCGAAGTCGACGACAGTGCGCGTCGGGTGCTGCGCAATACCTGGAATCTTCTGGCCATGACCCTGGCTTTCAGCGCCGTGATGGCGTACGTGTCGATGGCCAACAACTGGCCCTATCCGGGCGTTCTTCTGACTCTGGTGGGCTACTTCGGCCTGCTTTTCCTGACCGTCGCGCTGCGCAATTCGGCCTGGGGTCTGTTGAGCGTATTTGCGCTGACCGGCTTCATGGGGGCCACGCTCGGGCCGATCATCGGCAGCTACATGAGCGCCTTCAGCAACGGTCATGAGCTTGTCATTGCCGCCTTCGGCACCACTGCGGTCGCTTTCGTCGGGCTGTCCGGCTTCGCCCTGGTGACCAGGAAGGACTTCAGTTTCCTCGGCCCGTTCCTGTTCGTCGGCATCCTGGTCGCGTTCGTCGCTGGTCTGGCTGCGATCTTCTTCCAGATGTCGGCTCTGAGCCTGGCCGTATCGGCCATGTTCTCCCTGCTGATGTGCGGTTTGATCCTGTTTCAGACCCAGCAGATCATCAGCGGCGGCGAGCGGAACTACATCATGGCTACGGTCACGCTGTTCGTATCCATCTACAACCTGTTCACCAGCCTGCTCCACCTGTTCGGCTTCGCGTTCGGCGAAGAATAGGCACCAGACAGGCCGCGGCTCCCGAAGGCGGGGGCCGCGCTTTTCTCCCTGACCGACGAAACTTCTCCCCTTCGATCGACGGTCTCTGGGCCCGGCAGCCCGGCCTCCTCGTTTCCGCTCAGCCCGGTCTTTTCAGCGCTGTCCGCATCAGGCTATAATGACCGGCTTGCCCCGGGCGCCTGGTCGCGGGCTCCGGCGTTTTCAACTTCAACCATCGAGAAAACAGCATGTCGAAACAATTCCAGATTCCGGCGCAGATGCGTGCGGACGTGGGGAAAGGTGCGAGCCGCCGCCTGCGTCGCGCGGGCCGGGTGCCAGCGGTCGTCTACGGTGCCCGGCGGGACCCCGCCACGATCACCGTCGATCACGATTCGGTGCTTCACATGGCCGAAGATGACGCATTCTTTTCGTCGATCATCGAGCTCGAGGTCGGCGAGGACAAACGGCAGAAAGTGGTCGTTCGAGACCTGCAGCGTCATCCGTTCAAGCCGCTGCTGACCCATATCGACTTCCTGCGCGTGCGCGACGATCAGGTCGTGCGCATCAACGTACCGATTCACTTCGTCAATGAAGAGAAGTCGAAAGCCGGTCGCAAAGCCGGCGTCGTCATCTCTCATCAACTCACCGAAGTCGAAATCGACGCCCTGCCCAAGGATTTCCCGGAGTATCTCGAGGTCGATCTGGCCCAGCTGCAGCCGGGCGAAAGCGTCATGCTCAGCGATATCGCGTTGCCTGAAGGCGTGACCATACCGGCGCTTGAAACCGACGAGGACTATGATCGCCCGGTCGTCACGGCGATCTTCATTCGCGAGGGTCAGGGCAGTGGTGAGATGGCCGCGGAGGCCGATGCCGTTGCCGGAGAGCCGGTCGAGGTCGAAACCCTGTCGGATGAAGAGCAGGATGAGAACGAGGCTGATGATGGCGATGAAGAGAAAGCCAGGGGCGACTGAGCCTGAGCAATGAGCGGTCGCTGGCTGATTGTCGGCCTCGGAAATCCCGGCGCGAAGTACGAAAGGACCCGGCACAATGCCGGGTTCTGGTTTCTGGATGAACTGGAGCGAGCGGAAGGCCCGCTGCTGTTGAAGCCGAGCCGCAAACTGCATGGTGCTGTTGGCAACGGACGACTGCACGGCATCGACTGTGTGGTTCTCAGGCCCGAATCGTTCATGAACGAGTCCGGCCTCCCGGTGCGCTCGACGGCGGATTATTTCGACGTTGCACCGGAGCGCATCGTGATCGCCTACGACGATCTGGACCTGCCGCCGGGCGTTGCGCGTTTGCGGTGGGGAGGCGGGCACGGCGGCCACAACGGCCTGCGCAGCCTTTTCAGCCATCTCGGGACCCGGGACTTCTGGCGGGTTCGGATCGGGATCGGTCACCCCGGTCAGCGCGAACAGGTGACGCCCTGGGTCCTGGGGCGGGCCAGTGCGGAGGACGAAACGGCCATCCGTGCTTCGATCGAGCGTGCCGTCGATGCGCTGCCGGATCTTCTGCGCGATGATTCGGCTGCGGCGATGCAGCGACTTCATACCGAAAGCGGCTAAGCGATTTCCCGACCGGGGAGTCCGGCACCAGCAAGGCGAGGAAGAATATGGGCTTTAAGTGCGGAATTGTCGGCTTGCCGAACGTTGGCAAGTCAACGCTGTTCAATTGTCTGACCCGAACCGAAATCCCGGCCGAGAACTACCCCTTTTGCACGATCGAGCCGAACGTCGGTATGGTCCCCGTGCCGGATCCGCGCCTCGATGCGCTGGCGGCCATTGTTCGCCCGGAGCGCGTGGTTCCGACCATGATGCAGTTCGTCGACATCGCGGGCCTGGTCGCTGGTGCGTCTCGCGGTGAGGGTCTCGGCAATCAGTTCCTGTCCCATATCCGGGAAACCGACGCGATCATCCACATCGTGCGGTGCTTCGAGGACGATGACGTGACGCATGTCGGCGGGCGGGTCGATCCACTGGCGGATATCGATACCATCGATACCGAGCTGACCCTGGCCGACCTGGATACGGCGGAGCGGGGGCTCGAGCGCAGTCGGCGTCAATCCAAGTCGGGCGACAAGGAAGCGATCAGTCGATCGGCGCTGCTCGAGCGCGTGGTCGTCCACCTCGGCGAAGGCCGCCCGCTGCGCACGCTCGAGGTCGGTGACGAAGATCGAAAGGCGCTGAAAACCTGGCAGTTCATCACCGCAAAGCCGGTGCTGTTCGTTGCCAATGTCGACGATTCAGTGGCGGCCGACAATCCCATGGTCGCGCGCGTCAGGCAGCATGCTTCGGCCGAGAATGCCGAGCTGGTTGTGCTCTGCGCGGCAATCGAAGCCGAGCTGGCCGATCTTTCAGCGGAGGAGCAGGCCGAGTTCCTGGCTGATCTCGGTCAGACCGAGCCCGGACTGAATCGCCTTATCCGGGCCGGCTACAAGCTACTCGATCTTCTGACCTTCTTCACCGCCGGTCCGAAGGAGGTTCGCGCCTGGACCGTGCGGACCGGTTCGACCGCGCCACAGGCGGCCGGGCGCATCCACACCGACTTCGAGCGGGGCTTCATTCGCGCCGAGGTCACGGCCTTCGATGATTTCCTCGCCGGGCAGGGTGAGGCCGGCGCCAAGGCGGCGGGCAAGCTGAGGCTGGAGGGTCGCGACTACGTCGTCCAGGAGGGCGATGTCGTCCATTTCCGCTTCAATGTCTGAATCGGAAGGCCGGCGGGTCGTTTTTATGTGTTGACTCGGGCTCCGGGATACGCGACAATTGCGGGCTTCGTCCGGAAAGGATTGCTCCGAAAAGCGGGCAGGAGTGGTGGAACGCGAATTTTTGGAGGGGTACTCAAGCGGTCAACGAGGGCAGACTGTAAATCTGCTGGCTATGCCTTCGCAGGTTCGAATCCTGCCCCCTCCACCATACAGCCGATCGATTTGCAACCTTAACCAGCGCGGGTGTAGTTCAACGGTAGAACCTCAGCCTTCCAAGCTGATGATGTCGGTTCGATTCCGATCACCCGCTCCAGACAATCCGACGACGCCTGCCCACGTAGCTCAGGCGGTAGAGCACTCCCTTGGTAAGGGAGAGGTCACTGGTTCAAGTCCAGTCGTGGGCACCACATGACTTTTACCGTCATACCGATGGCGGAGAACTGAGTTTTAATTGAACACGGAATTGGAGTTTTCGACTCATGTCCAAGGCAAAGTTTGAACGCAGCAAGCCGCATGTGAATGTGGGAACGATTGGTCACGTTGACCATGGCAAGACGACGCTGACGGCGGCGCTGACGAAGGTGAGCGCGGAAGCGCGCGGTGGTGAATTCAAGGCCTACGATCAGATTGACAACGCGCCGGAAGAGCGCGCGCGCGGCATCACGATCGCGACGGCGCACGTGGAGTACGAGTCGGACATTCGTCACTACGGACATGTTGATTGCCCGGGTCACGCGGACTACGTGAAGAACATGATCACGGGTGCGGCGCAGATGGACGGTGCGATTCTGGTGGTTTCGGCGGCGGACGGCCCGATGCCGCAGACGCGCGAGCACATTCTGCTGGCTCGCCAGGTGGGTGTACCTTACATCATCGTGTTCCTGAACAAGGCGGACATGGTGGACGACGAGGAGCTTCTGGAGCTGGTGGAGATGGAAGTGCGCGAGCTTCTGAGCGACTACGATTTCCCGGGAGACGATACACCGATCATCACCGGTTCGGCGCTCAAGGCGCTGGAAGGCGACGACAGCGACATCGGCGTGCCGTCGATCGTCAGGCTGGTCGAGGCGATGGATGAGTACATTCCGGAGCCGGAGCGGGCGCTGGACAAGCCATTCCTGATGCCGATCGAGGATGTGTTCTCGATTTCGGGCCGCGGAACGGTGGTGACGGGTCGCGTGGAGCGCGGGATCGTGACGGTGGGCGACGAGATCGAGATTGTCGGAATTCGCGCCACGACCAAGACGACCTGCACGGGCGTTGAGATGTTCCGCAAGCTGCTGGATCAGGGCCAGGCGGGCGACAACGTGGGCGTTCTGCTGCGCGGCACGAAGCGCGACGACGTGGAGCGTGGTCAGGTTCTGGCCAAGCCCGGGACGATCACCCCGCACACCAAGTTCGAGGGCGAGGTGTACATTCTGAGCAAGGAAGAGGGCGGTCGTCACACGCCGTTCTTCAAGGGCTATCGCCCGCAGTTCTACTTCCGCACGACGGATGTGACCGGCTCGGTGGAGTTGCCGGACGGTGTCGAGATGGTGATGCCGGGCGACAACGTGCAGATGCAGGTGGAGCTGATCGCGCCGATCGCGATGGAAGAGGGCCTGCGCTTCGCGATTCGCGAAGGCGGCCGAACCGTCGGTGCCGGCGTGGTGGCGAAAATTCACGAGTGATTCCGGCTCGCGGCGCGCCGTCAACGAGATCTTCGGATTCTCGCGGCGGCCGTCGTTGATCCCCGATTTAAAGGCGAGTAGCTCAACTGGCAGAGCAGCGGTCTCCAAAACCGCAGGTTGGGGGTTCGAGTCCCTCCTCGCCTGCCAAGGCTTTTAAGGCAACGACGTACTATGGCAGCCGAAAAGACATCAGCGCGCGACAATATGCTATGGGCCGCAGGCCTATTGATTCTGTTGGCTGGCGTGTTCGGATTCTTTCAGTTTTCCGGGGAGGTCATGACCCTGTTCCGGGTTCTTGGCCTCCTTGCCGCTGTTGGTATAGCGCTGGCGGTCGTTGCACGCACTGACCGCGGGCGCATGATGTTCGCTTTCGTGCGCGAGACGGATGTCGAGCGGCGCAAGGTGGTCTGGCCCAATCGTCAGGAGACGATGCAGACCACCCTGATGGTGCTGGTGCTGACGGTGATCGCGGCGATCCTGCTGTTCCTGATGGATACGATCTTCGGATGGATCGTTCGGCGCCTGATCGGCGCCGCCGGGGGGTCTTGATGGCCAAGCAGTGGTTTGTCGTCCACGCCTACTCCGGGTTCGAGAAGTCGGTCAAGCGCTCTCTCGAGGAGCGGATCCGACGTGCCGGGATGGAAGATCAGTTCGGCGAGATTCTCGTTCCGACCGAAGAAGTCGTGGAGATGAAGAAGGGCGTCAAACGCCGCAGCGAACGCAAGTTCTTTCCGGGCTACGTGCTGGTCGAGATGGAAATGAACGACGAGACCTGGCACCTCGTGAAGGATGTGCCGAAGGTCATGGGTTTTATCGGTGGCCGCCAGGATCGGCCGGCGCCGATCAGCAGCAAGGAAGCCGAGGCGATTCTGCAGCGTGTCGCGGAAGGCGTCGACAAGCCCAAGCCGAAGGTGCTCTTCGAGCCGGGCGAGATGGTACGCGTGACCGATGGACCGTTCAACGATTTCAGCGGCGTGGTCGAAGAGATCAACTACGAAAAGAGCCGGCTGCGCGTCGCGGTATCGATTTTCGGCCGCTCGACCCCGGTCGAGCTGGATTTCCAGCAGGTCGAAAAGTTGTAAGGGATTCTTGCCCCGGCGGGCAGAGGTCCGGGTATGCCTGGAGCGCCGACTTCGTTGAAGCGGGCGCTCGAGCAGGAAAGAAAGTGTCGGGTCGTCGATCGCTGACGACGCCGACGTTCCATCAACCAACGGGGAGCCGAGAGTGAATGCTCCGGCGATTGAACCCGAGGAGATGAATCAACATGGCCAAGAAAGTCAAGAGCTACATCAAGCTTCAGGTGCCGGCGGGGCAGGCCAATCCCAGCCCTCCGGTAGGCCCGGCGCTCGGTCAGCATGGCGTCAACATCATGGAGTTCTGCAAGTCGTTCAATGCTGCGACGCAGGCGATGGAGGCCGGTATGCCGATCCCGGTCATCATCACCGTCTACAGCGATCGCAGCTTCACCTTCGTGACCAAGACCCCGCCCGCGGCGGTTCTGTTGCGCAAGGCCGCCAAGATCGCGAAAGGAAGCGGCGAGCCCAATACGCGCAAGGTCGGCACGGTCACACGCGACCAGCTCGAGGAAATCGCCAAGACCAAGGAGCCCGATCTGACGGCAGCCGACATGGATGCCGCCGTCCGGACGATTGCGGGAAGCGCCCGCAGCATGGGACTGAATGTGGAAGGAGTTGACTGATGGCCAAGAGCAAGCGTTTACGCGCGCTGCGCGAGAAGATCGAGCCCGGCAAGCTTTACGGTGTGGATGAAGCGCTCGAGATGCTGAAGTCCATGAGCAAGGTCAAGTTCACCGAAAGCGTCGATGTTGCCATCCGCCTGGGTGTTGACCCACGCAAGTCGGACCAGGTCGTTCGTGGTTCGATCGTGATGCCCAACGGCACCGGGAAGTCGGTTCGAGTGGCTGTTTTCGCTCAGGGCGAGAACGCCGAGAAAGCAACGGCAGCCGGCGCGGATATCGTCGGGTTCGAGGACCTGGCCGAAACCATCAAGGGCGGTACGATCGATTTCGACGTCTGTATTGCCACCCCGGACGCCATGCGTGTCGTCGGGCGGCTCGGCACGGTTCTTGGTCCGCGAGGCCTGATGCCCAATCCCAAGGTGGGTACCGTGACCCAGGACGTCGCGACGGCGGTTCAGAACGCCAAGGCGGGTCAGGTTCAGTTCCGGACCGACAAGGGCGGCATCATTCACGCCACGATCGGGAAGGCCGACTTCGAGGTCGAACAACTCAAGGGCAATCTCAAGGCGCTGGTCGGTGAGCTGGTCAAGATCAAGCCGCCCGCCGCCAAGGGTCATTATCTGAGGAAGATGAGCCTGTCGACGACGATGGGCCCCGGAATCACGGTCGACGGCAGCAGTCTTTGAGGATCAAGGCCGAAGGCTGAAGACGAAAGCTTGAAGGAGAATTGCAAGGGCAGATTGATTGTTTCAGGTGCCGGGCTTTAACCGTTTTCGAGTGGGTGGTGTCGGACAGTGATGTCGGCCCAATCGCCGGATTCCTCGAGCCTCAAACCTTGAATCTTGAGCCTGTTTTTGCAGGGCGATCGCTTCCACGCGGAGGCGTCCGTCCAAGACCGCGGGTCGAAGCCGGTCACAACGACGGCTCGGTAATGGCTGTCTCAGCCGCCCGCGCAGATGGTAGCCCGATCCTGAATTGTAAGGAAACGGCCACCCAGGGTCCAGCCCCGTCGGGGTCTGGAATGTGACAAGGACTGCCGGTGATTCCGGTGGTTCCAGATGAGATGGAGGTAGCCAGATGGCGCTCACTCTTGTGCAGAAGAAAGCAGTTGTCGCGGAAGTGGCTGCAGTGGCCGAAACCGCGCACTCTGCCGTTGCTGCCGAGTATCGTGGCCTGACCGTCAGTGACATGACCGAGCTGCGCCGCAAGGCGCGCAGCGAAGGCGTGTTTCTGAAGGTTGCCAAGAACACGCTGGTGCGCCGAGCCGTAAAGGGTACCGACTTCGAATGCATGAGCGACGAATTGACCGGTCCGCTGCTGTTCGCCTTTTCCATTGAGGATCCGGGCGCAGCGGCACGACTGATCAAGAATTTCGCCAAGGACAATGATCGCCTCGTGGCGCGGATGGTTGCAGTTGGTGCGCAGCTGTTCGATGGCAGTGAACTGGAGCGTCTCTCGAAGCTCCCGACGCGCGATCAGGCCCTTGCCATGCTGATGGGTGTCATGAAGGCACCGATCGAGAAGTTCGTGCGTACGCTTGCGGAACCGCATGCCAAGCTGGTTCGTACCGTAGCCGCGGTTCGCGACAGCAAGGAAGCTGCCTGACTTTCAACCTGTAAACCGCTGGTCGGTACTGATCGGTTCGAGTACCGCCCGTAAACCATTTTTTTTGGAGTACTAGCAATGGCCGTTTCAAAAGAAGACATTCTGGAAACAATTTCCAATATGAGCGTGATGGAGGTCGTTGACCTCATTTCGGCGATGGAGGAGAAGTTCGGCGTTTCGGCTGCCGCTCCGGTTGCCGCAGCAGCGGCACCGGCCGCTGGAGGCGACGCCGCCGCGGCAGAAGAGCAGACCGAGTTCGATGTGGTTCTGACGAGCTTCGGTTCGAACAAGGTCGCGGTCATCAAGGCCGTGCGCGGGCTGACCGGCCTGGGTCTGAAGGAAGCCAAGGACCTGGTCGAGAGCGCCCCGGCACCCCTCAAGGAAGGCGTTTCCAAGGACGAAGCCGAAGACGTCAAGAAGCAACTGGAAGAAGCAGGCGCGTCGGTCGAGGTCAAGTAGACATCGCTTCCGCCGCCTGGAACAAACGGAGAGGGCTGGGCACCCCACGAGGTGTCCGGCCCGCTTCCGTTTCAGCACGATCAGAATTCGACTGCCTGGCCAGAGCCGGGTGCCACGGCAGTCGCTCGCATGAAATCCCGGCCGATGCACACAGGTGGGTTCTACGCTCATGAGTTACTCCTTCACGGAAAAGAAGCGCATTCGCAAAGACTTTGGCCGGCATCCGCACGTGCTGGACGTCCCGTTCCTGCTGTCGACCCAGATCGACTCCTACAAGCGTTTCCTGCAGGCGGAGGAGCGTGAACAGGATCGTGCCGAGATCGGGCTCCACGGGGCGCTTTCATCGGTCTTTCCGATCGTGAGTTATTCGGGTAATGCGGCGCTGGAGTACGTGAGCTACAAGCTTGGCGAGCCGGAGTTCGACGTCACCGAGTGCAAGCTTCGTGGCATGAGCTTCGGGGCACCGCTGCGCGTGACGGTCCGCCTGGTCATCTATGACAAGGACAGTCCGGCCCGCAACAAGAAGGTCAAGGAGGTCAAGGAGCAGGACGTCTACATGGGCGATCTGCCGCTGATGACCGAAACCGGTACCTTCATTGTCAACGGCACCGAACGGGTGATCGTCAATCAGATGCACCGCTCACCGGGCGTGTTCTTCGATCATGATCGCGGCAAGACCCATTCTTCGGGCAAGCTGCTGTACTCGGCCCGCGTCATTCCTTACCGTGGGTCCTGGCTGGATTTCGAATTCGATCCGAAGGACTGCATCTTCACGCGCATCGATCGGCGGCGCAAGCTGCCGGTCACGATCCTGCTGCGCGCAATCGGTCTGGACGAGGAAACCATCCTCGATTATTTCTTCGAGAAGACCCGCGTGACCCTGCGCAAGAACGACGCCAAGGTCGATCTGGTTCCGCAGCGTCTGCGTGGTGAAAACGCCCTGTTCGACATCACCGATGGCGACGGCAATGTCATTGTCGCGCGCGACAAGCGAATCACCGCCCGCCACGTCAAGTTGATCGAAGAGGCCGGCGTCAAGACTCTGGACGTGCCGGACGACTACCTGATCGGCAAGATCGTCGCTCACAACATCGCCGATTCCGAGACCGGTGAACTCGTGGTCCGGGCCAACGACGAGATCACCGAGGAGGCGCTCGAGCAGATGAGGGCGGCAAAGGTCAAGCGCTTCGACGTGCTCTACGTCAACGACCTCGATCAGGGTCCGTATATTTCGAATACGCTGCGCATCGATCCTACCAGCAGTGAGCTGGAAGCCCTTTGGGAGATCTACAAGATGATGCGTCCGGGCGAGCCACCCACCAAGGAGGCGGCCCAGAATCTGTTCAACAATCTGTTCTTCACCGAAGACCGCTACGATCTGTCGGCGGTTGGCCGGATGAAATTCAATCGCCGGGTCGGCCGTGAGGAAATCACCGGCTCGGGTATTCTGGACAACGATGACATTCTGGCCGTCCTCAAGGTCCTGATCGATATTCGCAACGGCAACGGGACCGTCGATGACATCGATCATCTCGGCAATCGCCGCGTGCGTTCGGTCGGCGAGATGGCGGAAAACGTCTTCCGCATCGGTCTGGTCCGTGTCGAGCGGGCGGTGCGCGAGCGACTGAGCGTCGCTGAGAGCGAGGGTCTGGCGCCTCAGGATCTGATCAACGCCAAGCCGGTCGCCGCTGCGGTCAAGGAGTTCTTCGGCTCCTCCCAGCTGTCGCAGTTCATGGACCAGAACAATCCGCTGTCGGAAGTCACGCACAAGCGCCGTGTTTCAGCGCTGGGCCCGGGCGGTCTGACCCGCGAGCGGGCCGGATTCGAGGTTCGCGACGTTCACCCGACCCACTACGGCCGACTGTGCCCGATCGAAACGCCGGAAGGGCCGAACATCGGTCTGATCAATTCACTCGCGGTCTATGCGCGAACCAACGAATACGGTTTTCTGGAAACCGCCTACCGCAAGGTGGTCGACGGTCAGGTCACCGACGAAGTCGAGTTCCTGTCGGCCATCGAGGAAGGCAACTACGCGATTGCACAGGCCAATGCGGACCTGGACGAGGACAAGCGCTTTCGCGAGCAGCTGATTACCTGTCGTTACCAGGGTGAGTTCACGCTGAAGGAAACCAGCGAAGTGCAGTACATGGACGTCTCACCCAGACAGATCGTTTCGGTCGCCGCGTCGCTGGTCCCCTTCCTCGAGCACGACGACGCCAACCGCGCTCTGATGGGTTCGAACATGCAGCGTCAGGCCGTGCCGACCCTTCGGGTCGACAAGCCGCTGGTCGGGACCGGAATGGAGCGGTCCGTCGCAACCGACTCCGGCGTGACCGCGGTCGCCCTGCGTGGGGGTGTGGTCGACCAGGTCGATGCCGGCCGTATTGTCGTTCGCGTCAACGATGACGAAGTCGGCGAAGACGATCCGGGCGTCGACATCTACAATCTGGTCAAGTACCAGCGCTCGAACCAGAATACCTGCATGAACCAGCGCCCGCTGGTGCGAGTCGGTGATGTCGTCAACAAGCGCGATGTGCTCGCCGACGGTCCTTCGACCGATCTCGGCGAACTGGCCCTCGGGCAGAACATGCTTGTCGCGTTCATGCCTTGGAATGGGTACAACTTCGAAGATTCCATTCTGATTTCCGAGCGCGTGGTCAAGGAGGATCGGTTCACCTCGATCCACATCGAAGAACTGACCTGCGTGGCCCGCGACACGAAGCTCGGGACCGAGGAAATCTCGGCCGATATCCCGAACGTCGGCGAATCCACGCTGAGCAAGCTTGACGAATCCGGCATCGTGTTCATCGGTGCCGAGGTGCGGGCCGGCGATATTCTCGTCGGCAAGGTCACGCCGAAGGGCGAGACCCAGCTGACGCCGGAAGAGAAGCTGCTGCGCGCGATCTTCGGCGAGAAGGCCTCGGACGTCAAGGACACCTCGTTGCGCGTGCCGACCGGTATGGACGGGACCGTGATCGATGTGCAGGTCTTTACCCGCGAAGGCGTGGACAAGGATGCCCGTGCCGTCTCGATCGAGAAGGACGAGATCCGCCGGGTTCGCAAGGACCTGGACGACCAGCTGCGGATCATGGAAGACGCCATCTTCGCCCGCCTCGAGTCGGTGCTCGTCGGCAAGGTCGTCGACAAGGGTCCGGCTGGCGTCAGGAAGGGCGACAAGCTGTCTGCTTCCTATCTGGCCGGCCTGAAGCGCGACGACTGGTTCAAGCTGCGCATGCGCGACGATGACACGCAGGACACGCTCGAGCGGGCCGCGCGTCAGATCGAAAAGCAGCGCAAGATCGTCGACAAGCGCTTCGAGGAGAAGAAGGGCAAGATCACTCGAGGCGACGATCTTGCGCCGGGTGTGTTGAAGATGGTCAAGGTCTACATGGCGGTCAAGCGGCGCATGCAGCCCGGCGACAAGATGGCCGGCCGTCACGGAAACAAGGGCGTGATCTCGACGATCGTTCCGGAAGAGGACATGCCTTACACCGAGGATGGCAACCCGGTCGACATCGTGCTCAATCCGCTGGGCGTTCCGTCGCGCATGAATATCGGTCAGGTGCTGGAAACTCACCTCGGCTGGGCCGCGCGCGGACTCGGCCGGAAAATCCAGCAGATGCTGGAAGACAATGCCAAGACCGAGAAGATCCGGAAGTTCCTCGGAGAGATCTACAACTCCGATCGCGAGCGCGTCGACATGGACCAGTTCAGCGAGGACGAGGTCCTCGAAATGGCCGGCAATCTCACCGGCGGCGTGCCGATGGGTACTCCGGTGTTCGACGGTGCGGACGAAAGCGAGCTCAAGAAGCTTCTGCGAATGGCCGATCTGCCGGAATCCGGCCAGACCATTCTCTACGACGGGCGGACCGGGGACGCGTTCGACCGGCCGGTGACCGTTGGGTACATGTACATGCTCAAACTCAACCACCTGGTCGACGACAAGATGCACGCGCGCTCGACCGGGCCGTACAGCCTGGTGACGCAGCAACCGCTGGGCGGCAAGGCACAGTTCGGCGGTCAGCGATTCGGCGAGATGGAAGTCTGGGCACTCGAGGCCTACGGCGCGGCTTATACCCTGCAGGAAATGCTCACGGTCAAGTCCGACGACGTGGCGGGTCGCAACCAGATGTACAAGTCCATCGTCGACGGCAGCAACCAGATGGCGGCGGGCATGCCGGAATCGTTCAACGTTCTGGTCAAGGAAATCCGCTCGCTCGGCATCAACATCGAACTTGAAGAATCCTGATCTTCACTAGGAGCAGCAAATGCGCGATCTTTTCAACCTTTACAAGCGTCAGCACCAGATTACTGACTTTGACGCCATTCGCATCGGCCTGGCCCCGCCCGAGCTGATTCGCTCCTGGTCGTTCGGTGAAGTCAAGAAGCCGGAGACGATCAACTACCGGACATTCAAGCCCGAGCGTGAGGGCTTGTTCTGCGCTGCCATTTTCGGGCCGATCAAGGATTACGAGTGCCTTTGCGGCAAGTACAAGCGCATGAAGCATCGTGGCGTCAAATGCGAGAAATGCGGAACCGAGGTCACCCTGACCAAGGTTCGTCGCGAGCGGATGGCCCATATCGACCTGGCCTCTCCGGTTGCGCATATCTGGTTCCTGAAATCCCTGCCGAGCCGCATCGGGCTGATGCTGGACATGACCCTGCGCGATATCGAGCGCATCCTGTATTTCGAGTCCTATCTGGTCCTTGATCCGGGGATGACGCCGCTCGAGCGTGGTCAATTGTTGACCGATGATCAGTACTTCGAGGCGGTCGAGGAGTATGGCGATGAGTTCGACGCCAAGATGGGCGCCGAAGCCGTATTCGATCTGCTCAAGAACATCGAACTGGCCAGCGAGCTGGCCAAGCTGCGCGAGGAGATCGCGGCGACCAATTCCGAAACCAAGATCAAGCGTCTGACCAAGCGCATCAAGTTGATGGAGGCGTTCATCGAGTCGGGCAACCGGCCTGAGTACATGATCCTGACCGTGCTGCCGGTTCTGCCGCCGGATCTGCGCCCCCTGGTGCCGCTCGACGGCGGCCGCTTCGCCACTTCCGACCTCAATGACCTCTACCGTCGGGTCATCAACCGCAACAACCGACTGCGTCGGCTGCTGGACCTGAATGCGCCGGACATCATCGTCCGGAATGAAAAGCGCATGCTTCAGGAGTCGGTCGACGCACTGCTCGACAATGGTCGCCGCGGGCGTGCCATTACCGGCACCAACAAGCGTCCGCTGAAGTCCCTTGCCGACATGATCAAAGGCAAGCAGGGACGCTTCCGCCAGAATCTGCTCGGCAAGCGAGTCGACTACTCGGGCCGGTCGGTCATCGTTGTCGGTCCGACGCTGAAACTGCACGAATGTGGTCTGCCGAAGAAGATGGCCCTGGAGTTGTTCAAGCCGTTCATCTTCTCCAAGCTGCAGCGGCGTGGCCTGGCCATGACGATCAAGGCGGCCAAGAAGCTGGTCGAGCGCGAAGAGTCCGAAGTCTGGGACATTCTGGAAGAAGTCATTCGCGAACACCCGGTCATGCTCAACCGCGCGCCGACGCTCCACCGTCTCGGTATCCAGGCCTTCGAGCCGGTCCTGATCGAGGGCAAGGCGATCCAGCTTCATCCGCTGGTGTGTACTGCGTTCAACGCCGATTTCGACGGCGATCAGATGGCCGTCCATGTGCCGCTGAGCCTGGAAGCGCAGCTCGAGGCGCGTGCCCTGATGATGTCGACGAACAACATCCTCTCGCCGGCCAATGGCGAGCCGATCATCGTTCCGACCCAGGACGTGGTGCTCGGCCTTTACTACATGACCCGTGCCTTGCCGGGCTCGCTCGGCGAGGGCATGACCTTCTCGAGCGTCGCCGAGGTCCATCGCGCCTATGCCAATCGAAAGGTCGAGCTGCAGGCCCAGGTGAGCGTGCGAATCCGCGAGACCCGGATTGACGAAGACGGGAAGCGCACTGAAGTCGTGCGCCGGGTCGATACGACCGTCGGGCGGGCGCTGCTCTGGGAAATCTGTCCGGCCGGTATGCCGTTCTCGTTGATCAATCAGGTTCTCAAGAAGAAGCAGATTTCGAAGCTGATCGATGAGTGCTACCGCAAGCTGGGCCTCAAGCATACGGTTGTCTTCGCCGACCAGCTCATGTACACCGGGTTCGCATACTCCACGCGAGCCGGTGTTTCGATCGGTCTCGACGATCTGCAGGTGCCGCCCGAGAAGAAGGAGATTCTGGAGCGCGCCGAGGCCGAGGTGCTGGATATCCAGAACCAGTATGCTTCCGGCGTGGTGACGACCGGCGAGCGGTACAACAAGGTTGTCGATATCTGGTCGCGTACCAACGAAGAAGTGGCACGCGCCATGATGAAGCGCATCGGCAAGGAAATCCGCATCGATAGCGAGGGTCGGGAAAACGAAGAGGACTCGATGAATTCGATCTTCATCATGGCCGACTCCGGTGCCCGTGGCTCAGCCGCGCAGATTCGCCAGCTGGCTGGTATGCGCGGTCTGATGGCCAAGCCGGACGGGTCGATCATCGAAACGCCGATCACGGCCAATTTCCGCGAAGGTCTGAACGTCCTCCAGTACTTCATTTCCACCCACGGTGCCCGCAAGGGCCTGGCGGATACGGCATTGAAGACGGCCAACTCCGGCTACCTGACCCGACGTCTGGTCGACGTGGCTCAGGATCTCGTCGTGATCGAGGAAGATTGCGGCACCGAGAACGGCCTGGAAATGCTGCCGATCGTCGAAGGCGGCGATATCGTCGAGCCGCTGCGGGAGCGCATCCTCGGACGGGTCGTTGCCCAGGATATCTATCCGGCCGACAGTGACGACGTGCTCTGCGAACGCGGCACTCTGCTCGATGAAAAGTGGGTGGCCAAACTCGAGGACAACGGTATCGATCGGGTGCTCGTTCGTTCGCCGATTACCTGTGAAACCCGACACGGCATCTGTGCGGCCTGCTACGGGCGCGATCTCGCGCGCGGCTCGGTGGTCAATCAGGGCGAAGCGGTCGGTGTCATCGCCGCTCAGTCCATCGGCGAGCCGGGTACGCAGTTGACCATGCGGACCTTCCACATCGGTGGCGCCGCCTCCCGTTCGGTGGCGATCGATCACATCGAGGTCAAGTCCGGCGGTTCGATCCGCTTCTACAACCTGAAGTCGGTCGAGAACAGCGACGGCAAGCTGGTTGCGGTTTCGCGCTCCGGTGAGCTTTCGGTCATCGACAGTCAGGGTCGCGAGCGCGAGCGCTACAAGATTCCCTACGGCGCGGTGCTCAGCGTCAAGGAAGGCGACAAGGTGGATGTCGGCCAGAACGTGGCCAACTGGGATCCGCACACCCACCCGGTGGTCTCTGAAGTGGCGGGCTACACGTCCTTCCAGGATTTCATCGGCGGGGTCACGGTCACCGAGGAAACCGACGAAGTCACCGGTCTGAGCTCGATCGTCGTCACGGATCCCAAGAAGCGCGGTGGCGAAGGCAAGGACCTCCGACCGATCATCCGCCTGGTCGACAAGAAGGGCAAGGCGCTCCTGATCCCGAATACCGAACAGGTGGCCCAGTACTTCCTGCCGTCCGGAGCGGTCATCAACTGCACCGACAATCAGGAAATCCGGGTCGGCGACATCATTGCGCGCATTCCGCAGGAGTCGTCCAAGACCCGCGATATCACCGGTGGTCTGCCGCGCGTGGCCGACCTGTTCGAAGCACGCAAGCCCAAGGAAGGCGCGCTGTTGGCGGAAGCTTCCGGAGTGGTCAGTTTCGGCAAGGAGACCAAGGGCAAGCAGCGCCTGGTCATTACCGACGAGCACGGTGAAGCGCACGAGGAGCTCATTCCGAAGTGGCGGCAGGTGCTGGTGTTCGAGGGCGAACACGTTCAGAAGGGCGAAACGGTGGTCGACGGGGAGCCCAACCCGCACGATATCCTGCGCCTGCTGGGTGTCGAAAGGCTCGCTGATTACCTGGTCCAGGAGATCCAGGATGTCTACCGGCTTCAGGGTGTGAAGATCAACGACAAGCACATCGAGGTGGTTATCCGCCAGATGCTGCGCAAGGTCGAGATCCTGGACTCGGGCGACAGCCGCTACCTGCGCGGCGAGCAGGTCGATCAGACGCGCCTGCGGGAAGACAATGCCCGCCTGGAGGCCGACGGTCTGCGGCCGGCGACGGCGCAGAACGTCCTGCTCGGCATCACCAAGGCGTCTCTGGCGACCGAGTCCTTCATTTCGGCGGCTTCTTTCCAGGAGACCACCCGGGTGCTCACCGACGCGGCTGTCCGCGGAACGGTCGACAATCTGCGCGGGCTCAAGGAAAACGTCATCGTCGGGCGCCTGATCCCGGCCGGAACCGGTCGCGTGGCCCAGGCGCGGCGCCGGGCAGAGCGTGAAGAGCATCAGGACACCGAGGCCGAGCTGGCCGCGCTGCTCCGGGCTTCCGACGCGGAGCAGACCGAGGACGCCTCGGCCGGCGAAGGCTAAGAATGCGAACAGCCCCCCCGCACGGCGATTGATTTCGCTCGTGCGGGGGTGCCGGAAGTTCGCCCCGCTCCCTTAGCCCGCAGCGGGCCTGCTTGACACCCTTCGAGCAAGCCCTTAGAATTCCCGTTCTTCGGCAGACCGCTTTGATCGGGGTCTGTCGTTTATTTTCTGAAGGCCTTAAAAAATATGTCCACGATCAATCAGTTGGTCCGCAAACCAAGGCGGCCGAAGCAGTACAAGTCCAACGTGCCGGCGCTCGAAGCGTCGCCGCAGAAACGTGGCGTTTGCACGCGTGTGTACACGACCACCCCGAAGAAGCCGAATTCCGCCCTGCGCAAGGTCGCGCGTGTGCGGCTGACGAACGGGTATGAAGTGACCAGCTACATCGGTGGAGAGGGTCATAACCTGCAGGAGCACTCGGTTGTTCTCATCCGCGGCGGTCGAGTCAAGGACTTGCCGGGTGTGCGGTATCACACGGTGCGCGGCAGTCTGGACACCGCCGGGGTCGGCGATCGTCGGAAAGGTCGCTCCAAGTACGGCGCCAAGCGCCCCAAGAGCTGATAAGGAGCCTCTCCCATGTCCCGAAAGCACTCCAATTTCGAACGCGATATCCTGCCGGATCCGAAATTCGGAAACGAAATGATCGCTCGCTTCATCAATATGGTGATGAAGAGCGGCAAGAAGTCGGTGGCCGAGAGAATCGTCTACGGTGCCATCGAAGAAATCGAAGGTCGTGGTCATGCCGATCCGGTCGACGTCATCGAGAAGGCCCTTGAGCATGTCAGCCCGGCGGTCGAGGTCAAGTCCCGGCGGGTCGGCGGTGCGACCTATCAGGTCCCGGTAGAGGTCCGCCCCAAGCGGCGCCAGACGCTTGCGATGCGGTGGTTGATCGACGCGGCCCGCAAGCGCGGCGAGACGAGCATGCCCCGCCGTCTGGCCGGCGAGCTCATGGATGCCATGGAAGAGCGCGGAAGCGCGGTCAGGAAGCGCGAAGACGTGCACCGCATGGCGGAAGCCAACAAGGCCTTCTCGCATTACCGCTGGTAACCCGGTTCTTTCCTAGAGGTTTTCATCGTGGCACGTAAAGTTTCCATAGAGCGCTACCGGAACATCGGCATCATGGCGCATATCGATGCCGGCAAAACGACGACGACCGAGCGCATCCTTTTCTATACCGGCGTTTCGCACAAGCTGGGCGAGGTCCATGACGGCAATGCCGTCATGGACTGGATGGAGCAGGAGCAGGAGCGTGGCATCACGATTACTTCAGCCGCGACAACCTGTTTCTGGAAAGGAATGGACCAGGACTGGCCGGAATACCGGATCAACATCATCGACACGCCCGGGCACGTCGATTTCACGATTGAAGTCGAGCGCTCGCTTCGCGTGCTCGACGGTGCTGTCGCCGTCTTCTGCGCCGTCGGCGGTGTCGAGCCGCAGTCCGAGACGGTCTGGCGGCAGGCGACGAAATACGCCGTTCCGAGAATGTGCTTCGTCAACAAAATGGACCGGACGGGTGCGAACTTCAGCCGGGTGGTGACTCAGATCAAGGATCGTCTGGGCGCGACGCCGGTTCCGATCCAGCTGCCGATTGGTGCCGAAGAGGGCTTCGAAGGGGTCATCGACCTCGTCAAGATGCGCGCGATCTACTGGAATGTGGAAAACATGGGTACGACCTACGAGGCCCGTGACATTCCGCCGGAGCTGGCCGACGAGGCTGCCGCGGCGCGCGATCATATGGTCGAGGCTGCCGCTGAAGCCGTCGAGGAGTACATGGAAAAGTACCTCGAAGGTGAGGCGCTGACCGAAGAGGAAATCGTCAACGGCCTGCGGACCGGCACTCTCAACAACGAGATTGTTCCGGTTCTGTGCGGGACCGCCTTCAAGAACAAGGGGGTCCAGGCGCTGCTCGATGCGATCGTGCAGTACATGCCCTCGCCGACCGAAGTCAAGGCGATCAAAGGGGTCGATGAGTCCGAGAAAGAGGCTTCGCGTCCGTCGGACGACGAGGCGCCGTTCGCCTCTCTGGCCTTCAAGATCGCCACCGATCCGTTCGTCGGTTCCCTGACCTTCATCCGGGTGTATTCGGGCGTGCTCAAGTCCGGAGATACCGTCTTCAACCCGGTCAAGGGCAAGAAGGAACGGGTCGGCCGCATTCTGCAGATGCACGCCAACAGTCGGGAAGAGATCAAGGAAGTGTGTGCTGGCGATATCGCCGCCGCTGTCGGGCTGAAGGATGTCACTACCGGCGACACCCTGTGTGACCCGGGTCATGTGATCACTCTCGAGCGCATGGAGTTTCCCGAGCCGGTGATTTCGGTCGCCGTTGAGCCCAAGACCAAGTCCGACCAGGAAAGGATGGGCATGGCGCTCGGCAAGCTGGCCCAGGAGGATCCGTCCTTCCGGGTTCGGACTGACGAAGAATCGGGTCAAACCATCATTTCGGGAATGGGTGAGCTCCATCTCGATATCATCGTCGACCGGCTGCGTCGCGAATTCAAGGTCGAGGCCAATGTCGGGAAGCCGCAGGTTGCGTATCGCGAAACGATTCGCAAAGCGGTCGAGGCAGAAGGGAAATTCGTTCGCCAGTCCGGTGGTCGCGGTCAGTACGGGCACGTCAGGATTCGCCTGGAGCCCAACGAGGAAGGCGCTGGATACGAATTCATCGACCAGATCGTTGGTGGTGTCGTGCCGAAGGACTACATTCCGGCGGTCGGAAAGGGTATCGAAGAACAGATGAACAACGGCGTTCTCGCCGGCTACCCGATGGTTGACTGCAAGGCCACCCTGTTCGACGGCTCCTACCACGAAGTCGACTCCAGTGAGATGGCCTTCAAGATCGCCGGATCGATGGCGTTTCGGGATGGCGCGCTGAAAGCCAACCCGGTTCTCCTTGAGCCGATGATGAAAGTCGAGGCCGTGACCCCCGAGGAGTACATGGGCGACGTGATGGGTGACCTGAACCGTCGACGCGGACTTGTCCAGGGGATGGAAGATGTTCCGGCCGGAAAAGTGATTCGTGCTCACGTGCCGCTGGCCGAAATGTTCGGTTATGCCACGGATCTCCGTTCCATGAGCCAGGGGCGGGCCACGTACTCGATGGAGTTTCTGCACTATGCGGAAGCGCCCAGCAGCGTCGCAGACGAGATCATGAAGAAGTCGGCTTGAAAGCCATCTATCAGGGATTAAAGGAAGGATAAAGACTCATGTCCAAGGCAAAGTTTGAACGCAGCAAGCCGCATGTGAATGTGGGAACGATTGGTCACGTTGACCATGGCAAGACGACGCTGACGGCGGCGCTGACGAAGGTGAGCGCGGAAGCGCGCGGTGGTGAATTCAAGGCCTACGATCAGATTGACAACGCGCCGGAAGAGCGCGCGCGCGGCATCACGATCGCGACGGCGCACGTGGAGTACGAGTCGGACATTCGTCACTACGGACATGTTGATTGCCCGGGTCACGCGGACTACGTGAAGAACATGATCACGGGTGCGGCGCAGATGGACGGTGCGATTCTGGTGGTTTCGGCGGCGGACGGCCCGATGCCGCAGACGCGCGAGCACATTCTGCTGGCTCGCCAGGTGGGTGTACCTTACATCATCGTGTTCCTGAACAAGGCGGACATGGTGGACGACGAGGAGCTTCTGGAGCTGGTGGAGATGGAAGTGCGCGAGCTTCTGAGCGACTACGATTTCCCGGGAGACGATACACCGATCATCACCGGTTCGGCGCTCAAGGCGCTGGAAGGCGACGACAGCGACATCGGCGTGCCGTCGATCGTCAGGCTGGTCGAGGCGATGGATGAGTACATTCCGGAGCCGGAGCGGGCGCTGGACAAGCCATTCCTGATGCCGATCGAGGATGTGTTCTCGATTTCGGGCCGCGGAACGGTGGTGACGGGTCGCGTGGAGCGCGGGATCGTGACGGTGGGCGACGAGATCGAGATTGTTGGTATTCGCGCCACGACCAAGACGACCTGCACGGGCGTGGAGATGTTCCGCAAGCTGCTGGACCAGGGCCAGGCGGGCGACAACGTGGGCGTTCTGCTGCGCGGCACGAAGCGCGACGACGTGGAGCGTGGTCAGGTTCTGGCCAAGCCCGGCACGATCACCCCGCACACCAAGTTCGAGGGTGAGGTGTACATTCTGAGCAAGGAAGAGGGCGGTCGTCACACGCCGTTCTTCAAGGGCTATCGCCCGCAGTTCTATTTCCGCACGACGGATGTGACCGGCTCGGTGGAGTTGCCGGACGGTGTCGAGATGGTGATGCCGGGCGACAACGTGCAGATGCAGGTGGAGCTGATCGCGCCGATCGCGATGGAAGAAGGCCTGCGCTTCGCGATTCGCGAAGGCGGCCGAACCGTCGGTGCCGGCGTGGTGGCGAAAATTCACGAATAAGGTCTGGTATTTTCCGGATCGCCGCTGCTATAATGGGCGGCTCTTGAATTGAGGCCCCGGCAGTTTGCGCTGCTGGGGCCTTCGATCTTCGGATCGCAAGGCATCCGTTCGAAAGAGCGGTAAGTCAATGGATCTTTTACAGACTAAAGGCGTACGGCAATGGCCGAACAGAAAATCCGTATTCGTTTGAAGGGCTTCGACCATCGGCTGATCGATCGGTCGACTCAGGAGATTGTCGAGACCGCGAAGCGCACAGGCGCGCAGGTGCGCGGTCCGATTCCTCTGCCCACCCGGAAGGAACGTTACACGGTGCTCGTATCCCCACATGTGAACAAGGATGCGCGTGATCAATACGAGATCCGCACGCATAAGCGGCTGATGGATATCGTGGATCCGAACGACAAGACGGTCGATGCGCTGATGAAGCTCGATCTGGCCGCGGGTGTCGACGTGCAAATCAAGCTGTATTGATACAGCAACTGATCAGGACTGGACAGATGACGATCGGATTGGTAGGACGCAAACGAGGCATGACTCGCATCTTTACCGAGGAGGGTAATTCCATCCCGGTCACGGTGCTCGAAGTCAGCCCGAATCGCATTACGCAGATTCGCAGCGAGGAACGCGATGGTTATGCTGCCATCCAGGTCACCTGCGGATCGCTTCGTACGTCTTTGGTCAGCAAGCCGGCGGCCGGTCACTTTGCCCGCGCTGGCGTCGAGGCCGGTGAGGGTTTGTGGGAATTCCGGCTTGATGGTGGTGAGGGCGACGGCCTGGATGTGGGCTCGGAGATCACGGTCGAGCGATTCGAGCCCGGTCAGAAGGTCGACGTCACGGGCACCAGCAAAGGCAAGGGCTTTGCCGGCGTCGTAAAACGCTACAACTTCCGGATGCAGGATGCCACGCACGGCAACTCCCTGTCGCACCGTGCGCCCGGGTCCATCGGCCAGTGCCAGACCCCCGGACGTGTTTTCAAGGGCAAGAAGATGGCCGGTCACATGGGTTCGGAGCGGGTCACCACTCTGAATCTCGAAGTGGTTCGTGTCGACCCGGATCGTAACCTGCTGCTGATCCGCGGGGCGGTTCCCGGGGCACCCGGCGGCCATGTCTTCGTTCGTCCTTCGATCAAGGCCTAAAGGAGAGTCTTCATGGAATTGGCAATCACGGGCGGCAGTACGCTGAATGTGTCCGAAGCCGTGTTTGGTCGCGAGTTTTCCGAGCCGCTGGTTCACCAGGTCGTCGTTGCATACCTCGCGACCGGCCGAGCCGGGACGAAGGCGCAGAAGAATCGTTCGGCCGTCTCGGGCGGGGGACGCAAGCCGTGGCGCCAGAAGGGTACCGGCAACGCACGCGCCGGAACGATCCGCAGTCCGCTATGGCGCAGTGGTGGCGTGACGTTCGCCGCACAGCCCCGCGATTTCAGCCAGAAGGTCAATCGCAAGCAGTTCCGGGCCGCGATGCGCGCCATCCTTTCCGAGCTGGTTCGTCAGGAGCGTCTGGTGGTGGTCGAATCGCTCGAGGTCGACGAGCCCAAGACGTCCGCATTCGTCAGGCGTTTGGGTGAGCTCGGGCTCGTTCGGGGTCTTGTCGTGGATTCCGACATCAACACCAATCTGTATTTGAGCTGCCGGAATGTCCCGAATGTCCATGCGCTGGACGCTGATCGGCTTGATCCGGTGAGCCTGGTCGGTGCCGAGAAAGTGGTCATTACCCGCGCGGCTATCGAGCAAATCCAGGAGTGGCTGGCATGACCAACGAGCGTCTCTATCAGGTGATCCGGTTTCCCCACGTATCGGAGAAGACTGCCCGACTGCAGGCGGAATCCAATCAGTACGTTTTCGACGTCAGGACTGATGCCACCAAGGCAGATATCAAGCGGGCGGTTGAAGCGCTCTTCGAAGTCGATGTGGAAGGCGTCCAGGTCGTCAAGCTGAAGGGCAAGCGGAAGAGCTTTCGTTTCCGCGCGGGCCGTCAGAACGACTGGAAAAAGGCCTACGTGCGCGTGAAGGCCGGCCAGACGATCGATGACTTGCAGGCAGACTGATCAGGATCCAGGTAATCATCATGGCAATAGTCAAAGCAAAACCCACTTCTGCAGGTCGCCGTGGCGTCGTCAGCGTTCGCCACGATCACCTCTGGAAAGGAAAGCCCTATGCGCCGCTGCTGGATGTCCAGAAAGCGACCGGCGGGCGCAACAACAAGGGTCGGATCACGACGCGTCACCGCGGTGGTGGACACAAGCATCACTATCGGATTGTCGATTTCAAGCGCGACAAGGACGGTGTCCGTGGCGTTGTGGAGCGGATCGAGTACGATCCGAACCGCAGTGCGCATCTGGCCCTGGTCAAGTACATCGATGGGGAGCGCCGCTACATTCTTGCGCCGCGCAATCTCAACGACGGCGACGAGGTCCTGAGTGGTTCCGAAGCGCCGATCAAGCCCGGCAACGCGATGCAGCTTCGATCCGTGCCGGTGGGAACGCAGGTTCACAACGTCGAGCTCAAGCCTGGCAAGGGCGGTCAGTTGGCGCGGAGCGCCGGAGCTGCGGTCCAGCTGGTGGCTCGAGAAGGACAGTATGCAACCCTGCTCCTTCGCTCCGGCGAAATGCGCAAGGTGCTGACGCGCTGCCGCGCGACCATCGGCCAGGTTGCCAACCAGGAACATAACCTGGAAAAGCTGGGCAAGGCCGGTGCCAAACGCTGGCGTGGTGTTCGTCCGACGGTTCGTGGTGTTGCCATGAACCCGGTCGACCATCCGCACGGCGGCGGCGAAGGACGTACCTCGGGCGGTCGCCATCCGGTGTCGCCATGGGGGCAGCAGACCAAGGGCAAGCGGACCCGGAGCAACAAGCGGACGTCCAAGTTCATCACCCGTTCGCGCAAGCGTAAATAATTCTTAGGAAATCGCAATGCCACGTTCGATCAAGAAAGGGCCATTCGTCGACCATCACCTTGCAGCCAAGGTCGATGCCGCGGTTCAGGCCAACAGCAAGCGTCCGATCAAGACCTGGTCGCGGCGGTCCATGATTCTGCCCGAGATGGTGGGTTTGACGATCGCTGTTCACAACGGACGGCAACACGTGCCCATTCTGATCAACGAGAACATGGTCGGGCACAAGCTCGGTGAATTCGCCCCGACCCGTACCTTCAAGGGTCACGTCGGCGATCGGAAGACGAAGTAATCAGGACTGACGGCGATGGAAGCAACTGCAAAACTCAAGGGTGCCCGGATTTCGGCGCAGAAGGCGCGTCTGGTTGCCGACCAGATTCGAGGCATGTCTGTCGAACGGGCCGACGAGCTGTTGAATTTCAGCACCAAGAAAGGCGCGCGGATCGTCCGCAAGCTCCTGCTTTCGGCCGTAGCCAATGCCGAAAACAACGTGGGTGCCGACATTGATGAGCTGAAAGTGTCGCGGATCTTCGTGGACGAGGGTCCGACTCTGAAGCGGGGTCGTGCCCGCGCGAAGGGTCGTTACACGCGGATACTCAAGCGCACGAGCCATATCACCGTTGTCGTGGCAGAGGATTGAGGAAATAGCATGGGTCACAAGGTACATCCAACCGGGATTCGCCTCGGCATCGCAAAAGACTGGCGCGCCAAATGGTACGCGGAGGGCGAGAACTTTGCCGAATACCTGAATGCCGACCTCGCGGCGCGAGAGTTCCTGAACAAGGAACTGGCGCATGCCGCGGTCAGCCACATTCAGATCGAGCGTCCTGCGAAGTCAGCCGAAATCACGGTGCACACCGCGCGCCCCGGGATCGTCATCGGCAAGAAGGGCGAGGACATCGAAAAGCTGAAGGTCAAGGTTTCCCGCATCATGGGTGTGCCGACCCAGATTCGCGTCAGCGAGATTCGCAAGCCCGAGTTGGACGCGAAGCTGGTGGCGGAGTCCATCGCCCAGCAGCTGGAGCGGCGCGTCATGTTTCGTCGCGCGATGAAGCGCTCGGTCGGAAACGCCATGCGCCTTGGTGCGCTCGGTATCAAGGTCCAGGTCGGCGGGCGTCTGAATGGCGCCGATATCGCCCGGTCCGAATGGTACCGCGAAGGTCGGGTCCCGCTTCACACGCTGCGGGCCGACGTGGACTACGGTGTGGCCGAGGCAAAAACCACCTACGGCATCATCGGCATCAAGGTGTGGGTCTACAAGGGCGATGTTTTCGACCTCCACGCCGAGAATGCCTCGGAGAAAGCCCAGGGCAAGGGCGCACGCAAGGAGAACTGATCATGCTGCAGCCGAAACGGACCAAATTCAGAAAGCAGCAGAAAGGACGCAATCGCGGCCTGTCGCAGGTCGGCAACCGGGTCAGCTTTGGAGAGTTCGGGCTGCAGGCGACGACGCGGGGCTTCCTGACGGCGCGCCAGATCGAGTCTGCTCGTCGGGCCATTACCCGCCACGTGAAGCGCGGCGGCAAACTCTGGATTCGCGTTTTTCCGGACAAGCCCATCTCCAAGAAGCCTGTCGAAGTGCGTATGGGTAAGGGCAAGGGCAATGTTGAATACTGGGTCGCGCCAGTCCAGCCAGGCCGTATGATCTATGAGATCCAGGGGGTCAGTGAGGACGTCGCGCGCGAGGCCTTTCGCCGCGCTGCCGCCAAGCTGAGTGTCAAGACCTCCTTTGTCGCGAGGACGATGTAATGAAAGCAAGTGAACTGCGGGCCAAGGATCGCTCCGAGCTGAAGGCGCTGCTGCTGGATTTGCGAAAGGAGCAGTTTTCGCTGCGCATGCAGCACGGGAGCGGCACGCTTGACGGTCGCCATGAGCTCAAGCGCGTGCGTCGCCAGATCGCGAGAATCAAGACCGTGATGAATCAGGTTCAGGGTGAGAGCGCATGAGTACCGAAACGAAAAAGCAACGCAGTCAGACGGGCCGCGTTGTCAGCAACAAAATGGACAAGACCGTAACCGTTCGTCTCGAGCGCTTGATCAAGCACCCGCTGTACGGCAAGTACATCCGCCGCTCCAGCAAGGTTCATGCTCACGACGAGAACAATGAGTGCAATGAAGGCGACACCGTACGTATTTCGCAGACCCGGCCGATCTCTAAGAACAAGAGCTGGCAGGTCGACGAGATCGTGGAACGCGCCCAGTAAGCGGAGCAAAGCAGCATGATTCAGATGCAGTCAAGACTGGCGGCAGCGGACAACAGCGGCGCGCGCGAGCTTATGTGTATCAAGGTGCTTGGCGGATCCAAGCGCCGGTACGCCAACATCGGCGATGTCATCAAAGTCACCGTCAAGGACGCCATTCCGCGCGGCAAGGTCAAGAAAGGTGAGGTCTACAATGCCGTTGTCGTTCGTACCGCGAAGGGTGTCCGGCGGCGGGACGGCTCACTGATCCGCTTCGACGGAAACGCGGCGGTTCTGCTCAATCAGAAGCTCGAGCCGATCGGGACTCGAATCTTCGGGCCGGTAACGCGCGAGCTGCGGTCCGAGAGGTTCATGAAGATCGTTTCGCTGGCGCCGGAAGTGCTGTAAGGAGTTCATCAGATGGAACGCATACGCAAGGGTGACGAAGTGATCGTGATTGCCGGCCGTAGCCGCGGGCAGAGAGGTCACGTCTTGAAGGTTCTCAAGGAGAATCGCCTCCTGGTCGAGAACGTCAACATGGTCAAGCGTCATCAAAAGCCCGATCCGCAAAACCAGAAGCCCGGCGGGATCATCGAGCGCGAGGCTCCGATTCACGGGTCCAACGTCATGCTGTACAACCCGGCGACCGATAAGGGCGACCGGATTGGTTACAAGTTTCTCGAAGACGGGCGCAAGGTGCGGATTTTCCGCTCGACCGGCGAAGTCGTCGATATTTGAGGCGTAAAGAAATGGCAAGGTTGCAACAGCTCTATCGCGACACGGTCATGCCCAAGCTGCGTGACCAGTTCGATTACGCGAACGTGATGCAAATCCCGCGACTGTCGAAGGTGACGGTCAATATGGGCTTGGGCGAGGCTGTCGGAGACAAGAAGGTGCTGGATAAGGCCGTGTCCGACATGGCCACGATCACCGGGCAGAAGCCCGTCGTCACGAAGGCGCGCAAGTCGGTAGCGAGTTTCAAGATCCGCGACGGCTATCCGATCGGCTGCAAGGTCACGCTGCGGCGTGAGCGCATGTACGAGTTCATCGATCGGCTGGTGACGATTGCCCTGCCTCGGGTGAGGGACTTCCGGGGTATCCCGCGGAAGTCGTTCGACGGCAGCGGCAATTACAACCTCGGTATCCGGGAGCAGATCATCTTCCCTGAAATCCAGTATGACCAGATCGATGCCATTCGCGGCATGGATATCGCCATCAGCACGACGGCACCAACGGATGAAGAAGGACTGGCCTTGCTGGAAGCCTTCGGATTCCCGTTCAGGTCCCGGTAAGGAGAATTCAGAAAATGGCCAAGATTTCAATGGTTCAGCGAGACATGCGGCGGGACAAGCTCGTGGCACGATACGCTGAAAAGCGAGTCGCGCTCAAGAAGGTGATCAGTGATCCCGAAACGGATTTCGACGCGAAGCAGGAGGCGATGCACCAGCTCAACAAGCTGCCTCGCGATTCCAGCCCGATTCGTCGTCGGAACCGCTGCCGCTTGACCGGTCGCCCGCGTGGCTATTACCGCAAGTTCGGGCTGGCGCGCAACAAGCTGCGTGAAGCCGCGATGCGTGGAGATGTCCCCGGCCTTCGCAAGGCAAGTTGGTAAGGAGTAAGTCGATGAGCATGAATGATCCAATTTCCGACATGCTGGCGCGAATCAAGAACGCACAGGCGGTCAACAAGCGAAGCGTGAGCATGCCTGCGTCCAAGGTCAAGCTGGCCATTGCCAACGTGCTTCAGCAGGAAGGCTATGTGCGGGAAGTCCAGGTCGAGGAGGTGGCGGGCAAGCCAACGCTCTCGATCGAACTGAAATATGTGGAAGGTCGTGGAGTGATCGACCGGCTCGAGCGTTACAGCAAGCCGGGTCGCCGGCGCTACAGCGCCAGCAGCGACATTCCCCGAGTCCTGCATGGCCTTGGCGTCGCGATAGTCAGTACCTCGGCCGGGGTCATGACCGACGCGCAGGCGCGCGCCGAAGGGCATGGCGGTGAAGTGCTGTGCCTCGTGGCCTGACCTGGAGAGCTGAACATGTCAAGAATCGCCAAGAATCCGATCGAACTGCCCAAAGGCGTTGAGTTGAAACAGGCCGACGGGCGTGTTTCGGTCAAGGGCTCGAAGGGCACCCTGGAAATGATGCTCCATCCGGCCGTTGAGCTCGAGCTGGAAGAAAATGTCGTCCGACTAGCGCCGATCAACGAAAGCGATATGGCCTTGGCCGGCACCATGCGCGCTCTGATTGCGAACATGGTCGAGGGCGTCACCAACGGCTTCGAAAGGAAGCTGGCTCTGGTTGGGGTGGGCTATCGTGCGGCGGCTCAGGGTCAATCACTCAACCTGCAGCTCGGTTTCAGTCATCCGGTGGAATTTTCGATTCCTGATGGCGTGACGATCGAGACGCCGAGTCAGACCGAAATAGTCGTGCGCGGAAGTGACAAACAGCAGGTGGGCCAGGTGGCCGCCAAGATTCGCGCCTTCCGGCCGCCGGAGCCCTACAAGGGCAAAGGCATCCGATATGCAGACGAGCGCGTTGTCATGAAAGAAGCGAAGAAGGCTTAAGGACAAGGCAGATGAAGGACAAGAACATTTCAAGACTGCGGCGGGCACGGAAGAATCGTGCGCGCATCCAGCGCAGCGGTGCGGCGCGTCTGACCATCCATCGTTCCGGGCGGCACCTGTATGCGCAGATTATCGCTCCGGGCGGCGGTCATACCGTTGCATCAGCATCAACGCTGCAGAAGGATGTCCGAGAGGGACTGACGGGCACCTGCAACATCGAGGCGGCCAAGGCCGTGGGCAAATTCATTGCGGAGCGCGGTATCGAAGCCGGTATTCAGGCTGTCGCGTTCGATCGCTCCGGTTTCAAGTACCACGGTCGGGTGCAGGCCCTGGCCGATGCTGCGCGTGAAGCCGGTCTGAAGTTCTGAGGAATACGGGATCCAACATGGCTAGAGACAATAGCAGCGACGACCTGATCGAGAAACTGGTTGCGGTCAACCGCGTCGTCAAGGTCGTCAAAGGCGGGCGGCAATTCAGCTTCACCGCCCTCACGGTGGTCGGCGACGGCGACGGGAAGGTCGGTTTCGGCTACGGCAAGGCACGTGAAGTGCCGCTGGCCATCCAGAAAGCGATGGAACGTGCCCGGCGCGACATGGTCCGAATCTCGCTCAACAAGGGCACTCTGTGGCATGCCGTCAAGTCGCGTCACAGTGGCTCGCGTGTCTACATGCAGCCGGCGTCGGAAGGTACCGGGGTGATTGCCGGAGGCGCTATGCGCGCGGTTTTCGAGGCAGTGGGCGTTCATGACGTTCTGGCCAAGAGCGTGGGTTCGAACAATCCGATCAACCTCGTCCGCGCGACCATGAAGGGTCTGAAGGTTATGGTTTCTCCCGAGTCGGTCGCCATCAAGCGCGGCAAGCCGATCGAAGAGGTGCTGGAATATCATGGCTAAGCAGGAAACATCGAGACTTCGCGTGACGCTGGTTCGCAGCGTCGCCGGAAAGATCAGTTCCCACCGGGAAACCGTTCGCGGACTCGGCCTGCGCCGTATGCACCATACCGTCGAGCTGGAAGATACCCCGGCTGTCCGTGGAATGATCAACAAGGTCAATTATCTGGTCCGGGTCGAACCGGCCTGATCCATACGATCAGCGATACCTTTGAGGAAGTGACGACCATGAAACTCAACACTGTCCAACCGGCTGAAGGAAGCCGCAAAACCCGCCGGCGAGTTGGCCGGGGCATAGGGTCTGGCCTGGGCAAGACCTGTGGCCGTGGCCACAAGGGCCAGAAATCCCGTTCCGGTGGCTTCCACAAGGTCGGATTCGAGGGTGGCCAGATGCCACTGCAGCGTCGTCTGCCCAAGGTGGGGTTCCATTCGAAGGTCAATGCGAAGACCCGGGAAGTGCGTCTCTATCAGATCAATGCAATGGACGCAGAGCTTATCGATCTTGATGCGCTCAAGGCGGCGGGTATCGTGCAGAACGACACGCGAAAGGTCCGGGTGATCGCGAAGGGCGACATCGAGCGATCGATTACCGTTCGAGGTCTGCACGTTACTGCCGGGGCGGCCAAGGCGATCGAAGCGGCGGGTGGCAAGGTCGAATAATGGCTAGCAGCGGATCGGAAATGGCCGGGATGCTCGGCGGAATCGGTCGACTGAAGGAACTGCGTCAGCGCCTTTTCCTGGTGCTCGTTGCGTTGCTGGTCTTCCGGTTTGGCACTTTCATTCCGGTCCCCGGCATCAATCCGGCCGCTCTGGTCGAATTGATGGACATGCAGAGCGGCACCATCGTCGACATCTTCAATATGTTCTCCGGTGGCGCGCTGGGTCGTTTTTCGATCTTCGCGCTGGGCGTCATGCCCTACATCTCGGCGGCCATCATCATGCAGTTGATGAGTCACGCGATTCCTCAGCTGCAGCAGTTGCGGAAGGAAGGGGAGTCCGGGCGACGAAAGATTACCCAGTACACCCGATATTTCACGGTGGTGCTGGCGGCCTTTCAATCTTTTGGGGTGGCGATCGCGCTGCAGAATCAAGGAGCTGGTGCCGGTTTACCTGTCGTGATTTCCCCCGGCCCGGGATTCGTTCTGGCCGCCGTCATTACCCTGACCGCCGGCACGGTCTTCCTGATGTGGCTCGGCGAGCAGATTACCGAGCGCGGAATCGGCAACGGTATTTCGATCCTGATCTTTGCGGGGATCGTCGCTGAACTGCCGTCCGCGGTAGGTGCAACGCTCGAGCTGGTAAATACCGGGCAGCTCGGTATCCCGACTGCCACCTTCCTGCTGGTCATGGCGCTCGCAGTGACGGCCTTCGTCGTGTTCGTCGAACGCGGACAGCGTCGCATAACGGTCAATTATGCGCAGCGACAGGGACGGAAGGCTTATCGGAGCCAGTCGACCCACTTGCCGCTGAAGGTGAACATGGCCGGGGTTATTCCGGCGATCTTCGCATCGAGCCTGGTGCTGTTCCCGGCCACGATATCGACGTGGTTCGGACAGGCCGATGGTGTTACCTGGCTGCAGACGGTTGCCGAGCAACTACGGCCCGGGCAGCCGGTCTATGTCGCCCTGTTCGGTGGGCTGGTTGCCTTCTTCTGCTTTTTCTACACGGCCATCGTCTTCAATTCGCGGGAGACGGCCGACAATCTGAAGAAGTCGGGTGCGTTCATCCCGGGCATCCGCCCCGGCCGCCAGACCGCCGATTATGTCGACTACGTTCTGACGCGCCTGACTGCTGTCGGCGCGGTCTATCTGGTCGCGGTCTGTTTGTTGCCGGAGTTCCTGATCATGCGCTGGAACGTGCCGTTTTACTTCGGCGGAACCTCGCTGCTGATCATCGTGGTCGTCACCATGGATTTCATGGCTCAGCTGCAGGCACACCTGATGTCGCATCAGTATGACAGCCTGCTCAAGAAGTCCAATCTGAAGAACTACGGCCGTTCCGGCATCGTGCGCAAGTAGTGGAAAGCCGAGATTACGGCCTTGGAGAGTAGACAATGAAAGTTCAGGCTTCGGTAAAGAAGATTTGCCGCAATTGCAAGATCATTCGCCGGCAGGGCGTCATCTACGTTATCTGCAGCGATCCCAAGCACAAGCAGCGTCAGGGCTGACGGATGGATCGTCGGAGCTGCGACTTGATAGGTGCGCCCAAATCCGGTATATTTGCCGGTTTGCCTCTGGGCGCGTAACGGTTTTACGGAGAAATCAGATGGCTCGTATTGCTGGCGTCAACCTCCCGGTGCAGAAGCACGTCTGGGTGGCCTTGACCTACATTTATGGAATCGGGCGGACGCGCGCCTTTGCGCTGTGCGAACTCGCCGGCGTGGCCCCGGACACGAAGGTGCGTGACCTCACCGAGCCGGACCAGGAAAAGCTGCGCCAGGAAATCGGCAAGCTGTCGGTCGAAGGCGATCTGAGGCGAGAAGTTGGCATGAACATCAAGCGCCTCATGGACCTCGGCTGCTACCGCGGCCTGCGGCACCGCCGTGGACTGCCCGTGCGCGGTCAGCGGACTCGCACCAATGCCCGCACCCGAAAGGGTCCGCGGCGCCCGATTCGTTGAGGTAGAGAGAAATGGCGAAGCCGACTCCGAAATCACGCAAGAAAGTCAAGAAGGTTGTCGTCGACGGCATTGCCCACGTGCATGCCTCGTTCAACAACACCATCATCACGATCACCGACCGGCAGGGCAACGCGCTGGCCTGGGCAACCAGCGGAGGCTCCGGCTTCCGCGGTTCTCGCAAGTCGACGCCGTTCGCCGCTCAGGTGGCGGCCGAGAACGCTGGACGGACTGCTCAGGAATACGGCATGAAGAACCTGGAGGTCCGCGTAAACGGGCCGGGGCCCGGTCGCGAGTCGTCGGTGCGCTCGCTCAATGCAGTCGGCTTCAAGATCACGAACATCATCGACGTCACGCCGATCCCGCACAACGGCTGCCGTCCCCCTAAAAAGCGTCGCGTCTGACGTTTTCTGCAGCGGATAACAGATATGGCTAGATATATTGGACCGACTTGTAAGCTTGCCCGGCGCGAAGGCGTCGATCTCAATCTCAAGAGCCCGGCCCGTGGGCTGGACTCCAAGTGCAAGCTCAACCAGCCTCCCGGGCAACACGGTGACAGCCGCCGCCAGAGGCTTTCGGACTATGCGCTCCAGCTCAGAGAGAAGCAGAAGGTCCGTCGGATGTACGGCATCCTCGAGCGCCAGTTCCGGAATTATTACAAGACGGCTGCGCGTCGCAAGGGCGCGACCGGCGAGAACCTGCTGCAGTTGCTCGAAGGGCGTCTTGACAACGTCGTTTACCGGATGGGCTTCGCGGTCACCCGTGCCCAGGCGCGCCAGCTTGTCAGCCACAAGGCGATCGAAGTCAACGGCAATGTCGTGAACGTGGCCTCTTTCCAGGTTTCGCCCGATGACCGGGTCTCGATCCGGGAAAAGGCGCGCAAGCAGCTTCGCATCCAGGAGGCGGTCAACATGGCGCGTGAACTGGATCTGGTGCCGGCGTGGATCGATGTCGACCTCGACAAGCTCGAAGGCGTCTTCAAAGGTCTTCCGGACCGCGATGACCTTCCGCCCGACATCAACGAAAACCTGATCGTCGAGCTGTATTCCAAGTAATGGTTGACGTCGACCGTTGTCGACGCCGACCAGTCACGATGAAGTATTTCTAGAGAGGCAACACATGTCAGGCCAGATTAGCGAACTCATCGGCACGATGCTCAAGCCCAAGGGTTTGCTCGTTGACGAAATTTCCCCGCGCCGAGCCCGCATCACCCTGGAGCCCCTGGAACGGGGTTTCGGTCATACCCTGGGCAACGCCCTGCGGCGAGTATTGCTGTCGTCGATTCCCGGTAGCGCCATTACCGAGGTCGAAATCGATGGGGTTCTGCACGAGTACACGGCCGTTGACGGTTTGCAGGAGGACATCGTTGAAGTCCTGTTGAACCTCAAGGACGTCGCCGTTCGCATGCACTCACGGAACGAGGCCGTCCTGACGCTCAGCAGCGACAAGGCCGGTCCTGTCACCGCTGGCGATATCCAGCTCGCCCATGATGTTGAAGTGGTCAACCCTGATCATGTCATCTGCACGTTGACCAAGAACACCAAGCTGACGATGCAGCTCAAGGTCACTCGCGGGGTCGGGTATCAACCAGCTGCAGCCTACAAGTTCGATGAGGAAGAGTCGCGTCCAATCGGCCGCCTGCTGCTCGACGCTTCCTACTGCCCCGTCCATCGGGTCGCTTACAGCGTCGAGAGCGCTCGCGTTGCCCAGCGGACGGACCTGGACAAGCTGGTGCTCGATATCGACACGAACGGCACGTTGAGCTGCGAGGACGCCGTCAAACTGGCCGCCGGTATCCTGGTCGATCAGATGTCCGTGTTCGTCGACTTCGTGGCCCGTGAAAAGGATCAGACCGAAGCGAGTACCGAGACCTTCGATCCGGTGCTGATGCGTCCGATCGATGATCTTGAATTGACCGTCCGTTCGGCCAATTGTCTCAAGGCCGAGCATATCCAGTATGTCGGAGACCTGGTCCAGCGGACAGAGACAGAGCTTCTGAAGACTCCGAATCTGGGCAAGAAGTCCCTGACCGAGATCAAGACCGTGCTGGCTTCCCATGATCTGACTCTGGGAACGCGACTGGAAAACTGGCCGCCGGCAAGCCTGGCCCGAACCGATCGTTAAGGAGAAGACTGATGCGTCACCGTAAAGCAGGGCGTAAGCTCAATCGAAATTCATCGCATCGGCGCGCCATGTTCCGCAACATGACAGCCAGCCTGATCGAGCACGAGATGATCAAGACGACGCTGCCGAAGGCCAAGGAGCTGAGGCGCGTTGCTGAACCGCTGATCACCCTGGCGAAGGAAGACAGCGTGGCCCGTCGTCGGATGGCTTTCAACCGGCTGCGCGACAAGGCGGCTGTCGGGAAGCTCTTTGGCGAGATTGCGCCGCGCTACGCGACGCGCCCGGGTGGCTACCTTCGCATTCTCAAGTGTGGCTTCAGGGCGGGAGACAATGCGCCGATGGCGTATGTCGAACTCGTGGATCGTCCCAACGCTCCGGGACTGGACGCCGACTGATTCCGGCATTTGCCTGAACCATAGTTCCCGAGAAACCCGGCCCTGAGCCGGGTTTTTCGTTCCGGCTGCAGGTTCGACAAGCGTTCCCGGCGGCGCGATGCTGTGCCGGGGCAGGATTCGGCCGGTCTGGTTCTCCGGTGTCGTGCGGTCTGGCGTGCCTTTGCCGCCGTCTCCGCTACAATTGCAACGATGATGCGGTCGAATCGACATGCGTAGCAAACTGGTCATAGGCGCGGCCCTGCTGATCATGGTCATGGGCCTGGTCGGCAGCGTCGTGATCCTGTTCGACGAGCAGAGGCTCAAGCTTCTGGTCACCCGGCATGTCGAAAATCACACCGGCCAGCGGATCGAGATCCAGGGGACGCTGCGCGTCCGGCTGTTTCCGGGTCTGCGGCTGAGCGCCGAACGCGTGCTGATCCGCGGACCGGGGGATCGCCAGCTGGCCGAGCCTCTGACGATTTCGCAGCTGGACATGCAGGTCCGCCTGCTGCCCTTGATTCGGGGGAACATCCGCGCCAGCAATGTCCGGGTGCAGGGTGCGCACATACGCCTGCACGGCGACGAAGCCAATCCGTCGCCGCTCGACCGCCTTCTGTCCGGGCTTGCCGCGGACGGTCAGGAAGACGAGCCCTGGGCGGGCGGCCCGGTCGCTTTCGAAGACGTCCGCATAACGCTGACCGATAGCGATCAGATAATCCGGGAGTCACTGGCGATCGAGTCCATGGAACTCGACGGAATGGCCTTTGGCGGACCGATGGAGCTACGCTTTCGCGGAAACATCGGTGACGCCGGTCTGTTCGACTGGGTGTCGGTTGATGGTCTGCTCGTCCCCGGCGAAACCCGCCATCGGCTCAATGACCTGTTCTTCGAGGCCGAGCTCGACCAGGGTCGCTACAACGTACAGCTGACCGGCGATCTGAGCTTTTCACCCTCCGCGCCGATCAATCTGGCGCTGGCCGGCGGAGAACTGAGAATCAATGAGCACGAAGCCAACGTCGACCTGACCTACAGAGGCTACGAACGCCCCTATCTGGCCGCCACCGTTCAAGCGCCTTTTCTCGACGCCGATGTCCTGATGTTGACCGACATGATCGCAGGGCTCTCCGCCATGGGCGACGATGCGCCGCTGATGATCGCGCTTCGCGGGATGGACCTCGACGTGAGCGTCGCTGTTGATCAGCTTGCCCAGCTGGGGATGGTGCTGAAGGGTCTGGCTGTGGAAGCCCGGGCTCGCGACGGTCTCGTGAGCGTCAATTCCGTTCAGGCCGATCTGCCGGGCGCAACGGCCCTGGGACGGGCGACGCTCGATCTGACCCGGCCGGGTGCCCCGCTCGAAGCATCGGTCCGGGCCGATATCAGCCATCTGGGGTCGCTGATAGCAGCGATGCGAATGGACTGGGTCGTCGATGGGGCCGGGTTGGCGGGGCTCGATCTTGTGGCTCAGCCCGCAGCGGCCATGGACGGCGCTGTTCCCTGGTCCGGCACCGGCAGCATCGAGCTCTGGGATGGTCGGTGGCCGCTGCTGGAGTGGATTGTCGCCGAGCCGGAAGCTGGCGTGGCCACGGAGCCGTTCGACTTTCTGGGAGCAACCCTGGAGCTGACGCCCGACCGAGTCATTCTGAGCAATCTTCAGGCAACTCGCGGCAGCCTGGCGATCGAGGGAGAGCTGGCCCTGGGGCTGGCGGGCGGATCCCTGTCCGGGCGACTCGAACTGCTGGATCCGCAGCGCGCCCGGGTCGTTGATCTGGCTGGCACGCTCTCCGATCCTGCGCGCTCGCAACTGCAATCGGTGCCGCCGGAGTCGTGACCGACGACGGCGATCAACGCATCGGGCTCGCGGCGGCCCTGGCCGCCTTCGGGTTGTGGGGGCTCGCACCGATCTACTTCAAGTTCCTTGATCAGACCGGAGCAGACGAGATCATCGCCCATCGTGTGGCCTGGTCGGTGCTCTTTCTGGGTCTGGTGCTCGCCATTCGCCACCGTCGCGAGCTCTTCTCGCGCCTGCGCCTTGCGCCGAAAACCCTGATGGCACTGATGCTCAGTGGATCGCTGATTGTCGTCAACTGGCTGATCTTCGTTTTTGCCGTCAATAGCGACCGTGTGCTGTCCACCAGCCTCGGGTATTACATCAATCCGCTGGTCTCTGTCCTTTTCGGCGTGTTGCTGTTCCGCGAACGCCTTCTGCCGCTCCAGGCCCTGGCAGTGGCGATTGCGGCGATGGGCACGGTTTACATGACCCTCCGCGTCGGGCATTTTCCCTGGATCGCGCTTGGCCTGGCCACGAGCTTTGCCCTGTATTCGGTGGTTCGGAAGGTCACCGATGTCGGGCCGATGGTCGGATTGTTCTGGGAGACGCTCCTGATCAGCCCGTTCGCCCTGGTCTGGCTCGCCCTCCTCAGTACGCAGCAGCGTCTCGACTTCGATCCGGCGCAATGGGGCCTGGCTCTCCTGCTGGCCGGTACCGGTCTGGTTACGGTTCTGCCGCTGCTGCTGTTTGCCGCCAGCGTGCGTCGCCTGCCCTTGAGTACGATCGGCGTCATGCAATATCTGGCTCCCAGCATCACGTTCATGCTCGCCGTGTTTGTGTACGGGGAGCCGTTCGGGCTCGATCACGTTATCACTTTCAGCTGCATCTGGACCGCGCTGATCCTGTTTTCCTGGTCGGGCTGGAATCGGGCGCGCAGCGCCCGTGTGGCGGCCTGATGGAGCGAGAGATCGCCAACCGTCCCAGCAGTCGTCGCGTGGCTTCGCTCGGCGCGCTGCGCCCATTTGTCCTGCGCTATCGACTGCAGTTAGCCCTGGCGGCGACCTTTCTGTTGATTTCGGCCACCGGCGCGCTGTCCATTCCGGCCGCCGTCGGCCAGGTGATCGATCGGGGTTTCATCGCCGACGATCTGGCGCATATCAACCGCTGGTTCTGGCTGCTGTTCGCCGCGGCAGTGGTCATGGCGGTCGGCGGCGGCCTGCGATTCTATTGGGTAAGCTGGCTGGGTCAACGGGTCGTTTCGGATATCCGCAGCGCCGTGTTCGAGCGGGTCATGATGATGAGTCCGGAATTCTTCGCGAAGACCAGAACCGGCGAGGTACTGTCGCGCGTCAATACCGATACCACCCTGATCGAAACCCTCGTCGGCTCGACGGTCTCGCTGGGTGCGCGCAACCTGCTGATGCTCACGGCCAGTTCCGTGGCGTTGATTCTGACGGCACCCTCATTGGCCGGGGTGATCGCGGTCCTGATCGCGCTGATCATCCTGCCGGTGGTCGGCCTCGGGCGATGGGTACGTCGTCTATCGAGCCAGGCACAGGATCGGATCGCCGATATCAGCGCGCTGGGGGATGAAGCGATCAACGCGGTTCAAACGGTCCAGAGTTTCGCTCAGGAAGAGCGCGAGATCAGTCGTTTCAGGTCCGTGGTCGAAGAAGCGATGACGGCCAATCGGCAACGGATCGCGGCCAGTACCGTGCTGATCGTGGTCATCATCCTGATGACTTTCGGTTCGATCACCTTTGTGCTCTGGCTCGGCGCTCGCGCTGTATTGACCGACGATATGAGCCCGGGTCAGCTTGGCCAGTTCGTGCTGTATGCTGCGATCGCCGCGGGTTCGACCGCGAGTCTGAGCGAAATCTGGGGGCAGGTCCAGCGAGCCGCAGGCGCAATGGAGCGCCTCGCCGAGCTACTCGAACTCCGCCCCGATATCCGTTCTCCCGACAAGCCCGACGCCTTGCCGCAGGGGCCGCTATCGGTCGAGTTCGATCGGGTGAGTTTTTCCTATCCGTCAAGGCCCGGCGAAACGGTTCTGAAGGATCTGAGTTTCCGGATCGAACCGGGTGAGACCGTCGCGCTGGTCGGCCCGTCGGGTGCCGGAAAATCGACCATCTTCCAGTTGCTGCTCCGATTCTACGACCCGGCCGCGGGACAGGTCCGGATCGGCGGCGTCGACCTTCGCCGAGTCGGTCTCAAGGATCTGCGGCGAACGCTCGGGCTGGTCCCGCAGGACGTCGTGATGTTCTCCGGCACGGCTGCGGCGAACATCACCTACGGTGTTGATCAATGTGACGAAGAGAAGCTGGTCGAGGCAGCGCGCGCGGCCCACGCGGAAGAATTCGTCAAGCGCTGGCCCGACGCCTACGCGACCTCTCTCGGGGAGCGCGGCCTCCGTCTTTCGGGTGGTCAACGCCAGCGAATCGCGATCGCCAGGGCTCTGGTCAAGCAGCCTCCGCTGCTGCTGCTGGACGAAGCCACGGCAAGCCTGGACGCTGAAAGCGAGCGCATGGTGCAGGACGCTCTGGACCGACTCAGCCGCGATCGAACCGTTGTGGTGATCGCCCACCGTCTGGCCACGGTGCGACGCGCCGATCGCATTCTCGTCATCGACCAGGGCCACCTGATCGCTCAGGGGACTCACGCCGAGCTGGTCGAAGGTAGTGACCTGTACGCTCGGCTGGCCAGTCTGCAGTTTCTCGACCAGGCGGCCCCGGCCGCTGACGAAGCCTACAGCGGGGCGTAACGGAACTTCTGCCCGCCGATCGTGGCCTCGGCCATCAGCCCCCCGCGCACCAGAATGAAAACCGCGACCCCCCGCTCGTAGCTGGTCGTCGCGGCGGCGCCCGAACGGGCGGCGACGGCAGTCGCCTGAGCGGAAAACTCGAGGTTCTCCCGCTGAAAGGTTCGCAGCGCGGCATCGTCCTGGAAGAAGATGACCTGGCTGAAGGTCTGAGCCCCGATCTGGGCACCGATCGTGCCCTGTGAGGCCGAAGTCCTGCCGATCGCTTGTCCATTTTCAAACACGATCCCACGGCCGAAGCTCGCGCCGATACCCAGGCCGCCTTTGCCGATCTCGGGGAAAATCGCGTAGCTATGGGCGTGATCGACCCAGGCCTGAAGGCCCGGATCCCGGTCGATGAAGCGTTGAAGCGTGTCACGCGAGTCCTGGATCAGGACGTCTTCCGGTGGAGTCGAAGCGCATCCGGCCAGCAGCGCCGCCAGCAACAAACCGATCATCGCAACCAACACTCGTTTCTTGTTCATCAGTCAATCCAGGTTGGGGTGTGTTGAGGTCAGTAGACCAAGGGCGGCTCGATTGGGTTTCCGCCCATTCAGGACATGATCTGAGCCGTCACCGAAGTAAAGTGACAGACGCTGCCGCCGAGCACGAAAAGATGCCAGATCGCGTGCGAATAGGGGACCTTCTTGTTGTGGTAGAAAAGCGTTCCGGCAGTATAGAGCACGCCTCCGGCGATCAGCCAGAACAGGGCGGTTGGCGTGAGTGCCTGGGTCAGGGGTACGAACGCGATCAGGACGAGCCAGCCCATGCCGATATAGGTCGCGGTAGAAAGATAGGCATAGCGACCGGTGAAGAAGATCTTGAAGATAATCCCGAAAACGGCCAGACCCCAGATAACACCGAACAGGGCCCATCCCCAGGTGCCTCGGATTGCCGCGATCGTGAATGGCGTGTAGGTTCCCGCGATGAGCAGAAAGATCGCGCAGTGGTCAAGCACCTTGAGGCGGAATCGTGTCCTGGGGTGGCGCGCGGCATGGTAGGCCGTCGATGCGCTGTAGAGAAGAATCAGGGCTGCGGAGAAAACCGCGACGCTGACGATTTCCCGCGCGCCTGCCGACATGGCGGTCATCGTGATCAGCACGGCGCCGCCCCCGATCGACAGCACGATCCCGATGCCGTGCGTCAGCGCGTTGGCGATTTCTTCGCGGTGAAAGCGGATTTCACTCATGTCCGTGAGCATACCATCGAGCCGAATGCGAGGAAATGAAGCCATTCTGGAGATCTCCGGTCAACGAACTGCAGCACGGGCCGGCGCTTGGATGCTTTGTCAGCCGACGAGCCTTTGCCACCAGCTGCGCCGCGGTGACGGGAGGGTGTCGGCCAGAAGCTGCAGGTCCGGATCCTGGCCCGCGATCAGGGCCTGTGGGAAGACTTCGGTCAGGAGTTCGGCGGTGCGTTCGTTCGCCCATTCGACCAGTTGAGCCCGACCGGTCGAGAGCTGCGGAATCCGCCGGCGATCGCGGTGAGCATCGGAGGCCATGACGTGGATGAGACCACGGGAGACCATGTAACGAGCGCTTTCCTGAACCTGCGGCCCGAACTGGCCGGTGCATGACTGCGCTGTAACCTGCCCCAGGCAACCCATGGCCACCCATTCGGCGAGGATTTCCGGATCGCGGCGGAGTTGCGAATTGCGTTCCGGATGAGCAATGATCGGGGTGTAACCCAGGCCCAGGATCTGTTCGAGAATCAGTTCCGAACCCATCGGCACCGTGTGCACCGGCAGCTCCACCAGCACCGCGCGATTCTGGTTGCCGAGCGTGAGAGCATGCCCCGCAGCGAGCTCATCCGGCAGCTCGGGAACCAGGTGCAGCTCCGATCCCGGCAGGATCTTCAGGCCGATCCCGTTTGCGATCAGCGCCTCCCGCAGGGTCGATACCGCGGACAGGATATCGGCGCTGCGGTTGGTGTAGACCCCGTTGAGGTGGTGCGGCGTCATGACGGCCGCTCTGATGCCGTCGGCGACCGCGAGCCGGGCCATGGCCAGGGACTGCTCCAGATTCTTGGAGCCGTCATCGATGCCCGGGAGCATGTGGCAGTGCAGATCAACGAACATCGGAGGCATTCAAAACCGATCGACCGGTCTCAGCATAGCAGATCGATCAGCCATTCGTGTTCAGAACCCATGACAGCGCCGCGTGCCCGTTGGCACTGGGCTGATCCGGGAGGCGGACTCCGGATGCCGCCTACAGACGATCGTCGACGAGCTCGGGATCGAGGGTGGAGCGCACGTCGTAGAGTACGCCGCCTTCGATCAGGTGGTCGCGCAATCGAGGCCCGCGATCGGCGAAGTCCAGGTGGGCAACTGCGTGAACGACCGCGGCGTAGCGGGAGTTTTCGGGCTGTCGATGCATCTCGATGCCGTACTCGGCCCGTGCCTCTTCAGGATCGACCCAGGGATCGTGGACATCGACCGCGAGATTGTAGGCCTCCAGCTCCCGAATCAGATCGATCACTCGAGTGTTGCGCAGGTCGGGGCAGTTTTCCTTGAAGGTCAGGCCGAGGACCAGGACTTCGGCGCCGGGTCGGTAGACGCCGGCTCGGGCCATCAGCCGCAGAACCTGGCCGGCGACGAACTGCCCCATGCTGTCGTTGACCCGACGGCCGGACAGGATGACCTCCGGATGATGGCCGATCGACTGCGCCTTGTGGGTCAGGTAATACGGATCCACGCCGATGCAGTGACCACCGACCAGCCCCGGTTTGAACGGCAGGAAATTCCACTTCGAGCCGGCGGCCGCGAGCACGCTCGAGGTGTCGATGTCCATGCGCGCGAACAGGATTGCCAATTCATTGACCAGCGCGATATTGAGATCGCGCTGCGTGTTCTCGATCACCTTGGCGGCCTCTGCGACGCGGATGCTGGCCGCCGCGAACGTGCCTGCGGGAATGATCGTCCGGTACAGTGCATCGACGAAAGCCGCCGCGGCCGGCGTCGATCCGGAAGTCACCTTGACGATGTCGGGCAGGCGATGCTGGCGATCGCCGGGGTTGATCCGCTCGGGGCTGTAGCCACAGAAAAAGCCGTTCGCATCGTCGTTTCCGTCACCCTGAACGTACTTCAGGCCCGACTCGCGTTCGAGGACCGGAACGCAGTCTTCCTCGGTCGCCCCGGGATAGACCGTGGACTCGTAGACGACCAGATCGCCGGGTTTGAGGTGTTGTCCGACCGTCGCCGAGGCACCGAGCAGCGGGCGCAGGTCGGGGCGCTTGGCCGCGTCGATCGGGGTCGGCACCGTCACCACGAAGACCCGGCAGTCAGCCAGGGCTTCCTTCTGGTCGGTCAGGATGAGGTCTTCGGCTTCGGCAAGTTCATCGGCGTCGATTTCCCGCGTACTGTCGAAGCCCTCCCGCAGTTCGCGAACCCGCCTGGCCTTGATGTCGAAACCGACGGTTCGGAAGCGTCTGCCGAAGTGCACCGCCAGCGGCAGGCCGACATAGCCCAGACCGATGACCGCGATGGCGGCCGTTTTTCGTTCGAGTTGTGCGAGCAGTTCATCAAACATGGAATGACGGTCAGACCTTGTAGTAATCGCGATACCAGTCAACGAACCGGGATACGCCGACTTCGACCGGCACCGTGGGTCGGTAGCCGACCGCGCCGTGCAGGGCGCTGACGTCGGCCTCGGTATCGGGTACGTCGCCGGGCTGGAGGGGCAGCATTTCCATGGTCGCTTTCCGGCCGAGACAGTCTTCCAGGACCTCGATGTAGCGCAGCAGTTCGACCGGTTGTTCATTGCCGATGTTGAACAGGCGGTAGGGTGCGGCGCTGGATGACGGGTCCGGCTCGTCCCCGCGCCAGTCGTGATTGCGTTGCGCCGGACGGTCCAGAACCCGCGCCACGCCCTCGACGATATCGTCGATGTAGGTGAAGCTGCGCCGGTGGTGGCCGTGGTTGAAGACCTTGATCGGTTCGCCGGCAAGGATGGCCCGGGTAAACAGAAACAGCGCCATGTCGGGCCGACCCCAGGGACCGTAGACGGTAAAGAAGCGCAGCCCCGTGGTCGGTATGTCGTAAAGATGGGCGTAGCTGTGGGCCATCATCTCGTTGGCCTTCTTGGTCGCCGCATACAGCGTCAGCGGATGTTCGGTGCTTTGCGGCTCGGCGAACGGCATCCGGGTATTCGCGCCATAAACCGAGCTGGTCGAGGCGAACACGAGATGCTCGACCGGGTGGTGCCGACAGCCCTCCAGGATGTGCAGAAAGCCCGTCACGTTGCTCGCGGTGTAGGCATGCGGGTTGGTGGCGGCATAGCGCACGCCGGCCTGGGCGGCCAGATTGACCACCCGGCGCGGGCGGTGCTCGTCGAACAGTGACTCGATGGCGCTGCGATCGACCAGATCGGCGTGGACATGACTATAGCCTTCGCGTGCCGACAGACGGGCCAGCCGCGCTTCTTTCAGCCTGACGTCGTAGTAATCGCTGAGGTTGTCCAGACCCAGGACCGGCACGCCGCGGTCGAGCAACGCGTGGGCGAGGTGGGAACCGATGAAGCCCGCGGTGCCGGTCACCAGGGTAGGCCGCAGGGCGTCTTCCGAGGTCATGCTGCCGTGCGACCGAAGGCCACGTACTCAAAGCCCTGATCCTTCATCTGGTCGGGCTCGAACAGATTGCGACCGTCGAAAATCATGGGTGCCTTGAGCTCGCGCTGGATCAGCTCGAAATCCGGGCTGCGGAACTCGTTCCATTCGGTCACGATGACCAGGGCATCGGCACCAGTCAGCGCTGCCTCGGCTGAATCAGCGAAACGGATTCCGTCGCGTCCGTTGAGCAAAGCGCCCGCGACCTCCATGGCTGCCGGATCATAGGCGCAGATCGTTGCGCCGGCGCTCAGCAGTTCATCGATCAGGACCAGACTGGAGGCCTCGCGCATATCGTCGGTGCGTGGTTTGAAAGCCAGGCCCCAGAGAGCGAAGTGCCGGTCGCTGAGGTCGTCGCCCAGACGGGCCCTGATCTTGGCCGCAAGGCGGGTTTTCTGCTCGTCATTGACCTGTTCCACGGCCTCGAGAATCCGGAGACCGCCCTGCGGCGTGCCGCGCGCGGTCTGGATGAGCGCCTTGACGTCCTTGGGGAAACAGGAGCCGCCGTAGCCGGCTCCGGGATAGAGAAAGTCGAACCCGATCCGCGGATCCGATCCGATCCCCTGACGAACGTGCTCGATGTCCGCACCGAGGTGTTCGGCCAGATTGGCCAGCTCGTTCATGAAACTGATCCGCGTGGCCAGCATGGCGTTGGCGGCATACTTGCTCAGCTCGGCCGAGCGAGTGTCCATGGTCAGAATGCGATCATGGTTGCGGTTGAACGGGGCGTACAGTCGGCGCATGATCTCCAGAGCGCGCGGATCGTCACTGCCGATGATGACCCGGTCGGGCTTCTGGAAATCCTGAATGGCCGCGCCTTCCTTGAGAAATTCCGGGTTCGAGACCACCGCGAAGGGGACGTCGAGCTCGCGCTCGGCCAGAGCCTCGGCCACGGCGGCGGTGACCCGGTCCGCGGTGCCGACGGGTACGGTGGATTTGTCGACGATCACGGTGTAGCGGGTGATGTAACGGCCGATTCCGCGGGCCGCGGCGATCGCGTAGCTCAGATCAGCAGACCCGTCTTCGCCCGGCGGCGTCCCCACGGCGATGAACTGGACCTGCCCGTGCTGGCTGGCCCTCTCGACGTCGGTCGTGAAATGCAGACGTCCGGCCGCTCGATTCTTCCTGACCAGCTCTTCGAGGCCGGGTTCGTGGATCGGGATGCCCCCGGCGTTGAGCGTCTCGATCTTGCCGGGGTCGAGGTCGAGGCACACGACATCGTTGCCGACCTGCGCCAGACAGGCTCCAGTGACGAGTCCGACGTAGCCGCTACCGATGATGGTGATGCGCATGCTGATGAATTCCTTAGAATGGCTCTTGAGCGTCGCTCTGGGAATCGATCCGATCGAACGGATCCTAGCGGGTGAAGGCCTGAATCTGTTGGGTGAGTTCGCCGACGCGGTCCTCGAGCAGGGCGGTATCGCCTCGGGTTTCCACGTTCAGTCGGATGACCGGCTCGGTGTTCGAAGCACGCAGATTGAAACGCCAGCGTTCGAACTCGAGGCTGATGCCGTCGGTCCGATCGATCAGCGGGTCCTGCCCGGCGAAAGTGGCCAGCACATGGCGGATCACCTCGTCGGTATCGCTGACCACGAAGTTGAGCTCACCGCTGCACGGGTAGGCGCTGATGCGCTCGTCGACCAGCTCGGCCAGGCTGCGGCCGGTATCGGAGATGATCTCGGCCAGAAGCAGCCAGGGCAGCATGCCGCTGTCGCAGAACGAGAAATCGCGGAAGTAGTGGTGGGCCGACATTTCGCCACCGTAGAGCGCATTCTCGGCGCGCATGCGCTCCTTGATGAAGGCATGGCCGCTCTTGTTGATCAGCGCAGTCCCGCCGGCCTGGTGCACCAGATCGATGGTGTTCCAGGTCAGGCGCGGGTCGAGCACGATTTTCTCGCCCGGATGTTTTTCCAGGAGGCGGGCCGCGAACAATCCGACCAGGTAGTAGCCCTCGATGAAGCGCCCATCCTGATCGAAGAAGAAGCAGCGGTCGTAGTCGCCGTCCCAGGCGATGCCGAAATCAGCCCCCTGCTCGCGCACGGCCGCCGCCGTTTCGGCCCGATTTTCGGTCAGCAGCGGATTCGGAACACCGTTCGGAAAGCTGCCGTCGGGCTCATGGTGCAAGCGGACGACGTCCAGCGGCAACCCCCTGGCGATGGCATCGAAAGCCGGCCCGGCACAACCGTTTCCGGCATTGACCACGACTTTCAGCGGCTCGATCTGGTCTGGATCGATCCCCGAGCGCATCCGCTCGACGTATTCGGACTGAATATCGATGGCTTCATGCTGCCCTGGCCGCTCGGCGGCCGTCACCGCGGGGTCGTCGGCGATCCAGGTCTCGATGTCCTTCAGGCCCGTGTCGGCGCTGATCGGGATTGCCTGCTCGCGGACCATTTTCATGCCGTTGTAATCAGCGGGGTTGTGGCTGGCGGTGATCATGATGCCGCCGCCCATGCCGGGTTTCGAAGCGGCGTGATAGACCATCTCGGTGCCGCACAGGCCGATATCACGGGTATCGATTCCAGCCACGTTCAGTCCGCGGGTCAGGGCATCAGCCAGCCCGGGGCTCGACAGGCGCATGTCGCGGCCGATGGCGACCGGGCCACCGGGCCTGATCACGGAAGCAAAAGCGTGGCCGATGCGTTCGGCACGCTGCTCGTTGAGCGAATCGGGGACGCGGCCACGCAGGTCGTAGGCCTTGAAGGGGCTGTTGGTCAGAGTCTTGTGCATTGTCTGCTGGTCCTTACGATCGAAGCGGCTGGATCAGGCACGGCGGATGGCGGTTTCGGACAGCTCCACCCGGCGCTCATGCTGCAGCAGGGTGAGCAGGACGACGACGCGCTCATTGCTGCTGCGAGCCTGGAACAGAGCGCGATATCCGGCGCAGGGGCCGTCGATGATCTCGACGAGGTCGTTGGGTTGATAATCGATGGTTCCCGCGAGGTTGATGATGCCCGCTTCGTCGCAGCGCGTGCGCAGCGCGTCGATGACCTCATTCGGGACAATCGGCGTTTCAAGCCCGAGCCGGACCAGCCCGATGGTACCGCGCGTGGACCGGATCGGTGCCCAGTCCTGCCCGGCCCGCGCCAGTCTGACGAACAGGTAGCGCGGGAACATCGACTCGACGACGACGCGGCGGCGACCGTTGCGGGTCCGCCGAACCCGGGTCTTGGGCCGAAAGATCTCGTAGCCCTGGTTCAACAGATTGACTTCGGCCCGGTCATCCTGCTGTGGCTTGCAGAACACCGCATGCCAGTAGCGCTCCGGCGCCTTGGAACGTGGCTCGATCATATCCCCCCGGCGATGGCCGTGGCATTGTTCAACTGCTGAACATTGTCGCGGGAAGCGGGTTCCGGTGCAAGGGTCTGTGGATCAACGGCTGTCGCGAACCGGACGAACGCGATAGGGCGTATCGCGTCGATACGCCAGGGCAATCCCGGAGTGGAAGCCGATGAACCAGGCATGGTCGACGTTTTCCCGGCTGCTTGAGCGCGTCCAGAATCCGGTAGCCGGGGTGTCCGGGAACACACCTGTATGGATGGCCGGGGCCTGTCTGCAGGTTTCGACAAGGCTCTCGAGCTCGCTCTTCGAGGGCAGCCGCCAGTCGGTCAGTCCGGCCAGGGCACCGGTGGCGTTGAGCCCGTCGATGGCCCGCCGGGCCTCGGCCCAGGTCAATGCGCGCGCCGGACCCTCGCAGCGTCCGCCGCTCCAGCTCTGTCCAATGGCACACTGAGCCCACTGCAAAGTGGTCGACCGGTCGATCACGGTGCCGTTGCCGGGCCGCTCGAATCGTTCCGTCGGCGTTGCGGATCGGGCGCTGCCAACGCCGGGTTGGCAGTGATCGTCTGCGGCCAGCGCGGGCAGGCTCAGGACTGCGCTGAAGACCAGAGCTCCGGGTGAGAAGCTGCGCATCATTCACGGCCTTCGGGGTTTGCAGGATCGATCGGCTGTTCGCCGCGTCGGACCTGGCCGGGGCTGACTCCGAACCAGCGACGGAACGCGCGTCCGAAATTGGCCGGGTCGCTGTAGCCGAGACGATTGGCGATCGAAGCAATCGGGCGGTCCGAATGGCGCAGAAGATCGCGAGCGATCGACCGCCGAACGTCCTCGACCAGCGCTCGGTACGAGGTGCCGTCCCGGGCCAGATGCCGGGTCAGGCTTCGCGGCGACTGGTTGTAGCGGGCCGCCATGTTTCCGATACCGGGTGATCGTCCACCTGCGTTGATCAGGTCCTGGCGAATCCGGGCAGCCAGACGATTACCCCCCGTGGCACGGGCCAGCAGCGCCTCGCAGCGCCGCAGCGCGCTTTCGTTGAGCTCCGGATCGGCCAGCAGGCAAGGTCGACTCAATTGGTCGGCCGGCAGACTGAGCTCATGGTGCCGACCCTCGAAGCGGCATTGCAGCTCGAGCTTTGCCTCGAGAAGTGGCTGGTAGCCGCGCTCACGTTCGGGAAAGACGACCTGGAGGTCGTCACTCCGACCGACGACGCGGGCAACGATGCTGGCCAGCGCAATCAGCAGGATTTCCGTCAATAGCGCGTCGGTCGGGTCAAGAGTGACCGTCGGCAGGATGCGAAGGACCAGTCGATCGGGGTGGTGCTGTCTCGAGACAAGCGCCCAGGGCGCGCGGATCGATTCGAATCGCACCAGATTGTCCATGGCCTGTCCGACGGTGGCCGCCGTGACGATGGCGATACCCAGGGGGCCGTGGTGGGCGGCCTCGAGTGACAGTGCCGGTTCGATGTGCCAGCCGGGGGCGGCGAGGCCGTCGATCTTGCGCAGGGCATGCAGGACCCGCGGCAGCGGCAGCATCGCCGGGCCTCCGCACAACGATTCCGGATCGATGCCGGTTCCCGCAAGCAGCGATTCCCGCTCGCCCGGGTCGTCGACCAGATGATCGAGGAAGGCCGCGAGATAGCTGGACGGGATCAGGATGGCGTCAGGTTCGGGCATTTGGCGCTAAATGACCAGTGATTGACGTCTTATACACTGGGCAGGTCCGCTCTGCAATGGCAAGCTCTGGCCCCATGATGTCCGGCTATCCCTACCAGCTCGAAGACGGTCGAACCGCTTTCTATGTCGACCGCAAGCGTCCGCTCTGGCTGCTGTCCGTGGTCTATCCCCTGTTTCCGTTGTTCGCGATGGCAATGCATCAGTGGAGCGGGAGCGAGTGGCTCTTGCTGACACCCATCGTGCTGACCTACGGTGGCGGGCCGCTGCTGGACTGGTGGCTGGGTGAGGATCGCTCCAATCCGCCCGAGCAGACCGTCCCTGCCCTCGAGAACGATCGCTACTATCGCCTGCTGACCTGGATGAGCGTGCCGCTGCACGTTCTGGTGTTGATCCTTGCGGCCGTCTACGCCGCCACGGCCGGGCTCGGTCCTCTCGGCTGGCTGGCTCTGGCCCTGGTCGCCGGCCTGGCCTCCGGGCTGGCCGTCAACACCGCGCACGAAATGGGGCATCACCGCGATCCGTTCGATCAAGTGCTGAGCCGGATCGCGCTGGCCGTTCCCTGCTACGGCCATTTCACGGTTGAACACAACTTCGGTCATCACCGGGACGTTGCGACCCCGGAAGACTGCGCGAGCGCTCGCAAAGGCGAATCGATCTACCGCTTTGCCCTGCGTGAGATGCCCGGTGGACTGCGCCGGGCCTGGCGAATCGAGTCGGCTCGGCTGGCGCGGCGGGGCCACGGGGTCTGGCACTGGAGCAATACGATCCTGCAGTCGAACGCGGTCTCCCTGGTCCTTCAGGGCAGTCTGGTCCTCGCCCTCGGCCCGGGCACCCTGCTGTTCCTGTTGATCCACAATCTGGTGGCATGGTTCCAGTTGACCAGCGCCAACTACGTCGAGCACTACGGGCTTCTGCGCCGGAAGCAGGCGGACGGCCGCTACGAACGCTGTCAGCCTCATCATTCCTGGAACAGCAACCATATTGCGTCCAATCTGCTGCTCTTCCATCTTCAGCGACATTCGGACCATCACGCCCATCCGGGTCGGCGCTACCAGTCCCTGCGCCATTTCCGCGAGCTGCCCCGCCTTCCAAGCGGATATTTCGGCATGTTCGTCCTTGCCTACATTCCACCGCTATGGTTTCGCGTCATGGACCCGCGACTTCTTGCCCTGCCGCACATCAATGGCGACTTGAGCCGGGTGAACGCGCTGGAAAGCTGATCCGCCCCGGTTTTGGCCGCGCCGCGGAAAGGATGCGGTTCGACCTGGCGGGGCCCCGCAAGCGGCTTGTTGAGCCTATCGGTGATAGACTGCAGGGCTTTGCGAACGGCGGATCATGTCCATGTTTGATAGCAGTTACACCATTGCGGGTTTCGATGACGAACTGGCAAGCGCGATGGCGGCGGAAAGAAAGCGCCAGGAAGATCATATCGAGCTGATCGCGTCGGAAAACCACGCCAGCCCGCGGGTCATGGAAGCGCAAGGTTCGGTCCTGACCAACAAATACGCGGAGGGCTACCCCGGCAAGCGCTATTACGGCGGCTGCGAGTTCGTCGACGTGGCTGAAAATCTGGCGATCGCGCGAGTCAAGCAGCTCTTCGATGCCGGTTACGCCAACGTCCAGCCACATTCAGGCTCGCAGGCCAACCAGGCGGTCTTTCTCGCCCTGCTGCAGCCCGGTGACACGATTCTCGGCATGGATCTCTCGGAAGGCGGGCACCTTACCCACGGTGCCAAAGTCAATTTCTCCGGCAAGCTCTTCAATGCCGTGCACTACGGACTGAACCGCGACAGCGGAGAGATCGACTACGAAAGCATGGCCGCTCTGGCGGAAGAGCATCGCCCGAAGCTGCTCATCGGCGGGTTTTCGGCCTACTCGAGGGTGGTTGACTGGGCGCGTATGCGTTCGATCGCGGACTCGGTGGGCGCATGGTTTCTGGTCGACATGGCGCATATCGCTGGCCTGGTCGCGGCCGGGGTCTACCCCAATCCGGTTCCGCATGCTCATGTCGTGACCTCGACCACTCACAAGACCTTGCGTGGCCCCCGCGGCGGGATCATCCTGGCGTCCGGAGAGGACGAATCCCTCACCAGGAAGTTCAATTCGCTGGTGTTTCCAGGATGTCAGGGCGGCCCACTGATGCACGTGATCGCGGCCAAGGCCGTCGCTTTCAAGGAAGCGCTCGATCCATCCTTCAAGGCTTACCAGCAAATGGTGATCGACAACGCCCGGGCCATGGCGGCCGTCATGATCGAGCGGGGCTACAAGGTGGTCTCGGGCGGGACGGACAATCACCTGTTCCTGGTCGATCTGATCGACAAGGACATCACCGGCAAGGATGCCGAAGAAGCGCTGGGCCGGGCCAACATCACCGCCAACAAGAATACCGTACCGGGTGAGCCGCGCTCGCCCTTCGTGACCTCGGGGCTGCGCATCGGCACGCCGGCCATCACCACGCGCGGTTTCCTGCCGGACGACTGTGGCAAGCTGACGGGTCTGATCTGCGATGTACTTGACCATATCGGCGATGAAGCGGTCGAAGCCCGCGTCAGGGAAGCGGCGCTGGCGCTTTGCCGGACGTATCCGGTGTATGGGTAGCCAAAGACTCTAGGAGCAAGGTGCAAGGTTCAAGGTGCAAGGTTCAAGGTGCAAGGTGCAAGTGGCAAGGTGCAAGTGGCAAGGTGGCAAGTCATTGGCTCAAGCGCCGAACCTCACGGCAGTCCCGGTTCTTGTCTTTTTTCCTTGATCCTTGATCCTTGATCCTTGATCCTTGCCCCTTGATCCTTTGACATGTGGTGCCCGTTCTGCAATCACACCGACACCCGGGTGGTCGACTCGCGGCTGACCTCGGACGGGTTCCAGATTCGGCGCCGGCGCGAGTGCGCGGAATGCGGTGCGCGATTCAACACCTATGAAACGCCGGTTCTCAAGGCACCGAACGTGATCAAGTCGGATGGAACACGTGAGGCCTTCAGCGAGGAAAAGCTCCGCGGCGGAATGCTGAAGTCGCTCGAAAAGCGACCGGTCGAGACGGCCGAGGTCGAGCGGGCCATTCGCACTCTGTGCCGGCGGATTCGGACGCTCGAGGAGCCGGAAGTTTCCAGCCAGCGCATCGGCGACTGGGTCGCGGGTGAGCTGGCGCGGCTCGACCAGGTCGCCTACGTTCGTTTCGCGTCGGTCTATCGGCGGTTCGAGGACGTTCAGGCGTTCCGCGAGGAGATCGAGCGACTCGAACGCGAGTATCCGGGGACTATCGACCGCCGCCAGATCCCGTTGCTGGGCGAGGACTGAGGGCGACCCGGCTTGGAATTTTCGGCACTGGACCATCGCTGCATGGCCGAGGCCCTGCGTCTGGCCGAGCGCGGCCGTCTGACGGCGGACCCGAATCCGGCGGTCGGCTGTCTGATCGTCGCCGACGGTGAGGTGGTCGGACGCGGCTGGCATCGCGCTGCCGGCGAGGCGCATGCGGAAATCCTCGCGCTGAACGAAGCCGGGGCGAGAGCGCGCGGAGCGCATGCCTACGTCACGCTCGAGCCCTGCTCCCATCACGGTCGGACGCCACCGTGCACTGACGCGCTGATCGAGGCGGGGCTGGCCGAAGTGACCGCGGCTATGGTCGATCCGTTTCCCGACAACCGGGGCAACGGGCTCGAGGCTCTGGCCCGCGCCGGTGTGAGAGTCCGATCCGGCCTGATGGAGGCTGCCGCCCGCGCACTGAACCCGGGTTTCATCAGCCGCTTCGAGCGTTCTCGCCCCTGGGTGCGGGTCAAGCTGGCGGTCAGCGCCGACGGCTGCACGGCCGGACCGGACGGTCGCTCCCAGTGGATCACGGGACCGTCGGCGCGCGCCGACGTGCAGCGCTGGAGAGCACGCGCCTCGGCCATTCTGACCGGCATCGGAACAGTCCTCGCCGACGACCCGAGCCTGAACCTGCGGCTGCCGGGAATCGACCGCACGCCGCTGCGGATCGTGGTCGAGGGCGCTTCCCGCCTCGGTGAGGCGGCCCGCCTTCTGGCGCTGCCCGGGCCGGTCGTGGTCGCCAGCACCCGGCCGCTTGCCTGGTCTCGCGAAGGGGTGAGCGGGTGGCAATTGCCCGGTGACGAACGCGGGCGGGTTGACTTGAAGGCGTTGCTGGCCGGTCTGCCGGAATTCGAGGTCAACGAGTTGCACGTCGAGGCAGGGCCGACCCTGTCCGGCGCTCTGATCGAGGCCGGACTGGTCGACGAACTGCTGATCTACCAGGCTCCTGTCGTGCTCGGCCAGGGGCGACCGATGCTGGCCTTGCCGGGCATGGGAAAATTCGAGCAACGCCTCCATCTGAACGCGGCAGAATCTCGCCGTATCGGCTCTGACTGGCGCTTCGTCTACCGCTTGCTGACCGACTGAGGAAACTGAACGACGCATGTTTACCGGAATCGTCCAGACCCTGGGCACGGTGACGACCATCGAGTCGCGTGCCGATGGAGCCCGACTCGACATCCGCTGCCCGGAGCTCCACCCCGAGCGCTGGAACGAGGGCGATAGCGTTGCGGTGGCGGGTTGCTGCCTGACGGCGCTCGCGCCCGATGCCGAGGGTTTCAGCGCCGATCTGTCGCAGGAAACCCTCGACTGCACCAGCCTGGGCCAGCTGAGACCCGGCGACCCGGTCAATCTGGAACCGGCGCTGGCCCTCGGAGATCGCCTCGGTGGTCATCTGGTCACGGGGCATGTCGATGGTCTGGCCGAGCTGGTTTCTCTCACGCCGCTGGGAGACAATACCCGGATGGAATTCTGCGCCCCCCGTTCTCTGGCCCGGTTCATTGCCCGCAAGGGCTCGGTCACGCTCGACGGCGTCAGCCTGACCGTCAATCAAGTTCGGCAAAGCGCTTTCGAGGTCAACCTGATTCCGCATACTCTCGCGGTCACGACGCTCGGGCGACTCGAGCCCGGCAGCTGCGTGAATCTCGAGGTCGATCTGCTCGCGCGCTACATGGATCGTCTGCTGACCAGCCGGGACGTGCAGGACGCTTCATGACATTCGACTCTATCGAAGACATCCTGGCCGATATTCGGGCCGGCCGGATGGTCGTCATCCTCGATGATGAACAGCGCGAGAACGAGGGTGATCTGATCATGGCCGCGAGTCTGACCCGACCGGAAGACATCAACTTCATGGCCCGCTACGGGCGCGGCCTGATCTGTCTGTCGCTGACCCGCGAGCGCTGCCGGCAGATCGGGCTGCAGCTGATGGTGCGCGATACCGATCGCCATCATCAGACCAACTTCACGGTCTCGATCGAGGCTGCCGAGGGCGTCACGACCGGCATTTCGGCGTACGATCGCGCCCACACGATCCGCACCGCCGTGGCGCCGAACGCACGCCCGGATGACCTGAACCAGCCCGGCCATGTCTTTCCCCTGATGGCTCAGCCCGGCGGCGTTCTGGCGCGGGCCGGGCATACCGAGGCCAGTCTGGATCTGGCCCTGCTCGCGGGGCTCGAGCCCGCCGGCGTTCTGGTTGAAATCCTCAACGAGGATGGCAGCATGGCCCGCCGGCCCGAGCTGGAAGCCTTCGCTGCCGAGCACGGCCTGAAGATGGGTACGGTCGCCGATCTGATTCGCTATCGGCTGGCCACCGAACAGAACGTCGAGTGCATCCATCGCCAGCGCGTCGGAACCCAGCACGGACCCTTCGAGCTGCGGGTCTTCCGCGATCGCATCATCAACAAGCTGCACTGGGCCCTGATGCGAGGTCAGATCGATCCCGATGAAGCGTTTCCGGTGCGCGTTCACGTTCCCGAGCTGCTCGGGGACGTTCTCGGCATTACCGATCCGGGCTTCGGTATGCCGCTGGACGCGGCGCTGGCCGATATCGACCGCCGTGGGCAGGGGCTGGCGCTCGTCCTCGGCTATGATGAAAATGACCAGGCGCGCCTCGACGGCCTTCTGGCCGCACGCAAGTCGCCTGATCCGGCCGAGGCGCGCAAGCGGGGGAGCGAAGAACTTCGGAGTTACGGCATCGCTGCCCAGATCATTGCCGAACTCGGCATCCGGCGCATGCAGGTCTTTGGCGCGCCGCGCCGCCTGCACGCACTGGACGGCTTCGGACTGCAGATTACCGAGTACGTGGTTCCGGACGGAGGCACAGACAGCTGATGAATCAGACGACCGAGAATTCCGCCTCGCAGGTGCGCCGCATCGCCATTGTCGTTGCGCGCTTCAACGCGCCCGTTACCGGCCGACTGCTCCAGGGCTGCCGAGACGCCTTGCTGGCTGCCGGTCTGGATGACGACGATCTTCGGATCGTGCATGTTCCCGGTGCCTGGGAACTGCCGTTGGCGTGCCGCCAGCTCGCATCGAGCGGCGACTTCGAGGCGGTGATCGCGCTCGGCGCCGTCATTCGAGGAGAAACCGCACACTTCGATTTCATCAGCGCCGAATGTGCTCGCGGATTGATGCAGGTTTCCCTGGAAACCGATCTGCCCGTTGCCTTCGGCGTCATCACGCCCGAAAACGCGCAGCAGGCTCAGGATCGCGCCGATCCCGCGCGCAAGAACAAGGGTCGGGAGGCCGCGCTGGCCGCGCTCGAAATGATCGCCCTCAAAGCGGAGATCGATAGTGCCCGCTAAACGTCGCGCATCCCGGGCATCGGAAAGCCCCTTTGAACCGCGTCGGCGCGCACGCCGCAGAGCCTTGCAGGCTCTTTACCAGTGGCAGCTCAATGACGACTCGGCAGCGAGCATCATCCATCAGTTCACCGAAGAGCAGAACTTCGAAGGCGTCGATCAGGCCTACTTTGAAACCCTGGTGCGCGAAGTCGTTGCCCACAGGGATTCGCTCGATGAGGCGCTGGCCCCGTTCGTCCAGCGTGCCGACGCGGGCGTCGACCAGATGGAGCGGGTCGTGCTCAGGCTCGGAGCCCTCGAACTCCTCCACCACCCTGAAACGCCGTACCGCGTGGTCATCGATGAAGCCGTCGAGTTGGCCCATCGCTTCGGTGCCGAGAAGGCGCATACCTTCATCAACGGCGTGCTCGATCGCCTTGCGGCCAGCGCCCGCCCGCGGGAGCACGGCGCCGAACGGTGACGGAGTTCGACCTGATCGAGCGCATTCGCTCGCGAGTGTCGAGGACGGACTCGGTCATTCTCGGAATCGGTGACGATGCCGCCGTGCTCAGACCCACGCCGGGTCGCCACCTCGTCGCGACGACCGATTCTCTGGTCCAGGACCGGCACTTCACGGCCGAATGGCCGAGTGCCGATGTGGGTCATCTTGCGCTTGCCGTCAACCTCAGCGATCTGGCGGCCATGGCAGCCACCCCGCGCTGGACCCTGCTGTCGCTGACCCTGCCGGCGGCCGATCCGGTCTGGCTGGATGGATTCCTTGACGGATTCCTGAGCCTGGCCGACCAGGCCGGCGTCGCACTGGTGGGCGGCAATCTCTCGTCGGGAGCGCTCAACATCACTGTCCAGGCCTTAGGGGAAGTGGCGCCGGGCGGCGAGCTCAGGCGCCAGCGAACGCTCCCAGGAGATTACCTCGTCGTCACCGGCACCCTCGGTGATGCCGGTGCAGCGCTGGCGAGCGGTTCAGCCGGCGATCCCCGGCTGCTCGTACGCCTGCGTCGTCCCCGACCCCGTCTCGCTGCCGGCCAGGCGCTGGGCCCGACGGCCCGGTCGATGATCGATCTGTCCGATGGCCTCGGCGCCGATCTCGGGCACCTTCTCGGAGCGGGCCAGGGAGCCGAGGTTCAGCTCGCCGAGCTGCCGACGAGCACGGCGCTGGCGAGCTTGCAGCCGGCACCGCAAAGGCGCTGGCCGTGGCAAGTCCAGGCCGGCGGAGACTATGAACTGCTGGCTGCCGTGGCACCGGAGCACCTCGTGGCGGCCCGGCGGGACTGTCGGGCCGCGGGTGCGTCCTTGACGGTGATTGGCCGGGTCACCGCCGAGCCCGGTATCGTCTGGCGCGGAAGCGACGGCGAGACCGTCGACATCGAAACGGGAGGGTGGGATCATTTCCGAGCGGTCTGAAACCCGTCGAGTGGCATTGAGTACGCCTGCCGGTTTCCTGGCCTTCGGCTTCGGGTCCGGACTGAGTCCGAAGGCACCGGGCACGGTCGGCAGTCTTGCCGCCATGCCATTTGCCGTGGTGCTGGTGCAGATGCCGCTATGGGCGAGCCTGGGTGTGGTCCTGATCGCTTTCGCCGCCGGTATCCATCTGTGCTCGGTGACCGGCCGTGCGCTTGGCATGCATGACCATGGCGGTATGGTCTGGGACGAGTTCGTCGGTTTCTGGCTGGTCCTGCTGTTCATCCCGTTTCACTGGGCCTGGTGGCTTGCCGCCTTCGCGCTGTTTCGCTTGTTCGATATCGCCAAGCCGTGGCCGATCCGCTGGCTGGACCGGCGCGTTGGCGGCGGGCTCGGGGTCATGATCGATGACGTGCTGGCCGGCGTGTACGCCTTGCTGCCGCTGGTCCTCCTGCAGCGCTGGCTCGCAGTCTGAGGCCGGGTTCGTAGCAGTTATTCAGAGCATCAGAGGCGGCCGGCGGCAAGGCGCGTGAGTACCGGTGCGGTCACGGTTCCGGCAGATCCTCGAGCGTCTGACGCAACGAGCGCAGGGGCCCGCTCAGGGCTTCAGGCTCGCTGGAATCCAGCACGGCCAGGTCCGTTGCGCGCAGGCTTGCCGCAAGCTCGGACTCACCCTTGGCCAGGTAGGCTCGATAGAGCGCCAGCGCGGAGTTGAGGAGCGGCGGGCTATCGGCGGCATGGGTTTCGCGGTAGGCGCTCAAGAGGGGCTCCAGTCGCTCGATCGCCGACTCGGCCCGGCCGCTTTCCAGCAGACCGAGGCTTTGCAGGAAGCGGGCGTTGAGTGTTTGCCGGTGGGTCGCGCCGAGGCGTTCGCCGCGCCGATAGACGAGCTGTTCCAGAAGCTCAAGGGCCCGCTCATGCTCACCCAGGTCGATCAGGATGCTGGACGTGATCTCCATTGCCATGAGCGTATCGAGATGATCCTCGCCAAGCAGCGAGCGGCGCTTCTCCAGAACGTCCTCGGCCAGACTCAGTGCTTCGTCGCGGCGGTCGATCCGGTTGTACAGACTGCCCAGGGTCAGCTGCGAACGCAGGGTCACCGGATGCCGATCTCCGAGCGTTTCTGCGCGCGAACGATAGGCCTCCTCCAGCAACGGCGCGGCCTCTTCGAGGCGGTCGAGCTGGATCAGGGTCGAACCGCGATTGTGCATGACCCCGAGCGTGATCGGATGGCGCCGGCCGTAGTGATCGACGGCGAACGCTTCGGCCTCTTCGTGCGCTGCGAGCGCGGCGCTCAGCTGCCCCGAGGCGCCCTGCGCGGCACCCAGATTGATCAGGGCCCGGATCAACTGGCTCGGATCGGGTCCCGGATATTTCCGACGCTGTTCCGCCTGCTCGAGAAAGGCATCGAGGGCGGCCGGCAGGTTGCCCGAACGGGCCTCCACGTAACCAAGGTTGCCGATCACGCTGATGGTCTTGTCGTGACTCGGCCCCAGCTGCTCGCGCGCCGCGTTCAGGCTCGCGAGACTCCGCTCCCGGGCCTCTTCGGTGCGGCCCAGCTCGACCAGGTTGATCGCCATCTGGTTCTGGATGTCGATCATGCGTTCGCGGTCGGGGCTGGATTGCTGTTCATGATCCTGCAGCAGCGTTTCGAGATCATTCAGGCTGCCCTGAAAATCGCCGACCCGGGACCGGGCGAGTGCCAGCCGATAGCGGTCGTCGAGCAGAACTCCGGCTTCTTCGGGAGCACTCTGTCGACGACGCTCGAGAATCAGTGTGGCCAGTTCGGGCAGGGCGGCGCTGATGCCAAGCGCGCCGTAGACCGCGTGAACCGATTCATAGAGGCTGGCCTGGATGCCGGGTCGCCCGCTGAAATCCGACTCGATGGAGTCGCGCGCCCGGGCCAGGACGTGCTCATCCAGAACCTGCCGGGCGAGATCGGGTCCGTTGGCCAGACTCACGACCGCCCTGAAGTCCGACTCGGTCAGCGTCGGCGTGGCCTGGCGCGCGAGGCCGTCCAGAAACTGATCGCGAAAGCCGTCGATCAGCCCCTGGCCCATGGCCTGGGCGTCGATTCCTTCCAGCATGGAGCGCTGGAAGTCGACCACGTCGGCCAGTTCGAGGCGGCGCTGTTCGGCGACCTCGAACTGCCGCCGGGCTTCGATCAAGCCGAGCGTGGCCGCGGACAGACCGGCGATCAACGCCAGCAGAATCGCGCTGGCGCTGCCGAGGCCGAGCGCGTTGCGCCGGACGAACCGCCGTAGCCGGTAGCCTGAGGTGGCCGGTACCGCGCTGACGGGTCGCCAGGCCAGCGCGTTGGCGATATCCGTTGCCAGTTCATTCGGTGAGGCGTAGCGCTGCTCCCGATCGCTGGCCAGTGCCTTGAGCGTGATCGCGTCGAGATCTTCGCGCAGCCGTCGTTGCAGCCGGCCTGGCGTCGTCGCGCGCGACTGCGCGATGGCCGCCCCGCGCTCGCGGTCCTTGAGGAGATGTTCCGAGGGCGGCGGCAGCGACTGCTGGCGCTTCAGTATCTCCGTGGCCCGCGTGCCTTCGGTGGACGCAAACAGTGAGGCGTCCAGCGGCGCGTCGTCGACGAGCAGCTGGTGCAGGATGACGCCGAGCGAATAGACATCGCTTCGGGTATCGATGCTGATCCTGTCCAGGCTGAACTGCTCGGGGCTCATGTACTGGGGCGTGCCGGCCAGGTCACGCCGGTTCGGCCCGCTTTCCTCACTGTCGACCGCTGTCGCAATTCCGAAGTCGATGATCTTGGGGCTCGGGACACCGTCAATCGTGCGGACCAGAATGTTGGCGGGCTTCAGATCACGATGGATGATCCCCTTGAGATGCGCATGCTGGATGCCGCGACAGATGCGGATGAACAGCTCGAGGCGCTGGCGCACGTTCAGGCGCTCGGCCCGACAGAATTCGTCGAGCCTGGTGCCGTCGATGTATTCCATGACGAAGTACGGATAGCCCGACGGCGTGGTGCCCGCATCGTGGACCTGGGCGATCGCCGGATGGTTCATCTGTGCCAGGGCCTGGCGTTCGATGTCGAAGCGCGCGCGGTTCGACGCGCTCATCATCCGTTTCCTGATCAGCTTCAGGGCGACCAGGCGCTCCACGGGCTCGAGCTGCCGGGCCAGCAGCACCTGACCCATGCCACCATGGCCGAGCCGCTTGAGGATATGGAAGCGTTCCAGTCCAAGATCACGGTAGATCTCGACGTCCGGGTCGTCAGACAAGGAATCGGACCCCTCGATGAGCGTTTCGAGGCGGGTCGGTTCGGTGTCGTTGTCTCGCGGATCGCCGGTCATCGCCTCGCTTCCTTCGCCCTATCCGGCCTCGAAGGCGCCGCTGACCCAGATCATCTGGTCGACTTCCGGCGCCAGCGCGACCACATCGAAGCGGCACGGATGGGCCGCCCATTCAGGGCGTTCCATGAGAAAGTGCCGAGCCGCGCTGATCAGGCGTCGCTGTTTGTGCTCGTCGATACTGTCGAGCCCGCTGGTGCGCGCTCCCCGGCCGCGCAGGCGCACTTCGATAAAAGTCAAGACCTCGCCGTCGAAGGGGTTGGGGTCGAGCATGATCAGATCGATTTCACCGCTGCGACAGCGATAATTCCGTTCGATCAGGCGCAGTTTCTGGCCTACGAGATATTGTTCGGCATCGCGTTCGCCGGCCTGACCGAGGCGGTCGCGCAGGGTACTCATGGAACAGGGATGGCGCGTCCGTTGGCAAGGCGCACGAAGGGCAGGTCGCGGCTGATCCGGCGACCGTCGCTCAGGCTCAGGCGGCCGGAACGACCGGCCAGATAGAGCGCCGGATCGACGCGCATGAGATCGAGCCAGCCGACCAGGCTCATCGCGTCGGCACCGAGTGCATGCAGACGCGAAAGGCTGGGACGCTCGAGATGCTGGAATCGGGACTCGGCTCGCTGCCGCTCCTGCCCGGCCGGCGTGTTATCCATGAACCACGGGGCCAGAGGCAGGACGATCCCGTCGAGATCACTATCGCGGCGCGCCTCCGGCGCGCCGGCCAGAACATGGGTTGTGGCCATGACCGGCACGTCACCGACGCCGAAGAATCTCAGTTGCGGCCTGATCTGGCGACCATCCTCGGCACGGGCCGCCAGAAAAATCAGATCGATGTCGGTCCGTGGTACGGGTTCGGCTTCAAGCGGCTGCCCGATAAGGTTTTCGAGCCGGCGAATGCGTTGTTCGGATCGATCCAGATTCAACAGGACCTCCAGCAGGGCGCTGTGGTCGGCCTGGTCACTGGCGTATTCGGCGGCGTCCCGGATCTGCCCGCCGCCGAGCTCGAAGTACGTCCGGAAAGCGTCCGCTACCCGCCGCCCCCACTCGCCACTCTGGGCGAGGATGAGCGCGCGGCGATGCCCGTGAACCAGCGCGTGGGCGGCGACCAGCGCCGCTTCCTCTTCGGGCAACAGCCCTATGGCATGGATCGGCGCGCTGCGCTCGCTGAACAAGGCCGGGTCACTGGGATGATTGAGCATGAGGATCGGCAGGCCCGGGTCGGGCAGGGCCAGAAGCGTGTCGACCTGGTCGCGCTCGAGCGGCCCGAGCATGAAATCGACGCCGGCCTCGCGCGCTTCGAACCACGCCGAAACGATCGCTTCGGCCTCGTCCCCGATGTATTGAAACATCAGCTCCGGGCGCCGGCTCCAGGGCTTGCTCAGCCACGCCGACAGAATCCCGTCGCGCAGCGCCGCGCTGACCCGCTCCATCTCCGGACGTTCGGGCAATACCACTGCGACTTTTGCCGGACCCGGACGCGACTGGCGCCATGCCGTTAGCCAGATCAGAGCCTGCTCGGCGTCGTACCCGACATCCGGATGACGCACCTGCCAGTTGGCCAGGGCGGTCTCGAGGCCGACCGGGTCGAGCAGATAACGGCGCGCGTCGATGGTCAGTTCCAGCCAGGGCAGTAGCTCGGGGCGGTGCCCATGTTCCAGGAGCAGTCGGTCGAGGCTGGCAAGGGGTTGCTCGATCAACAGCGCCAGCGCCAGTTCGGGGCTGAACTCGCCGTTGTAGATTGCCGCTTCGAGCGCGTTGAAGGCCTCGCGGGCCGGGAAGTCCTGGCGTTGCCGCAGGCTTTGCTCCAGCGCCTCATATCGGTCCGCCAGCGGGCCCTGCTCGACGGAGCCCGCCCGAGCCAGGTACCAGGCGGCCGCGGTCAGATCGGCCTCCAATAGCGCCAGTTCGGCGCGCGCGAGATCCAGGCGCAAAGCTCCGAGTTCATCGGCCGGCCCCGCAACCGTTTCGGCCAGGGCGGCGCTGGCCGGTTCGGCCTGGCCGTTCTGGAGCCAGCTTTCGATCGCGTTCATGCGGAATTCGAAGGCCTGATCGGGCCGCTCCGCCGCCAGCGCCATCCAGGCTTCGGCCGCGGCATCGAGGCGCCCCTCGGCAACCATTGAATCGATGCGCGCCACCGCTGGATCGGCGGGCTCGGAAAGCGGCGGGCGTTCCAGCGGCCGCGGCGCGCCGCAGGCCGTTAGCAGCGCGACAATCGTGGCAAGTAGCAGGCATCGGAGCATAGTCCGGGATGATAAACGATGAGGCTTGAACGCACCGGCATTCATTGAGGCGATGGGTGTGAGCTTCGGCTCATGCGGACCGCTTAGAATGCGAGTCGATGAACGCGGACCATACTGCCACTGCGGCCAGAATCGATCGGGGGACGCTCTACGTCGTTGCCACTCCGATCGGTAACCGGGCCGATTTCTCGCCTCGAGCACGCGATCTGCTTTGCCGGGTTGATCTGATCGCGGCCGAAGATACCCGAATGACCCGTCGGCTGGTTGACGACAGTGCCGCGCTGCCGCGCCTGATCAGCCTCAATGAGCACAATGAAAGCGACGTTCTGGAACGAATCCTGGCTCGTCTGGAGGCCGGTGCCGACGTCGCCCTGGTCAGCGATGCCGGAACGCCGCTGATTTCCGATCCCGGTTATCGGCTCGTGGCGGCGGCGCACGAAGCCGGGCATACGGTCAGCCCGGTGCCCGGGCCCTGTGCTGCCGTTGCGGCGCTCTCGGCGGCTGGTCTGGCGTCGGATCATTTTTACTTCGAGGGCTTTCTTCCTGCGCGCAGCGCGGCTCGCCGGCGCCGGGTCAGGGATCTCGCTGATCGACCTGAAACCCTGATTTTCTATGTCCCGGCACGCGATCTGGTCGAGGCCCTGGATGATCTGATCGCCGCCCTGGGCCCTGAGCGCCTCGCGACTCTGGCCCGCGAGCTGAGCAAGATCCATGAGACGGTCCGCAGAGCGGCCCTTGCCGACCTGCGCGCCCTGGTCGCCTCGGACCTGGACCAGCGTCGCGGCGAGGCCGTCATCCTGGTGGCAGGACAGACCCGGCCCGAACCCGAAATCAGGGTCGACGCGCTGATCGACGCGCTGACACCGGAGTTGCCGCCGTCGCGGGCGGCGAAGATTCTGGCCCGCGTCAGTGGCCTCACCCGGCAGCAGGCCTGGTCGAGGATCCAGGCTCGCCAGGCCGGTCAGTCCGGCGGCAGCGGCGAAGTACCGCCATGCTGATCGTTCTGCTGGTCATCCTGGCCGCGGTGATCTTTCTGCCGCAGTGGTGGGTCAAGCGGGTGCTGGCCCGCTACCGGCAGCCGAACGACCGTTACCAGGGGACCGGCGGCGAGCTGGCCCGGCACTTGCTCGACCGGCTCGGGCTCGAAGAAGTGGTGGTCGAGCGATCCGAGCCCGGAGCGGATCACTACGACCCGGAAGCCCGCGCCGTGCGGCTGAGTCCGGAACATTTCGACGGCGCTTCTCTGACCGCTGTTACGGTCTCCGCGCACGAGGTCGGCCACGCGATTCAGCATGCCGACGGCTACAAGCCGCTGATCTGGCGAACCAGACTGGTCAAGGGCCTGCAGAAGTGGCAGCGTTTCGGGGTGATTCTGCTGGCCCTGATGCCGGTGGCCATCCTGGCCCTGCGCCTGCCGAGCGCAGGGATTGCCCTGCTGGTTCTGGGCCTGGCGACCCTGGCTTCCGGCATCGTGGTCCATCTGATGACGCTGCCGACCGAGTTCGACGCGAGCTTTCGCCGGGCATTGCCGATTCTCGACAAGGGCGGATATCTCAGGCCCGAAGACCGCCCCTACGCGCGCCGCATTCTGACCGCGGCTGCGCTGACCTACGTTGCCGCTTCGTTGATGGGCCTGGTCAACTTCTGGTGGTGGCTGAGAATACTGCGTCCGGGCTGAGGGTAGATCATGGCTGGAAACGAGGATTGCAGGCATAATGGTGCGGAGAGCCGGCCAGACAGTCGCTGTGTCTAGAAGGCATGGAGGAAAGTCCGGGCTTCGCAGGGCAGGGTGCCAGGTAACGCCTGGGGGGTTCCGTTTCGGGATCCACGGCCAGTGCCACAGAAAACAGACCGCCGATGGCCTCGCGCAAGTGAGGATCAGGTAAGGGTGAAAAGGTGCGGTAAGAGCGCACCGCGCGGCTGGTAACAGGCGCGGCACGGTAAACCCCACCCGAAGCAAGGCCAAATAGGGATGCCATGGCGTGGCCCGCGTCGCATCCGGGTAGGCTGCTAGAGGCGGCTGGTGACAGCCGTCCCAGAGGAATGACTGTCCACGACAGAACCCGGCTTATAGGCCGGCTCTCACTTCATTCGAGGGGGCTGCAACAGGAAAGACCCTCTTCTTGTCAGCGACCGAGCCGTTGACGATCGACGGTCAGGTTCTCCGCTCCGAGCAGGTTGCGGAAATCCTCCAGCAGGATGCCGCGGGTATAGCGATAGCGGCCGTCGCCCGCATCTTCGAGTCGATAGCGCTGACGCAGGTCGTTCAGCCGGATGGAGGTCATTTCGGAGACGTCGATCCACGAGCCGGGCCCGACGAAATCGAGCGTCTGAATCATGGCCTCGTCAGCCTCGTTCAGGTGAAGCTCGTCCTGCGGCCAGCGCACGGCGTAGCGATTGTCGGCGGTGACGAGCACCTGCAGCTTGCACGTGCTGCGATGGCCCTGAAAATCCCCTCGTTCGATCGCCTTGAGGAAAACCAGATACCGCGGCTGCTCGGCCCAGAGCGGCACGTCATCGAAGTAGCAGCGATCCTCGCCGAAGCCTTCTTCGACCACGCGGATGCGGTCGACCGGGCTCTGGACCTTGTAGGGAAGCAGAACGTCGAGCCAGGCGGTTCCGGCGACCGGGGCACCGCGTCGCCGCTCGTAGTTCGTCCGATCGACCTGGACCAGGGCCACGACATCGGACTCGGACGCCAGCGCTTGCGGATGAAGATCCGGCGCTGGCTCATCATCCTCGCTTTCGTCGGCCATGACCGGAAGCGGGCTCAGAAGCAGCAGGGCGAAAAGGGCCGGTATCGATTTGCTCATGTCGGGTCTGACCGGAATCCGGGGGAAAGGTTTAATCGATCAGTCGTCGCTCAAGGCCTGACCGAGTCGGACGCGGCGGCCGCCGGCCAGTGATTCGCGCCAGGGTGGAAAGGTCGATGGGGTCAGGACGATCACGGTCGATCCCCAGTGAAAGCGCCCGAGCTCTTCACCCCGCCGCAACGTGGGACCCGCGTGGCTCGTGTGTCTCGGTGCGGGGCCAGGCCGACGGTGATCCGGGCCACCCCAGACGGTCTCGATGCCGGCCACCAGCAGTGCCGCGACCATCACGACCGCGACCGGTCCGTGTTCGGTCTCGAGTATCGCGGCCATTCGCTCGTTTCGCGTGAACAGGCCGGGAACGGCCTGGGTCGTTGCGTTGGAGACGCTGAACAGACGGCCCGGGATCCGGTATTCGGCGATCAGTCGGCCTTCGATGGGCGTATGGACCCGGTGGTAGTCGCTCGGAGCGAGGTAGATCGTGATGAAGTGCCCATCGGTGAAGGCTTCGGCCCAATCGCTCGAGCCCAGCAGGGTGGCGGCGGAGTAGTCGAACCCCTTGGCCTGGATGAGTCGATTGCCCGTGAGTCGCCCGAGCTGGCTGATGGTCCCGTCGCAGGGGCTCAGCAGGCGATGGCGAGGGTCGGCGATCGGGCGCGCGTCGGGTCGAAGAGCCCGGGTGAAGAAATCATTGAAGCAGGCGTAGTCTTCCGGGCGGCTCCTTTCGGCCTCGTCGAGTCGCACTCCGAACAGATGGACGAAGGTGGTGATGAAGACATTCTTGAACCAGCCGATCCGGCTGGTCGAGAGCTTCCAGGCGAGCGCGGTGAGGAGTTTCTGCGGCAGGATGTACTGCGGCCAGGTCAGCAGGCGCGCGGCGTAAGTGGCGATCATGGATGCGGCCTGGTCAGCGGGTGTACTACAGCGCGGTCAGCCGAAACAGGTCGGCGGTGACCAGCTCGGGGTCGAGAGGGTGGGCGAAGCGACCGTACAGACGGCCCTCGGGGTCGATGATCAATACCGAGGCCGAATGGTCCACGTTGTAGAACCCGGTCGCTTCGTCCGGTGCTTCTCTGAAATAGGCGATCCCAAGCTGCCGCGTGAGCGCGGCGATTTGACGGTCTTCGCCGCTGACCGCCACGAAGTCGTCGTCGAACCAGCCGACATACTCGCCGAGCAGCTCGCCCCGGTCGCGTTCCGGGTCGACCGAGACGAACACGACCTGCGGCTTTTCTTCGCGCCGCATCAGTTCGAGCTGGTTCATCGACCGGGCGAGCATGGCGAGCGTGTCCGGGCAGATGTCCGGGCAGTTGGTGAAGCCGAAGAACAGCAGGCTCCACTGGCCTTCCAGGTCGGCGAGCCGGAATTCGTCGCCGGCCGCGGTCTCGAGCCGGAAGTCGGCGATCGGTCGGGGCGTCGGGAACAGTTGAGCCGCGCGCCACTCGCCGGCGCGCTGCATCATCTGACTGGCCGCGATCAGACCGGCCGCTGTGGCCAGGACAAGGGTGATGACGATCAGAAAGAGGCGACCGCGCTGACGGTCGATTCCGGGTTCGAAACTCATCCGGACAGTATAGCCAAGCCCGGTCGCTTCCCGGTGATATCGCGCACCGCTTCCGCAGCGGATTCGGCGCCTTCGGGGTAAGCTTGGCGGATGAAACTGCAAGACAAGGTCCGCCAGATCGCCGAGCGCATGGCGGCGGCGAATCTGGTCTTCGGACATGGCACCGCCAATGCTTTCGATGAGGCCTGCTGGCTCGTGTCGGGCTCGATCGGCCTTGACCCCGATTTTCCCACCGAGGCGTTTTCGCGCGAGCTGACGCGTGAGGAGCAGGCGTGCATCGATGCCCTGGCGCAGGCGCGGATCGGCACGCGCAAACCTCTGGCTTATCTGCTCGGCGAGGCCTGGCTGGCCGGTTTGTCGTTCGAGGTCGACGAGAATGTCCTCGTGCCTCGCTCGCCCCTGGCCGAGCTCATCGTGACGGATTTCGAACCGTGGCTCGAATCGGATCGTCTCCAGCGGGCGGTGGATGTCGGAACCGGCTCCGGCTGTCTGGCCATTGCCCTGGCTCACTACTGGCCCGAGGTCCGCGTCGATGCCCTGGATATCAGTGCCTCGGCACTCGCGCTGGCTCGACGCAATGCCGACCGCCATGGTGTCGCCGATCGCGTCCAGTGCCTGCAGTCGGATCTGCTCGATCGGCTCGCCGGGCGGCGATACGACCTCATCCTGGCCAATCCGCCGTACGTGCCGAGTGCATCGATGGCCCGCTTGCCGGCTGAATTCCGCCACGAGCCGGAACTCGGGCTCGCTGCGGGGCTGGATGGCCTGGATCTGGTCCGCCGCCTGCTCCGCCAGGCCGGTGATCATCTCACCGAGCACGGCATACTGGTGTGCGAAGTCGGCGAGGCGGCTGAAGCCCTTCAGGCCCTTCTCGAACCCGCGATCGAGCCCGTCTGGCTCGAATTCGAGCACGGTGGCGATGGCGTCTTCCTGCTTGACTTTCAGGCATGCCGGGCCTCGGGCGCGTATCTGACTTCTCTCGATTAAGGAACGAGCGACTTTTTCCTAAATGCAGAGCAGCAAGGGATCATTGAGGAAAAGAATACAAGAGCTCTTTATGATCGACGAAAGCTGTCAGGACAGGGGGTGTCGGTCGCGGAAAAGGCGCTGAGCGGTGCCGTGGTCGGGCGCTCCGGGGGGTCTCGACTTCAGATCAGAACGAGAGGACAGGGGCGCTGTGCTGCCGTGAAGCTGGCTTGATAGTGGAGTTCTCTGGAAGCGCTCGCTGAATAAAGGGAGGTCACGGATGAATGCGGTGAGCGCACTGGCAGCGCCCGTCTAAAACACCGCAGCCGCCGTTACGCCGGAGAGTGTCTTCCGTGCGACAAGGTCCAACATCATTGGGCTTGTCGGGCCTTGAGCTTAAACTCTACGCCCACACGACGCCTCACAAGCGTTCAGATCAGATCTACCATAGACATGAACAGCCTGGGGTAGCCGGACAGGCGGCTGGACGGGGCATGTGTCCTCGATGATCGTGCGAGGCCTGCCCACGGCACCACTGAGCCTGTCACCAGAGCTTGACTGTCTGGCCAATACTAATCCAACCATAAGTAATGCCTCATTCAGGGCTCCGGACGGATTCGCCTGCAAGGCAAAGCGGCGAAGGCATAGCGGGCTACGTCGAGCCGCTTTAACGCCGCAGGCGGATTCGTCCGGAGCC